>Ga0247727_10011883_pt1 | contig 15077 bp, 14 predicted proteins | sample WisWelCaveWW1625_FD_202498 | JGI IMG/M metagenome (GOLD analysis project Ga0247727, IMG submission 202498) | Biofilm microbial communities from Wishing Well Cave, Virginia, United States - WW16-25 | ecosystem: Environmental > Aquatic > Deep subsurface > Groundwater > Cave microbial mat | place... | reverse complement strand
ACCCGGGCTACGGGAGGAACCTCGCCGCCGAGGCCGCGGCCCCGGTCCTGAACAAGGTCGGAGCCGTCCTGACCTCGCCCCTCCTTCGGGGCATCGTCGGCCAGGCCCGGACGTCCTTCGACTGCCGAAAGATCATGGACGAGGACGGAATCCTCCTTGCGAACCTCGCGAAGGGGAAGATCGGCGAGGACGCGAGCGCGATCCTCGGCGCGCTCCTCCTCTCGAAGCTCCAGCTCGCCGCATACGGCCGGGCCGACCTACCTCCGGAGACCCGACGACCCTTCCACCTCTACATCGACGAAGCGGGTTTGATCGCGACGGCGGCCTTCGGGGAGCTGCTTGCCGAGGCGCGCAAGTTCGGGCTCGGCGTCGTGCTCGCCTGCCAGTACCTCGGCCAGCTCGACGAGCCACTCCGGCAGGCGGTCCTCGGGAACGTGGGCACGACGATCTGCTTCCGGCTGGGGGCCGAGGACGCGGCGGCGATCGGCAAGGAGTTCGAGCCCGAGATCACGGCGCACGACCTCACCCACCTACACCGCCACCAGATCGCCCTCCGGCTCTCGATCCGGGGCGTGACGAGCGCGGCGTTCACGGGGATCACGCTCCCGCCGCACGAGGAGCGGGAGGGACACGCGGAGAAGATCGCGAGGGTGTCGAAGGAAAGGTACGGCGCGTGCGGCGCGAAAGCAGGTTGTTCGGCACACAGTGCTGTAGAGCGGCTCATCAGGCACCCGACTGACGGAAAGTCCATATGATCAGGAAGGCGACCAGACCTCCAGGTACGAGAGCAAGCAACATGAAGCCGATACCGGCCAGAATCGGAGTTCGCTGAAACGCGGCTTTCCACGGGAGTTTCCAAAGCAACAGAACGACGAACACACCGATCGCGAGTGCTATGATGACGGGCAGCAAGAGTGCCGCCAGTCTGATGGTTGGGAAGACAGCCGATCCGAGTAGTGCGATGAAGGCTGCCAATGAATAGCCGTTGCTGATGCGAGGGACGAACTGTGCTAGGCGCGTCAGCAGCCCCTCGTCACCGTTCAGCGGAACGCGCATCACCCGCGACCCTCCATCCAAGCGGGGATTGATCCATGCTTCGAACCCGATGACAAGCTGTGCTTGTTCGACCCGCCTCCAGCCGCTGTGATCGTCACGGCGCCTGAAGCCGGAGGTGCAGGATGGAACTGAAGTTCGATGGAGAGCGGGTCGTAGGCGCGTCCGCGGGCGGCCTACACCTTCGCGCGCTCGCGGAACGCCGTGCAGAACCTGAGCCCGATGGCGTACTCCTCGACGACGACCTCGGCCTCGTCGGCCAATCGGCCGCGATCGCGGAGGTCCGCGAGCGCATCCTCCGATACGCGCCGCTGCGGTACCCCGTGCTCGTCCTGGGCGAGACGGGGACCGGCAAGGAGCTCGTCGCGCGGGCGCTCCATGCCCAGAGCGCGCGCGCGGCGCGGCCGTTCGTCGTCGCGAACGCGGCGGCCTTCACCGAGGCGCTCCTCGGGAGCGAGCTCTTCGGCCATGAGCGGGGCGCCTTCACCGGCGCCGTCGCCCGCCACCGTGGGCTCTTCGAGATGGCCCACGGTGGCACGCTCTTCCTCGACGAGGTGGCCGAGATGCCCGCCTGCGTGCAGGCGAACCTGCTCCGCGCCATCGAGCTGGGCGAGGTGCGTCCCCTGGGCGCCGAAAAGCTACGTCGAGTCGACGTGCGGGTGATCGCCGCGACGAACGCCGACTTGAGCAAGATGCTCGCGACCGGCCGGTTCCGGCACGACCTCTACCGCCGGCTCTCGGTACTGTGCATCGTGCTTCCGCCTCTCCGCGAGCGGAGGGAAGACATCCCGCTCCTCGCGCGGCACCTCCTTGCTCGCCACGCGAACCCCGGCGCTCCGCTCGGGCTGACTGACCTCGCGCTCAAGATGCTGTCGTTCGAACGGTGGCCTGGGAACGTCCGCGAGATCGAGAGCGTCATCGTGCGCGCGGCAACCCTTGCAGTAGGTTCCCCAATCGACGGCGATGACGTGAACACCGCCTTGGGCGACGATGGATCGCGCGCCACTACAGACGCCAGCCCCGCGGCGCCTGAGATCCGAAGCGCTTTCGCGCGGGCTCGGGGAAATGTGTCAGACGCCGCCCGCTTACTCGGTGTTCCGCGCACGACGCTCCGCGATCGGCTGCGCCGTCATCGAGGTCCATGAGGAGTCGCAGCTCGACTCCTCCCTTTTCTCCAGCCGCCGTGATCGTCACGGCGCCTGAAGCAGGAGGAAACAGCATGGAACCCGAAGTCGTGATGCATCGCCCGCAGGACGCACCCACGCCTCATCCGGCACGGCCGAAGGGCCGCACCTTCGGGGAGGTCGCCTCCGAGGTCACCGCGCTCGCGGCTCGCGCCTACGCCGACGACGTCGTCCCGCTCTCGTCGCTCCGCATGGAGGAGACGGGCCTCGTCCGCGTCGGAGATCGGAGCCTCGCCTTGACCGACTGGTCGCAGCGCCTCTTCGCGTCCCGCATGGGCATCCGCTGGGACCAGTGGTTCGATCCGGTGGACGCCGCCGAGATGGCCGAGGAGGTCAACCGCCGGCTGCAGCGGTCCACTTCCGACGTACGGGTCCGGAGCCGCGCGTGGCCCGCGGGTTCGGTCCTCTTCGGGAACGGGGAGCTCCGCGCGATCCTCTCGCCCACCTACACCCCGATCGACGACCAGCGGGTCTTCCGCGCGATGGGCGGCTCCTCTCGAGCCTCGCTCGACCGGATGCGGTTCTCCCGCATCTCCCGCACCGACCGGTCCACCCACTACGTCGCGACCGGTTGGCGCGAACACGACCTTGGCCGCCGAGGAGGACGCGATCTCGTCTTCCCGGGGATCCACCTGCGCAACTCGGAGGTCGGGTACGCGGCCCTCACCGTCGAGATCGCGCTCTTCCGACTCGTCTGCACGAACGGGCTCGTCGTCCGCGTCGCCGGCCGGGCGATCCTCTACCGGACCCACCGGCCGATCACGGACGCGGCGCTCGACGTCATCCTGCTCCGCGCCTTCGAGGATCTGCCCGAGGCCTGGACCCGGACGATACAAGCGCTCGAACGGAGCCAGTCCGAGCGGATCGAGAAGCCGGAGGCCGCGATCACGACCCTGGTCGCCTCGGCGGACGCCCCGAAGTCGATCGCCCGGCGCATCCAGGAGGAGCTCGCAAGGGAACCGGAAGCGACCATCTGGACCCTCGTCCAGGCCGCGACCGCGATCGCCCGCGACCTGCAGGACCCGGACCTCCGCTACTCGCTCGAGCGGGCGGCCGGCGAACTTCTCGCCGCGTAGCCCGTGGACCCGAACGCGAACCTCGCAGAGCAGCTCGAACTGGCCCGGGAGCTCGTCGACGACGAGAACCCCGACGCCGCACGGCTCGCCGAGCTCGTCATCGCCCTTGACGAGTGGATCGCTCGCGGCGGTTTTCTGCCCCTTCGCTGGGCCCGCCCGCCGAGGGAACCGCCTCGGTGACCTACCTATCTACAGAGGAGGCCAACCTCCCCGCCTCGCCCCTGGCCTCCTCCCTCTTTTCCCGCGACCGAGATCGTTTCGGCCGCAGGACGAGGGGTCATCGCTTCGGCCTGCGGGTCCGGCAGACGAGTGGCACCGCCGGGCAGATCTGATTCCGCAGAGTCTCGCCCTCGATGAGCAAGCGATTCACCGTAGACACCTCGCGAAAAGCGCGCGCGCACGCATCGTCGCGCGTATCACGCATGAACTGGACCGTCGCGAATTCCCCAGGGTGCGCACGGAGCTTGGCACCGATGCGGTCCACGTCCGACCCCTGGCGTCCCACTTCGGCGCGGCCACGGCGATCTCGGAGCACGTAATTCCCTGGCTGGCCCCGGAAGAGCCATTGTCCAACGAACGCATCCACAGGATCGGAGTATCTCGCCATCGACAGCCTCCGAGCCCGGATCCTATCGGCCTTGCGCGTGCCGTCAACAACCGAAGAACGTCTGACCGAGGAGGCGTAGTCGATCCGGCCTCCTCCCTCTTTTCCTCCGGCCGAGTCCGACTCTGCCCGAGGAGATGGAGGAAGACGTTGAAGACCAAGTACCGCATCCGTTCGTTCCCAGAGGGCGAGCCCGCCCTCGAACCGCCGGACGGCGCCCTGCCCCAGGGCCCGCTCAAGGCCCTCTACATGCAGCTCCTCGGACAGGAGCGTGCCGCCGAGGCGCTCGCCGGCTACGACCTCGCCGAGGTCGGCCGGTGGACTCGGGCCGAGGTCGTCGAACGCGTCCGCGTCCCGGACATCCTCGCGGACTCGCTCGTCGCGGCGGTGGAGCTCGGGCGCCGGGTCGCGATCGCCGAGAAGCGGCGTGAGTCCATCCACGGCGCCGCCCAAATCGCCGCCCGTCTCGTACCGGTCCTCGCCGGCCGGAAGCAGGAGGTGTTCATCGCGCTCGCGCTCGACGCGAAGAACCGGGTCACCCACGAGTTCCGGATCGCCGAGGGGACGCTCACCTCCTGCCCGGTCCGTCCGTGCGAAGCCTTCCGCCCGCTCGTGCGCGTCGGGGCCTCGGGGACCATCTTCGTCCACAACCACCCCTCCGGGGACCCAGCGCCCTCCGAGGAGGACGTCCGGCTCACGACACTCCTCGCCTTCTCGGGCGAGACGCTCGGGATCCGGGTTCTCGACCACGTGGTCCTCGGGCACCTGGCGCACTACTCGTTCTCGGAGTCGGGCCTCCTGCAGCGCGGGAGACGGTCGTGAAGGGGAGCGTGTTGTCGTTCCCCGATCGCGGCCACTGGGGCGACGCCCGCTACCGCGGGAACTGCTCGGGGCACGTCGTCCGCGTGCTCCTCGAATGGTACCGGCCCGGCCTCTTCGTCGATCCGATGGAGGGGAGCAGGACGAGCCGCGAGGCCGCCGCCGACATGGGTGTCCCGTACGTCGGGCTCGATCTCCGGGACGGGTATGACCTCGTCTCGCAGTCGCTCATCGAGCGGCTCCCGAGGCCGGCCGACCTCGTCTTCGTCCACCCGCCCTACTGGACCATGATCCCGTACTCCGGGAAGGTCTGGGGCGAGGCGCCCGATCCGCGGGACCTCTCGCACCGCCCGACCTACCAGGACTACCTGCGCCTCCTCGGCCGCGCGCTCGGGAACGCGATGACCGCGATCGCGCCCGGCGGGCACCTCGCGGTCCTCGTAGGCGACATCCGGCAACGCGGCCGGTACTACTCGCCGCAGGCGGAGATCGTCCGCTGGGACCTCGGCGTCCTCGAAGGGATCCTCATCAAGGTCCAGCACAACACGTCGAGCGAGGGGAAGGCGTACGCTGGGCGGTTCGTGCCGATCCTGCATGAGTACCTGATCGTGTTCCGAAGTGAGAAAGGCCCGTGACTCCTTGTCGGCGATTCGGAGCGCGCTCAGTTCGTGCGCTCCCCTTTTTTTGCTGGGTCGTCCCTTCAAAGGCGGCAGATAACGGGTACTCTCCGTTGGGCACCGTGGACCACGAAGACCACGACGAGAAACTCGCCGAACTCGCCAGCATCATCGACGCCGCCGAAGAGGGTGACGCCCCCTGGAAAGAAGTCTGGGCCTCGATCAAGTCCATCGGAGAGGCGTTTAGAGTCGTGCGCTACCCCACCAAGCAGGCCAAGGACGAGGCCTGGGCTCGGTACCGCGCGATGGTTGACGCAGTCGTAGAGCAACGGGACCGTGCCAACGAGCGGTCGGAGGAGATCGTATCCGAGATACAGCTCCACCTCGACCGTGTGTGCACGTCGAAGTCGTCTATGTTTGGCGCGATCGTTGACGGCGTCGTCGATGGGCTGGCCGGTGTGGACGAGGAGCAGTCGCTAAACGAATGGCGCGACGAACTCCTCGAGGCGAGTGACGAAATGAGGGCTGCCCAGGAGCTCTATTCGACGAGCAAAGGGGAGATCGTCGGGAAACACCGACACGACATCGGGCCGGCCATCCATCGTACGAAGGAGTCTCTCGACTACGAATGGGAGACCTACAGGAAGGCACGACGAGACCTGTGGCGAGAGCGCCTCGACGAGAGGATCGCCAAGAAGCGTGAGTATCTTGGTCACCTATGGGAACGGCTCGAAACCCGGCGAGCGCACATGGACAGGCTCGAAGGTATGCACGCGGACGCCAAGTCCGACGAGTTTGAATCGAAAGTCGAGGAGTGGATGGATGAGGAGCGTGAGAGAATTGAGGAGATAGAGTCTCGAATCACCGAGGTGGAAGGGGAGATCGGGGAGCTCGAATCGGAAAGGGACACGATTGAGTAGGCTCACTAATAGTTGTACTATTAATGACACTTACTCTTACGGCGCAGGTGACGCCAGACGCAATATGACCGAACGCGATCGATCGTTCGATGCAAGAGAGGGGGACGAGGCAGCGCGAGCGCTTGAGGTGGTCCGAGAGGCAATGGCCGAGGAAGGGCGCCTACTGGGCGCGATCGAGGCCGAACTTAGTAGCGCACCGGATCAGGCTTCTGGAGAGAGGAGAGCGCTGGAGAAGTACGGAGCCCTCATGGACGAGACGCTCAAGCGCGCGCGCGAGGCATTCCAGCGCTGGATCGAGGCAACGAAGCGGGTCACGTAGCCGAGTCTAGCCGAGCCGAGCCACACCCCGTAGCTGCCGCTACTGCACCACCCCGCCCGGCGGCTTCACCGCCCCGCAGCACTTCTTCCACTTCTTACCGCTCCCGCACGGGCACGGGTCGTTACGGCCGACCTTGACCGTACGCGCGCGGATCTTGCCTCCGTCGTCGGTCTCGCCGCCGGATTTCTCGAGCGTCTCGAACGCCGCAATCGCCTCCGCTCGGACGTCCGCGCCGACCGTGTTCAGGTCGAGCATCTTGCCCTCGATCGTCTCGGTGAGCTCCGCGATCGTCTCCGCCGCATCGACGAGTTCCTTCTCGGTCGCGGGCGGTCTCCGATCGAGGAGATTGATGTACGCTTGGACGAAACCGGACCCCTCCGCGATGCCGGTGAGGAGCTTCTTCCCTTCGGCTCCGAACTCGATTGGGTCGTCACCGCCGGCGTCGATGCCGCGGATGAACCACCGGACCTCCTCGTGCCGGCGCTCGGCGAGCGTTCGGAGTTCACCCACGGTCGGGGGACGGGAGAGCGTGACATCCGAGAGCCGGAGACGACCCTCTCGCCGCTCGTCTTGGAGGTGGTTCCAGAACCCCATCACGACCTGGAGGTTCGCGTTCGCCTCCTCGATGTCGCTCCCGAAAGCCATGTCCTCACCGAAGATCCGTTCCAGATGATGATGCGGACCGAGCCGGACGTTGGTCGAGGCCGACATCCCGAGGAAGAACGCCTGGACTTCCCAGGCCTTCATCTTGGCGCGGGTCTTCGCGAGCAGGGCGTCGAGGTCGGTGAGGTGGGCGGCCGGGCGCTTCACGCCCGATGGATCGCCGATCAGGCGCGTGGTGTCCAGCCCCGCAGAGTCGAATGTCGGTCATCTCCCGAGCAGCTTTCCGCAGCTCGGGCAGAAGTTCTCGGTGATGCGCACCGACTTCTTGCAGCGCGGGCAGGGGCCCAGGTACCTGCGCTTGAGTTCCACGCGCGTGGCATCGCGGTCCCAGCGACGGCAGTACTGCGACCCGTACGCGACGAGAAACGCAGCGTAAAGATCGGGCGCTGCTTGTCGAAGGTATGCGAGTTCGGCGAGGCGAGCGCTCGCCTCGATCATGAGCTTGCGCATCTCCTCGTCCGAGAAGCCGGAAGGCCCCGCGTGAAGTTCTTCGAGGTAGGTGTTTCGGAACGCGGACGCGGCGAGCACGTTCGCCTCGTCGCGCACGGTCCAGCCCTCGGGCAAGCCGGGGGCCGTCAGCGGAGCGCCCTGCGACTCGTCGGCGTGGGTCGCGAGAAATCGCGACACGGCAAGTAGGACCTCGGTCTCCGCGTCCGCCTGGGCGAAGAGATCCTCGAAGGAAGGCGTTGGGACGGGTTGATCGTTCATGCTAGGTACGAGAAAGGGTGATGACCGTATCGTAGCTGGACTCACTCTAGCGAACGCAACGTGGATCGTACAAGTGGCGGGGCCGAGAACAGCGCGCACCCGCCGCCCGCCCTTGTCGAGCTGCGGCTCGGCGACCTCTACCGCGCGAGCAGCTTGTCGGCGAACTTCACGGCCGCGGCGACACTCTGCTTCTTCGCGACCGCTTTGACGCGTCTCCGTTCGCGCGGCGCGAGCTTTCGAAGGCGACCCATGTAGCGGCCCTGCATCACGCGCGCGGCCTTGAGCGCCGGCGAGTTCGTGATCTTCCTCGTCGGGTTGGTCGCGGGCTGGGCCTTCCTCGAGCGCCCGCGGGAGGCGCGGCCCGTCCCCTTGAGCCGGGTGAGCTCGGCCTCCAGCTCGGTGATCCGTCGGGCACGTTCGGCGGCTCCACGCACTTCGTCTGCCGTGACGCGCCCCCGCGCCACGAGGTCGCGAACGGCGGTGCGAAGATCGGCGTCCGAGAGGTTCGAGAAATCGGCAACGCGCGGCATGGGCTCTCCTCGACAGGGAGACGTATCACAGCCTGGCGCCGCCCGGGTCGGATTGCGGTTCGCCGCCAAGAAAGCGAGAGACTCGCATCTACCCTCCTCCGCCCTGCACCGGAGCACAGAGTTCGATCGACGGCTCGGCCTCCGCCGGGCACATCATCCGCACGTTCTGCGCCGTACGGTCGAAGTGAAACTCGAACTGCGTGCGCCGCGAGGGGTTGCCGGCCGGATCGGTCTCGGTCACGAGGTCGGCGATCACCACCGTCAGACGCTCGATGCTGGCCATGAACCGTTCGTAGTCGGACGGCGTGGTGATCGGCGGGATCGAGAAGACGAGGTACCCGCGGAGCGTCTCGTTCGGCAGGATCTCGGCCGTCGAGTCCACGAAGGTGAGTCCCGAGAGGGCGATCTGGATCTGCGGGAGTTGGTCCGCCCAAGGCTGACCCGACGCGACGTTCGCCTGCGTCGCGGAAACGTCGGCCCTCGCGAGCGGCGTGTACGAGTTGCTGGCCTGGTCGCGCAGGCGGATGACGGCACCCGCCGTTCGGAGCACATGACCCGTACGGTTCTCGATCTGAACCTGGAAGGACGGGAGTGGAAGGAGCACGATGGAGCCGGTGCGATCGATCCACTCACCTTCGGGTGCTCCGGGACGTCCAGGCGGCGCCTCCCGCCAGGTGATCCGCTTGTTGACCTGCGGGAACTGGGTGTAGTTCCCCCAGTGAACGGGGAGCACCGTCACCGTCACGTTGTCCTGGGACACGTGGGGCTCGGCGCCCTGCGCCGGCACGAGGACGGGTACCTGGACATCGGCCGCCTTCGGCTCGGGGAACACGCACCCGCTGAGCGCCAAGCTCACGACGGTCGTGAGCCTGACCGGTGAGTTCCAGCTTCGGACCGCGCGAGCCTCTGACTGCGTCTTCGACACCATCTGCGCCTCCCTTCTCGTTCTCCGATATCCTCTGCTCACGGCGTCGTCACCAGCTCCCCGAGTCCGCGCGCCACCGACGAGATCCGCACTTCATCAACCGTGACGCGCATGCGTACGAGGTCGTCGCCGTCCGTCGCGATCCGGACCGGGCCGGCCATTCCGGGCGCGATCTCCTCGGGCCCGCCGATCTTTCCGCCCCCGTCGACGTACACGATCATTTCCGCGCCGTCGTAGACGAGGGCGATGTGATGAAACTCTCCGTCCCCGACGTTCGCCCCTCCCCCGGTGGCCCGATCCGATCCGTCCGGCGTCCGCCAGTCGCAGCCGACGGTCAGGAAGCCGCGACGCCCCCGGTCGTCGAAGAAGATGCCGAGCCAGCCGGCCTCGCCGGGCGAGCCTACGGCGAAGATGACGCCGCCGTCGGCGTCGTCGGCCCGGAACCACCCCTCCACCGTGAACTCCGCGAGTCCCTCGAAGAGGTCGGCTGGCAGCTCGAGGTAACCGCCATCGAAGTTCCAGCCGGTCCCGAAGACGCCGGCCGAGGCGGGCAGGAAGTCCCGCCCGATAGCGACCCCGTCGTTTCCGTTCCCCGATAGGTCGCAGGCGATGTCAGCCGCAGCGGCTTCGTCGAGGTGGTAGAGGGCGATCGTGTCGGCGTCCGCCTCGTAGTCGTCGCCGCCGGCGATTTCACCCGGGTCGCAGAGGGCGGTGCCGCCATCGGTGCCCCCGTCCTGGGTCGCGGCGTCGACGCCAGCATCCGCGACGTCCCCCGCGTCGAGGTCGCCGGCGTCCGAGCCACCGTCGGCGCGCGGGGCCGCATCACGTCCCGCATCGACGGTCGGACCGGTCCCCGCGTCGTCCGGGCTATCCGGGGTCCGGCCAGCCGAGCAGGAGCAGGCTGGCACGAGAAGGGCCATTGCAGCGAGCTGGAAGTGGAACTTCCGACCCGTCGGCGCCGGTCTCAGGGCGCGCAGCTCGCGGTGCAGCTGGACCAGCCCCTTCCCCCTGCGCATCACCGGAGCTACCTCCGCGAGTAGATGACGTCGAACTCGGCGCTACAGTGACGGTACTCGAAACACTTTCCGGGGTAGGGTGTCTCGTCGTATTCGTAGTAGTCCTCGATCCACGTCCCACGAAGCTCTGTTGCGTCGGCCGAGACCGTCAGAGCAATGTGCAGCTCTTCAAGCAGGCGCCCGTCACACAGTCCGCCGTCCTGATGCTCAACGTCCGCGACCTCGATCGTGCAGTCCTGCTCCGTGAAGGTGGTCTCCCAACCGCCACCGTGTTGGCCGAGCACGAAGCCGATCGTCGTCGCGCCCTCCCTCGAGCAGAAGAGATCGTATCCGTCGATGGAGATCAGGGTCTTGACTCCGTCGTAGTTGCCGTCCGGTGCTGTGCAGGACGGGTTCCCGCCGCTGTCGGCGTCCGTGTCGACGTCGGAATCGCCGTCGCCCGTCGGCGAGCCCTTGTCGCCGCAGGCGGCGCTGCAAACAACTAGCCAACTCACTAGCAACCATCCATTGATATGCTTCGTATAAGAACCGTTCGACGAAACCTGCCCATTGACTTCCGGCTCGCTCGCGCCCATCCTCGTCGTCCTCCGATGCTCATGCGGGACCTCGTCGGCGCCTTCGCCGAGTACCAGACCGAGCGGAACCGTAGCCCTCGGACGCGAGAGCGTTACGGCCGCGTGCTAGACGACCTCGCCCGGCACCTCGAGCGAGTCGGAGCGAGCGTCGAGTCGACGTCCGCCGAGACGCTCGGCGCGTTCCTTCGCCGACGGGCCGATGCGGGCCGACCCTTGGCCCCCGCGACCCGCAACGTCGAGCTCGCGATCCTCCGGTCCTTCTGGCGCTTCCTGCGCCGACGCGGGGTCACGGACCGAGACCCGACTGCGGTCCTCGAGTTCGCGCGGATCCCGCGCCGGGACGCGACCTACCTGACCCTCGCCGAGTTCGACGACCTCGTCGCGGCCATCAAGGCGACGGCCTCACGCCGGCGCGCGAGACGGGACATCGCGATCGTGACGACCGGGTTCCACACCGGCCTCCGACTCTCCGAGTTCCTCTCGTTGAACGAGGATCAGGTCGACTGGGAGGAGCTGACCTTCCGGGCAGTCGTCGTGAAGGGCGGGTCCTGCGTGGACGTCGCCTTCAACCACGACGTCGCGGACGTGCTCCGTCGCCTCCTTCGGGACCGGCCATCGGCCGAGGGCGCCCGACCGATCTTCGGCTCAAGCGGTGGCCGCCGGCTCTCTCCTCGGGCCGTCCAGCTCGCCTTCAAGCGGTACCTCGCCGCGGCCGGGATCGCGAAGGGCGCGACGCCGCACTCGCTCCGCCACTCGACGGCGACCCACCTTCTCGCGGCCGGCGAGAACCTCCTGGTCGTTGCCGAGCAGCTCCACCACCAGAACCTGAACACGACCCGCCGCTACGTGCGGCTCGCGGAGGGGACCCGCCATCGGGCCGTCGCTCGGCTCGCGGCCCGCGTCCGGTCAGGACGCAAGGCCCGTCGCGAGGTTGCGCGCCGCAACGCAGGGGAGGAGGCACGGCCGTGATTTCGCTGAACGGTTCTTCGGCGAAGGACTTCGCAGCCCTCGGCTCGACCTTGTTGTAGCAGAGCCCCGTCCGTCTCCACTGGGCGAACGGCGCCTAGGCGTGGACGCGCAAGAGCGACAGTCGGAGCGGAAAGTTTACATCATCCTCGAATCGCTGCATTTTTCTGCTTGAGTCCGAGCAGAACGCCGTGCTAGGGGAACGGAGTTCGCCGGGTTTTTTTTCCCAACACTGAAAGAGTCGGAGGGGTGTCCTCATGCTTCGTTCGCGGATTCATTCCGGTCGTCGTCTCGCCTCCTCCCTTTCCTTCCTCTTTCTTCTAACCACCTGCGTAGGGCATGACCCGGTCGGTCGCCATGAGGGTGCGATCATACTCGACGGGCTGACTCGCCTCGAGGTACCGCTCGATCTCGGGGCACGCGGCGCTGCAGCGGCGGTACTCGGCGACTTCAACCTCGACGGCCTCGCGGACGTCGCGGTTCTCGCGAAGAACGGCGCCAGTCGGGTCGCGCTTCAAGAGCCGGACGGCTCGGCGCTCGCGCTGACAGAAGATCCTCTCGATGGCCTCTCACGAGGACGAGACGGCGCCGTCGCAGACTTCGACCATGATGGAGACGCCGATCTCCTCGCGACCTGCGCCCCGTGTCCCGGTCTAGAACGTCCCACGCTCTATCTGAACCAGTGGGCGAACCAGGGGCGTGTCGCGTTCGAGGCGCACGCCGCGGACGTGGGACTCCCCGTCGTCGTCGTTCTCCCGCTGATCGCCGACCTGGACGGCGATCGGGATTCTGACATCCTTCTTCTCTCGACAACAGACGCTGGCCAGACGCGACTGCTCGAAAACCGCCTCGTGCCTGATGGCGCCCTAGACTTCGCCGACCGCACCGTGGATCTGCCGCCCGGTGTGTCGGACGTTCGGGCGGGACTGGCATTCCGCGCGGATGGTGGGAAGATCCCCGAGGTGTACGTGGTACGCGATGGCGCGGACCAGATCCTGGTCCGCCAAGCAGATGGCACCTACCAGGACGAGGGTGCAGTGCGAGGTGCCCGGCCCGACGGGAACGAAGTAGACGGCGCTGCGGGTGACCTGGAGGGCGACGGCGACGTCGATGTCGTTCTCGTGGAAAAGAAGGGTGATGCGTTCGGTCTTCTGAACGATGGCGAGGGGGTCTTCGAAGCGATCGCCTTGCCGCTTGGACCTGGCAAGACCGCCGGCGTTGCGCTCTCGGACCTCTCGGGGGACACGCATCCCGACATCGTCTTCTCTGCGCTCAAGCAAGGCGAAACGCTCGCCTACCGCTTCACAGGGCTCGTTGATGACCTGCCGGCGTACGACACGATTGACAACGATTTCTCTCTCCCCGAAAACGGTGGGGCTCCTGACTCCTTTGCGACCGGCCCGCTGGCTTCCGCGGCGGTCTCCATCCCCGGCGGCAGGAACAGTCGGACGCAGCTTTACGTGGCGACCCGGACGGACTCAGACTGCGATGGGATTCCGGATACCTTCGAAGCGGCGTTTGGACTCGATCCAACGAATCCCGAGGACGCCGCCGAGGACTCCGATGGTGATGACGTTCCGAACCTCGACGAGCTTCGCCTCGGTTCGAGGCCGGATGATCGCGACTCCGACCATGACGGCGAGTCCGATGAAACGGACCTACTCACGGGCAGCGATCTGGACGGAGATGGTGTTGCATTTGAGGCAGATACGTGTCGCGAGGACACGGACCCCGCTCAGGACGATGCCGATGGAGACGGCCGGGGCGACTATTGCGACCAAGCAGAGCTGCTGGGCGAGCCAGGTGCGGTACTTCGCACCGTCCTCGAGGCGAGTGCAGTTGCGAGAGTGGATCGCTCCCTGCTTGGGCGGCACGGGACCGCGAAGAGGCTCCTCGGGGACCAAAAGGGTATCCTCCCGACGGGCCCTGGTTTCAGAGTACTTGAGGCTTCGGGCCCGGGGACGGTCCCGCTGTTCGAGTTGTGGAACTCCCTGACGTTGGATCACGCCTACGTAACAGACGAGGCGGAACGCGATGAACTAACCGGAACCCAAGGCTACGAGTTCCTGACTATTCTGGGATACCTTGGGTTGCCGCCTCAGGGTGGTACGCAGGGAATCCCTCTCGGCATCGGAGAGGACGTTATCCTGCGAAGGTTCAGCCGACTCACGGACCACGCTGCCACTGCCGACGATACAATCGCCGCCCAACTCCTGGCCGCGGGCTACACCGAGCTCGACCCACTCGGCTTCGCCATCAAGGAGCGAGGTGCTCTCGAACGGGCTATTCCTGTCATTAGTTTCCGGCACGTCGCGCCCGATACAACTTTCCACTCGTCCAGCCCTGCTGGAGACGTTGAGCTCCCCGGCTTCGAGAGTGAGGGTTCCGTGTTTCGAGTTCTACCAATCGCAAGCGGCTGGACCCGGCCACTTCACAGGATGCGTAGCGGCGTCGAGGAGGTCCTCTCCGCAGATCCGGATGAGATTGCCGCGCTAACGCTCGGAGGCTTCGGCGATCAGGGCGTCATCGGACACGTTTTCCCCATGGAACCCGTCGACACGCTCGAGGACACGCAGCCGCTGTACAGGCTGAGACGGTTCGACGGGACGCATCTCCACATAACGGATCCCGCGGAGGTCACCGAGCATCTTGAATCCGATGCCGAGTTCGAGCGAACTGTCGCATGGGTCGTTCGGGAACCCGCGGGACGCGGGCCGGAGTGCCTCGGCGCGACGCGCGCAGAGCGACTGGCAGAGCGCATCATGGCGCTCGAGGAAGGACCCGTACGCAGCGCGGCAACGCTGCTTGCTTTGACTACGGCTTGCGCGGGTGAACGCGCGTTGACGGGTCGAGCCGTTGGCGCGGAAGAGGAGCGCGTCGCTCACGTGCTCTCCGAGGTTGACCCCGAAACGCGGCGTCGCATGCTCGATCGGTTCAGTGTGTGGCATAGCCTCGACCCGGAGGTTCGCCTTGACGCCCTAGGCGGGCTAGCAGGCCTCGACCCCGCGGACTGTGATGATCCGATTGACTTCGGAGCCATTCGGGAGGGGATCTCAGATATCCTCTTGTTCTCGGTACCGCCCCCCTCTCTGCGCCATGAGT
>Ga0247727_10011882_pt1 | contig 15078 bp, 14 predicted proteins | sample WisWelCaveWW1625_FD_202498 | JGI IMG/M metagenome (GOLD analysis project Ga0247727, IMG submission 202498) | Biofilm microbial communities from Wishing Well Cave, Virginia, United States - WW16-25 | ecosystem: Environmental > Aquatic > Deep subsurface > Groundwater > Cave microbial mat | place... | reverse complement strand
AATTTTATTCCGACGATGCGCGGGACGTTGGCAATATTTCCGACTACGAAATTTTTCTCGACAATCTGGTTAAAATTTATCGGTTCGTCGGCGCGCGCCTTGAGCCGGGCCGGTTTATGACGATCATTGTCAAGAACGTGAAGAAGAAAGGCCAAATTTATCCGCTGGCGTGGGATCTGTCGCTGCGCCTGCGCGAAGATTTTATTTTAGGCCGCGAGCAATTCTGGTGTCAGAACGATCAAAGCCTCGCACCGTTCGGCTATCGCTACGCGTGGGTGAGCAACACGTTTCATCATTATTGCCTGCACTTTCAAAAGCCGCAACGAGGCGAGGGTTGAATTTGCAACGAAAAGGGAACCGCCCGTCCTTACTTCCCCTCCTGAACCGCGTTCGTTTCTGCAACATTGGCCGCGATATTTATAACGCCGGTTTGTCCTGCCGGCGAACTGGGGGCATTCACATTTTCTTTTGCCTGTTGCGTCGTTGCCGATTTTTCCGCATCATTAAATCCATTGTTGCCATCATTTGACGCATCAGCATAATACGATTCGCGGTGCCAGATGCGGTGCTCGTTGCAATACATGTTTTGCCGCGCGGGCGCTTTGTAGGAGGACTCAAACTCTTTGCCGCATTTGGCGCAGATGTACAGAAAAACGGTACGGTCGCGATCCGGCTTCGGAGTCAATTTTAGTTCACGCAAATAATCGGAGAAGCGCACGACGGGAAAATCGGAGAAACGCACATTCGGGCGCGGATAGAGATAATCATAGGCCGCCGAGCCTTCGATGGTGAAAATCAAAATGCGCTTGCCGAGCTGGCGCACGCGCTCGAGCGCGGGCTGATAATCCGCGTCACCGAGCACGGCGATGGCGATGTCATACGCATCAATGGCGGCGAGATACAGCATGTTCACGCCGAGCGCCATGTCGATGGTCCGTTCCTTCGGCATGAAATTCGGATCGCTCTCTTTTTCAAGGCGATCCTGCATCGCCATGTGATGCCCGCGAAAATCGATCTGGTGCAGGTGCAGCTCGAAGCCGAGCGACTCGCTGAGCAGTGCGTAAAATTTTTCCTGATCTTCCAGCTTGATCTCATCGTCGGGATGAACATTCGAGGGCACGCTGGCGAAATAATAGGTGCGAAGCAAATCCAGCATCGGCGCTTCACTGCCGAGCGTGATCGCGAGATGATTCCGGATGATCTTCAGCGCGACGACGTTGATCTTGCTAAAATCGATTTTGTACGGCGCGGCATACGCTTTTACCAGCATATCCTGATTGTGATACAGCCACGAGCCGTCGATAAACGTCATGCATCTGACGAGACCGTGCCCGCGATTCAATCTTAAATTTGACGCATTTTCATGCGCCGGGGTTATGATTTGTTCTGCTACGGTTCCTTCTATTGGCGTCATTAAGTCCTCGCTATTTTTTTGCATAGCGCTTGGCGAGGGGCGTTGGGTGAAGGGTGAAAGGCGCACTCTTCGCCCTACGCCCCTCGTTTCATGCGCTATGCGCTGAGAAAGCTTTCCGGGCGAATTCGTTTTAATTGTTCCTGGTACGCTAAAAACTGTTGCATTAACTCTGAAACGTCTCCTCCCGATTTCTCGCGCGCTTTGAGCTGCTCGCGCAAATTTTGCATGTCTTCTTCTTTTTTTAATCGCAGCAACTGCGCCATGCAATCCGCGCTCCAGCGGCGATAATCGATTTCGAGCGCCGGTGTTTCGGTTTCACCATTTTCATTTTCGGTAGAAACGCTGTGGCGGTGCAGCGTGCGGCTGACAAATTCGGCCTGGCGCGGCTCGGTGAAATATTGCAACAACATCTCCGCATCCGGCTGCAGCCGCAACACCTCCTGCTCCATAAATTCATGATAGGCGCCGGCAATCCCGCGCATATTTTCATCATGAAAATCATCGACGCGCATAAAACTAAAAATGAATGGCACCGCGTCGTTGTGCAGAATCATGATGCGAATCAAATCCTCTTCGGCGGCGCGGCAACGCTCGGCATAACTCCGCCCAATGGAAGACAACGCGCTCCAATTTTCCCCATTGAGCGCAACGGGCTTTTCATTTTTACGCGCCGCGTTGCGGCGGCCAAGACCCGCGCGCGGATATTGGCCGCGACGCAGCCGTCCAACTTCTTCCACCAAAATTCTTTCATCAATCTGCAAACGCTCGGCCATATTATGCACGAGCGTTTGCCGCTCAAGACCGTCTTGCACGCGCGCGAGCGTTTCCGCAATCGAGCGCAGTTGATCCGTGCGCTTGGCAACCGGGTCAGCCGGGGCGATCTTCGCGCTGGTGGCGCCGGTGAGAATTTTAAAATCGAGCAGCGGCGGCGCGTTCTGCAAAATTTGCTGCATCGTCGCGGCAGAATTTTTCACTAAAAAGCTGTCGGGGTCGTCGCCGGCGCTCAACGTTGCAACCAAAACCGCCAAACCATTCTCGACTAAAATGTCTGCCCCCCGCAAGGTCGCGCTTTGTCCCGCCGTGTCGCTGTCAAAAAGCAACGTCACATTTTTAGTATACCGCAAAATTAAACGCGCCTGTTGCTCGGTGAGCGCGGTTCCCGAGGTGGCGACCGCATTTTGAAAACCGCACAAATGCATGCGCATCAAATCAAGATAGCCTTCGACGACGATCACGCGATCTGCCGCTTTAACGGCATCGCGCCCCTGAGACAAACCGTACAATACCGCGCCCTTATGATAAATCGGCGTCTCCGGCGAGTTCATGTATTTCGGCGAATCTTCGTCATCAACGAGGCGCCGCCCGCCAAACGCGACGACGCTGCCGGAGAGATTGTAAATCGGAAACATCACGCGATGACGAAAGCGATCATAAAATCCGGCTTTGCCTTTTTCGCTGTCGCGGGGGTTGACGAGGCCGGCGAGCGCCATCACGTCAAGATTAACCGACTTCTCGCGCGCATATTGCGTGAGCTTCTCCCACGCGTTCGACGCGTAGCCGAGGCCGAATGTTTTCAGCGCCGCGTCAGTGAAGCCGCGTTTGTGCATGTACTCGCGCGCCGGTTGACCAAGATGATCGAAAAGCAGGCGCTGAAAAAATTCCGCCGCTAATTTATTGGCGAAATACAGCGCCTCTTTTTCCTGCGCCACGGTTGCATCTTCGGCGTCGGGCTCGGGAATCGCGATACCGGCGCGCTTCGCCAACAAGCGCACGGATTCAGGGAAACTGATATTCTGCTGGCGCTGAATAAAAGTAAAAACGTTGCCGCCGGCGCCGCAGCCGAAGCAATGAAAAAATTGTTTGTCGGGATTGACGTTAAAGGAAGGAGTTTTCTCGGGATGAAACGGACAGAGTCCGAGAAAATTTCGCCCGCTCTTTTTAAGCGTGACATAATCGGACACCACGGCCATGACGTCGGAAGCGAGGCGGACTTCGTCGACTAAATGCGGCGGAATCGTTGACATGCTAATTCCTGCGACCCCGGCATTAACGCGAGGTCAGGGAAAATTTTTTTTAAATATTTAGAATGAATTAAACTAAAACGGCATTAAACCGAACGTACGTCCTATATTTATAGCTTACGAAATTTCTCAAAACAATGCAAGAACGATAATTAAAAAGTTTTTGTAATTACCGGACTTGACTTTAGCGCGGGCTTTTTGTATTATACCTCCGGTTTTAGCTCACGGTATTTTTATGAAAAAAGCGCCTCTCCTTATTTTGCTTTTTTTTATCTCCGACCTAACATTGGCGTCGCTCTATCTTGGCAATTGGGCGGTGCAGCAGCCGTTTCATAAAATCAATTTGCTGCTCGATCTCGATGGCGAAGCGAATTTGCCGACCTGGTATTCGTCGATGCAGCTATTTTTAGTTGCGGTTTTTTTTGCGGTCTTCGCCGATCATAAATTTGCCAGACCAAATCGCGCCACGTGGTTGTTGTGGGTTTGGCCGTTCGTCTTTGCGATGTTATCGATCGACGAAGTGGCGCGCATTCATGAATGGCTCGGCGGCAAAAGTGATATCTTTTTGCCGGGCGGCACGCGAACGCACACGCTGTTTCGGTCAACGGGAATTTGGATGTTTCTGCTCGGCATCCCGTTTTTTCTGTTCATGCTCGGCTTGATTTACAGTTCGCGCCAATATTTTCGCGAACATGCGCCGGTCCTCAAAAAATTATGGCTCGGTTTGGCGGTTTTTGTCGGTTCAGCGGTCGGTATTGAAACGATCGCCAACTTTGTTGCCAATGCCGGCGCCGGGCAGGTGATCGAAATTTTTTTTGAAGAGCTTGGCGAGATGATTGGCGAGACCTTCTTCTTGTGGGCGGCATATGAGCTGCTGGTGTCATCCGGCCTAACATTAAAATATAAGCGCCCCCCAAAAATAAAAACCGCTCGAACCCTCGCAGTCTCCGAACGGTTATAAGCTTCAACCCCGTAGGTTTTTTAGTCGAGACTCACTGTTTTTCCAGCGGCTCGCCGAACAGAAAAAACCAATCATCGTAGTTGTTCAAAATATCGCGGATCGCGACGGCCGCATCGGCGCCAAAATTGGCTTCAACTTTCTTCCACTGGTCTTGGAAGTGAGGCGCATTTTCAAGATGCAGAAACTGCATGAACTCTAAAAACGCATGTTTGCTGGCCGTCGGGCGAAATTGAAATTCATAGGCCAATAAAATCGAGTTGCGAAAGGTCAAAGTATTAAATTCGCTCTCGGCCATACGCTGGGCCTCGCGCAAGGCGTTTTTGCGGGTAAGCCAAACCGGCGATTGCGCGATGGCGTCGAGAAGTTCTTTCTGGCTTTTGGTCCATCGCCGTCCGGTCAAATTGCCGGAATTGATCTCATTGAGCAATTTGCCGGCGAGAGCGGCTTCCGCGAGCATATTGGCCAATTCGGTATAATTTAATTCCGTCTCGGGCGGCGAAGGCGGCATCTCCGGCAAGCGCAAGCCGATGCCGGTGGGCGTTTGCGGCGTATCTGTATTTTGGCGGGTTACACGAATGCCGGGACCGCTCGGTGGTGGCGGCAAGCTTGAGGCTGGGGTTTGTTGAGGCTTCGGCTCACGTTGCGGCGGGCCGAGTGGTTTAGGTGTTGGCGGCGCCTCGACTGGCCCGGCGGGCGGCTCAGCGCCGCGGCGCTGCTCCATGAAGTCTTCGATATTCAAAATCTTGCCATCGCGCAATCGCACGCCGGCAATTTTTTCCACTTCGATATAATCGCCATATTTGAATGCCAGGTTTTTCGTCGCCGCTTTGAAATAAACATAGCCGTGCGCGATGCGCGTGACCTCACATGGAATTTCGTCTTTGCCTCGCAAAATCAGCGTGACGTTTTTTTCTTGGGCGAAAGCGGCAGAAAAGAGCAGGCACAGATGAACAAATAAAAAATAGGCAATAGCGTTGGGAGAGATTCTATTTTTCATAATTCAATTCCCGCGTTTAAAGAATAGCCCAAATAAACAGAACCCCGGCTCTTCAGAAACACCACGCTTTGCTGAAGAGCCGGGGCTATTATTATATCACAAAAAGGAGGCGTCTAATTTAACCACTAAAATCTGACCGCAAGCGTTGCAAACAATTTGTTGAAGGTGATCTTCTCGTCGAGCGGCAAATCGTCGTCCTTGTCATTGACAAAATCGGTCAACGGGTCTTTAAAATCATGCCAGCGCCCGTGGATCACGCCGACATCGAGGCGAACTTGTTTGTCGAGCAGGATGCCGACGCCCGCGGTGAAAAATTCGCGATCGGCTTCTTTGGGCACTTCGTTCAGGCGCAACGCCAAAGAGTTATCGCGTCCGGTAAAATATTCCGGCCCCAACGGCGTCGGGTCGTAAAAATAACCGCCGCGCACTTGCAGATCGATGAGCGGGAGCGTAAACTCCGCGCCGAGGTGATAGCGCAGCGTGTTGCGGTATTGCCGTGCCAATTCTTCATTCGCTTCATTTTTGGTCTTATCGGCAAAAGGCGGATCGGAAACGTAACGAATTTGCGACCAATCATTGTTCTCCACGCTTGCCGCTAAAAGCAGATTAGCAACACTCAGTGAAGCGCCGGCGCCGAACGAAAACGGCGAGCGAATTTTGTATTCAATACTGCCGCGATCGACGGTGTCATCGATGCTGCCGTCATCGCCCGTCGTCTTTTCCGAAGTGCGCCATTCATCTTTGATCGTGTAAGTCACCGGCGTGGCGAGGGTAAAGCCGAGACGGAAATTCGAGATCGGTCGATAAAATCCGCCGAGCTTGAGATTGTATCCGGAAAAGGTCGAGGTGACGTCGTCGTCACGGCGAAATTCGCGGAAAGTATACAGATCGAAGGGCACATCACTTTCTTTAAAGCTAAACTGATAGGCATCGGTGCCGCTCCAAACATTCAGCGAAGCGCCAAGGGAAAAATTGGGCGCGACTTCCGCGGCGCCGGCAAAAACCCAATTGTTCAAACTGCCTTCTTCTAGCTCGCTCCAGCGCTGCGTCACTGAGTCTTCAGGCGTCGTGTTGAGCCAGCCAAATTGCAAGCTCGAATCGAACGGCTTGAGGCGATGATAGCCGAGCGAGAAAACCAAACTGCCTTGATACGTCGGCACCGGATAGGCGAGGCCGATGCTGTTGACGCGCGTGACGGATAATTCGTCAGCAGCAAACAAGTTACCCACCGACGCGTCATTTTTGCGCTGAATATGCGACATCGTGCCGAACCCTTCCAAACGGCGAATTTGCGTCAAGCCGGCCGGGTTCCAAAAACCGGCGCTGTAATCATCGGCGACCCCGATGTAAGCGCCGCCCATGCCCAACGCCCGCGCGCCGATGCCAAGCTCAACACCGCGTTGAAAGATTTCCTCTTGCGCTTGAACCGCGGACAGCCCGATGCACAGGCTGCCCAAAATTCCGACGACCATAGATTTGCATTTCATTTCCATCATCTCCTAAAATCGGATGAGTCTAAGTCATATACCAAAAAATTTCTGTATCCGGATTTACCGAATCCACCGGATGCGATTATCCGGATACGTTTCAAATCATCATTCTTTCGTTCAAACAACCTTCAGCATATCCGTCGTTATCTAATTTCGTTTGCGGCGATCGGAAGAGCCGCTGCTGCCGGACGACCCGCTGGAGCTTGGCGGAGGAGAACTTTGGCCGGACGAACCGCCGGAAGGCCGCGAGACACTACCGCCACCGGAGCCGGATGAACCGTTCGATCCGCGCCGCGATGAGCCGGAATCACCCGAAGAATTACCGCCGCTGGAAGCTGGCGTCGGGGTCCGCTGCCCACCGTTGTCGTTATCGCCGGACGAGCGCCTCACCACGCGCCGGCCGCCGTTGTCGCCATTGTCGTTGCTCGTTGTCGTACTTGCGGGCTCATTGCCGCGACGATCCGGCAATGTGGATTCGCCGCGTCGAACACGGCGGTAGCTGCCGTCATCGCCGCGCGCAAACGTGCCTGGCGAACTGGGACGCGAGAGACTGCCGTGTCCGTTGCCGCCGGCATAGGTGCCGCGCGAGTTGTCGTCATCTTGAGGCGTCGAGCCGCGCCGAGTTATCGTGCGTTTCTTTTGCTCACCACGATCGCGAGAGACATAGGTTGGATAGTAAGAACCATGCGAACCCCAGCCAGAGTAATACGGCCATCCCCAACCGGAATAAGAATAATCGTTGTACCACGGATCACAATAATCCCACGGCGTGCCGCACCAACTTGATCCATAGCCGAAATTGACGGAAACGTAAAAACGTGACCGCTGATAACGATCCCAATACCACGGCGAATAGCCATAACGGCGCCAGCGCCAATCATCGTACGCATAAACATTGGTGGCGCGCCGGTCGTCGCGTTCGCGCTGATATTGCTCTTCCGATTCTTCCTCGGAAATTTTCTCTTCACGCGCGAGCTGCGTGTCTTCTTCTTGGTCCGGCCGGGCTATTTGCGTGTAGCATCCATTCAGCACCAAACCGCTCAATGCCAGACCTGCGAGCAACAACCAAATTTTTGTTTTCATAAGACCAGGTCTCCTTTTTTATGATCTACTATAAAATACCCAAATGTAAGACGGCAACCGCTTGTAAAAATCCTCCCGGGCTGACAAAAGCGCCCGTGAAACTAGATCCAAGCCTTGTTTATAACTACAGGCGCGCCGGCTATCTCTTAAATGGCTGAAAATCCAGATTGTTCCCGTCATTTTTAAAAGCAATTGCGATGCCACAGGCGGCCAATGAGAAGGTATTTGACCACAAGCTTGCCGAATAACTCGTATTTCTCTGTCAAATTTAAGACTTATCGCGATGAACTGCAAGCACTAAATTAAATCCTTCCAATATTTATTTTTCAGCTAACGTGTCGCAAAAACACGTTGCTGTATAGTGAATAAACACATCAACGACTCGCGATCGTGCGATCATATTCTTCCTCCCATCGAATGTATTCCTTCCGAATCTGCGATACCTGCGCCTCCAAATTTTCACGCGTCCAGGTGCTCGTATCGATCACCGGATAAAAACGAATCGTCACCGTGCCGGGCGTCACCCGCAACGTTTTGCCGGGGCAGAGATGCCGCGCGCCGGCAAAATGCACCGGCACGAGGGGATATTTCAAATCAAGCGCCATGCGAAACGCGCCTTTTTTGAAGGGGCCGATTTTTCCGCCCACGATGCGCGTGCCTTCCGGCGCGACAAAAAGCGCCAGCGCGCGTTTTCGAATTTTCTCATAAGCACGATTTATCGTTGCCATGGCCTTCTCGGAATCCTGGCGTTTGATAAAAATTTGTCCGGTGAGCAAACCCAACACGGCAATGAGGGGATTATAGAGCAATTCGTGCTTCGCGAGGTAACGAACTTTGGGAATGCCTAAAGTCATAATCAGAAAAATATCGAGCGTCGAGCTGTGATTCGAAATATAAACCGCCGGGCGCGGGATCGGGCCGCCGATGAAATTCACTTTCACGCCGGCAAAAAAAAGCACCGTATGCCCGATCGCGCGGCTGAACGTATGAATGATCCAATTCGTCGCCTGCCCCAGCGTGAGAATGCTGCACGGTACCAGCAAGAGCATCGCGACCGTCATCGTCAATAACGTCGCGACGGTTAGGAAAATCATGCGGAGCGTGATGAGAAGATTTGTCATTCGGTGCTAAAACGGTCAACCTTTATTGAAAACATCCATGAGAAAATTATTAAAAGCTTCGATTTCCTCGGCGAAACTGGGAATTTCCTTTTTATTCAGCATAAATCACTTCCCCTTTCTTTAAAATCATCTCACGAAAAAACGAGTCCACTTCTTCCAGCCGAAAAGAATAACGCGCGTGGCGCCATGTTTTTTTAGAATCACAATCGCGTCGTCTAAGGCAAGCCGCGCTTGTTTTGCCAACGCCAGCGATTCCGCTTCTTGCTCCGCAAAACGCCGGCGCCAACCTTCGAGATATTCGGGTTTAACCATAAAAATGCTCCGCGACTAGCTTACTAAATTTTCTTGCCACTTTCAAGCAGAATTTTATTCCGGACAGCGGCTAAAAAAATTAAAATAAAGATTGACTTGGCCTTCGTGAATGCGTACATTTTTTCTTTACTTTCTCCGGCTTTTCAATGACGACTTGGGAAGCCGGGGTTGGTATTTCGGCGCGATTCTATTTTGGCCTCTCGCGATTCTATTTTGGCCTCTAGTGATATCGCATCTTGAGAAAGGGCAAGGCAATGATCGCAGGCGTGGAAATTAAAGAACTCTCCACTTATCCGGATGAGCGCGGTTTTTTTCGAGAAATTATTCGCAAAACCGACGGATTTTTTCAAGAAGGCTTCGGGCAATTGAGCCACTCGGCGATGTACCCGGGCGTCGGCAAAGCGTGGCATATTCATCAATTTCAAATTGATTGGTGGTATGTGCCGATCGGCAATTTGAAACTGGCCTTATTCGATAAGCGGCCGAACTCTCCGACGCACGGCCAGTTGCAAGAGATTTTTATGGGCGAAAATTATCCAGCGAAAGTGGTGAAGATTCCGCCCGGGGTGGCGCACGGCTGCAAAGCTTTGGGCGGCGTCACCCATCTTTTTTATGTGACGTCTTCCGTCTATGATCCTAAAGACGAAGGCCGCCTCTCGCACGATGACAAATCGATCGGCTACGATTGGCTAGCCGGCCCGGCGATAAAATAAAATTTTAATCCGAGGAGGAAAGATGGATCTTGATATTGCTGGCAAAGTGGCGTTGGTTACGGCCGCAAGTCGCGGGTTGGGCCGCGCGACGGCGGAAGTGTTGGTGCAAGAAGGCGTTCATGTTTTCATCTGCGGCCGCGGGGCGGTGGCGCTCGAACAAACGACGAGCGCGATTCGCGCGCTCGGCGGCGGAGAAGTCGAAGCCATGGCGGCGGATGTGACGAAAGCCGAGGATATCACCAGGCTCGCCAAGCGCTGCGTCGAGCGCTTCGGGCGGCTCGATATTCTCGTCAACAATGCCGGCGGCCCGCCGACGGGCACGTTCGCCGATCTCCATGAAGAGCATTGGCGCATGGGCTTTGATTTGGTGTTAATGAGCATGATACGTCTTTCGCAGGCGGCGATGCCGCACATGAAAAAACAAAAATGGGGGCGCATCATCAACATCGCCTCGATTGCCGCGCGCCAACCGCTGGAGGGCGTGACGATCTCCAACGCGCTGAGACCGGCGATGCTTGGCTTGGCGAAAACACTGGCGTTTGAATTAGCCCCGCATAACATCACCGTCAACACCGTTGCGCCGGGCTGGGTGCGCACCGATCGCGTCGACGAGTTGCTGCAATTGCAAGCGAAGCGCGAGAAGATTTCCGTAGACGAGGCGCTCGCGCGCACGGAGAGCGCCGTGCCGCTCGGCCGCATGGGACGTCCTGAAGAAGTCGGCGCGCTCATTGCTTTTCTCGCCAGCAAGCGCGCCAGTTTCATCACCGGCAGCACGTTTTTGGTGGATGGCGGCTCGTATAGAGGTTTGTAGACGCTAAACATACAACGTCCGAAAAATTTGCTTAACGCTTTGTCTGTTTCTTTGTGGTTTATAAAATTCTATGCAACTCGCTCCTTTTAAACTCGAGCGCTTTTTCGCGCAGTACGAATTCAACGTGCGTTATCTGCTCTGCAGCTCGGACTGCGAATCCGTGGCGATTCAAGACTTGCTCGCTTTGGAGCCGGAGGCGGATAATCTATTCAAACGCCAATGGTTGGGTTACACCGAATCACTCGGCGCGCCGGAATTGCGCCGCACGATTTGCCAATTGTACATAACCATTCAACCCGAGCACGTACTATTGCACACCGGCGCGGAAGAAGCGATCTTTTTGTTCATGCACGCGACGTTGCAGGCCGGCGAGCACGTCATCGTGCATTCACCGTGCTATCAATCGTTGTTTGAAGTGGCACAAAGTCTCGGCTGTGAAGTAACGCGTTGGCGCGCGCGATCCGAAAATGCATGGCAGCTCGATATCGAGGAGTTGCGGCGCGCCATGCGGTCGAATACGCGAGCGGTCATCCTCAACACGCCGCATAATCCGACCGGTTTTTTGATGGCGCAAAATGATTTTCGCGAAGTCAATCGTCTCGCGCAGGAAAATGGCGTCACGCTTTTTTCGGATGAAGTGTATCGCGAGTCGGAATATCGCGCCGCCGATCGTCTGCCCGCGGCTTGTGATATAAATGAAAGCGCCGTGTCACTCGGCGTCATGTCCAAAACATACGGCTTGCCCGGCTTGCGAATCGGCTGGATCGCCACGCGCGACGCGGCGATCTATGCGAAGATGGCGGCGCTGAAAGATTACACCACCATTTGCAACAGCGCGCCGAGCGAGTTTCTCGCCGCGTTGGCCTTGCGTCATCGTGGCAAACTCGCGCAGCGTAATGTCGATCTCATCACGAGCAATCTAAAAATTTGGGAGGCGTTTTTTACGCGCCACACCGACAAGTTTGTCTGGCGCCGCCCGCAAGCCGGCCCGATTGCCTTTCCGCGTTTGCTCGGCGAAGACGTCGAAATTTTTTGCGAGCAACTGGTCAAAAAAGCCGGCGTGTTATTAGCGCCGGGAACCTTGTTTGAAGATCACGAAAATCATTTCCGCCTCGGCTGCGGTCGCAAGAATTTTCCCGAGGCGCTCGCGCAGTTGGAAATTTTTTTAAACGCTCAAAAGAATTAGGGCAAAATATTTTAGCCCAACGCAGACCCCGCTTGCGGGGCAACCCCAATTAACCACCGAGGCACGAAGACACGAACTTAACCAAGCTTTTCTTTGTGTCTTCGTGCCTCTTGGTGGTGAAAATCTTTGCTTTTTGCAAAGATTCAACTTGTAAGCGACTAATGGACTTCCGACAACTCTTTTTCAATTATCGCAGCTACACCCCGATTCCACTTTTGCTGGCGCTTTTAATTTGGGCAAAGCCTTCGCCGCTAAGTTTACTCGGCGGTTTTATCGTGGCCATGCTCGGCCAGAGCACGCGTCTTTGGGCGGTGAGCCATGCCGGCGGCGCGACACGCACCACCGGCTCCGTTGGCGCCGGCGCGGAGTTGATCACTCACGGGCCGTTTGCGTACGTGCGCAATCCGCTTTATGTCGGCAACTTTTTGGTGGCCTTGGGATTTTGCCTCATGGCCGCCGCGTGGATGCCGTGGATGCTGCTCATCTATGCCGGGCTATTTGGCTTGCAATATCGTTTGATCATTTCGCTTGAAGAAGAGCATTTACGCCGGCGCTTCGGCAAAATTTATGAGGATTATCTCAAAGTGGTGCCGCGTTTCTTGCCGCGCCTGACGACGTTTCGGCAACAGAACGTTCCGGGAATGCCGTTAAGTCGCGCTCTCAAAATTGAGAAAGATACTTTGCTCAGTACGTTTCTCGTATCACTCGCGATCTTTTTGCGGTGGAAATTCGCCGCGAATTAGTTTATATCATAGCTTGCAACGAAAAGGGAACCGCAACGAAAAAAAAATTCATCATAGTTTTGCCTAAAATTGTTTTGCCTTTATATAACTCTCTGCTCGTTGCAAAATTTAATGCCTCGATAACGCATGCTCCAAAAGCTAAGTGTATTGATCGTCGCCGGTGAAGCGAGCGGTGATTTGCACGGCGCCGGCGTCGTGCGCGAATTGAAGGCGCTCGCGCCGCACGCAAAAATTTTTGGCATCGGTGGCGACGGCATGGCCGCTGCGGGCATGGAATTGCTCTTTCACGTGCGTGATACGGCAATCGTGGGCTTTACCGAAGTCTTGCGCCATCTGCGCTTTTTTCGCCGTGTGATGCGCACGCTCGAAAATGAAGTGGAGCGGCGTCGACCGGCGGTGGTTATTCTCCTCGATTATCCGGGTTTCAATTTACGTTTTGCCGAACGCCTGCGCCGCCGCACCCAGCCGTCGAAAATTTTATACTACATCGCGCCGCAAGTTTGGGCCTGGGGAGAAAAACGCATTCCGAAAATGGCGAAACTCATCGATCAAATGGCGGTGGTATTCCCTTTTGAACAATCGCTCTTTCAAATCGCCGGCATTCCGACGGAGTTTGTTGGCCATCCTTTGCTCGAAGGCCTCAAGCCGAATTTAAGTCGCGCCGCTTTTTTTTCGCGCCATCACTTGCGCGATGATCAACCTCTGCTTGGGCTTTTGCCCGGCAGCCGCCGGCAAGAACTCGAACGCCTCTTGCCGGACATGGTTGCGACGGCGCAGCTTTTGCGCCAAGCCATTCCCAAATTGCAAATCGCCATTGCCATGGCGCCGAATTTGTCGGAAACGCTTTATCGAAATCGGGTAAAAGATGACACCATTCGTCTTGTTCCTAACACCACATATGAAGTGATGCGCGACAGTCACGCGTGTTTGGTTTGCTCCGGCACGGCGACATTGGAAACGGCCTGCTTTGGCACGCCGTTGGTGGTTGTGTATCGCGTCTCGCGATTGTCCTATGAAATCGGCAAGCGCGTCGTTAAATTGCCGAACATCGGCTTGGTGAATGTCGTTGCCGGGCAAAGAATTGCGCCGGAATTTGTCCAACATGATTTTACGCCGGAACGCGTCGCGCCGGAGTTGGCCAGATTTTTTCATGACCCAGCATATCGCGCTGTAACTCAACAAGCGCTCGGCGAAGTGCGGCACAAACTCGGCACGCCGGGCGCGAGCCGCCGCACCGCGGAGTTGGCGTTGCAGCTCGGTGAAAGCACAATGTTAAGTGCAGAGTAAAAATCACAACGGGACATTTTCGCCAAGCGCTATGCGCAAGCGTTTGCTCTTTTGGCTCGCCACGCGTTGCGGCTGGTTGTTGATTTTAGCGCTCGGCCATCTAACGCGTTTGCGCTTTGTTGGGCGCAAACATTTTGAATGGCTGCGGAATAATAAAAAACCTTTCATCTATTGCATCTGGCACGGCAAAATTCTTATACCGATTTTTGTCCATCGTTACGAAAACGTTCACGCGCTGGTGAGCTTGCACGCCGACGGCGAGATGATCGCGCAAACGTTGCATCGCCTCGGCTGTCCGACGATTCGCGGCTCCAGCACGCGCGGCGCCCAACGCGCGGCGGTGGAGATGATTCGCGCGTTGCGGCAGGGAACGGTTTGCGCGATTATGCCGGACGGCCCGAAAGGCCCGCGCCATGTTTTTAAAGCCGGCGCGATGACGATCGCGCAAAAAAGCGGCGCCTATCTGCTGCCGATGACCTTTGCTTGCTCCCGGGCCTTTCGCTTCAAAAGCTGGGATCGTTTTTGTTTGCCCTTGCCATTCTCCAAAAGCGTCGCGATTTACGGCGAGCCGCTTAGCGTGCCCGCTGATCTCAAAGATGAGGCCTTTGAAAATTTTCGCTTGATGGTTGAAGGCAAAATGTTGGAATTGGAAAAATACGCGGAAGGGTATTTTTATAAAAATAAAGTTTAACGCGGCATACGGTGCTGCCAAAGCTTCTGGACGCTGATTGGCGCGGATTTTTGCTGATTTTTAATTGTGCATACAATCTGCGGCGATCTGCGTCCCCAAACTCAGTGCTTTATTGTCATGACCCTTCAAGATAATAAAATCCTTCGCGCCATTGGCGCGTTCGCCGATCAGCAGCGATTCGAAATTTATGTCGTCGGCGGGTTTGTGCGAGATTATTATCTCCAGCGCGAGCGCGGCGAGATGGATTT
>Ga0247727_10011881_pt1 | contig 15079 bp, 8 predicted proteins | sample WisWelCaveWW1625_FD_202498 | JGI IMG/M metagenome (GOLD analysis project Ga0247727, IMG submission 202498) | Biofilm microbial communities from Wishing Well Cave, Virginia, United States - WW16-25 | ecosystem: Environmental > Aquatic > Deep subsurface > Groundwater > Cave microbial mat | place... | reverse complement strand
GTGTTGGCCAGGCGTCCCAGGCCGCCGCCGGATCCGCCGCTGTTGCCGGTGTTCTGGTCGATCACGACCATCTTGTCGATGTTGCCGAGCGGGGCGGCCACGGCGCCAAAGATGCCGGTCGAGGCTTCGAGGATCGCCGGCAGTTTTTCGAGAATCGTTTGCAGGCGCGCGGCGTCGTTGAAATCACGCCAAGCGGCCGCTTTCTTCAGGATCGCAGCCGCCTCGGCGACGCCCTGGGCCTCGATCGCCTTCGCCTGCGCCAGACCGACGGCCTCCACTTTCGTGGCTTCGGCGCGGCCGGCCGCTTCGATCGCTTTGGCCTGTGCCAGGCCGATCGCCTCTATCTTGGCGGCTTCCGCCCGCGCCTCGGCCTCGATCGCCGCGGCCCGGCCCTTGCCCTCGCGACTCAGTTTCTCCTGCTCGGCTTCGGCCAGGGCGATCATTGCCCCGCGCTTGCCTTCGGCTTCGAGAACGGCGGCTTGTTTTTCCGCCTCCGCCTTCGTCACCGCCGCCATGCGCTGCGCTTCGGCGGGCTTGATGATGGTCGCCTCGAGCTCCTTCTGCTTTCGGAGCACCTCCTGCTCCTGCACGGCGATCAGCTCCTGGGTGCGAGTCCGGTCGACTTTGACCTCCTCGGCCACCACGGCTTGTTTGGCCCGGGCCTCCGCCAGCGGCCCGGCCTGTTGCGCCTTGGCTTTTTCGGTCTCGATTTCGGCCTGGTACTGCGCCTGTCGCATGGCGAAATCGCGCTGCGACTGGGCGATCGACGCGTCGGCCTCGAATCTGGCTTTTTCGCCTTCCTGGAGCGCTCCCGCCGATCTGATCTTCGAGTCGCGCTGCGCCTCCGCCTCGCCGATGACCGCGTCGCGCTTCACCTCGGCGGTGCGGCTCCGGCCGAGCGCATTCAGGTAATCCTCCTCGTCGCTGATCTCCTGGATGGTCAGCACGTCCACGCCGATGCCCATCTTCTCCAGGTCGACGGCTGCTTCGCTGGTCAGTTTCTGCGCGAAACTCTGGCGGTCGCTGTTGACCTCCTCGACGGTGAGCGTGCCGAGGATCGATCGCAGGTGTCCCTCGAGCGTCTGGAAGATCACCCGCTGGATCTCGTCGTGCTTCATGCCGAGAAAACGCTCGGCGGCGGCGTGCAGCGAGGCTTCCTCGCCGCGGATCTTGACGTTGGCCACCGCTTTCACCGACACCGGCACGCCCTTCAGCGTGTAGGCGCGCTTGATCTCGAGAGGAATCGTGAAGACGTTCAGCGAGAGGTAGTCGACCTTCTCGAGCAGCGGGATCCGCAGCGCCGCGCCGCCCCGCACCATGCGGTAACCGACCACCCGCCCGTCGGCGAGCTTGCGCTTGCGGCCGCTCAGCACGGCCACCGCGTTCGGGGCGACCTTCAGATAATTGCGGGCGAACAAGGCCATGGCGATCACCAGCGCGAGCAGTACGAACAGGACGATGAACGGGATCGCGACGAGCGAAATCTGGTCAAACATGGAACCTCCTTCGAGCCGGAGTCACCGGGGTCGGACGATCACGATCTCGCCGAGCACCTGCTCGACCTCGACGACGGCGTTCTCGGCGATCGCCGAGCCATCGTGCGACCGGGCGATCTTATCCATCAGCTCCTCGCCGATCTGGCAGCGGACTTGCCCCACGCCGCCGCTCGGGATCGCCACCACGACCCGGGCGGTCTGGCCGGCGGCGTCGGCGGACCGCAACTGAGTGGTCGCCTGTTGCCCGTAGAGAAACCGGGCAAAGTAGTAGATGATGGTCGCAAAGAACACGCCGCTGGCAAACCCGACTCCGCTGGCCGGCAGGATGCCGAGACCGTAGTGGATCCCGACGGCCCCGAAGCCGCCGAAGGCGGTGACAAACACGCTCAGGATGCGCGAGCTCAGGAAGCTCGGCCCGCCATGGTCGAGGTCGTGGTCCAGGCCGTGCTCGAAATGCTCGAACAGCTCTCCGAACACGAGCGAGATCAGCAGAAAAAGAAAGCCCAGGCCGCCAATGGCGAGGAACACTGTGAAGGCGGAAACCTGTTGCAGCCAATCGGGCACGCGGCCCTCCGGACTTGTCAATCTATCGGAGTGGCGGCGGGCAAGTCAATGGCACGGAGGGCGCCGGCGCCGGTTGTAACCTCCGGCCTTCCCGGATCATCTGCTACCCTTGGATTTCCCATGCCGACGGGCTGTCTGCGCCACACCGAGCTGCCTCATACAACCAAACTGCACGCCGACCTGGTGTATCACTTCGATCGGGTATCAAGGTTTTACGGTTTCGACCACAACGAAGCCGCCAGCTATCAAGCCGCGGCCGGCCAGATCGACTTCACGGCGGCGCAGCGGGCGTCGCTGGTGGAGACGCTCGAGGAACAGAACGGCGGCAGCCCGCAACTGAGCTTGCTGGCCCAGCCGGGAACGGCGGCGGTGGTCACCGGCCAGCAGGTGGGCCTGTTCTCCGGTCCGTGCTACACGATCTACAAGGCGCTGAGCGCCGCACGGCTTGCCCGGCGTTTGACCGAACAACGCATCCCGGCCGTCACCGTATTCTGGCTGGCCACCGAGGATCACGATCTCGCCGAGGTGAACCATTGCTGGAGCTTCGACGGCTCGCTGCGGCCGGTGCGGATCGCTTTCGATATGGAGCCGGGCGGTCAACGTCCGGTCGGCGGGGTGGCTCCGGCACAGTATCCGGTGGCCGCGCTGCGGGAGTCGCTGGCGGCCTGGCCGCACGGCGAGGAAATCACGGCGCTGGTCGAGAGCTGCTACAGCGGCGGACGCCCGCTCGGGGAAGCCTTCGGCAACCTCCTGCGGAAGCTGCTGGCCGGCTACGGCATCCTTTTTCTCGATCCGATGCGGCCGGCGGTGCGTTCGCTGGCGGCGCCGTTGATCCGCCGGGCCGTCGAGAGAGCGCCAGATCTATACCGTCTGTTGTCGGAGCGAAGCCGTGAGCTCGAATCTTCCGGCTATCATGCCCAGGTGCTGGTCGAGCCTGAAACTTCGCTGTTTTTCGTGCTCGAGGGCGGGCAACGGCTGGCGTTGAGGCGCAATGGCGGCGATTACGTCGCCGGCGGGCAACGCTGGGACGCCGCCCGGCTGGCGGCGCGCGCGGAGACCCTTTCGCCGAACGTGCTGCTCCGGCCGATCGTGCAGGATTACCTGCTGCCGACGATCGCCTACGTCGGCGGTCCGGCCGAGCTGGCGTATCTGGCGCAATGCGAAGTGGCGTATCGGGCGTTGCTCGGCCGAATGCCGGTGGCCGTGCCGCGGAGCGGCTTCACGCTGCTCGATGCGCGGGCGGCCAAGCTGCTATCCCGTTACGAGCTTCCGGTGACGGCGTGCTTTCACGGAGTCGAGCCGCTCAGGGAAAGCATCGCCGGAAGGCTCGTACCGCCGGAGTTGAGAGCCGAGTTCGACTTGTCCCAGCAGGAGACGCTGTCCGCCATCGACCGGCTGCGCGGACGGGTCGCCGCCATGGATGGCAGCCTGGGGGCGGCCGTCGACAAGAGCCGCGCCAAGATCGCCTATCAGCTCGCGAAGATCGAAGGGAAGGTCGCCCGCGAGTCCCTGCGGCGCGACCAACGCGCCCGCGACGGGGCCGCGTATCTGTTCAACCTCATTCACCCGGAAAAGCATCTTCAGGAGCGGCTATACTCGATTCTGCCGTTTCTGGCGCGACACGGTACGGGACTCATCGACCGGCTCTTCGCGCACGTACGGCTCGATTGTCCGGACCACATCGTTCTCGATGCGGATTAACCACGTCAAGAAAGCGCTGGCCGAAGGCAAGGTGCAGATCGGCACCAACTTCGGGCAGTTGCGCTCGCAGGAGGTGGCGAAGATCCTGGCCGCCGCCGGGTTTCACTGGGCCTTTCTCGACACCGAGCACGGCGGCTTCGATCTGGAGACCGTGCAGGACATCTGCCGGATCGCGGTGGCCGTGGGGCTGGCGCCGATCGTGCGCGTAGCCGACCTTCAATATCCGCTGGTTGCGCGGGCGCTCGATTGCGGCGCGCAGGGGGTGATCTTTCCGCGCGTGGAGTCGCCGGACCTGCTCGCCAAAGCGGTGAGCTGGTGCCGGTTCCCGCCGGCGGGCGTGCGCGGTTTCGGGCTGACGGCGTTTCACTTCGATTTCGAGCCGGTCACGATGCCCGAAATGATCGCGCACGTGAACGCCAACACGATGGTCGTGCTACAGATCGAGACGGCGCGGGCGGTCGAGATGCGCGACGAGCTGCTCGCCGTCCCCGGCATCGATGCGGTGATGATGGGGCCGGCGGATCTCTCGATTTCGCTTGGCGTGCCGGGGGAGTTCCAGCATCCCAAGATGGTTGAGGCGATGGAGTCGGTGGTCGACACCTGCGTTCGCCGCGGCATCGCTCCGGGGACGCAGACGCGGACGATCGAGCTGGCGAAGTTCTGGAAACAGAGAGGCATGCTGTTTCTGGGCTGCAACAGCGACGTGGGAATGCTCTACGAGTGCGCCCGCGAGCTGGCCGTGCACCTGTCGGAGAAGTAGCCGTGCCGGCGCTGGCGGTTCTCTTGCTAGCCCGCACAGGCCCGGCCCGGCCCTCGGAGCATCCGAGCAACTTCGTGTTGATCGGCCGGGCCAGGCTCCGTTGTGCGGGCTGTTGCTTAGTAGTTCTGTTGCTGGCGGGTCCGGCGCTCGCCCAGATGGGGCCGTTTCAGGTCGACCCGGTTCAGATCGACTTCAGCGCCGCCACCAACGGCGCGCTCCCGCCCACGCAGGCTGTTGTCATCGGTACCACCCAGCTCCCGCCCATGATCGACTCGGCGCTCGACGCGGGTACGGACGGCTCGCCGGCGCCCGTGTGGCTTGCCATCTCGCCGTCGGTGGGGACCGCTCCGGGACGTTTCATCCTGTCGGTAACGCGCACGGATCTGGCGGCTGGAACCTACCGCGCCCGTCTGCGGCTGCGCGCCCTGGGCGGGATCGTGCCCTTCGCGCTGGATTCGGTCGCGATCACGCTGACGCTGGCGGATCGCGCTCCGGTGCTCCTGGTCCACCCGAACCGGCTGCGTCTGCGGGCTCCCTCCGCCGGCCCGCCGGCCGAAGGGCTGGTGCTGCTTCGCAACGGCGGCTCCGGCACGTTGGACTGCCGCGGTATCACCACCACGTCCAGCGATCGGTGGCTCACGGCTATGGTGACGCCCGACACCGGCGGCATCTGCCAGCTCCGGGCGCGGGCTGATCCGGCGCGGCTCCGGCTGGGCCCACACCTGGCGACGATCCGGGTGACCACCGCCATCGGCAACGAGGAGATTCCAGTGACCTTCCTGGTCACCCCGGCGGTGGCCATCCTGTTCGTCAACCCCAATGGCTTTCAGTTCGAAACCCGGCAGAATAACGGCAATGCACTCACGCGCGCTTTCACAATCCTGAACGCCGGCGGTGGAAGCTTGTCCTGGGCCGCGGAGGTCGTCAACGCATCGGAGGCGGACTGGCTGAGCCTGGGCGCCGCCAGCGGTATTGCCACGGCCAGCTCGCCGGACACGCTCCCCATCGCCGTGGATCCGAGGGGACTGGACTCAGGAACCTACCACGCCTTGATTCGGGTGACGGCGGCGGACGCGCTCAACTCCCCGCAATTGACCGCCATCGTACTGCGAGTGTTCGACGCCGGCACACCGCCCACCGGCACTCCCTCGCCGAGCGGCCTGGTCTTCAACGTCGCGCCCGGCTCCGGGGTGAGCGCCTCGCAAACGGTGACCTTGTTCGTCAGCACGACGGCCGCCGTCGCGTATCGTGCCGCGGCCCAGACTTTCAACCGAACCGGCTGGCTGGCGGTCCAGCCGCAGTCGGGAAATACCTCGACGGCGGCGCCGGCCCGCCTGGCCGTCGCGGTGAATCCGGGCACCCTGGCGCCGGGTGTTTATCGCGGCGAAGTGAGCGCCATGGCGGCGGTGACGGGAATGCTCCAGGTACGGACCGTGAATGTGTCGATGATCATTCGGCCTCCGGGAGTGACTCCGTCGGCGCCGCCTGGGTCGGCCGTACGGGCGGCCACCTGCACGCCGTCGTCGCTCGCGGCCACCAACACCGGGCTGGTTTCGAATTTTCAGACGCGCGCCGCCTGGCCGACGCCGCTCAACGTCCGCCTGCTGGATGACTGCGGCGAAGTGGTGACCAACGGACAGGTGGTCGTCAGCTTTTCCAACGGGGATCCGCCGCTGGCCCTCGAGCACCTCAGCGGCGGCAACTACGCCGCCACCTGGACGCCTCGGTCGGGCTTGTCGGCGCGGGTCACCTTGACAGCCGATGCGGCGGCGGGAGCTCTGCGTGCGACGACTGAGCTTATTGGGAGCGTGGCCGCCAACGTGGCGCCGGTGGTTCAGCCCAACGGCGTGGTCAGCAATTTCTATCCGCGGACCGGCGCGCCGCTGGCGCCCGGCATGATCGCGGCGATCTATGGCTCGAACCTGGCCGGAGGGCAGATGACCGTTCCCCCGTCAGGCGGCACGCTTCCCGACAGCTTCAACGACGTTCAGGTGGTGATCGGCGGCCGTCGCACGCCGCTCTATTTCCTGAGTCCCGGACAAATCAATTTCCAGGTGCCTTTCGAGTTGACCCCCGGAGCCGAGTACCCGCTGGTGGTGCGATCCGGACGCGCCTACAGCGTTTCCGTGCCGGTTCCGGTGGCCGAGCAGCAGCCGGGGATCGCGACGCTCGACGGCCGCGCCGTGCTGGCGCAGGACGAGAGCTTCCAGTTGGTCACGCGGGATCATCCCGCCCGGCGCGGGAGGTTCATAGTCGTGTACCTGGTGGGGATGGGCCTGACCGATCCTCCGCTGGCCAGCGGAGCGGTGACTCCCGGCGATCCTTTGCCCCGCGCCTCGGTTCGGCCCGAAGTGACTTTAGGCGGCGTTGGGTGTGAGACCATCTACGCGGGCCTGACACCGGGCTTCGTCGGACTGTATCAGATCAACCTGCGGGTGCCCGATAGTCTTGCACCCGGCGTACACAGCCTGGTTGTCACGCTCGATGGAGTGGCCAGCAACTCCGTCACGGTGGCGGTCGAGTAGCGCGCCAGGCTCCCTCTATCAGCTTGCCGGAGGCTCCCCTACCAGCTATTCGCAACCATCTTCATTGATGTCTGTTACAAAGTACATGGCGTCGTCGCCGAATCTGCCCCTTCTCCTGGACGAACAACCATTTGCACGCACTCCAGGAGCTTTTTCAACGCCGTCTAGAACAAGGTATTTGTTTACCGGGTCAGTCGTCGCTGATTGAAGCCGCTGGCGGATCGATGAGGCAGAGTCGCTGCTGGACATGGCGGCACAACGGATAGACGAAGACTAGCTTGGGAGCGTGCCCGTGGGCTTCGTGATAGCGATCCATGCGCCCTCTCCCGGCGGTCTGACCGAGATGAACCCAGTTGGCGGCACGATAGCAAGTCCCCGCGAAGCGCTCGGCGTCGACCAGTGTTTCTAACAGCAGGGGCCGGTATCCATAGAGCCGCCGCCAGTCCTCCGGAAGTTGCCGGGCGCACCGCGCCAGAATCGCGCTCGCCAGCCCCTTCACACGCACCCACGGCAGAATCAGGAAGCGGCTGTTGTTGACAATGTACTGCAGGTTGCGCGCGCGCCGGTCCGCACTCCAGCCAATCCACTCATCGCGCGCCGCCATCTTCCAGGCTGGACTGGTCCACTGCAGGCACGCCAGGATCTGGTCATCGGCCGACCGCGCCCAGTAGCGCAGATGCGCTCCCACCGGCACGCGATAGCCGAGATAGTGGTAGCGTTCGATGAACTCCCGCCACAACGCGTTCTCCTCCCGCCGGCCGGACTCCACCACGGCGAATCGCAGCGGGGCGAGGTCCGCCACCCTCCCTTCGACTGGCGTTCGAGGATCGCTCCGCGTGTTCGTCTCCACCGGCCGCGGTCCTCGCCGCCCCAGCGCGCGGATCGCCGGCAGCGTCAAAACCCCTTGGTCCCGCAAGCGCTCCAGCAGTTGCCGGCACTCGTGGTTCTTCAATCCGCCGTTGGGCCGCGTCCACTCCAGCAGTTCGCAGATCGTTCGCGCGATTTCCGTCACGCCCAGCGCGGCGTAATCCCGCGCGACCTGGCGCATCAACCCCACCTCTTGCGCCGTGAACACACGCCCGCAGAAAGTCGCCACCGGATTGGAACACTCCTCATTCATTTCATGGGATTGGCTGGTTGATGATGGCTCGTGAAGCACGGACCGGCGCGATACGGCGATTCGCCGGCTGGCACGATGTCATTCGCGCGAACACCCCGGTACAAATACCACTCATTCTGCCCCGAGGGCAAGTCCCGACAATCAAATTGGTCGACAACGCCCATCCGGAGATCTACATGTAAGTTTGCCGCATCGCCATATTGGAAAAATGACCCCATCAACCTCGATTGCCACCGAAGTGGGTTCTGGCGCTGCCAGATCTCGCACAATCCAACGCCTTGGGCGACAAAACACGCCGGCCGATCCATAAGACAGTCCGCGAATTCCACGAGCCTGGCTTCCGCCGCCGCCCATTCCCCGTCCGTGAGCAACATCGTCGCCGGACCGGCCGGGCTGGTATCATTAGGAACCTTCAGCGATGACCGGTCGGACTGTTTCGCACTTCCAGATCCTCGAGAAAATTGGCGAGGGGGGCATGGGCGAGGTCTACAAGGCGCGCGACATCACCCTCGACCGCCTGGTGGCGATCAAATTCTTGCCGCCTGAGGCGACGCGCGATTCCGAGCGCCGCCGCCGCTTCCTGCAGGAAGCCCGCGCCGCCTCGGCGCTGAACCATCCCAATATCATCACCATCCACGAAATCGCGGAGATCGACGGCGGGTACTTCATCGTCATGGAATATGTGCACGGGCGGACGCTCGGCGCTGTCATCGCCGCCGGGAAACTGTCGGTCGAACAAGCGCTAAGCTATGCCGGGCAAGCCGCCGACGCGCTGGCGAAGGCGCACGCGGCCGGGATTACGCACCGCGACATCAAACCGGCCAACATCATGATCACCGCCACCGGCCTGGTGAAGGTGCTCGACTTCGGGCTGGCCAAGCTCACCGCGTCGGAAACGAGCGGAGAAACGGCGCCCGGCGATTCTCTCACCCAGCCCGGCATGGTGCTGGGAACGGCGGCCTACATGTCGCCGGAACAGGCGGAGGGAAAGCCCGCCGGCGCGCGTTCAGATATTTTCTCCTTCGGCGCCGTGCTCTACGAGATGATCACCGGCCGGCGCGCCTTCCAGCGCGAAAGCGTGGCCGCGATGCTGGTGGCCGTGATGCGGGAAGACCCGCCCCCGCCGCGAACACTGACACCGGCGGCGCCGGCCGTGCTCGACGAAGTGCTCGCCCGATGCCTGGCGAAGGACCCGGCCAGGCGGTATGCCTCGATGGAGGAAGTGAAGGCGGCGCTGGCGGCGCCGGCGCGCGCTCCCACGCGGGACGCCGGACCATCGATCGCCGTTCTACCGTTCACCAACCTCAGCGCCGACAAGGAGCAGGAGTACTTCAGCGACGGGCTGGCCGAGGAGATCCTCAACGCGCTATCGCAGGTGCGCGGGCTCCGGGTAATGGCCCGCGCGTCGTCGTTCTCCTTCCGCGGCCGGGAGCAGGATGTCCGCAAGATCGGCCGCGAGCTGAATGTCGCCACCATTCTCGAAGGCAGCGTGCGCCGCGCCGGCAACCGGGTCCGAATCACGGTGCAGCTTGTGGATGTCCTCGAAGGCTACCAACTGTGGTCGGAGCGCTATGACCGCGAGATGACCGACATCTTCGCCATCCAGGACGAGATCTCGCAGACTGTCGTCGACAAGCTGCGCGTGCAACTGGTGGGGAAGGCGCAGGAGGCGGCCCGGCGGACGGCTCCTAACCTCGAGGCCTACCAGCTCCTGCTTAAGGGCCGCTACGAATACTACCGCTACAGCCCGGAAAGCCTGGCGCAGTCCATGCAGTGCGCCCGCCGGGCCATCGCGCTCGACGCCGGCTACGCCGAAGCGTACGAGCTGTTCGGCATGGCGCATTACGCGCAGATCATTTTCGGCCTCGCGGATCCCGCCCTCGTGCTCCCGGAAGCGACGCTCGCCGTTCGCCGCGCACTCGATCTGGACGACAGCCTCGGCGAAGCGCATGGGCTCCTCGGCGCCCTGTCCGCTCTGACCTACGACTGGAACGAGTCGCGCAGACAGTTCAGCCGGGGCCTTGAGCTCAGTCCTACTTCTGCGATGACCCTGCTGCGGTATGCGGTCTTTTATCTGTTCCCATGGCGGCGTCTGGAGGAAGGACTGTCGGCGATCGCCAGGTCCGTCGAGCTGGATCCGGTCCGGCCCTTGACCCAAGCCTATTACGCCGTGGCGCTGCATTTGACCGGCAACGAATGGTCGGAGGTCGCCCGGCGGGCGCAGGATCTGGGAGCCAATCTCTGGCTCAGCCACTACATGGTGGCGGAGTGCTGTTTCGGCGAAGGCAATTTCGAGGAAGCGTCCCGGCTGGCGAAACTGGCTTGGGAGACCTCTGGCGGCGTCGGTTGGGCCTTGGGTCTCTATGGGCTGACGGAGGGGATGGTTGGACTCAAGCAACGGGCCCGGGAGGTCCTCGATCAACTCCGCGAGATCTCCCGCTCGCGGTACGTGGCCACGCATTCTCTGGCGATGGTCCACCTGGGACTGGGAGAACGCGATCTGGCCTTTGAGACGCTGGAGAGAGCCATCGACCGGCATGAGGTAGCGGTTTCCTTCCTTCGCGTCATGCCCTCGTTTGCCGGCTTCCGGTCCGACCCGCGCTACCAATCTCTGCTGCGCAAAATGCGACTGGAAGGCTGATCGCGGCCGCTGCGGGTGAAGCGTGTGGATTCGCTCAATCCCGGTCGATGCGGATCTCGCCGACGCCGACTCGGGCATGGATGCGCGGCGCCTTGTCGCCGTCGCGGGAGCGAAACTCGGCGCCCAGCAGGTTGCGGCGGCGGGACCGGCCTGAAAAATCGGAGCTGACATCGCCGATCCGGGCCCGGGCGTCGATATCGAATTCCTGGTCCCGCGGCAGGCGCAGCGACACTTCGCCCACGCCGTTGGACACGTCCACGTCCCCCTTGACGTTGCGGATCACCACCTCGCCGACCGAGTGCCGGATCGATAGCTTGCTCCCGGACGGGACCTTGACCGTGTAGTGGAGACGAAGGTTGGTCTTCCCGCGAAACATCGAGAACAGGCCGCGATCGGGGAAGCGGGTCTTGATCAGCAGCTCGTCGCCGGACCGGCTCGTCTCGACCCGCACTTGCGCGAGGTGCTGGCGGCCCTTCCAGGTGTCTTCCGCCTTGTAACGCCGGTTCGTGCCGCGCTCGACGGCGATTTCGACTTTGCGCTTGTCCCATCCCTCGACGCGCAGCTCGCCAAAGGAGTCGTCGATGCGGATCGTGCCGCGGTCGACGAAATCGACCGTTTCGGCGGTATCGAATTCGACGCGATGACGGGAGCGGTCGCCGGCCGCCAAAGTTGCCGTCAGTGCCACGCCGGCCAGCAACACCCGCATGGATACACCTCCTGTCATCCATACAGTACGGTGAAGCCCCCTGGCGGGTTCCATGATTATTTCACGCGCCTCCGCCTTCGGCGAGTGTCCCAGATACTTCGCCCCCAGGCTGTTATCAAGCAGTCTTCCAAGGGCTCGGCAATGGGCCGGCGGCTATTGGGAACCGCGGAACAGCAGCATCACTTTCAGCGTGTGGAAGATGATGTAGGCGTCCAGGGTTGGATTCAGGTTCTTGATGTAGTAGAGGTCGTATTCCAGCTTGGCGACGGAATCTTCCAAGGTGTCCCCATACTTATGATTGATCTGCGCCCACCCGGTAATACCCGGCCGCACGCATAGGCGCTGCCGGTAGAACGGAATCGTTTCCGTGAGCGTCGCGATGAACTCCGGCCGCTCCGGCCGTGGGCCGACGATCGACATTTCGCCCCGCAGCACATTGAACAACTGCGGCAGCTCGTCCAGCCGGAGGCGGCGCAGCCATCGCCCGAGCGTGGTGACGCGCGGATCGTCGGTCGACGCCCAGATCGCCCCCGTCTCGGCTTCGGCATCCACTCGCATCGATCGGAATTTGTACACCACGAATGGAACGCTGTTCAGACCGACGCGCCGCTGGCGGTACAGGATCGGGCCCGGCGACGTAACCCGGATCAGAATCGTGATCAGGATCATCGCCGGAACTGCGATCAGGAAGGCGGCCAGCGCGATGAGTGTCGAGTAGAACGACTGGAGGCGGACGATGTTCGGCCGCGGCCCCAGCTCGTGGGTGAAGATCAGTTGCGACGGCCGGATGTCATTGATCGAAATGCGGCTGAAAGCGCGCTCGTAGGTGGTCGCGGCCTCTTCGATTCGAATCCCGGAGAAGCGCATATCCAGCAGCTCGTACACCGGCAGCCGCTGCCGGCGTTCCGGCAATCCCACCACGATCAGGTCAGGCCTGGTTCTGACGACGATGTCCTTGAAATCGGCCATCGATCCCAGCATCCGCTCCGGCGGCGTCCCCTCCAGGCCGGGGCCGCTGTCGCCAACGAAACCGAGGATGCTCAAGCCGAGCTCCGGATGCTCCTCAATCCGCTGCGCGATGCGGAGGACCACCGGACTGGTTCCCAGAAACAGCACCCGCTCGGCGCCCAGCGCGTGGAGAACCATGGCCGCATACAGGATGCGCCAGGCCGGCAAAAACACCAGCACCAGGCCGCTGCCGATCATCATGATCCACCGCGGCAAGACCATGCTCGGAGCCGTGTAGCTCAGCAGCGCCTGGAACAGGAAACCAAGACCGAGCACCAAACAACACTGTTGCATCAGCAGGCTCTTGGACGTCACCCGGACCTTGGTGTAGAGGTCTTGAAGGTAGAGACCGACGAGAATGGTCAGCACCATCAGGGCGAGGCGGCCCGCCCCGCCGTCGTAGAACAGCCACACTTCCGGATCCACGTCGCTGACCAGGAAGACCGCCAGCAGGAAACAGCTGGTGATGAGAACGATCTCCGAGACGATCAGCCCCAGGATGCTGGAAGGGACGTGAACATTGAAAATTCTCATCGAACCGGCGGGAAAGAGGGCGTGAAGGCCCAGTCTAGCATGCCCCGATTCCCAGACACAATTCCAATTCCCGCCCGCACATGACTTGTCAGAGCGCCGTTTTCAGAGGGCGGTTGGGGCCCGTATGGCAGCCGGCGAAGCCCCCCTGGACCGGCGCGACCGATGTATGATGGGCCTGTTATGCAACGCCTGCTTCTCCTCGCACTCACCCTGGCGGTCGCTTTCGCCACGCCGCTCCCCATCGTTCCAAACGTCGAGTACCAGCCGCTGGCGGCCCAGGTCACCCGATTGCTCGAGGCCCTCGATATGCTCGGCGATCCGCTGCCCGCCGCCGATGCCGCCGAGCTCGGCCGCCTGGCCGAATTGACCACCGCGGCGCCGAAGGCCGTCGCCCGCATTCAGGAGATTCTCGACCGGCACTGCCTCGCCGGCGTCAACATCAATCCCGAGAGCCGCGTCAAGGTGCAGCAAGGGCCGGCGCCGGCGGAATTGGTCGAGCAAGGCTGGCGCACGTTCCTCGTCAAGGTGCACAACGAGGCGGGCGTGACGGCGGTGCTGGCCGTCGAGAGCCGCAACGCCGGCATGATGGCGAACTCGCCGGCGGGAGTGGCCTCCAACCGCTGGCTGGACCTGCAAGTCCTCAACAAGCAGCCGATGCGTGGGCATCTTTCCGGGCTCGAGGTCGAATACCGGATCCTACAGCTCTACTCGAGGGACGCCGGCCGGCGGGAGGCCAAGCTCGCCTTCGATGTCGGCCAGGGCACCCAGGACCTCGGCTTCCGCAACGAAGTCGATATCCTGTTCACCTCGAGGCCCTCGGCCAAGCTGACCTTTCGCGTGCTGGACCACGACGACAAACCCACCACCGGCTCGTTCCTGATTCGCGACTCGAGGAACCGCGTCTACCCCTCGCAAGGCAAGCGGCTGGCGCCGGACTTCTTCTTTCACCCACAGGTCTATCGAGCCACCGGCGAGTCGGTCGCGCTCCCTCCCGGTGATTACACCATCGAATACGCGCGCGGCCCGGAGTACCTGAAGAAAAGGCGGTCACTGAAAATCGAGAACAGCCAGCCGGTCGAGCTCACGTTTCGACTCGAGCGCTGGATCGATCCCGCCCGGCTGGGCTGGTTCTCCGGCGATCATCACATTCACGCCGCCGGCTGCGCGCACTACGAGAAACCGACCGAGGGCGTGTATCCGTCCGACATGCTGCGCCATGTCACCGGCGAGGACCTCAAGATCGGCTCCGTGCTCACCTGGGGACCGGGCTGGTATTTCCAGAAGACGTTCTTCGAGGGCAAGGACCATGGGGTCTCGACGGACCAGAATCGCATCCGCTACGACGTCGAGGTGTCCGGATTCCCGTCCAGCCACACCGGCCACATCTGCCTGCTCGGTCTCAAAGAGCAGGACTACCCGGGGACCAAGCGCATCGAAGACTGGCCGAGCTTCGGCATTCCGGTGCTGCGCTGGGCCAAGGCGCAGGACGCCGTGACCGGTTACGCTCACTCCGGCTGGGGCCTCGCGATCAAGCAGGAGAAGCTGCCGACATACGAGATGCCGCCGTTTGACGGCATCGGCGCCAACGAGTACGTCGTCAGCGTCACGCACGACCTGATCGACTTCATCTCGACCGTCGATACGCCGTATGCCTGGGAGCTGAACGTCTGGTACCACACGCTCAACGTCGGCTATCGCGCCAAAATCAGCGGCGAAACCGATTTCCCCTGCATCTACGGCGACCGCGTCGGCCTGGGCCGCAGCTATGTGCGGCAGAAGGCGCTCGAATACGGCGACTGGGCGCGCGGCATCCGCGATGGCCGGAACTATGTTTCCGACGGCAGGAGCCATCTGATCGACTTCCGCATCAACGGCGTCGAAATGGGCTCCGGCGCCGATGTGAAGCTCGGCTCGCCGGCGCCGGCGCGGATCACGGCTAAAGTCGCGGCGCTGCTCGACACCGCCCCGGACGAGAACATCCGCAAGATGCGCTACGACCAGAAGCCATACTGGGAGCTGGAGCG
>Ga0247727_10011880_pt1 | contig 15081 bp, 15 predicted proteins | sample WisWelCaveWW1625_FD_202498 | JGI IMG/M metagenome (GOLD analysis project Ga0247727, IMG submission 202498) | Biofilm microbial communities from Wishing Well Cave, Virginia, United States - WW16-25 | ecosystem: Environmental > Aquatic > Deep subsurface > Groundwater > Cave microbial mat | place... | reverse complement strand
GTCGCCGCCCGAAGGCTGTATCTGAGAGCGTGGGCTGATTGGAACGGCAACAGCAGCTTCGAGGACCCCGCGGAGAGGGTGATCGACGTGACCATCGACCCCACCACGTTCCCGGCAGGGGAGAAGCGGCAGACGTTTTCGTTTGGCGTGACGCCGCCAGTCGGCAGCGTCAGTACCCCGTGGATTCGCATGCGGCTGTCCTACGGCGCGACCACGACTCCGCTCGGTTCCACTGAATTCGGGGAAACGGAAGATTACCGCGTACAGGTTGTGCCGTAAAGGCGAGGAGAGAAGGCCATGAGAAAACGGGCATTTTGGCTGCTGAGTGGCTTGGTATTGGCCTGCATCGGACGAGCCCAGGATCCGACCTCGCGGCACGTTCAGTTCCCACCCCTGCTGACCTCCCTTCCCGCGGGCCCGGCGCAGCCGGCGAACCTGGAAGTGTGGGATATGGCCGCCGGAGGAGCGATGATCTTCACCGAACCCCACACCGTGGACGTGGCGGCTGGCGGGATCATGACCGATAGCGGCAGGGGAGACGTGTTGCTGGGTCTGCCCACCGGAGGCGTGAACCCGGCCAATTTCCCGACGGCATCCACGCGGTATCTTGACGTCACGCAAGGCGCCGTAAGTGTTCTGCCGGGGCGGATCCCGTTGTTCGCCGCTACGTTCGCGGTCAACCCTGGACCCACTGGACCGACCGGCGCAGACGGGGCCATGGGATTGACTGGACCGACAGGGCCTACCGGTGACCCTGGGCCGCCCGGACCTACGGGTCCCACCGGAGCCGCGGGAACTGATGGGCCGCCGGGACCTACGCCCCCCACAGGCATCGGGGAAGAAACCGAAGCGATAAAATGCCCAAGATCAAAGTGAACAATATCACCATGAACTACAATCAGCAGGGAGCCGGAGAGCCGCTGATCCTGATCCCCTACCTGACCGCCGATTACGCCTGCTATGCCTTCCAGGTTGCCGAGTACGCCAAGTACTTTACCTGTATCTGCGTCGACCTAAGAGGTGCCGGCGAGACCGATAAACCTGAAGGGGTCTATTCCACGGAACTCTTTGCCGATGATGTGGGCGCCTTCATGCAGGCCTTGGGCGTAGACCGCGCCCACATCTGCGGCCTTTCCTTGGGGGCGGCGACGGGGATGTGGCTTGCGGCCAAGTATCCCCACAAGGTCAAGTCGTTATCGGTCCATAGCGGTTGGACCAAAACGGACCTGTTTCTCAAAACGGCAGTAGAAGGCTGGCAGGTCATGGCCAAAGGCTTAGGGAGTGTGACCGAGATGGTGATACTCGGTATTTTTCCCTGGTGTTTCACGCCTGAACTGTATGCCGCGAAGCCGGACTACATCCACTCGCTGGCGGCGTTTGTCCGGGGACGACCCGCGCAGCCTTTGGATGCCTTTATGCGACAATCGCAGGCGGTGATTGCGCATGATGTCGAGCCGCATCTCGGCAAGATCAGCGCCCCGACGCAGATAACGTTTGGCCGATCCGACATGGTCACGTCCATGCGGTTTGCCGATCGGATGAAGGCCACCATTCAGGGGGCTGAACTCATCGTCTTCGAAGGCTGCGCTCACGCTCCCCTATATGAGAAGGTGGAGGAGTTTAACCGCAAGAGTTTGGAGTTTCTGCAGCGGCATTTGGGTTAGGAGAACCTCTTGCTCCAGCGAGATTGCAAACCAAAGGCGGCCCAACGAGGCGCTGCAGGCGACGGCCAAATCCAGGCCGCGCCTGAGCGCCAAAGTCGTTAGCCGGACGTGGCGCGTGGTGAATGGCAACACAACGCGGAGCCCTGGAGACCTGGGCGGGCGGAGTTTCTTGCCCTGTCGCAAAGGCGGCGGGTCGGCCCCGGCGGGGCCCGAGTGGTTTGCGGCGGCCGGGCGGCAATAGATTCTCGGAAATTCTCGGAGTGGCCCGAGATTCAGGTATCCTATGGCCTGTGGGGCGCTGGTGGGAGCCACGGTTTTGAATGCCGCGAATCAGAGGTATTCCCGGGCCGTATCGGTTCTTCTTCACGAGCTTCGACTGCAGCGAGCCCCCGCACGTTCATGTGGAGCGGGAGGACAAGACCTGCAAGTTCTGGCTCCAGCCGCTGGGGCTTGCTCGCAGCGATGGTTTCAGTGCCCGAGAGTTGCGGCTGATTCGACGCTTCATGGAGGCCCATCTTACTGCTATCCTGGAGACGTGGTATGAGCACTGCGGGTAGCATCGGCAGCGATCCTCGTATTCAGAGAGTTCGCGTGACAAAGGACCAGATCATCGCCGACCTGGTCGACGGGCGTGTCGTCAGTGTGCCGCTGGCTTGGTCCTGGCGGTTGTCCGAAGCCACACCTGCGCAACGGGCAAACTTTCGTCTCATCGGAACGGGTCAGGGGGTTCATTGGCCTGACGTTGACGAGGACATCAGCGTGGAGGGCTTGCTCCACGGAACCCCGGCGCACCGGCCAAGACTACGTGCTGCAGCGGCCAGGCTGCACACCCCAGGACCGGCTAACAAGCGCATGCAGCCGACGCGCCAAAAACGGGCGCGCGGCTGATGCGCCGGTCGTTAGGCAGGTTGGGAATTTGTGGCGGGACGGAAAATGGAAAAAAACTTCGCAACTACACGGTAGATCGCGGAGACACAGATGTCTCAATGGTACGAAATAGCATGCGCGCTTTGCGGACGATCGTTACAAGTTCACCGTGACTGGGAGCACCCGCCGAAGATTTGCGCATCTTGCCTGAAGGCACGAAGATTCAGTAGCTGTTTCATCTTGGCTCCGTTCGGCGCCGAGACCTCATTCATCCGGACGGCTCTCGACGATCGCGGCATCCGCTGGCACGATCAGGCGGAACTACGGGCTGGCGTCAGTTGGGTGGACTCCGTCGAAAAGGCCATGACCCGCTCGGACTTCGTCTGCGTCGTCCTCCCCACGGCGTCTCATCGGGAGAATGTCCTCTTCGAGCTCGGTATAGCCTACGCCAAGCGCAAGCCCATCTTGGCCTTTCTGGGCCCGTCGACTTCACTTCCCTCTGACGTCGTCGGTCTCGTCTATGTCCGCGCCGATTCGATGAACCAGGAGGCCGTCCGCTCGGCATTAGATACGTTCCTCGCTCACGCGAGCCATACCCCCCCGTTGAAGCCCCTCCCGACGGCAGCTAAGCGCAAGGCGAAGGCGAAGTCCTATCACATGCCGACGGCGTCCGCGTCCGCTGTCGAGCTTGAGCGTCGAACGACTGAACTCTTCAGAGATGCGGGCTTCATCCTCGCCGAGCCCAGCGAGCCCGGGGACGAGGGCGCGGACTTCGCCGTCTGGATCGACGAGGTCCAGCACTCGCTGGGTAATCCGGTGCTAGTCCAAGTGAAGGTCGGTGACCTCTCTGGCGTCCGTTTGGACCAAGCGACATCCCAGTTGCGCGATTACGTCGCGAAGACTCACGGCCGCTCCGGACTCCTTGTCTACTGGGATCGAAAGAGCCGTGAGTTCCCAGCGGTGTCTCTGGATTGGCCTCTCATTTTTCGCCTGAGCGGGCGTGCGCTGGCTCGGTTGGCGTCTCAAGGACTCCTGGCGCAGGAGCTGGTCCGTCTGCGCAATGCTGCGGTTCACGGGAAGGTATAGGAGATGCCGCGCATACCACGTTCCCAGCTTCGGGCTGGACTTGCCCGCATATCCAACGCAATTGCTCCAAACGACAAGGGCCGGGCGCTCGAAGACCTCATTTGCTTTCTCTTTCCTTTGGTGCCTGGGATTGAAGTCGCGCAGCGAAACGTCATGAACGCGTTTGATACGGAGGAGGTTGACGTGGCACTGTGGAACGCTCGCCATGCAGGCGGCTTTTACTTTCTCCCTCACCTGATACTGGTCGAGGCAAAGAATTGTAGCCGGCCCTGCGGAAGTCATGAGGTGTCGTACTTCGTGGCTCGCCTTCGCCAACGAGGATGTGATCATGGCATTCTCTTTGCGTCAAATGGTATTACCGGTGTTGCCGAGGATCTCACAAGGGCACACTTCGAGGTTGCCAGCGCCTTGGCCGCCGGCATCCGTGTACTGGTGCTTACGCCAGCAGACATCGAGGCAGCCACAAGCACAAGTCACATTGTAGACGCGGTGAAGCGAAAGCTTTGCCAGCTTGTGGTTTCTGGAACGAGTGTTCTGTAACATATGCCTAACGAAGCGTTGCAGCGGACGGGCCAACGGCGCCCGCCGCTGAACGCCAGCCCGTTAGGCCCTTGAACTCGGGCGCCGCAGTTTGAGAGAATGGCCACGGGTGCCCGGATGAACCCGACCATGACATCGGTCTTTGACCTCAGCCCGGCGGAAAAGCTCCAACTCGTGGAAGACTTGTGGGATGACCTTGCAGCCACCCCCGGGGCAGTACCTGTGCACGATTGGCAAAAACAGGAGTTGGCCCGGCGAAAGGCGAACTTGCTGACGAATCCGGCCGCGGGACTCGCGTGGGAAGAAGTCAAGCACAGGGTCCGCAGCCGGTATGGCCGCTGAGCTGATCACGGCCCCTGAGGTCGAAGACGATATCGCGGACGCCTACGCCTGGTACGAGAGCCGTCGGCCAGGTTTGGGAGAAGAGTTCTTGAGCTGCGTTGACGCCTGCATTGAAGCCATCCTGCGCACGCCTCAGATGTACGCTCTGGCGCACGAGAATTATCGCCGAGGCTTGGTGCGCCGCTTTCCCTACGTGGTTTTCTACGAGTACAGCGGAGATACAAGAATACCGTGTTTTCTTGACGCCGAATGGTCCCTGCCACCTCTACGTTGATCAGAAAGGTCCTGGCTCGTTCACGGTGGGGCTGCTGTCGGGAGAGCCAAACTGCCGGTTTGACTACCGAGTGGTAGTCAAGCGCCGCGGTTTCGAGAATGAGCGACTCTTGCCGGTCGAGTTGCCCGGGCGAAGCCAACCGCCGGCTGCCGCGCTGGAGCCTTCCCAGCCGGGGCCATGACGTGGCCAAGAGCGCCTTGGCGCCGGAAGGTGCTGTCTTGTCGTCAGTGGCCGAAGTGGCAGTTCTGATACCCGCCTACAACCCCGAGGCGTCCTTGCTGGACCAGGTGGAGCACCTTCGCCGCCTGGGTTTCCAATCCACCATTGTGGTCAATGACGGAAGCGACCCGCAGTCAGATCCTGTTTTCAGGGATCTGTCGGGCATTCCGGGCTGTGAAGTTCTCCACCACGCCGTAAACCTCGGCAAGGGCCGGGCGCTCAAGACGGGGTTGAACCACTTCTGGCTGACCCGTCCCGGCTATCGCGGCGTGGTGACCGCCGATTGCGACGGCCAGCACCGTCCGGAAGACATCGCGCTGGTCGCTCAGGCGCTGGTGCGGAGTCCGGGCAAGCTGATCCTGGGCGTCCGGCGGTTCTCCGGGCGGGTTCCCTTCCGCAGCCTGGTGGGGAATCTGCTCACCCGCTGGCTGTTCCGACTGCTGGTGGGCCGCCGTCTCACCGATACCCAGTCCGGCCTGCGGGGCATCCCCCGCGAGGCCATACCGGCGCTGCTCCGCCTGGAGGGGGAGCGCTACGAATACGAGATGAACATGCTGGTGAGCGCGCAGGCCGGCGCGCTGGCCATCGTCGAGCAGCCCGTGGAAACGGTCTACGCGGACGGCAACCGGTCCTCCCACTTCCATCCGCTGCTCGACTCGATGAAGATCTACTTCGTCCTGTTTCGCTTTTACCTCTCCTCGCTGACGGCCAGCAGCCTGGATCTGGTGTTCTTCACCCTGAGCTATAAGCTGACCTCCAACATCCTGGCCAGTCTGCTGATCGGACGCCTCATCTTCGGATGCCTTCTCAATTTCGGAATGAACAGGCTCTTCGTCTTCCGGCACCGCCGGGCGATCGCCGGGCCGCTGGCGAAATACTACCTGCTGGTCGCCTTCATGGCGGCGGTTTCGTACTTCTCCATCCGTGCGCTTTCCCAGAACCTGGGACTGAGCGTGATCCTGTGCAAGGTTCTGGTCGAGACTCCACTGTCTGTCATCAACTTCGCGATCCAGAGGACATTCGTTTTCAGCGGCAGCGCGGAGGAGCCGGCCTGATCCGGGCAGCGGCGTGTTCATCGAGATCCCCGCGGACCTGCTGGCATCGGTGGCCACCGAAAGCATCCGCATGCCCAAGCTGTACTATCATCCCAACCGGCTGGCGCGGAAATTCTTTTGGCGGAGACTTCGCGTTCTGCACCGGTACTTCGAGCAGTATCCAATCCAGCGCGGAACGTGCCTGGATTTCGGCTGTGGGAGCGGGGTCTTCCTGCCCACTCTCTCCACGGTTTTTTCCTCGGTCCTGGCCATGGACATGGAGACTTCCGAAGCGGAGCAAGTGCTGCGGAAGTACCGCCTGGCGAACGTGGAGCTTCGACGCGGCGACTTCTACGCGGTAGATCTGGAGCCGGAGAGCTTGGATGTAATCGTCGCCGCCGATGTCCTCGAGCACCTGCGCGAGTTGGCCCCGCCGGTCGCGAAAATCCACCGCTGGCTGAAGCAGGACGGATACCTGTTTACATCCATGCCCACCGAGAGTTTCCTGACCCGCGCCACCCGGGTGGTGGGCAAGTACGAGAAGCCGTGGGACCACTACCGAAGCGGCTTCGAGGGCGAGGACTTTCTGCTCGATCATGGATTCCGGCGTCTGAAGCGATCACGGGTGACGCCGCTGTTCCCGCTGTATCTGGCCAGCGTTTGGCAGAAAGCGTCCTGACCGGCGGCCTCAAGGAGGGGTCCGCCCGCGGCCGGCGCTGCGCGCTTTCTGGGCCTTGGCATACAGCAGGTTGTTCCGGGCCAAGGGGAAGTTGGGTTTGATCCGCAAAGCCTGCTCGGCGGCCTGGATCGCCAGGTCCCACAGGGAGAGTGCTTCATATCCCGCCGCGAGATTGTTGAAGGCCTCGGCGTAGTGCGGTCTCAGGCTCAAGGCTCTTTTGGCCGCCGCGATCGAGTGCCAGAACCGGCCGGCTTGATGGTAGAGCAGGGAAAGGTGCAGCAGATTCTCGGGCGAAGGGGCGCGGTTTGCTTCCCGCTCCCTTTTGGTAAGATCCTCTTCGAAGACTTTGCACCGCGCCTGGTGATTCAGACTGGCGCCGTCGCCCGGGATGATCCGGATGGTTTCTTCGGCGAGCCGTCTCAGCTCGGTCCAGTTCGGCTGTTCGAGATAGGCCTGCATCAGCAGGTGCCTGGCCTCGAGAAAGACGGGATTCATTTCCACGGCCGTCTTCAGCGAAGCGATGGATTCCGGCAGCCTTCCCTTGGATCTCAACCATCGCCCGTAGTAGAAATGCGTTTGGGCGTCCTGCGGCGCAAGCTGGATAGCGCGGAGGAAATGCGGCTCAGCCTCCCCGCTCCGGTCAAGCGCATCCTTGGCGATTCCCAGGTTGATTTCCAGCAGCGCATAGTTGGGCGTATAGCGGCGCGCTTTTTCAAAGTTCTCGAGAGCCGTCCGATAGTGGCCTTGACCCATTTTGACCAGGCCGTAGTTCATCAGGCCGCGGCCGTTTCGGGGGCTCTTGACCGTGACATCGCGCCACAGCGATTCCTCGGTCCGCCACACTTCGTTTCGCTGGCGCGCCGCATAGCCGTAGGTCGACAGGAAACAGATGGCGCCGCCGGCCAGGGCGGCACGGCCCACCACGGTCGCCGCAAGCCGCGCGAGCCGCGAATCCAGGGCCAGGCGCGCCGCCCAACACATAGCCAGCGTCAGGCCGACAAACGGGAAAAACATCCGGTGGTCGTTTTCGACCTCGGCCAGCGGCGCCAGCGACGTGGGGGCTAGAGCCAGCAGGAACCACAGCAAACCGAAGGATACCGGTCGCGTGTCGCGCCGTCGAGCAGCGCGCCAGGCCAGCAGCGCGAGGGCCGCTACGAACAGCATCCCCAGGATGGCGGCCGGCTCGGTCGCGCTGCTCAGTAAGCGGCGGTCGCTGTCGGCGGTCAGGGCGGTGGGCAGAAACAGAGACCGGAAATAATGGAACGTCACCACCGTCTGGGTACTCAGGTACGGCCCCAGAGAGCCGCCGCCGAGAACGATGGTTTTGGGTGTCATCCAGCCCTGAAACACGCCCAACAAGACGCACACGCCCATCGCGGGAGCGGAAGCCTTGGCCGCTGCCGCCCAATTTCGCCCGCCAGAGCCGCCGTTGGCCTCGAACAGAAGAGCGTAGACGAACAGCAGGGGCGCAAACATCAGCGCCGGGGGTTTGCTCAAGGCTCCCAGGATCACCGGGATCAAGTAGACGCCCCATTTTCTGGCGCCTGGAAAGCGAGAATACAACACCAGGCCGGCAACGACCCCCAAGGTAGAGTACAGATCCCCGCGCTGGATCACGTAATTAATGGTTTCCGCCATCACGGGATGGAGGCCATACCAGGCTGTTGCAAACAGCGCCAGGTAGCTGTTGCCGGGATGCGGCCTGGCGTAATCCATGATCCCGGCGAACAGGAAGAACATGAAAACCAGTTGCACGATGAACCAGAGCAAGGTTGAGAAATGAAAGTAGAAAGGCTTCAGCCCACCCAGTCGATAGTCGAGCGCCAGCGTGACCGAAACCAGGGGGCGATAGGTCTGGTTGGATGGCAAGTTGCTGAAGGTACGGGCATCCGCGAAGAACTTCGGGATATTCTTCAGATCGCGGATATACACATTGTTGACGACTGTATGCCAGTCATCAAAGTGAAACTCATTTTGAAAATGATTCGAATAGGCAGCCAGAAGCGCCAGCAAAAGGAGCAGTCCCAAGGAAGCGACCTGGCGCGCGGGCGCGCCGGCAGTGTTCAAGGTCGGCGAATGCACCGGCGTCCCAGCCCGAGACATTCCTATAGAATGGGTCCAGAACGGCGGCAGGGTCAAGTCCCGGTGTGACCTCCCGAGCGTAGCGAGACATCTGCTTCTTCTTGCCTCACCCAGATCCTGGACCTCGGTCGCCACTTCGCCCGCGGTTCTGCTACCCTATCCCCGCCATGGGAAACAAACTGCTTCTCGCCCCCCTCCTGCTGCTCCCGGCCATCACGCGGCCACAGTCCCTCGACCCGAAGACCTTCGACCGCCTGGAATGGCGCGCCATCGGACCCGCCAACATGGGCGGGCGAGCCACCGACGTCGAGGGCGTGGCCGGCAATCCCAACCTGGTCTACGCAGCCACCGCCTCGGGCGGGCTCTGGAAGACCCTCAACGGCGGCTTGACCTGGACCCCCATCTTCGAGCGCGAAAGCACCATCTCGATCGGCGACATCGCCCTCGACCCGAAGAATCCCGAGGTCATCTGGGTGGGGACCGGGGAGTCCAACGTGCGCAACAGCGTCTCGTTCGGCGACGGCGTCTACAAGTCCACCGACGGCGGCAAAACCTGGCGCCACCTGGGACTGAAGGACAGCGAGCGGATTTCCCGTATCGTCATCAATCCGCTTAACACGGAGGCGGTCTATGTCGGCGCTCTCGGCCACGCCTTCGGCCCCCACCCCGAGCGCGGCCTATTTGCAACCTTCGACGGCGGCCAGACCTGGCAGAAGACGCTCTATGTCGACGTTGAGCACGGCGTGTCGGACCTGGATATTGATCCGGCCAATCCCAACATCCTTTACGCCGCCCTGTGGCGCTTCCAGCGCAAGCCCTGGACCCACGCCAGCGGTAGCGAGAAAGGCGGCGTGTTCAAGTCCGTCGACGGCGGCCGCAACTGGAAGAAGCTCGCCGGCGGCCTGCCTGCCCTTCTGGGGCGCATCGGCGTCAAGGTCGCCCCCAGCAATCCGAATGTGGTTTACGTGATTGCCGAGTCCAAGCAAGGCACGCTTTACCGCTCCGACGACCGGGGCGAGACTTTCCGGCAAGTCTCGAAAGACCGGAACATCGTCGGCCGCGGCTTCTACTACGCGGACTTGCGCGTGGATCCGACCGATGAGAACCGCGTTTACGCCGTGGCCGGCTCTCTGCAGTTGTCCATCGACGGCGGCCGAACCTTTCGCCGCATCTCCAACCGCACCCACAGCGACTACCACTCGCTGTGGATCGATCCCCGGAACCCTTCCCGCCTGTGGCAGGGTCAGGACGGAGGAATTGCGGTTTCTTACGACCGCGGCGAGTCCTGGGAATACGTCAACAACCTGCCCCTCGGCCAGTTTTACCAGATCCACGCCGACAACCGGCTGCCCTTCTACTGGGTCAGCGGCGGGCTGCAGGACAACGGAACTTGGATCGGGCCCAGCCGGACGCGCGAGCCCGCCGGGATCCTCAACGACGACTGGCGGATGCTCAGCTTCGGCGACGGCTTCCACGTGATGAGCCATCCCGATGATCCCGACTTGCTGTTGTCGGAATCCCAGGGCGGCAACCTCCTGCGCACGGATCTGCGCACGCGCGAGCAGCAACTGGTCAGCCCCCAGCCGCGGAGCAACGCCGGCGGTCCGGCCAGCGGGCTGAAGTATCGCTTCAACTGGAACACCCCCCTCGTCGGGTCCTGGCACGACAAGAGCACCGTTCATTTCGGCGGCAACGTGGTGTTTCAGTCCCGGGATTTCGGCAGGACCTGGGAGTCGATCAGTCCGGACCTTACCACCAACGATCCTCTCAAGCAGAAGGAAGCGGGCGGGCCGATTTGGTTCGACAATTCGACGGCGGAGAATCACTGCACCATCATCAGCCTGGCCGAGTCGCCGCTGCGGCGCGGGATCATCTGGGCGGGCGCCGACGACGGCAATCTACAGGTGACCATGGACGGGGGCAAAAGCTGGGCGAACATGGCCGGCAACGTCCCCGGGATGCCGCCGCACTCTCCGGTCTCCCACGTCGAGCCCTCCCGCGACGGGGAGAGCGCCGCTTACGCCGCCTTCGATCGCCACATGTTCGACGATTTTCGTCCGCACCTGTTCCGGACAGCCGACGCCGGCAAGAGCTGGACCCGGGTGACCGGCAACCTGCCCGAGAAGGCGTACGTGCACGTGGTGCGCGAGGATCCGAAGAACCCCAGGCTGCTTTACGCCGGCACCGAGCTGGGGCTGTTCGCCTCCTGGGATGGCGGCGCCGCCTGGGTTCCCCTGCGGCTGAAGAACCTGCCGGCAGTCGCGGTGCATGACATCCTGGTGCACCCTCGGGAGAACGACCTGATTCTGGGGACGCACGGGCGCAGCATCTACATCTTCGACGACGCCGCCCCGATCCAGCAAATGACGCCGGAGATTTCGGCGCGAGACGCGCACCTGTTTGACGTCCGGCCGGCGCTGCGGTACACCACGCGCTTCACCCGCTACGGCATCGGCAACAAGCCATTCGCCGGTCCGAATCCGCCTTACGGAGCGCTGATCGCCTACTATCTGAAGGAGACGGCCGCGGAGAAGACGCCGGTGAAGATCCAAATCCTGGACAGCGCCGGGAAGCTGGTGCGGGAGCTGACGCGGACGCCGAAGGAGCAGGGCTTGCATCGCGTCGCCTGGGACCTGCGATACGAGCCGCCCAAGCTGCGGCGCCCGCCGACGGAGGAGGAGTCCGAGTTCTTCGGCGGTCCGCGAGGGCCGCAGGCGGCGCCGGGCGTGTACACGGTCAAGCTCACCGCCGGCGAGCGAAGCGTGGAGAAGAGCGTCGAGATCCGCCTGGATCCCGCGCTTTCGGTTCCGGCGGCGGACCTGGCGGCGCAGCTCGATCAGGCCCTGAAGCTGCGCGACATGCAGAGCGCGGTCAACAATGCGCTGCTGGCCTTGGACAGCCTCCAGGACCAGATCCAGCAGACCGAGAAGACGGTGAAGGACCGGACGGGCGAGCTGCCGGCGGCGCTGTCTGCCGCGCTGGCCGAGGCGCGGAAACAGGTGTCGGCGGCGCAGGGGCGGCTCGGCCGTCCGCCGGACGGGTTTCGCCTGGAGGTCGGGCCGCGGCTGGCGGAGAACCTCGGTTCTCTGCTGATAAGCATCGATGGAGTTAACGCCGCGCCCACGGCGGCTCAGCGCGCCTATTTCGGCGAGCTGCAGGCCGAGTTTCGTGAGAAGATGGCCGAGGTGAATACGCTGCTGGTTCAAACGGTGGCCCAGTGGAACGAAGCGCTGCGGCGGTCGGGCGCTCCCACGCTCATGGCCGGGCAGGCCATCCCGGTCCCGCGATGAGGCCGATGAGGCTGGCCTGGCTCCTGCTGGTCTTGGCTGCCGCCTGTGCAGCGCAGCAATACGAGCTGGTGATCCGCGGCGGACGCGTCATCGACCCGGAATCGAAGCTGGACGCGGTCCGCAACCTGGGAGTCGCCGGGGGAAAGATTCAGGCCATCGCCGGCGAGGAGCTGCGCGGAGGCCGGCAGATCGACGCGCGCGGCCTGATCGTGGCCCCCGGTTTCATCGACCTTCACGCCCACGGGCAGAGTCTCGAGAACTACCGCTACCAAGCGATGGACGGGGTCACGACCGCCCTGGAGCTGGAAGTGGGAGTCGGGGACGTCGACCAGTGGTACGCGGAACGCGAGGGCAAAGCGCCGATCCATTACGGGGCGAGCGCCGGGCACATCCCGGCGCGGATGGCGGTCATGCGGGATCCAGGCGGGTTTCTTCCCACCGGGGACGCGGCCCGCCGCGAGGCTACCGGCGAGGAGATCCTGGCCTGCCGGCGGCGGATCGAGCGTGGCCTGGAACGCGGCGCCCTGGCCGTGGGACTGGGGATTCAGTACACGCCGGCGGCTTCGCGCTGGGAGATTCTGGAGATGTTTCGCGCGGCGGCGCGGTTCGGCGCCGCTTGCCACGTCCACATGCGCTACATGGGGCAGCAGGAGCCGGGCTCCAGCGTTCAGGGCCTGGAAGAGCTGATCGCCGCCTCGGCCATTACCGGCGCGGGACTCCACCTGGTCCACGTCACCAGCAGCGGTCTCGGCGCGGTCCCCCAGCTCTTGCAGATGATCGGGGAGGCCCAGGCCCGCCGGCTCGACGTCACCACCGAGTGCTATCCGTACACGGCGGCCATGACCGGGATCGAGTCCGCCATCTTCGACGAGGGTTGGCAAAAGGTTCTGGGCGTGGATTACAAAGACCTGGAGTGGATCGCCACCGGGGAGCGGCTCACGGCCGAGTCCTTTGCGCGCTACCGCAAGACCGGCGGCATGACCATCATGCACATGATCCCGGAGGCGGCCATGCTGGCGGCGCTGGCCAGTCCGCTGGTGATGATCGCCAGCGACGGCCATATCGAGAACGGCAAGGGACACCCGCGCGGCGCCGGGACGTTCGCCCGCGTGTTGGGACGCTACGCGCGCGAGCCCAAAACCCTCGGTTGGACGGAGGCTCTGCGCCGGATGACCCTGATGCCCGCCCAGCGGCTGGAGCGCCGCGCGCCCATGATGAAGCAGAAAGGCCGGATCCGCGTGGGCGCCGACGCGGATCTCGCCATCTTCGATCCGGAACGGGTGCTGGACCGGGCGACTTTCCGCGAGCCGGCGCTCGCTTCCCAGGGGATCCAGCACGTGCTGGTGGGCGGCGTGGCGGTGGTGCGCGATGGCCGGCTGGAGGCCGGCGTCACGCCGGGCCGCGCGGTTCGAGCGCCAGCGCAGTAGCCTGGCGCCATCTCGAGGCCATCGATCCACATGCGCCTTCTGCATGGCCTTCTGGATCTCAGGAAACCAGTCCTCCCCCGCGCCGATCCGCGAGTCATCCCAGACGTCCTCGATGATGTTCTCCTTCTGAGGCGCCCCCAGGTGCTTCACCAGCCGCTCCTTCACGGCCTTCTGCTTGTGACTGTAGCTGATGAATACCACCGGCCCGCCGCTCATGTCGTGCTACAGGATAGCGCAGATCCCGCTCGCGGTCAGCGCTTGGCTCGCTGTAATCTTCGATCAGCCCCAAACCGGAAGAGGCCGCACCCGAACCCGGTTGCGCTCCACCACAACAATGCTGCCTTGCTGCAGCCGGTCGGCCAAAGCGGGCAGATTGGCCAGCAACAACGCCGCCTGGTCCTCGGGTTTCCTCGGTGAGGTGCGCCGAAGCAGGACGACGGATGGGGCTCGGCGCTGCCACAGGGCGAGCAACGCCCCGAAATCGGCATCCGCAGATATGAGAATGCGCCCTTCCTTGAGAGCGCGGTCCAGGATCAACCGATCGGGAGCGCTTTCCATCCCATAGTCCCGAACATGCACGGCGTCGTGGCCGGCCCGGCAGAACGCTTCGGAAACAAGAGGAGATAAGGCGTTGTCGATGAGAAACTTCAAGGCGCGGTCCGCAGCGGCAGCTCCCCTTCCAGCACTACCTCGGCGGCGTAGCGAAGGGCCTCGCGAATGTCTTCCGGCTGCAGATCCGGAAACGCCTTCAAGATCTCGCCCTCGGTCATGCCGTCGGCAATCATGGACACCACGGTGGCGACCGGAATTCGAAGGCCACGGACACAAGGAACGCCAGCCATCTGCTCGGGATTGACGGTAATGCGCTCGAACCTCATACTTCCCTCTGTCTAGTGTAGCACCCCTGCGAGTTTGCGATGTACTACGATATCTGAGCGGTGTTCTCCGGCGTTCCCTTTCGCCACCCGGCACGCGCCCAACGCAACCTGCCGCAGCTCGAACCGTTGCTCGAGCCGGCGCGGCGCGAGCTGCTGGCGGCGCTGCTTCGTCACTCGCCGGATCCCGACCAGGCGCTGGCGTGCCTGGAACGCTTCCTGAGCGCGACGGAAGGCGCCGCCGCAACCCTGCGGTCGGCCTCGCGGCTCAACGCGCTGCTGGCCGTGTTCGCAAACAGCGGCTTTCTTTCGGAGATGCTGTTCCAGCGGCCGGATCTGCTCGACGAGGCGCTCGCGCCGCCGAGCCTGTACCGCGTGCTCTCCGCCGAGGAGCTGAAGACCTCGCTGGAAACACGATCCGACAACCGGAGGCCGTCGGGCTGGCGGCCTTCAAGCGCCGCCACCTGCTGCGCATCGCGCTGCGGGACCTGCTCGGTTTGGCGACGCTGGCCGAGGTGACGATCGAGCTTTCCACGCTGGCCGATATGCTGCTGGAAGCCGTGCTGGGACCGGGCGACTTTCCGCGAGCCGGCGCTCGCTTCGCAGGGGATCCAGCACGTGCTGGTGGGCGGCGTGGCGGTGGTGCGCGATGGCCGGCTGGAGGCCGGCGTCACGCCGGGCCGCGCGGTTCGAGCGCCAGCG
>Ga0247727_10011879_pt1 | contig 15081 bp, 14 predicted proteins | sample WisWelCaveWW1625_FD_202498 | JGI IMG/M metagenome (GOLD analysis project Ga0247727, IMG submission 202498) | Biofilm microbial communities from Wishing Well Cave, Virginia, United States - WW16-25 | ecosystem: Environmental > Aquatic > Deep subsurface > Groundwater > Cave microbial mat | place... | reverse complement strand
TGAGGATCAATCATTCAAAGCTGTTCGCGGATAAGAAAAATCACATCAATGGCATCGAGAATTTCTGGAACCAGGCCAAGCGCCATCTGCGCAAGTTCAACGGCATCAAACAGGATAATTTTTACTAGTTTTTGAAGGAATGCGAATGGCGCTTCAATGGGGGCAGCCATCAACAGCTTCTCAAGCAGCTAAAACATTGGTATAAATATACCAAGCATTAGGGCTTAGCTACGACAGCTCCAATTATAGTAATAGACGCAAGAAGCATATATTTCGTGCTTTTTTTCAACAGTTTAGTAGTACCCCCTAATAAACAAACGGGCGCTCAGGAAACCCAAGCGCCCGATTCTTTCTTTAAGGAGAGGGTGTTTAACCCGGTCCGCCGCTATAACCCAGCGCAACCGTGCCAGATGTCATCTGGATTGCAGCTTCTTCGCGGATGTTGGTACGGGTCAGGGCTTCTCTTATCGCTTGAATAGCATCCCAATGCTTTGCAAGAACTGCTTCGCTGAAATTGGGTTTTGTACTCGCCGTAGATGTAGTGTCGTTCAAGTTTTTTCTCCGTTGTTGATCGCCTGTTATTCAGGCAACGCATACATAACGGAGGAATAATTAAGTCCTACGAACGAGTTTTTCTGGCAGCTATGCAAAATTAGATGTGGAGGGGCCGCTTGTGAACCGCTAAAGCTGCTTCTTTGACCGCTTCCTCGAGTGTCGGGTGCGCGTGGCAGGTCCGGGCGATATCCTCAGACGTCAGGTCCGCTTCCATCGCCAGCACGATTTCAGCAATCAACGTCCCCGCTTCCGGCCCGATAATATGCGCCCCTAAAACGCGGTCGGTTTTCGCATCAGCCAGGATTTTCACGAAGCCGTCAATGGCACCCATCGCGCGGGCGCGGCCATTGGCCATGAACGGGAATTTCCCGGCGCGGTATTCAACGCCGTCTTTCTTGAGCTGTTCCTCGGTTCTGCCGACAGCGGCGACTTCAGGGAACGTATAGACGACGCCCGGGACTTTATCATAGTCAATATGTCCACTTTGGCCCGCCAGCATTTCCGCGAGGATAACGCCTTCGTCTTCGGCCTTGTGCGCGAGCATCGGCCCCTTGATAACGTCGCCGATGGCGTAAATACCTTCCACGGACGTTTCAAAAAATTCATCGACTTTCACGCGCTTACGTTCATCCAGCGCCACGCCGATTTTCTCAAGACCAAGACCTTCCGTATAAGGCTTGCGGCCAATCGCCATCAACACGACATCGGCGAAAATTTTCTCGGCCTTGCCGCCGTCGGCAAGCTCAACAGTGAGTTCGACATTCTTGCCGACTTTGGCCCCCGTGACTTTCGAGGAGAGCTTGAACTCGATGCCCTGCTTCTTGAAAATCTTCAGTGATTCCTTGCGTATCTCCTCATCCATGCCGGGCAGGATATTGTCGAGATACTCAATGACGGTGACTTTGGAGCCTAACCGGCGCCAGACAGTGCCCATCTCGAGGCCAATCACGCCGCCGCCGATGACAATCATCGTGTCCGGCACTTTATCCAGCTCCAGTGCGCCGGTGGAGGACACGATTTTCTTCTCATCAATCTCGATACCGGGCAGCGAAATAACATCCGAGCCCGTCGCGATGATGATATTGTCGCATTCATACGTTGAGCCACCGACTTTGACTTTGCCAACTGAAACGATTTCGCCCGCGCCCTTCAGATGCGTGATTTTATTTTTCTTGAACAGGAATTCAACACCCTTGGTGTTCGAATTCACAACCTCGTCCTTGAACTTCATCATGGTCTTGAGATTGACGGAAACTTTGCCGACCTCGATACCAATTTCCCCGAAATGATGCCCGGCGGCTTCGTATTTTTCCGAAGCGCTGAGCAGCGCCTTGGACGGGATGCAGCCAATATTGAGGCAGGTACCGCCCAGTGTCTCGCGTTTTTCCGCGACGGCAACCTTCATGCCCAGTTGCGCCGCGCGTATCGCACAGACATAACCACCCGGACCGGCGCCAATCACAATAACGTCAAATTTATCGGCCATAATACCCTCTGATTATTCGTAAATTCCGACCTTTGCCGGGATGACACATATGTAGCGAAATGCCATAGTAATATCCAGCCGTTAAACGGAAAAATTATGACCTTCGACCCTTACGCTCTCATGCAATCCGCTGTTGATATCGTGCAGCAAAGCGAACACCCGACAAACAAGGTGGCGGCTTCTTTGGCCGGGAAAGACGCGGGCGGGCGGGCGTTTTCCATTGCACGGACGAATTACTGGCCGGAGGACATAAAAAAGAAACTGGGGATGGAGACCCGCATCGGCAGTTCCAGCGGCACCATCCATGCCGAAACCGCCTGCCTGCTGCAATCGCCCCTGACCAATGGCGCGGCTTTGTTTGTGACCGACGTCCCCTGCCCCAACTGCGTCAAAAACATGGCCGAGGCGGGCATCAAGGCGATGTATATCGACCATAAAGGCTTCGCCAAGGATTTTGCCCTGCGCCGCGGCGGCCATTTCGACAACATGGCACTGCGCATCTGCGAGAAGGCGGGCATCAGCATTTTCAAAATCTATCGCAAGGACAAACGCACCGAGGATATTTTGAAAATCCCCGAGGGTTTCAGCCCCGTCATTGAAAAACCGGCGCGCATTGTGCCGCTTCATGAAAAAATTGGTGAAGACATGTTCCTGAAGATCGTCACCAGGGAACAACAAATTTATAAAACGCATCCATTCGCCATTGCCATCGCCGCAAGTGCGCTGGGTGCACATTTTATTATCTCGGCAGAGGCTCATCCCTGCCCCGGCTACACCGCGCAGACGGTGGAAAAAGGCGACGAAAAATACAGCACTATTTTGCAGCCCGTAAACCGCGTGATGATGATGGCGGCACGCTACGGTTTAAAAATAGAACCGGAATTTTTCTTCGCCAGCCGCGTCCCGACCGCACGCGAACTGGTCGATCTTGTCGGCGCGAAGCTAACCCGCATTCAGATCGGTGATGTTACCAAGGCGCGGGACAATGACGGGCTGACAGCCTTCGCCCAGCTTAAAAACGCTGGAATATTAGAGGCTTAAGTTATTTTTTCGTAAATTAATTGACGATCCACATCACCGGGCCTATTCTCCTGCTTTACAGAAAAAATGTATAAAAAGGCAGGAATTAGTGCATAAGAGATTTAGGATCAATTACCTCCACAATAGATTTCGCCAACGCATCGGGGAATACAGCTGTTACGTTGCTTCATAAGCTCACACAAGATTGCACTCTCATCACAAGTGACGCCAAAAACTATCTCTGTGCAGGCTTCAACCATTCTGACGGAAATGTTGTGTATCAAACAGCCCTGCTGCTGAATCTGGCGCAGGCACGCAACGTTGTTATACCGACAGATCTCGTGCTTGATGGTACTGAAGTCGTTATGGGCAAAGATTCCGCACTGGGCCAGATTTTCATGCTTCAGGTGCTGGCACATCAGGTTACCAAGGACACAGAAATAGATGCGGCACGGGTGAAGCGAGTGATTGAACAGGGAATTGCCCGCATCCAGCCCGCCAAACATTTCGGCGCGGGCATGGAAGCGAAAACCAATGCGCTGATCCTCGCCGCGCAGGTTGCACGCCTAATCGACCCAACGGAATCAGCGGCATATTTAGAGCGGGCCAAGGCAGAATGTAAAATTCATGCAAAAGAAAATGAAGCTGCAGCTCCACAAAGACCTGCTGCAACAGCGGGCTAATCGAAACATCGATTATAAGAAAAAAATCTAAACGTCCAGCAGCAGGCGCTGCGGATCCTCGATTGCATCCTTCACACGCACCAGGAACGACACAGCCTCGCGGCCGTCGATGATGCGGTGATCATAGGAATGCGCCAAATACATCATCGGGCGCGCTTCAATCTTGCCGTCTTTCATCACCATCGGGCGTTGGGCGATTTTGTGCATGCCGAGAATGCCCGATTGCGGCGTATTCAGGATGGGCGTGGACAGCAATGAGCCGAAGACGCCGCCATTGGTGATTGTGAACGTACCGCCGGTCATCTCATCCATTTTCAGTTTTCCATCGCGGGCGCGCGTGCCCAGATCCATGATCTTCTTTTCAATCTCCGCCATCGACAATTCATCCGCACCGCGCAGGACAGGAACGACAAGGCCCTGCGGCGTCGAAACGGCGACGCCGATATCGTAATAATTTTTGTAGATGACATCTTCGCCGTCGATTTCCGCGTTCACGGACGGAAATTCTTTCAACGCCTGGATAGCCGCCTTGACGAAGAACGACATGAAGCCGAGCTTCACGCCATGTTTTTTCTCGAAGACATCCTTGTATTCATTGCGCAGATCCATGACCGGGCCCATATCAACCTCGTTGAACGTGGTTAGAATCGCGGCGGTGTTCTGGGCTTCTTTCAGGCGCTTTGCAATCACCTGGCGCAGCTTCGTCATGCGCACGCGTTCTTCGCGCGGGCCGGTTTCGCGCGGCGCTTTGGGCGCCTGCGTGGCAGGCGACGTCACAGGCGTGGGCGCACTGTGTTTTGCGGCGATGAATTTCTCGACATCTTCCTTGCTGATGCGACCGTCTTTTCCGGACGACTGGACCTGCGATGAATCAACATTGTTATCGGCAAGCATCTTGCGCACGGCGGGAGAAAGTTTTACGTCTTCGTTCGCTGGCGCTTTGACGGGCGGCGCAAGAGCGGCAGCTTTCGGCGCTTCCTGTTTGGGGGCCGGAGCAGCGGTAACGGGTTTCACGGCAACCGGTTTCGTGTCGTTCGCAGCAGAGAGTTCTCCGAGGATGGCGCCAACGCCGACATTCTGACCTTCGGCGACGATAATCTTGGAAATCACGCCATCAGAGGGCGCGTTGACTTCGAGCGTCACCTTGTCGGTTTCCAGCTCGACGATCGGTTCATCCCGTTTAACGGTTTCGCCCTCTTTCTTCAACCACTGCGCAACAGTGGCTTCAGTTACGGATTCACCAAGGACGGGGACGACGATCTGGGTCATGTTTTGCCTGTTTTTATTAGGTTTTGTTGCTCTCTTTCATACGCTTAAGGGCAGAGAAAGGCAAGCCCCCGCCCAGCTTAAAAGTGGGTCCAGCCGCTGTTTTTGAGTGGTATGGCGACACCTTTTTCATCCATAACGGAAACGCCCTGCCCGCTCGTAAATTCACCGATTTTCAGGGGTTTGAGGCCCTGCGCGGTCAGTGTCTTGATCAGGCTGGCGGATTTTTCAGGCCGGACCGCCAGTAAAAGCTCGTAATCGTCGCCGCCGGTGAGTAAGTCCGCAGCCGGGATTTGGGTTTTCACCGCATTGGCGGAAAAAAGACCGGGCGTCAGCGTGATTTTCGCGCCACAGCCGGACGCCTCGGTGATATGGCCGAGATCGGCAACCAGCCCGTCGGAAATATCGATCGCGGCGGCGGCATGTTCGCGGAGAATTTCTACAATCGCCGTGCGTGGCATGGGTTTGTAATACGCATTGATGAAATAATCATCATGTCCGGTTTTGATTTCTTTCCGCAGCACGCGCAGGCCGATCAGCGCATCACCAACTGGGCCCATCAGAATAATATGATCCCCCGGCTGCGCGCCCTTGCGGTGCAGCGCTTTGCCCGTTGGCACAAACCCCAGCGCGGTGATTGAAATTGAGAGCGGCCCGTTGATCGATGTCGTATCGCCGCCGGAACAATAAATGCCGAATTGTTCCTGATCCGCCAGCAGCACCTTTGTGAACGCTAAAAGCCATTCTTTCTGCGGCTTTTCGGGAAAAGCAATATTGAGCTGGTAGGCGAGCGGTTTTGCACCCATCGCGGCAAGGTCCGACAAATTCCGGCGCAGCGCCTTGTGCGCGATATTTTCCGGCGTGGCATCCGCCATGAAATGCGTCCCGGCATTCGACGTGTCGCTGGTGACAATCAGATCAAAACCGGGAAGCACCTGCAGCGTCGCCGCGTCATTTTTTAAATCATCATGCCCCTGCGTCAGTGGCACAAAATATTTCCGGATGATGTCGAACTCATTCATACTTATTCCACTGGGTATAGAAATGATTCACCGGCCCGGCGCCTTTGCCCACCTTGAGATTTTTTGAAGCCTTCAACGCGTGCGTAATGTATTTTTTCGCCTGCGCCGCGGCCTCTTTAGTCGGCAATCCCTTGGCCATGTAGGCGGCCAGCGCAGAGGACAGCGTGCAGCCTGTCCCGTGATTGTTTTTTGTCTCGACGCGTTTTTCTTCCAACACGACACAATGGATCTTGTCGACAAAGATATCCTTGCTGGTGTCGCCTTTCAGGTGACCGCCCTTCAGCAGCACAGCACGGGCGCCCATTTTCAAAATCTGTTTCGCGAAACCCTCCATATCACCGTCGAATTTTCGCCCGAGCAGGATTTCGGCTTCGGGGATATTCGGCGTAATGACGGAGGCCAGCGGCAGCAAATCAATCCGCATGCGCTTCACGGCGGCATCCGATAACAAACTATCGCCGCTCTGCGCTACCATCACCGGATCCAGGATAATCACCGGCGGGTTTTTCTTCTGCAATAAATCCGCGAGGCGTGTAATGGTCTGCGCACTGCCCGCCATACCGATTTTCACGGCATCGACGCGGATATCGTCGAAAATGGTTTCCACCTGTTTGATGACGAAATCAGCCGGAACTTCGTGAACACCTGTAACGCCTTTTGTGTTCTGCGCCGTCAACGCAGTAATCGCCGCCATCCCGTAACAACCCAGAGCGGAAAAAGTTTTCAGGTCGGCCTGGATTCCCGCCCCGCCGGATGGATCAGACCCAGCGATGCTGAGGATATTCGGGATCATGCGGACCGGGCTTTCTTTTTGCCCTGAACCAGGTTGACGAAATCGCGTACGGCGCGTTCCGGATCTTCGCTTTCGGAAACCGCACGCATCATCGCCACACCCACCGCACCCGATTCAATCACGGTCAGCGCATTTTCCGGTGTGATGCCGCCGACTCCGACAACAGGAACCGGCGAAATTTTCACCAACTCCTCGAATTTCTCAGGTCCCAGAACCGGCTTACCCTTGTCGGTTTTCGTCGGGTAGAACGGCCCCGTCCCTGCATAATCGACAATATTGGGGTCGATCACTTTGAAATGCGATTCCTTGTAGGCCGTGATGCCGATGATTTTATCGGGGCCGAGAATAGCGCGGGCCTGCACCGGCGCCATATCCCCCTGCCCCAGATGCACACCATCCGCCCCTGTTTCCCTGGCGATGTCGGCGCGGTCGTTGATAATCAGGGGAATACCGAGCGGTTTCAGGGCTTTCGCGCATTTATGCGCCTGATCGATATAATCGAGGACATTGCCGGATTTATTGCGCAACTGGACCATCGTTGCGCCCCCGGTGGCCGCGGCGCGCACCACGTCGACGACATTTTTCTCGCCGCAGAGCGAGGGGTCGGCGATAAAATAGACAGAAAGATCAAACCGGGTTGGCTTTTTCATCCGCATGAATATATAGATTTATAAATTATTGTCATCTTTTGGGTGAGGAAACAGTCCCTATGGCCTATGCAATTCGCGTCCACAAAATCGGCGGCCCCGAAGTTCTGAAATACGAAAAGATCGAAATGCCCCAGCCCGGCCCGGGCGAAGTGCTGGTCCGCCATACCGCTATCGGCTTGAACTTTATCGATATTTACCACCGCACAGGGCTTTATGCCCTGCCGCTGCCCTTCATTCCCGGCACGGAAGGAGCAGGCGTGGTCGAAAGCGTCGGCGCGAAAGTCCGGAACCTGAAACAGGGCGACCGCGTGGCCTATGCGTCCGGCCCCGGATCCTATGCCGAATACCGTGTCATGCCCGAAGGGCGCGTGGTGAAAATCCCAAATAGCATCAGCGATGAAATCGCTGCTGCATCGATGGTGAAGGGCCTCACCGCCGAATACCTCCTGAATCGCACCTATAAAGTGAAAGCCGGCGAGACGATTTTGTTTCACGCCATTGCCGGGGGCGTCGGCCTTATCGCCTGCCAGTGGGCGAAATCGCTGGGCGCCACCGTCATCGGCACGGTGGGCAACGAAGAAAAAGCGCAGCTTGCGAAAAAACACGGCTGCGACCATATCATTTTGTACAAAGAAGAGAATTTCGTCGCCCGCGTGAAAGACATCACCGGCGGCAAGGGCGTGCCGGTTGTTTATGACTCGGTCGGCAAGGACACATTCATGGGCTCGCTCGATTGCCTCAGCCCGCGCGGCGTGATGGTCAGCTTCGGCAATGCATCCGGCCCTGTTGACTCTTTTTCACCGGGAATTTTATCGACGAAGGGCTCGCTGTATCTCACGCGGCCTTCGCTATGGCATTACACATCGGATGACGCGGAATATGCAGCGGCAGCGGATTCTGTTTTCGACATGGTGCGCTCGGGCGGCGTAAAAATCAGCGTGCCGCAGCGATATGCGCTCAAAGACGCGGCGCAGGCCCAGCAGGACCTGGAATTGCGCAAAACAACCGGCTCGACTATTCTTACTCTTTAATCGTCAGCGCTTCATTCACCAGTTTCGCCTGTTCGGCGACGTGACGGGAATTTAATCCCGTCGCGGGCGCGGCCATCGGCATGCGGCCGACATATTTCGGGCGCTTGGCCTTGTGGTCGGTGGCGCGGAGAGCCTCCTCGATGCGGCGGTCGACGAAGAACCAGTATCCCTGGTTTTCCGGCTCTTCCTGGCACCAGACGATGTCGGCGTTTTCGTACTGCGCCAGTTCTTCGGCCAGTTCGCCCAACGGGAAGGGGTAAAGCTGTTCGACACGGATGATAATTATGTCGTTGATCTTGCGTTCGCGGCGCTCCTGCAGGATGTCGTAATAGACCTTACCGGTGCAGAGAATGACGCGGCGAATTTTATGAGCCGGCGCCAGCGTTTCCTTGTCGTCGTCCCAGAGATAGCGGTGGAACGTGCTGTCGCCGCTGAACATGTCGAGAGGCGACACGGCCAGCTTGTGGCGCAGCAACGATTTTGGCGTCATGATGACCAGCGGTTTTCTGAAATCGCGCATCATCTGGCGGCGCAGAATGTGGAAATAGTTGGCGGGTGTCGTACAATTGGCGATCTGCCAGTTGTCCTCGGCACAATTCTGCAGAAAACGCTCGGGACGGGCGGAGGAATGCTCCGGCCCCTGCCCTTCATAACCGTGCGGCAACAAAAGCGTCAGGCCCGACATGCGCAGCCACTTGCTTTCACCCGAACAGATAAACTGGTCGAGCATAACCTGCGCGCCATTGGTGAAGTCGCCGAACTGCGCTTCCCACATCACGAGGGTCTTCGGATCGGCGCAGGTATAGCCATACTCAAAACCGAGAACGGCAAATTCCGACAGCGGCGAGTCATGCACTTCACACTTGGGCTGGTTGCCATGAATATTCTGCAGCGGAACATATTTCTGCTCATTTTCCTGATCGTACCAGATCGCGTGACGCTGCGAGAATGTGCCGCGCCCGACATCCTGTCCCGACAGGCGTATTGCAAAACCGTCATTCAGTAATGTACCGAATGCCATAGACTCACCGGTTGCCCAGTCAAAACCCCGGCCTGTTTCAAACATTTCCTTTTTCGCATCGAGAACACGCTGCAACTTTTTATTGACGGTGAAACCATCGGGCACTTTTGTCAGGTGCGCGCCGAGTTTTTTCAGTTCGTTTTCTGGAATCGCTGTGTTGCCGCGGCGTGCGCCGTCGGTAGCAGCCAGTTTCATGCCTTCCCACGCGCCGCCGAGAAAATCGGCATTGTTCGGCTTATAGGTTTTCGTCGCATCGAATGCGTCTTCAAGATATTTGGTGAATTCATCGGTGATGGCCTTGGCCTCTTCCGTCGTAATAGTTTTTTCAATGATAAGTTTTTTCTCATATTTCGAACGCGCGGATTCCTGTGTCGCGATTTTTTTGTACATCAGCGGCTGGGTGAAGGCCGGCTCGTCGCCCTCGTTGTGGCCGAAGCGACGGTAGCAGAACATGTCGATGACAACATCGCGGCAGAATTTCTGACGGAATTCAGCGGCAATACGCGCTACATGAACAACGGCTTCCGGGTCGTCGCCGTTGACATGGAAGATCGGTGCCGCCAGCATTTTCGCGACGTCCGTGCAGTACGGGCCCGAACGGCCGAATTTCGGCATGGTGGTAAAGCCGATCTGGTTGTTGATGACGATATGGATCGTGCCGCCGACGCGGTAGCCGGGAAGCTCGGAGATCATCAGTGTTTCAGCGGTGATGCCCTGCCCCGCGAACGCAGCGTCGCCGTGCAATAACAGCGGCAGAACGGCAGACGATTCAATCGCATTGCGCTGAACCTGTTTCGCACGGACCTTACCGATGACGACCGGGTTGACGCATTCAAGGTGCGACGGGTTGGCCGTCAAGGACAGGTGAACGGTTTTGCCATCAAAATCGCGGTCCGATGATGTACCAAGATGGTATTTCACGTCGCCGGAACCCAGAACATCCGAAGAAGACTGGCCCTGGAACTCGGCAAAAATCGCGGTGAAGGATTTGCCCATGACGTTCGCGAGAACGTTCAGGCGCCCACGGTGCGCCATGCCGACGATGATTTCCTCAAGGCCCAACTGGCTGCCGCGCTTCATGATCTGCTCCATGCACGGAATCAGCGCTTCGCCGCCGTCAACGCCGAAGCGTTTCGTGCCGGGATATTTCTTGTGCAGGAACTGCTCGAACATCTCCGCGGCGGTCAGACGCTGCAGGATGGCGCGCTTGCCCTCGGGCGTGAAATCAGTTTTGTTGCGCAATTCCTCGATACGGTTCTGGATCCAGTCTTTTTCTTCAGGGTCTGTCAGGTGCAGGAATTCCACGCCGATCGTACTGCAATAAATTTGCTTCAGCGCGACGAGGATATCGCCGATCGTCGCCGTTTCCATGCCCAGTTCGCCATTGACAAAAATGGGGCGGGTGTAATCTTCGGACGCGAAACCGTAATGGGCGGGATCAAGCTCGGGATGGTAGGATTTTTCCTTCATCTCCAGCGGGTCGAGATCGCACAGCAAATGGCCGCGCGCGCGGTAGGCGCGGATCATCTTCAGCGCCTGGATGGAATCCTTCGCCTGGCGGCGCAGCTCATCGGACGAAACGCCCTTACCCAAAGACACCTTGGCAATCGCGCCGACAGGAACGGTGGCATCGGCGATATGCGCGCCGGCACCCATGCTGTCAAAGCGGTTGGAGGATTTCCTGTTTTCTTTCGGCGTCCAGCTTGCGCCGTTCAGCTCCTGCAGCAGGGCGATCTCATTGTCGTTCAGCGCCTCGAAGAAGCCTTTCCAGCTGACATCAACCTTCGCGGGATTGACCAGGAATTCACCGTAAAGATGGCTGATATACTCGGCATTCGCGCCGGTCAGGAATGTCATGTTGTTTTGCTTGGAAACGGCATTCTGGAGCATGGTTTTTTCCGTCTTTTTAGATGCTTTAAAACAGCTTGGAAAGGACTTAATTACATCCCGAAGCGAAGGTCAAGTGCAGGATTTATGCCTTTTCCCGCAAGGTCTGGCGCAGCTTTTCAAGCGCCGAATCCTCGGCCGCGCTGACATTCATGGGATGGCCCGACTCGTCGCCGGAAAACTTTCCAATAATCTTACCGAAAAACCCTTCGCTTTCTGCCTCGTCGAAAGCGCCATATTCATTGGCAGCCTGGGCCACGGCGGTACCGATTTCCATCAGCACCCGTTTGAAGGCCTTGAGATCGTCCGGAGAAATCTTTTTCCCGCGCAGCAGCGTAACGGCCTTCTGGATGTCCAGCGTGACATTGAAGGACTGATCGGCCCATTGCTCCCATCTGTCCCTACGACGCAGCGATTCTTCGAGAATCTGGCTGACAAGCGGCTTGTCCTTGTTGGCTTTCGCAAACTGGCGCAAACCGGATGTCAGGGTTTTGGCTTCGCGTTCATCGTCGGCATCACCGTCCTGGTCGTCGGTATAGCTCATCCATATACCTACCTTATAAGGCAGACTGGCGAACAACTCGGCTTCGTCCCTGGAGAAATCCGAAAGCGCGGTCATGCCGCCTCCAGCGCATCGGAGATGGCCGAGAGAGTTTTGCGTTCGCTGGCGCTGATATTCAGGAATTCATCGAAGGTTCTCTTGCGGCCTGCTTTTTTCGAGCCTGAGAACATATAGCTGACATACATGCCGAACGCCGCAAAAACGGAGACCTGTTCGTGTTCGCGGAACGCCAGCGCGACAGCCTCGGCGATTTCCATGAGCTGGCGCTTGAAAGCATTGGCGTCTTTTTCGTCGCCATGTTCGCGCAGGACTTCTATGGCGATGCGGCAATCGTCAGGCACAAGTTCAAGATTGATACCCCAGCCCGACCATTCGCTTTTCTGGCGGATGGTGGCGGAAATGATGTGCTGAATGGTTTCGGATCCGAAAACATCCTCGGCGAAACCGTGAAGAATATTGGAAAGCGCCTGTTTCTCCCTATCGTCGGCGTCGCTGCCGCCGGAAGTATCGCTCTGGCTGACCCACAACCCGATACGGTACGGCAGGCGGATAATCGTCTGGTGCTGCGTTTCGGTGAGTTTTTCAAGAAAAGACATGGTTTACACCATACTATAAATTCAAAAAGCCGGAAAGCGCGTTATTGCTCAGGCAATTTGAAGGGATGCTTGGGGTCAGCGGCTGGCGGCACAGCAGGCGCATCCATTGGCACAGGATGATCCATCATCTGGAAGATGAGATCGGGGCGCACGGCTGCCAGCGTCCAGACATATTTGGTTACGCCGTCCATGCCAACCAAAACCACGGAAAAAACATCGTCATCCGTTTGCAGCGCGCCTTCAAGATTTTCAATCTTGCGGTGCACAGACATGCCCTTTTTCGTATTCCTCATGGACGGGAGTTGGTAATCGTAAACACTCAAATCAGGATAAGTCTTCAGCGTGCGGCCATGAAAATGGATCACAACCATTTGCCGTGCCTTGAGCGTTTCCGCTTGAGGCTGGAGCAATGCCATCTGTTCAAGATAGAGCGGGCCATCTTCCGGACCGGTGAGCACCAACGCCCAGGCCTTGCCCTGCAGGCGGTCGAACGGCGCGTCGATTTCAGCATGCACAGGAATTGCAGAAAAAAACAGGCAGACAAAAAGAATTGCCTGTAGGATTTTTATCACGCGGCCATCGCCTTGAGAACAGCCTCGCCCAGCGTACCGGGGCTTTCCGAGACCGCGAACCCGGCGGCGCGCATCGCATCCATTTTCGCCTTAGCCGTATCGTCACCGCCGGAAATAATCGCGCCGGCATGACCCATGCGCTTGCCCGGGGGAGCCGTTGCGCCGGCAATAAAGCCCGCAATCGGTTTTTTCTTTTTGAGTTTCTTGTAGAACTCGCACGCTTCGACTTCAGCGCTGCCGCCGATTTCGCCGATCATCAGGATCGCCTGCGTTTCATCATCCGCAAGGAATAATTCCAAACAATCAATAAAGTTCGTACCATTCACAGGATCGCCGCCGATGCCAATGCAGGTCGTCTGGCCAAGGCCGACTTTGCCTGTTTGATAAACCGCTTCATAAGTCAGCGTGCCGGAGCGGGAAACGATGCCCACTTTGCCGCGCTTGTGAATGTGGCCGGGCATAATGCCGATTTTGCATTCGCCTGGCGTGATGATGCCGGGACAGTTCGGACCGATAAGGCGCGTTTTTGCACCGGTGAGTGCACGTTTTACTTTCACCATATCAAGAACGGGAATGCCTTCGGTGATGCAGACAGCAAGTTCCATCTCAGCATCAATCGCTTCCAGAATCGCGTCGGCCGCGAATGGCGGCGGAACATAAATCACGGTCGCATTCGCTCCGGTTTTGGCTTTGGCTTCCGCAACCGTATCGAACACGGGCAGGTTCAGGTGCTTCTGGCCGCCTTTGCCGGGTGTCACGCCGCCAACCATTTTCGTGCCGTACGCGGCAGCCTGTTCGCTGTGGAACGTGCCCTGCGCACCGGTGAAACCCTGGCAGATGACTTTGGTGTTTTTGTTAACGAGAACAGCCATTTAAAATCTCCGGAATCGATCATTTTTACGAATGCGGGCCGAAACTAACACATAATTTTCCGGCATGTAAGACCCAATCCCCTTATAAACACGGCTTTTCCGTAGGTTCAACTTACTGATTTTTAACATTTATCCGTCATTATAATTTGACATAAAATGGATAAATTTTGCATGTCTAAAACGGTTACCCCGGCAAATCTCGAAGCGGCTAAAAAACAGGCGGTGGTCCTCAAAGTCACCGACCCTGACGCCATTGCCGTTTTGGCAAAACTGATTCAGTTCCGCGGCGAAAACTGGGCCAGCGAATTTCCCAACACCTATAAGAGAATGAAGGAAGGCGACTGGCGACAGGCCTCCGTCAATCTCGCCGCTTCGAAATGGGCGACAAACAATCCGAACGACTCGCAGGAGGTCCAAGACCTGATGCGCGCCTATGCCCGCAAATCGGGATTCAATGCCTCCGCAAGCGGATCGAAATATCCGACATGGTGTCCTTCCGCCTGCAACAGCGTCGAAGAGGCGCGTGAAAAATTTATCAAGCATGTGAAATACCAGGAAGGCACAAACATGGCGAAGGACGGCACCAACCTGCATGTCGTCTATGCGGACTTCCGCGGCAAAATCACTGTCGGTTACGGCCACCAGGTAACGCCGGATGATAAGCTAAAACTGGGCGACAGGATTTCCGAAGGGCGCGCACTGCAATTGCTGCACGAGGACACGGCGGAAGCATGGACGGCAGCCGAGCGCCAGGCACGGCAGTTAAAAATAAACAATCTCGATTTCACAGCCGCCCTCGCCTCGGTGAATTACCAGCTCGGCACGGGATGGAACACCATTCATAAGCAGACATGGGATTTGATGCGGCAGGGAAAATTCCGCGAAGCCGCCATCGAAGCGCAGGATTCCAACTGGAACGATCAGACGCCAAGACGTGTCGAGGATTTCAGGATAGCGCTGACCCAACTGGCGAATGATGTTCAGAATCACAAGCAACCGTCAGCGCAGGGCACTCTCGCAATATTGACGCCGGGCCCAAATTAAGCGGCTTTTTGCGCCTTTTTC
>Ga0247727_10011877_pt1 | contig 15083 bp, 13 predicted proteins | sample WisWelCaveWW1625_FD_202498 | JGI IMG/M metagenome (GOLD analysis project Ga0247727, IMG submission 202498) | Biofilm microbial communities from Wishing Well Cave, Virginia, United States - WW16-25 | ecosystem: Environmental > Aquatic > Deep subsurface > Groundwater > Cave microbial mat | place... | reverse complement strand
TGAATATAGTGAGTGGATATGATAGAGACTGAGGGGAGCACTCGCAATAGTCTTATACCTCCTCTGGGGTTGAAGTGGTCTGCCTCCCGGCACGTCGGCAGTGGGGGCAGTATAACCGGAGTTGGCTTGAGCGTAAACAATGAACTTTGATCATTCAGCCAGCAAATACTCGGCGATCAACCGGGCCGTGTTCAAAAACGAGTCTTTGTGCGTGCGCTCGTAGTTGTGGGAGGCGTCCACGCCGGGGCCGATGAGGCCGACTTTGACATCGCCGCCCGCGCGCCAGTAGGCTTCACCGTCGGAGCCGTAGAAGGGATAGATGTCGGTCTTGTAGGGAATGTCGGCCTCTTGGGCCAACTTCACCAGTTTGCGGTTCATGTCAATGTGGTAGGGGCCGCCGGAGTCTTTAACGCAAATGCAGGCGCTGAACTCGTCAGAGTTTTGGCCCATGCCGACGGCGGCCATATCTATCGTGAGCAGTTCAACCAGATCGGGCGGGAAGCCCGCCGCCGCGCCATGCCCCACCTCTTCGTAGTTGCTGATGTGAATGGTGGTGCGCTGGGCGGGCTGGAGTCCGGCCCCGTGCATGGCCTTCACCGCGCCCAGGATACAGGCGACGGCGGCTTTGTCGTCGAGGTGGCGCGAGCGGACGAACCCGGCGGGGCTGACTTCGACGCGCGGGTCGAAAACCACAAAATCGCCAACTTCGACTCCGAGGGCGCGGGTCTCGGCGGCGCTGGTCGTGCGTTCATCCAGGCGCACTTCCATCGCCTCGTCGTCGCGTTTCGTGTCAGTGACTTCTGCGCCGTGAATGTGGCCGGAGGCTTTGTAGAGGAGAAGCGACCCCCGCAGGCGGCGGCCATCCCCGGTGAAAACGTGGCAGCCCTCACCCTCGACCGTGTTCCAGGCGAAGCCGCCGATCTTGGTCAACTTGAGTCGCCCGTTAACTTTGATCTCTTTCACCATCGCCCCGAGCGTGTCCACATGGGCGGTAAGGGCGCGTGGGGCAGAGTCGGCGCGCCCAGCCCAGGTGGCAACCAATGCGCCTTTGTTGATCAACTTCATCTCGACCGGGAAGGGGCGGAGGAGGGTTTGGGTATAGGCGACGGCGTCCCCGGCCAGGCCGGTGGGGCTGGGAATGTTCAATAGCTGCACGAGCGATTCAGTCATGTAATCAATGTCGAAGTTGAGTTTGTCAGTCATAGCAGTCCTTTGGCAGGGGGTGTTGTGAGTATACTACTCTGCTCACGGGTTTCAACCCATGTTATACTCACGAAAACTTATGGGGGTGATAAAGGCTTCGTAACATCACTATATGGCTTCAATTCTCGTCGTCGAAGATGATCAAGCAATCGCCCAGATGATCCGGTTGATCCTCACCAAACAGGGCCACGTCTTGCGCCACGTGGCCAGCGGTGAGCAGGCCCTGCAGGTGTTGACTCAGTGGCTGCCCGATCTCATTATTTCAGATATTATGATGCCGGGCATGGATGGGTTTGCGATGGCCGAGTTGTTGCAGAAGAACGCTGCCACGCGCAATGTGCCGATCATTTTTGTGACCGCCATGTCGCAACTTGAGAATTTGAATCACGGTCTGAATCTGGGCGCGGTGGATTACATCACCAAACCGTTTCGCGCCCTGGAGCTTGAGGCGCGGGTGAGATCGGCCTTGCGGCTCAAGTTTATGCAGGACGATCTGCGGCGGGCCAACGATGAGTTGACTGAACTGTCGCTGGTGGACAGCTTGACCGAACTCCGCAACCCCCGCTATGTGACCGAGTATCTGTCACAAGCCCTGCCCCATGCCGCCCGTTATGGGGAAGCCGTCTCGGCCTTGATGATTGATATTGATTATTTCAAGAAGGTCAACGACACCTATGGGCATCTGGTGGGCAACGACGTATTGAAAGAGTTGGCGATCATTCTCCGGGCGCAGGCCCGGCAGGCTGATGCCGTGTGCCGTTACGGCGGCGAGGAATTCTTGATCGTCTGCCCCAACACGCAACTCAAGGCCGCCCATGCGCTGGCCGAACGCATCCGGGCCGCCGTCTCTGATTTTCAATTTCCGGGCGTCCCCCACCGGCTCACGGTCAGCGTCGGCATTGCCGCCTACGACCCGAAACGGGATCGCGACTCGAGCGCCTTCCTCTCTCGCGTGGACTCGGCCCTGTACCTTGCCAAGAACGAAGGCCGCAACGCCGTCCGCGAAGCTCTCTAAGAAAATCACTCAAAGGCTACTGTTTTCTCTTCGACGCGCATGTCATCGCCCGAATTTGAGCAAACGCTGAAAGAAGGGATCGAGGCCGTCAAACGCGGCCAGCGAGTGCTGGGGCGCAAACTCCTGCTGAAGGTCGTCAACGCCGACGAGCAAAATGAACAAGGCTGGTTCTGGCTCAGCATGGCGGTGGATAGCCCTGAAGACAAAATCACTGCCCTCGGAAATGTGCTGACCCTCAACCCGGCCAATGAGACGGCGCAGGCGAACCTCAAATGGTTGCGGAGTCATGCTGGGAGTGGCCAGCAGTCGGGCGGCCCCGGCCAGGATGCGCCCACCCGGCCTACCCTGGCTCATGCTGTTCGCAAAAAACCTGCCCCGTCTTCAGCCCTCTCCGAGACTCAACCCTCAGCCCGATCCGCACCCGTCGTCAACTCACCACAGAGCGCACCAGCGCCCGCACCAGCGCCCGCACCAGCGCCCACGACACGACCACCCTTCTCCGAAGAAGAACTGCTCGAGGACCCCCATCAGTGCATTTATTGCGGCGCGATTGCGCCTCACGAGTTGAAGCGTTGTCCAGCCTGCCGCCGCAGTTTGATGGAGAAACGCGCCCGCACGCTGCGTCCGTCGGGCACGCTTCGCACGGCGGCCTTTGTCGTCATGCTCCAGACCGGGTTGGCAATGGTCGAAGCAATTGGCGTCGCCCTCATCGTCTTTCAGGGCCGTAACTGGCTCCTTGGCCCCCTGTTCGAAAATCTCAAACCCTACTTTGGCAATTACGAAGCCTGGCCACAGGGTAGTGGCCCCATTCTGTTCATCCTCGCCCTGGCCCGCATCGTCATTTTTACCCTTCTGATTCTCGGACTGCTGGCCCGATTCAACTCTGCCTATTATGCCTCGGTGCTGGTGATGACTTTAGACTTAATCGCCTCGGCCCTGGCCGGGTTTCTGGGCTACCTCGGCCCGATGGCAGCGCTGTTGTATGTTGCGGTAGACGTGATCGCCCTGTCATTCATCTTCGCCGCCGACCGCGACTTTGAGGTGAACGAAGAGCGGGTGTTGTGCATGGTGGATCGCGCCGTCAAAGGCGGCGTCGCCTTCAACCGCATGGGCCATTTGTATCGCAATCAGGGCAAGTGGGCGCTGGCCCTTCTCCACTGGCGGCGGGCGGTTGGCGCCTCCCCGATCCAACCTGACTTCTATAAAGATGTCGCTGTCGGCTACGCCCAACTCGGATACTATCAGCGCGCCCTCAACGCTGTGCAGGAAGCCATCCGCCAATCCCACCCCGACCCGAACCGGCCCGCCGACACCGCTGAACTGCAAAAACTGAAAAGCGTCATCGAAAGCAAGCGCGCCAACGACCCCGCGCCGCGTGGATGAGTCATTAGTGAGGTTTCTCATGCAACCCGTGATCGATCTGCTCTGGCAAACGCTCGTCAACCCAAACGTGGTCTACATTCTCCTCATCGCCGGGCTGTGGGCGGTGGTGCTGGCCTTCATCACCCCCGGCACCGGAATCGCCGAAGCGGCGGCAGTCGCGTTTTTGGGGCTGGCCGCCATCGGCATGACGCGCCTGCCCCTCAACGTTGTCGGCCTGGCCTTCGTCCTGCTCTCCATTTTTCTCTTCTCGCTCGAACTCAAATGGCCGAGTCATGGCGCGTTTCTGGTGGCCGGGATGTTGACACTCGGCGGCGGATCGTTCTTCCTCTTCCGCTCGGAAGTGTCGTTCGGCGTCTCGCTATGGACGGTCGGGGCCACCGTCATTGCCACCGCCGCCTTCTTTTCCTTCGCCCTCACCAAAGCCCTGGCGATGCGCCACGTGCCGCCGGTTCAAAACCCCGATGCGGTAGTGGGAACGCTTGGCGAAGCCAAAACCGACATCTTTGCCGACGGCACGGTGCAAGTCGGCAATGAACTATGGACGGCGCAAGCCGACGAATTGATTCCGGCTGGGACAAAGGTAAAGGTGACACAACGGATAGGATTGCGACTCAAAGTCGCTCGCAACTGAGTTGCCCGCGACTGAGTTGCCCGCGACTGAGTTGCCCGCGACTGAGTTGCCCGCGACTGAGTTGCCCGCGACTGAGTTGCCGAAATGAATCAGGCCTACACGCCTGATATTTAAACTCTTATATCTTGGTAAGGAGGTTACTCAAAATGCCAGAAGCTTTAGCAACTATCGTAACAATCGGATGTTTTGGTCTGGTTGTGTTGGCCGTCATCGCTGTGGTGGCCGGCAACGCCATTCGCATTATGCCGGAATATCAACGGCTGGTCGTCTTCCGGCTGGGCCGCGCCATTGGCGTCAAGGGGCCGGGCATCGTGTTCCTCATCCCCTTCGTCGACTCGGCCACCAAGATTGACTTGCGCGAGCAAGTGCGCGAAGTGCCGCATCAGACGTCCATCACCAAGGATAACGCGCCGATCTCAATTGACTTTCTGTGGTATTACAAAGTCGTTGACCCGGCGGCGAGCGTGATCCAGGTTGGCAACTTTGAAGTGGCCGCGCAAGGCATCGCCACCACCACCCTGCGCTCGGTCATCGGCGGCATCGCCCTCGACGAGGTGCTGTCGCAACGCGAGCACATCAATCAGACCTTGCGCGTCAAGCTGGACGAGATCACCGAACGCTGGGGCGTCAAAGTGACCAACGTCGAAATCCGCGAAATCATCCCGCCGCGCGACGTGCAGGACGCGATGAACCGCCAGCTTTCGGCAGAGCGCACCCGCCGCGCGCTCGTCACCGAGTCTACTGGCGACAAGGAAGCCGCCGTCAATCGGGCCGAGGGCACCAAGCAGGCCGCCATCTTACAAGCCGAAGGCGAGCGGCAGTCCAACATCCTGCGCGCCGAAGGCGACAAGCAAGCTCAACTCCTGCGCGCCGAAGGTTTCTCGTCGGCGTTGGACAAAATCTTCCAGGTGGCGCAGAACGTGGACGGCAAAACCATGTCGCTCCAATATCTGGAAACCCTCAAGAGCATCGGCGCCAGCCCGTCCACCAAATATATCTTTCCGATGGAATTTACGAGTCTGTTGTCGGGGTTTGTGAATAAGAAAGAGTAGTCGCTCGTAGACCTGTCAGGTGGGGCATTTCAAGTTGAGGGCAAGTTCTTTACCCAGCCGATGGTCAGCATCCTGAGCGGAGGCCTGCGCTCTTGGCGACACGAGTTTTACTCAAAAACAAGCGGGCCGTAGTCGAAGGATGCGGGGCCGCACCCTTCGACTACGTGCGCAGAAGAACACCGCGCCCTCCGCTCAGGGTGCTATATCGCGAGCAACCACACAGGTCTTAACGCACTGAACATGATCGCCGAAACCTCGGTCGTTCATCCTTCAACTCTCGCCATCATCTCCGCCACTTGGTGCGACCTGCGCGAGGTACGCGCGCTGGAAAAGACATGTTTCGGACCAGAGGGTTGGGGCTACCTTGAGTTGATCGGATCGCTGTCCTTCCCGGCCACGGTGCAGTTCAAAGCGGTGATGGATGGACGGCGATTGGTCGGGTTTGTGGCCGGCGACATCCGCCGCCGCGAGGGGGTGGGCTGGGTGGCCACCCTCGCCGTCCATCCCGATTATCAGCGGCGGGGCATTGGCGAGGCTCTGCTTCGCATGTCCGAATCCGCCATCGCCCTGCCGACGATCAAGCTCACCGTGCGCGCCTCGAACGGCCCCGCCCTCCGGTTGTACGCGAAGTTAGGCTACAAGCGAGTCGGCGTGTGGCATCGTTACTATTCGGGTGGCGAGGACGGGATTGTGATGGGAAAGGAGATGAGGTAATTTTATTTGGGCGATTCTGTGCTGGCGCACCGAAAGCCAACGTTGTTGTACGAGGCCGCCGCTAACGCGCTGTAGCGGCGCGAGGCGACGCGGATGTTGGCAGGGAGATCGTTCCACGAACTGGAGCGCAAGACGCGAACGCCGCCTCTGAACGACGCCGTCGGCGTCACCGTGTTCAGCACGAACGGAAAATACGAGTCGTAATAAAACCCGTCCACCCACTCGACCACGTTGCCCGACATGTCGAGCGCGCCATAGGGACTCGCGCCATTGGGGAATGAGCCAGCTTCAGTCGTGTCGCCTGCGGCCAGATCAAAATTGAGCAGAGTGTTATCAGGCGGCTGGTCCCCCCAGGGATAGTGTCGGCCATCAGCGCCGCGCGCCGCCTTTTCCCACTCGGCCTCGGTCGGCAAACGGCGGCCCGCCCAGCCGCAATAGGCCTCTGCTTGTCCCCAGTTTACCCAGATCACCGGATAGTCCGCATACAGCGGGTCAATGTGATACGCCTCTCGCGTCACCGAGTCTTCTGAAGACGGCGGCTTGCACGCGCCCGCGGCCACACACTTTTGAAATTGCGCGTTCGTCACTTCGGTGCGGTCAAGCCAAAACGCCTCGACGCTTACCGTATGTTGCGGCTTCTCGTTGGCGAAGGCTTGGGGATCGTTTTCCGCCGCGCCCATGATGAACTCGCCCGCAGGAACGAAGACCAGAATCATGCCGTCACTTTGAGCAATGGCCGTCACCCCGGCTTTGGGCGTGAGATCGATCTTCGGGGCCGTTGGCGTCACCGCCTGGGTGGCAGTGGATGGCTGGGGTGTCCGAGTCGGCGAGGGAGGACTGGTCGCTTCATCGACGACGGTGGAGACGGCGATGGGCTGAGAGGTGGGTGAGGGCAAAGTGGCGGCGGCCCCTGAGTTCACAGCGGTCGGTTGAGTCGTCGCCAGGATCGGCCTGCGCAGAATCCATCCCCCGGCGATCAACAATCCAATCACGGCGACGACGATGACGAGAGTCCGAATCGAAAACGACGACGTTGGCGATTTGAGAGTCAGGGCCACGCGCTCGTTTTTGGGTTTGGCGCGGCCCAGAGCCTTGCGCATTTCGCGGAGGCTGGTGTAGCGCGCTTCAGGGCGAGGGGCCATGGCCCGCTCGACGACTTGGGCGGTGGGCAGAGTGAGATTGGGATTGGCTTTGCGCGGCGAGGTCTGTTCGGGCGCGCGACCGGTGAGGAGGTTGAACAGCGTCGCGCCCGCAGAATACACGTCACTTCGCGAGTCGTCGCCGTTGGGCGTGGCGAAGGCGGCGCGGTCGGGCGGCGCGGCCAGTTCGGTGAGGCCGGGGCCGTAGAGTTTGGGCTGGCCGTCCGGCTCGATCCAAATATGAGCGGGCGAGAAGCCGCCGCGGCTGATGGGCAGGTTGAGGGTGCGAACGTAGTCGAGCGCGCCGAGGATTTGACTCACCCATTGGGTGGCTTCATTTTCGGCCAACCTCCCGCCGCGCCGGAGGCGGGCTTGCAGGTTTTCGCCCTCCGGCCATTCGAGGACGGCGTAGAGGCGAGTGTTGAATTTGAAATGGTCGTACAGCAGAGGCAGGTTGGGGTGGCGGTGGGAGGCCAGGGCTTCGGCTTCGCGTTCGAGGCGGGTTGCCTCTTCGCCCTCAAATTCTTTAATCGCGCAGGGGCGGCTCTCGGCGGTGTCGTAGCCGCGATAGGCCAGCATCCCAACGTCGGGCAGGGCCTCGACGCGGTAGCGGTCGCGCAGGAGTTGGCCGGGGGTCAACATGCGAAGGATTATATACAAGATCGTTAATTGGCGATTGGGTTGCCTCGGTACTACAACGAATTTGGGGAGGGAACGAAGTCGTTGTATTTCTCAATTCGTCGTCGTAGTCTCCTCCAGCAACTTTGCCAAAAACTTTTTATCCTCCTCGCTCAACTCCGCGCTGCGCAACAGATCGGGTCGCAGTTGCCAGGTGCGGCGCAGGGATTGTTCGCGCCGCCAGCGGGCGATCTTGGCGTGATCGCCGGAGAGCAAAATTTCCGGCACGGGCGCGCCGCGAAATTCGGGCGGGCGGGTGTAGTGCGGATATTCGAGCAGGCCGCTGGCGTGCGAGTCGTCCTCCACCGCGTTGTCCGCGCCCACCACGCCGGGCAGGTGGCGGGCTACGGCATCCACGACCACCATCGCCGCCAGTTCGCCGCCAGTCAATACGTAATCGCCAATCGAAATCTCGTCGGTGGCGAGATGTTGGCGCACCCGCTCGTCCACCCCCTCATATCGTCCACAAATGAAGGCCAGGCGTTTGTGTCCCGCCAGTTCGCGGGCGATGGTTTGGGTGAAGAGGCGGCCAGTGGGGGATAAGAGAATGATTGGAATTGGTAATGGGTTATTGGTAATTGGCAATTGAAGCACCGACTCGACCGCCGCAAAAATTGGCTCTGGCTTCATCACCATGCCGCCGCCGCCGCCGTAGGGGGCCTCGTCGGTGATATGGTGCTTGTCGGTCGCGTAATCGCGGATATTGTGCGTCTGCACGGTGAGCAATCCCGCGGCCTGCGCCCGCTTGAGGATGCTCTCCTGCAAGTAACTGTCGAACATGGCCGGAAAGAGGGTGAAGATTTCGATGCGCATGAGGGTGAGCACAAAGTTAGAATTAGGGTGTTGGATTACGGCATTGTAGCATCTCTATGCTAGAATGACTGCTCGATGTCTTCACTCATTCTTGCCTCCGCTTCGCCGCGCCGCCGCGAATTGTTGGGTCTACTCGATTTGCCATTCGAGATTCGCGCCGCCGGGATTGACGAAACTCCCCACACCGGGGAGGCCGCCGAGGATTATGTGAGGCGGGTGGCGAGAGAGAAGGCGGAAGCAGTAGCCCTCACCGCTAGCCCCTCTCCCGCCGGGAGAAGGGAACTGGTGATTGCCGCCGACACCGAGGTGGTGATGGCTGATGAGATTTTGGGCAAGCCGCGCGATGCCGGCGAGGCGCGGGCGATGCTGACCAAACTGCATGGGCGGAGGCACGAAGTGCTGTCAGCAATTGCGGTGATCGATCCGGAGAGCGGAGAGCGGCATGAGGCGTTGTGTCGTAGTGAGGTGCCGATGCGGAATTATTCAGGCGCAGAACTGGCGGCCTACGTGGAGTCGGGCGACCCGTTGGATAAGGCTGGCGGCTATGCCATCCAACACGATGGCTTTCATCCGGTCGAAAACTTCACTCACTGCTACGCCAGCGTGATGGGTCTGCCGCTCTGTCATCTGGCGCGCGCCCTGCGCCGGTTCGGCGTCGAGCCAAAGGCCGACCTGCCAACGGCATGTCAGCAGTTCAACAACTATCAATGCTCAGTATACCGAATGATTCTGGAAGATGAGAGAACAACGGATTCGTGAATTTCAATCGTCTTAGTCCGCTTATTCTCCTCGCCCTGCTCGTTGCCTGTAACGTCGTCGCGCCGGCGGCCACGCCCACCCTGCCCGGCCCCGGCGTGGCCACCTCGCTGCCGCCCAACCCCGAAGGCACGGCGGGCGCGTTTCTCAATGCCTGGGCGGCCAAAGAATATCTGGGTATGTACGCCCTGATCTCGCCGCTCTCGCAGGCCGCCATCCCCCAGGAAGATTTTGTCAATCGTTACGCCGATGCGGCCGAACAAATGACACTCGTCTCTGTCGAGTCGCAACTCCTCGGCTCGTTCCAACAAGACCTCGACGCCGAAGTGCGCTTCAAAGTCACATTCAAAACCGCGCTGGTTGGCGACATCGCCCGCGAGATTACGATGCCGCTGCGCTACGACGGCGCGCGCTGGGGGGTGTCGTGGGATGACGGACTGATCCTGACGGAGTTGAAGGGCGGCAACGCGCTGTTCATGGAGTACAAGATTCCGTCGCGGGCCAACATCTACGACCACAACGGCCTGGCCTTCGCCGCCCAGACCGACGCCGTCGCCATCGGCATCGTCCCCGGCCAAATCACCGACGAGAACACCTTGTTGCAAGAATTGTCGGAACTGCTGGGCCGCCACCCGGAAACGATCAAGGCCCTGTATCAATTTGCCCAGCCCGATTGGTACGTGCCGGTGGGCGAAGCCTCGGCGGATCAAATTCAGCAACGCATCAATACCTTATCATCTCTTGGCGGGTTGTCGCTGAACACTTACCAGACCCGCTATTACCTCAACGGCCCGCTCGGCGCCCCCCACGCCATCGGGTATATGTCGGCGATTCCGCCGGAGGCGTTGGACTATTACAAGTCGCTTGGCTATCGCGGCAACGAAGGCGTTGGCATTTCGGGGATTGAGGCCTGGGGCGAAAAATATCTGGCCGGTAAACGCGGCGGCACCTTGCGAGTCGTCACGCTTGGCGGACAAGTGGTGGGCACCATTGCTTCCAGCGAGTCCGCGCCGGGCCAATCCGTCACCACTACTCTCGATCGCGATTTTCAAAAACAAGTGGTCCAGGCGATGGGGGATATGGCGGGCGCGGCGGTTGTCCTCAATATGAACACCGGCGAAGTGTTGGCCTTCGTCTCCAGTCCCGCCTATGATGCCAACCTGTTCGACTTCACCAACCGCAACTCCTCCACCCTCGGTGAAGTCCTCAACAGCCCCCGCCAACCGCTGGTCAACCGCGTCACCCAATCGCTGTACCCGCCCGGCTCGATATTCAAGGTTGTCAACGTCGCCTCAGGGTTGATTTCGGGCGAGTTCAATCGCGATACGGTCTATAACTGTACCGCCGTGTGGGACGAGCTTGGCGAAAACTTTATCAAATACGACTGGACGCTGGACAAGGAATTGCCGCCGCACGGCGAGATCGCGCTAGTGGACAGTTTGATTCAGTCCTGCAATCCTTACAACTATCACATCGGCTTTAATGTCTACAACAAAGACCCGATGCTCCTGCCCAAGACCGCACGCGAGTTTGGCCTCGGCAAACCCACTGGCATCGTCGGCCTGCTCGACAACACCAATGAGGAAGTAGGCGGCCTGGTGCCTGACCCGGAGTGGAAAGTGACTAACATTGGCGAAGGGTGGTCGGCGGGCGATAGTGTGAACATGGCGATCGGGCAGGGCTATTTGCAAGTGACCCCGTTACAGATGGCCATGATGTACGCCGCCATCGGCAACGGCGGCACCCTCTACCGGCCCCAGATGATTCAATCCATCGCCGCCCCCGGCAGAGAACCCGTCTACGAATTCAAACCCGAAGCCGTCGGCCAACTCCCACTCAACCCGGAGCAACTCGACGTGATTCGCGAAGGCCTGTGGGGCGTGGTCAACAGCCCCAAAGGCACGGCGCGCTATCGTTTCCTCGGCTTGCAAATTCCGGTGTTTGGCAAAACCGGCACCGCCGAAACCGTCACCGGCGGCAGGCCCCATGCCTGGTTTGTGGGCTACACGCAGGCGGAGCGCGAAGACAAGCCCGACATCGTCATCGCCGTCATCCTGCAAAGCCGGGGCGAAGGTTCAGAATGGGCCGCGCCTGTTTTTCGTCGCATTTTGGAAAATTATTTCTTCGGCGGCCCGCGCACACTGTACGATTGGGAAGTTGAATTCGGGCTGACGGCCACCCCCAGCCCAACACCATCCGAGATCCAACCCGCACCAACAGACACCCCCACACCCTAATGTGGAATGATGAAGGCATTCTTTGAGTGCGCAGAACTATGAATGAAAAGCAAAGCAACGATTTCGCTTCTCAGGACATTTCACATTCATCATTCATCATTCATCATTCTGGATTGATTACAAAAGCTCAATCCGGTTTCTTCACCGTCCACACCGAACAGGGTCCGGTTGTGTGCAAACTGCGCGGCAAGCTCAAACGCGGCCGGCGCGAGTCCGATCTGGCGACCGTTGGCGACCATGTCACAATTTCGATATTGCCTGACGGAACTGGCGTCATCGAGTCGGTGGCGGAGCGAATGCGCGTCCTTGCCCGCCGTCGGCCCTCGCCCAAGGGCCGCTCGGCGCGCAAAGCCGACGAGATCGAACGCGAGTCCGTCATCCTTGCTAATCCTGATCAAGCTGTGTTTGTCTTCGCCTGTGCCCAGCCTGCGCCCCGCCTCGGTATGTTGGATCGGTTTCTCGTCGTGGCTGAGGCCAATCACATTCCGGCCATTATCTGCGCCAACAAGATTGACTTAATTTCAGAACAGGAAGCGCATGGGCTGTTTGAAGGTTTCACGTCACTGGGCTATCGGGTGATTTATGCCAGCGCCCACACTGGCGCGGGCCTGGCCGAACTGCGTCTGCATCTGGCGGGCCGCGTCTCCGCCTTCACCGGGCCGAGTGGGGTGGGCAAGTCGTCGCTCCTCAATACGCTCCAGCCGGGGCTGGGGTTGGCGGCCAGCACAGTGAGCCGGGCAACACAAAAGGGACGGCATACTACGGTGCATCCCGAACTTATCGCCCTCGATGGCGGCGGCTGGGTGGCCGACACGCCCGGCATCCGCGCCCTCGCCCTGCACGACATTGATCCCTACGAACTCGACGGTTACCTCCCCGACATTCGCCCTTATGTAGCGCAATGTGATTTTAGCAATTGCACGCATGTTCGAGAAGCAGGGTGCGCAGTGCGAGCGGGTGTGGAAACGGGCGCGATTCAGCGGCGGCGCTATGAAAGTTATTTGCGGATCCGGGCCGGCCAGGAGGCGGCTTGACCCATTCCAGAGCGCTGCCCAGCACAATGATTAGAAACTCTTGCCCTCGTCTAATCTCACGTTTATAATCATTGCATTATGGATCTGAAAGGCAGTCGTGCTCAACCGGTTTGGCGACTGGCCCTCGGCTTCACCGGGGTCGCCGTCGCTTTTTTGTGGTTGGCGGCCACAGCCCCGGCGGCGGCCCGACCGTTGGGCCAAACCCCCACGCCAGCCGCCGCACGTTACTTTGACGAAACGGGGCATAGTGTCGTCGGCGAGTTTTTGGCGTTCTACAATTCCTTCAAGCAACCTGAAATTCTTTTGGGCTCCCCGATCACTGATCAATTCACCGACCCGGACACGGGCCGCACCGTCCAATACTTTGAGAAGGCGCGCTTTGAATTGTATCCGGAGAATCCGGAAGGCTCAAAAGTTCAACTAGCCAGGTTGGGCGAGGAGTTGGGGTACGAGGCCACGCCGACTGCGCCCATTCCCCTGCCCAACGATCCGTTCTGCCGCTACTTCCCGGAGACGCAACATTCGGTGTGCAATGCCTTTCTGACTTATTTTAATGACAACGGCGGGGTCAAAGCGTTTGGCTATCCGATCAGCGATGCGATTGTTGTAAGCAGCAATCGCCGCATTTATCAGGCCTTTCAGTTTGCGCGTATGGAATGGCATCCTGATCGGCCGGACAGCCAACGGGTGCGCCTGACGAATGTGGGCCGGTTGGCTTTTAACCGGAGCGGCCTGCCGCAGAATCTGACGGAGCCGCAACCCCCGGCGAACGCGCCGGTGATCGTAACGCGGTTGACGGCGCGAGCTTCAGTCAGCATCCCGGTCACGGCCCGTTCCGGCTCACAGACAATCAACGTGGCGGTAGTCAATCAATACGGCAAGCCCGTCCCCGGGGCGACGGTCAAAATCATCATCCACCTCGCCTCCGGCGATCAATCTCCTCGTGACCGCATCACCGATGAACGGGGGTTGGCCAAAGCCACCATCCCCTTCGGCCAGACAAAGGTGGGGGCCAGAGTTTCGATTGACGTCGTCGTTACTTACAACAACCTGACGACAACTACCAGCACCTCGTTCCTGCCATGGTGGTAGTTCAGTAAGCAGTCTGCAGTGGGCAGGGGGCCGTCTGCATCCTCGACTGCTTACTGCTTACTGCTTTCGGCCTTCTGCTCTTCTTCCTCGTCATCGTCGTCCCAACCAATAATCCAAACGCACAGCCCGGCCACCAGCACCGTGGCCACGATCAGCGCCGTCCACTGCGTGGGCAGCAGTCCGACATCGCGCGCTTCATACGAGATGATGGCAACCATGCCAATCGCCAGCGCCAGCCAGGCGCTCAGTTGTGGATGGGCTTTGGCCCAGTCTATGATGGGTTTCATGCTTTTGCTCCTGAGTTCAGTCTTTTCCATGACAGGGTGACTGGATGACCTGATGACAAGATGAACTATTCTTATCTCACCTTGTCACCCCTTCATCCTGTCATCTTGTCACCGTGTCTTCTTTCTCACCACTGTCGTATCATCCCCCTGTGCCAGCGGCAGTTTCACCGTGAACTTCGCCCCCAAGCCTACCACACTCTCTGCGGTGATCGCGCCGCCGTGCGCTTGAATGATCTCTCGACTGATCGCCAGCCCCAGCCCGTAGCCGCGCCCTGCGGCGCGCGACTTGTCAATGCGATAGAAGCGCTCGAAGATGCGGGGCAAGTCCTCGGCTGGAATACCGCTCCCCGTATCAGTGACGGTCACCACGGCGCCGCCGTCACTCAGTTGGGCATTGAACGTCACCGTCCCGCCAGCCGAGGTGTGCTTTAACGCATTGTCGAGCAGGTTGGTGAACACTTGCGACAGTCGGTCAGCATCGGCCACCACGCTGGGCAGAGGATCGATTTGAGTGCGGAGGGTGATCTGTTTTTCAGCGGCGCGCAAACTTAACTTTTCAGCCACCGAGACCAGCACGGCGGTTAAGTTCGTTGGCGTGCGGTGCAGGGCCATCTGCCCCGTGTCCAGCCGCGCCAGATCGAGCAGACCCTCAACCAAGCGGTGCATGCGAGTGGCTTCGTCGTTGATGACGGTGGCCGCACGTTGAACGGCTTCGGGTTTGGCCGACACGCCGTCGAGGATAGCTTGCGAGAAGCCTTGAATGGAGGTGAGCGGCGTCTTCAATTCGTGCGAGACGTTGGCGACAAAATCGCGTTGGGCCTGCTGGCCGGCTTTGACTTGCGTTGTCATGTCGTTGAACGACTTTGCCAGCGAGCGCACTTCGCTCGGCCCGGCGATGGGCGCTGTTTGATCAAACTTGCCAGCGGCAATAGCGGCGGCGGCGGCAGAAAGTTTTTGCAGGGGCCGCGCCACCCATTGCGAAATGAGCAGAGCCATGATCACCGCCAACACTAATCCTACCAATGCCGCTTGGGCCAGCGGCCATAGCA
>Ga0247727_10011876_pt1 | contig 15083 bp, 13 predicted proteins | sample WisWelCaveWW1625_FD_202498 | JGI IMG/M metagenome (GOLD analysis project Ga0247727, IMG submission 202498) | Biofilm microbial communities from Wishing Well Cave, Virginia, United States - WW16-25 | ecosystem: Environmental > Aquatic > Deep subsurface > Groundwater > Cave microbial mat | place... | reverse complement strand
TGTTCGCCGTCGTCGATATTTTTTTTGTCGCCAAATTAGGCGCCGACGCCGTTGCCGCGGTCGGCTTGACCGAGTCGTTGATCACCATGGTCTATGCCATTGCCATCGGCATCAGCATGTCAACCACCGCCATGATCGCGCGGCGCATCGGCGAAAAAGATACGGCCGGCGCCGGGGTGGCGACGGTGCAGGCCATCGGGCTCGGTATTGTTGTTTCCATACCCGTCAGCGTGATTGGAATTATCTTTGCGCCGGATCTACTGGCGCTGATGGGCGCGTCGCCGGGTATCATCGCAATCGGTTCCGGATATACGGCGCATTTGCTCGGCGGCAATTTCATTATTCAGCTCATTTTCATCATCAACGCCGTTTTTCGCGGCGCCGGCGATGCGGCTTTAGCGATGCGCGCGCTGTGTATTGCCAATTTTTTCGACATCGTGCTCGATCCCTGTCTGATCTTTGGGTGGGGGCCGTTTCCCGAGATGGGCGTCACCGGCGGCGCGGTGGCGACCAATATCGGCCGCGGCATCGGCGTGATTTATCAGCTTGCCATGTTGTGGCGCGGCCGCAGTCGCGTCAAGATCGACCGCGAAAAGTTGCGGCTTGATTTTGACGTGATGCTGCGCCTGCTTCGCGTTTCCGCGGGCGGTATCATGCAGTTTCTCGTGGCCACGGCGAGCTGGCTGCTGTTGGTTCGCATCGTCGCGATTTTCGGCAGCGCCGCTCTCGCCGGTTATACGATTGCGCTGCGTATCATTGTTTTTGCCATTTTGCCGTCGTGGGGTTTGGGCAGTGCCGCGGCAACGTTGGTCGGCCAAAACCTCGGCGCGCAAAAACCGGAACGGGCGGAACGTTCGGTCTGGATTTGCGGTTTGTGCAATATGGTGTTTCTCGCGTTGGTCACCATCGTTTTCGTTCTCGGCGCCAGGCCGTTGGTGCTGCTCTTTACCAGCGATCCGGCCGTCATTCCGTTTGGCGTCGATTGCTTGCGTTACGTCAGTTACGGCTACATTTTTTATGCATACGGCATGGTCATCGTGCAGGCTTTCAACGGCGCCGGCGACACCACGACGCCGACGCTGATCAATTTATTTTGTTACTGGCTGTTTCAAATTCCGCTGGCGTATGCGCTGGCATTGTGGGCTGGCATGGAAGCGCAAGGCGTGTTTCTCGCGATCACCATTTCCGAGTCGACGATTGCCGTCGTCGGCGTTCTGATGTTTCGGCGTGGACGGTGGAAAGAACGAAAAATTTAAAAAGAGGAATAAAAAATGAGCGCTGCTATAGCGGTCATCGCGGCCATGATTAACGCGATTAAAGCCTCCGGCGCAATCGTGCAGGTGGAAGCAAAAGAATTTTCGACAATTTTAACGAAAACTAAAACGCCTCTGGTGGTGCACTATGAGGGCGGTGTTTTCGGGAAAAAATATTACTACCTGACCAGTTATAAGGGTTTGGCCTTTCACACGAAATCCAAAACGCGGCTCAATTTACCCGGCGACATCGAGTTGGTTGTGGCGAAGTCTTTTTGGATGCCGGAGTGAAGTTTGTGAAGCCCCGAACCGAGTGAAGTCCGATTTGCGCTCGACGAGTCTTGGAGATTTGTCAAAACCCTTGACGCCAGTCGGACTTCGTTTTTAATTTTAACTAAAAAAGTTGCCATTGCAAGGGCATTGTCGCTATAATTACTTTAATATTCAACCACAGAAAAAATATTAAAGTAAGGGAAAAATATGCAAACCATGCACTTTCCGCGGATGGCGAAATTGCCCGAATATGTGTTCAATCAAGTGATTGATTTGAAAAACAAAGCGCTCGCGGCCGGCGAGGATATTATCGACTTCGGCATGGGCAATCCGGACGGCCCGCCGCCCGCGCACGTGGTGAAAAAATTAGAAGAGGAAATTAACCAGCCGGACAATCATCGTTATTCGATGTCGCGCGGCATTCCGATGCTGCGCCAGGCGATTGTAGCCTGGTATAAGCGGCGCTATCAAGTCGAGCTGGATCCCGAGACCGAGGCGATTGCCTGTCTGGGCGTCAAAGAGGGCATGTCGCATCTCGTCCTGGCGATGATGCAACCGGAGGATTTGGCGTTGGTGGCCTCGCCGAGTTATCCGCTGCACCACTATTCGGTGATCATTGCCGGCGGCCGCATTCATCCCATCGAGCTGACGCCGGACAACGATTTTTTCGATCAGCTCGCGGCCGCGGCGCGCCAAACCCACGGGCAAGCGCGCTGCATGATTCTGAGTTTTCCGCATAACCCGACGACGGCCGTGGCGGATTTGAATTTTTTTAAAAGGGTATTAGCGCTGGCGGAAGAACACGATTTGTTGGTGATTCACGATTTTTCCTACGCGGATCTGGCGTTCGATGGTTATCAGCCGCCGTCCTTTTTGCAAGTCTCCGGCGCGAAAACGCGGGCGGTGGAGATGTTTTCGATTTCGAAGAGCTACAATCTCGCCGGCTGGCGTTTGGGATTTGTGGTGGGCAATCCGCAAATGGTGCAAGCGCTGACGCGCCTTAAAAGCTACATGGATTACGGCATTTTTCAGCCGCTGCAAATTGCGGCGGCAGCGGCGTTGAACGGGCCGCAGGATTGCGTGGCGGAAATTTGCGCGACGTATCGCCGGCGCCGCGACGTTTTGTGTGACGGGTTGACCGCAGCGGGTTGGAACGTGCCGCGCCCGAAAGGCACGATGTTCGTGTGGGCGAAGATGCCGGAGCGCTATCTCAAAATAGGCGCGTTGGAGTTTTCCAAATTTCTGTTGCGTGAAGCGAAAACGGCCGTGTCGCCGGGCGTCGGCTTCGGGCCGTTTGGCGAGGGTTACGTGCGCTTTGCGTTGATCGCCGACGAGCCGCGGACGCAGCAGGCGGTGAAGCGAATAAAACGGATTTTGTAGTTTAGAATTTTGTTCGGCATGCGCCGCGTATTGACGCGATCCCCAAGGCGAAATTATTGACTTTTTGATTTAGGATGTAGGCGATCAGCGGAGGCGTGCTATTGGCAGTGCTTACGGATGCTTGAGAGAAATATGTAACGCTGAAATTAGAGCCTGATCGATGTCGCCACGCTGCAGTGGCGGACGGCTCATATCGGCTCCCCATCGGTCTCGGAATAAAGGTCAGGCTCATCTTTAAGCCATTCGAACGCCCCACCAAGCTGGGCGATTTGCGTCATTTCAACGGCAGAGAGGTCGTCATGCAATTTAGCAGAGGCTTTTGGCTGCTCAGATATTGTGACCGCTCCACCAAATCGACTCTGTAGCGCCAAAAATTCCTGAATGGACAAGATGACCTCGACGACTTTGCCGGAGGCGTCATAAACATATTTGCCATTAAGAGCAAGAGACATTTTTCACCTCTTATTTTTTTATTCTGCTGCAAAATCAGTATAACAAAACAATGCGCAAAATGCAATAAAAATTTTGCAGCCGCGTTTTCCGCGTTGCCGGAAAAGCTCCGGCATGGGTACACCGGACGGATAAAATTTGCCAAATCAAAAAAAGCCGCATCAGAGACCGATTTCACATGAGGCGTTTTATAATAGTGAGAGCGAATATGCGAATTAAATATTTTGTGACCATTCTTCTCTTGCTCACCAACGCCGCTTTCGCGCCGCGCGCGCGGCGTTGGAAATGGACGGCGATTCCGCTTGCCGGCGCCGCGACGTTTTGTGCGACGGCCTGACCGCGGCGGGTTGGAACGTGCCGCGCCCGAAAGGCACGATGTTCGTGTGGGCGAAGATGCCGGAGCGCTATCTCAAAATAGGCGCGTTAGAGTTTTCCAAATTTCTGTTGCGTGAAGTGAAAACGGCCGTGTCGCCGGGCGTCGGCTTCGGGCCATTCGGCGAGGGTTACGCGCGCTTGGCGTTGATCGCCGACGAGCCGCGCACGCAGCAGGCCGTGGAGCGGATCGGGCGGATTTTATAACGAAACGCTATGCGCCATGCTCTCTGCTATTTGATTAGAATCATTTTTTGCGTCGCCAGAAAAACACCGGCTTCGAGGCGATAAAATAAAATTCCGGAAGGCAAGCCCCCGGCGTCTACAGTGAAGTCATAATATCCGGCCGCCATTTTCCCTTCGATCATGGTTTTGAGCAGACGGCCTTGTGCGTCGTAGAGCGTCAACTTCACGCTGGAGGGTTCCGGCAGTGCAAAGTTAATCGTGGTGGTGGGATTAAAGGGATTCGGAAAATTTTGCGCCAGATAAAAATTCGCCGGTGCGGCGGTGGGAGTCGTTGCAGCCGCACGCGACACCGAAAAACTCACGCTGATATTTTTTACGCCCCAATTCAAACGCAGAGGCGGATTCTGATTGTTGTCAAAAATCAGCAGATTGAGGCCCGCATCACGAACCAGGCTGTCCGGCAAGAACAGAGTGCGCTTGCCGCTCCATTTGCCGCCGGCCGTAACGCCGATATCATGAATCTTGACGCCGTTTAGCCAAATGGCCGCTTCATTGTCGTCGTTGATATCAAAGGCCTCATAATTCAGTCGCAGCGCGCCCGGCCGCCCGGAAAAGCGGTAAACCACTTTATCGGGATGGCGCTGATCACCGGCGGGAATTTTTCCATAAGCGGTTGCAGAAGGCAGCCGAAAACAACTTTGTACCGTGACGCGGCGCACTCCCCAGAACCGGGTCTGTGGAGGTTTTTGCGTATTGTCAAAAACCAGCGCATTGCCGGCGCCGTCTTTTATCAATGAATCCGGCAGCAACACGCCGAAATCACCGCTCCACCGCCCCTCTGTGGTCGCCGGAACCGCGTAAACTTTCACGCCATTGAGCAACACGCGCACTTCATTGGAATCGCCGATATCATAAGCCTGGAAAGATAAAAACAGATCTCCGGTTTGTCCCGGAAAACAATAAGCCACTTCTTCGGGATGCGATTGATCGCCGCCTTTGATATTGCCGTAAGCGGCGGAATCCGGCAGGGCCTTGCCGGAACAACCGGCGGTAATCCGGTCGGCGAAATATTTGATCGTGAGGAAATCATTCAAAGTTCCGGCGCCGGCGCTGGAGCCGGCCACGATGACGTCACCCCGACGGTCAACGATCAGAGCCGCAGCGGCGTCGTTGCGATTGGCCGGGCCGTTGTAACGCGCGACCCATTGTTGTTTTCCTGCCGAAGAATATTTTATCGTGGCAAAGTCATTCACCGTTCCGGCGCCGGCGCTGGAACCCGTCACGTAAACGTTTCGCTGCGCATCAACTCCGATTGCAACCGCCAAATCATCGGCGTTGCGCGGCCCGTTATAACGCGCAGCCCAGAGTTGCCGTCCCGACTTGTCGTATTTCAGCGTGACGTAATCGCTGCCGGTTCCCGTTCCTTCGCTGCGGCCCGTTACATAGACGTTTTCCAAATCATCGACAACGAGCGCCGTGACGGCATTATAACCGCGGACGGGACCGTGATAAAGGCCGCTCCACTTCTGCGTTCCAACGCTATCGTATTTCAGGACGACGAAATTCCTCTCCGAGGCGGGGCCGTTGCTGTAACCGCCAACGTAAACATTCCCGGAGCGGTCCACGGCTATGCAATTTGACTCTTCAAAAGATCCAAACGTTTTCGGATAACGTGCGACCCACTGTTGAACCCCGGTGCTGTTGTATTTAACCGTGGCGAAATCGGCGATATCGGTGGCATAGGGCGTTCCGGCGCTGCGACCGGTGACATAAACATTGCCGTTGCCGTCGACGGTCAGCGCATTGGCCCGGTCCTCAAACTTGCCGGGCCCGTCATAAAATGCGATCCATTGCCGCACACCGTTGCCGTTGTATTTGATGGTAGCGTAATCAGGAGATCCCGCTTTTGAGATTGAAAAGCCGGTGACATACACATTTCCGAGGGTATCGACGGCAATGGCGTTGGCGCCGTCATCGCGATCGTCTTTGCCGTTATAGCGCGCCGCCCATTTTTTCACGCCGTCACGATCATGTTTCACGGTGGCGAAATCATATTGCGTGCCGGCGCCGATGCTATGACCGGTGACATAAACATTGCCCCACCGATCAACGGCAACGGCTTTGGCAACGTCATAGCTGGTGGCATATGGATAATCGTAGCGCGCAATCCATTGCTTAACGCCGTCGCGATTGTATTTGATCGTGGCGTAATCCGACCGGCTGGCCGTTCCGCTCGTCGATCCCGTGACATAAATGTTGCCCGCCTCGTCAACCGCTGCGGCAACGGCCTGATCGTCGTTATTTTCAACCCATCGGTAGAGATCCGCCCACTGTTGAAAACCGTCGCGGTTGAATTTAACCGTGGCAATATGTTTCGAGCGGTCCCCTCCCGTGCTGTAACCCGTGACGTAGAGGTTTCCCCAACGGTCAATCGCGAGTCCGGCGGTCTCGTCACCTGTATGGCTTTTGCCGTCATAACGCGCCACCCATTGTTGGATTCCTTTGCCGTTGTATTTGATGACGGAATAATCGCGAGAACTCCCCTTGCCAAAGTTATGATGCCCGGCCACATAAATGTTTCCGTCATCGTCAACCGCGAGCGCGGACGTTTCTCCGCCTCCGGATATATATTCTGCCAGCCATTGTTGCGCGCCGGCAGAGTTGTATTTAATCGTGGCAAAATAATGGTCAGCGCCCACCCCCTGGCTATACCCGGTTACGTAAACATTCCCCAAACCGTCAACAACGAGTCCGGCCGGAGTAAAATTATAATACTTCGGGCTCTCGTATCGCGCGACCCATTGCTCGGTTCCGGCAGTATTGTATTTGATCGTGACATAAGTCGCGCGTATCCGGCCGCTGGAACCGGTGACGTAAACGTTGCCCGCGCGATCAACCACAAGCGCTGTCGCCCAATTTTCAGAAGACGGAACGCCCGTATATCTCCTTACCCATTGCATCACACCGGCAGCGTTATATTTGACGGTGGCGTAATGGGTGAAACCGTCCCGACTCATGCCGGTCACATAGACATTGCCGCTCCGGTCAACGGCAACGGCGCTCGGTTCATCGTGGCTATTGACGTAATCGTAACGCGCTACCCATTGTTGCACGCCCTTGCTGTTGTATTTAATCGTGGCATAATCATAATGCGTCCCCGGACTAATACTCACACCCGTGACGAAGACATTGCCGTAGCCGTCCACTGCCAGTGCCCTCGCTGCATCATAACTATTTTCCGGGCCGTTGTAGCGCGCCACCCATTGCTGAACGCCGGCGTGGTTATATTTAATGATCACATAATCACAAGAACTGCCGGTCAAAGCCCAACCCGTCACATAAACATTTCCCAGCGCGTCAACGGCAATCGCCTTAACGTCGTCGGAAGCGTCCGGTCGGTTCCCCTCACTGGGCGTATTGTAGCGCGCATCCCATTGGATGACACCGGCGGCATTGTATTTAATCGTAACGATGTCCGTGCCTTCCGTCGGCAGAGCACTCGCTCCGGTCACATAAATATTTCCGGAATCATCCGTGGCGATGGCGCGGGCTCGATCATAGTCATAATTTTGCAGATTGAGGCGCGCGACCCAGGCCTCGGCCGGTCCGACCGAAATGCTCGACGGCGAATCGGGCGCAACGGCATTCGGACTCTGGCTCTGTATTGGGGTGAAGGCGAAAAGCAGGCTCAGGATAACTGAAGATACCCGTCGTGTTGGCGATTGCATGGTTCGGCTCGACTGTTGAAGGTCCATTCAGCGATGATTCCACCAGGGCGTAATGCGTCACCCGAGGAACGGGGCGAGCCGGACAAACTGAAGTTTGTCACTCCTCCGGGGTTTCTCGAACGACGGTCAAAATAGCGCTTGATAGTGGTTGCCAACTTGCCTTTATTTACAAACAGTCGCGTGGTTTCGCGGAGGCGCTTTGATATGCGGGCACAGGAGAATGAAAAAAACAGCTCCATCAAAACCGCCGCTTCCGGCTCCAACTTCACGATTGAGGCGTTTTATAATAAGGTGTAGCGCGCCGACGAGCGCGAGTGCGTCTTCGAACCCGTCACGACATACACAATATCGATCAGGCTGCATTGGTTCGCGCGATCGTAATAGTCGGGCAGATGTTTCTTGATGAAATTGAGCAGGCGCTCTTCCTGCACTTCGTCGGTCTCCCCACGAAAGAGGCGGGCTTCAGCGTCGGTTTTGCCGCGAAAGGCGTGCGCCGGGTCGAGCGGAGAAGGGAAAACAAAACCACCGGCGGCCGCAGCAGCGCCGATGAATTCAGTGTTTGCTGCGATTCTAAACCACCCCACTTCGCACAGGTCGTGGGCTTGATCATCGTCTCCGTCCGCCAGTTGGAGGCTGCCGTAATCTTCACCGGATGAATTTAAAAAACGCAAATTATGGTAGCCATATTTTTTTACACTGTCAAGGTTTTTAATTTTGTTTTGTAATGCCGTTGTGCGGGCTGGCCGCAACCTTACAGGCGCAGCCAAACTGCACCACAAAGGCACAAAGGACACAAAGAAAACCTTTGTGAACTTTGTGCCTTTGTGGTGCAAAAAATCTTCGCGGTCATGATAGTTGTTTCGGGGTAATATTCTACACCAGTTTTTCAGACAAGCTGAAAACTGGAGCCCTTCAGGCAGCCTCGGAAAACAAATTTTTCCAACGGATAGAAAAACCCAATCCCGCAAGGCGGGACTTTATCCGCTGGGTTTTTCAATCCGTTGGAGATTTAAAAGTCAGAATTTTTTTCTAACTTTGGCTGCGCAATGGCATAAAGCGCTTGCTTCTTACCGGGTTTTTGTTTATTCTATTTCCACCGTCAAAGATCGAGGTCGAAGAATTAATTGAGCGAAAATCCAGATGACCAGATGTTATCAGCGGCGTTTTTTAAGGGCGATGGCCGTTGCCTTCGCCTGCAGCCTTGTGGGCGCCGGTCCGCCGGGGACGCCGGCGGCCGCACAGAACGGCGCCGGCCATCTTCGCGGCCGCATCGAATTAAAAAGAACCGTGCGTGATGACAGCCGCATCGTCAGCAGGGAAATCGGCGCCATTTACCAGAAAAATGCAGCCCCGGCTGTTGCAGCTTATGAGCCGTTGAGTTTTGTGATTTATCTCGAAGACCTTCCCCTCGTGCGTTCGGTTCAACTTTCCGAAAAGCCGGCCGGCACGGCAACGACGCGGCCCGCCGCCCGGCCGCGTTACGTGATGAATCAAAAAGAGCTGACTTTTGTGCCGCACGTCCTGCCGATTCTCGCCGGCTCGACCGTCGAATTTCCCAACAGCGATCCGGTTTATCACAATGTGTTTTCGTTCAGCAAAATCAGAACCTTCGATCTCGGGCGCTATCCCACCGGCCGCTCCAAAGCGATCACGTTCAACCGGCCCGGACTCGTAAAAGTTTATTGCGACATGCACTCGCAAATGAACGCGTTTATTCTGGTGCTGGCGAACCCCTATTTCACGCTTTCCGACGAGAATGGGAATTATGCCATTCGCGACATTCCCGCCGGCGCCTACACGGTAAAAGCCTGGTTTGCGCGTCTGCCGGAAAAAACCGCGAGCGTGACCATCCGCCCCGGCGAAACCACGGCGCTGGATTTTGTGTTTCAGTAATTCGATAATCTTTTACAGGTTCAACGTGTGCTAAAAGAGCAAAAATTCCTGAAAGACAAAATAATTTTTCATTATTTTGTCTTTTTGGGTTGCGGCTCGTTGGGTGTTAACGCACTCAAACTTAGAATAAAATGAAAACTTTTTTTTGTTGCGGCGCAAAAGCCCTTTCGGGTTCCCTTTTTGTTACGGTTGTTTTTTTTTCGACGCCGGCCGCGAGTCAAACCGCCGTTGATCTCGGCGGTATTGTGACACTTAATTTTATTGACGGCGGCGCTGCCGAAAGCCCGCTGCGTCTTAACGACGGCCTGCCGGGATTTGAGCTGTTCGGCGATTTGTTTATGAACGTGCGCATCAGCGATGAGGTCTCGGCGTTTCTGGAATTGGAAACGTGGCGCGGCTGGGAAGTGCGGCTCTACAGCGGCTCACTCACCTGCAAAATATCCGGCGCGCGCCTGCAGATCGAGGCCGGAAAATTTGCCGCGCCGTTCGGCAATTTTTTGCCGCGGCGTTTTGCTCCGCAAAATTTTGTTTACAGTTATCCTTTATATAATGATTATCGCACCGGCCTGTCGATTGGCAACATTCCCGGCAGCAACACCGCGCTGCTCGATAGCCGCGGCAAATTCAACGTCGGCGGCCTTCCGATGGTTGCGCGTAATGCCTATATTACCGGCGTGCAGTTTTTGGGGCAACTTGGCGCCGCCGGTTATCATCTCGGCCTCGCCAATGGCGCGCCGTCCAATCCGAGCCATTTGAGTGAGAACAAACGGCTGATGATTTTCGGCCGGGTGCACGTTCAACCCACGATTGGCCTCAAGCTCGGCGTCTCGGCCGCCAACGGCGGTTATTTAAACAGCGCTTTGTTGAAAAATACTCAACCCGGTCTGCAGTCGGAAAAATACGGCCAGACCCTCGCCGCCGTTGACGTTGAATACAGCCGCGGATATCTGGTTTTTTATGGCGAAGGCGTTTTCAGCCGCTGGAAAAGTCCGTTGATTCGCGAGCGCCTCGACGCGCTGGCTTTTTCGGCGGAGATGCGTTACAAAATTCTGCCGTGTCTGTTTGTGGCCGGCCGTTATGGCCGTATGTATTTTTCCGAAATTGCCGGCCCGCAGGATGTTGACGCCGATAGCAGACTCGCCGCGCCGTGGGAGTTTCCCGCCTGGCGTTTTGAACCCGCTGCCGGTTACAATCTGTCGCGGCATGCGCTCGTGAAAGCCGTGTGGCAAATCAATCGCACCGACCGGCCGGCAGGCGACCCGGCGGATAATCTCGCGGCGATTCAGATGACGGTGTTTTATTGAGATGAGCGGAATTCTTTTGCTTGTGATCGGTTCGTATGTTTTAAATTTCAGCGTAGCTCAGCGCGGTTATCTCGCGCCGTTTCACGCCCTGCTCAAAGAGCCGGGGCCGCGTCTGATGTTGCTCGTCGCTTTTCTCTGGAGCATCTCGGCGAACTGCGATAAAATCGGTATTCGAAATTCTTCGCCACTGTTCTGGAGTATCGCGGCAACGACGTTCATGGCGCTGGTATTGATTCCCATCATGCTTTACAAATCGCCACGCGCGCTCGAACAGATTCCAAACATTTTAACCACACTCGTTCCCATTGGATTTCTTTGCGCGTTGACGGTTATCTTTCAAATGCTCGCGGTAAATTTAACGCTGGTGGCGCACGTCATTGCCATCAAACGCACGAGCACGGTGATGAGCGTGTTGTGGGGATTTTTAATTTTCAAAGAGACCGGATTCAAAGAGCGTTTACTGGGGGCGGGTATTATGGTTGCTGGGGTGTTGTTGATTAGTTTGTTTTGACATTATAAGAAACATTGTCATTGTGTTTTGTTATACAAATTATTATTTTTATTTACAAAAACCAGCATTGATTAAAAAGAGAAAAACAATGGCTATTGACACCGAACTAAAATACGCTTCCCTTGACGACCTTTATCTCGACCCGAAGAATCCGCGTCTTGGTCGCCATAATATCGAAGCCAATCTTTCTCAAGAGAATATTCTCGATTTGATGAAAGATTGGACGCTCGAAGAACTTGCGGTCTCATTTCTTAAGAGTGGATTTTGGCCGCAAGAAGCACTCTTGGTGATCGAAGAAGAGCTTTACAAAAAGCCAAGGCTTGTGGTGGCGGAAGGCAATCGACGACTGGCTGCACTCAAATTGCTCTTCGAAGCAAAAAATGGCGACGCTCTTTCATCCAAGAAATGGCAGGAGCTTGCCTGGGCCGGCCGTTCCGAGGATTTTACGCGCCTCGAAAAAATTCCTTACCTCAAAACCGATACTCGTGAAGAAATTCAGGCTTTCCTGGGATTTCGACATGTGACCGGAATAAAACAATGGAATCCCACTGAAAAGGCCGAGTATATAGCCCGCTTAATCGACGAGCAGGGCATGACATATCAGCAAGTTATGCAACAAATCGGCAGTAAAACACCGCTTGTTCGCCAAAGCTACATTTCCTATCGCTTGCTGCTCCAAATGGAAGAAGAGTTGGGGGATCAAATCTCTGTTAAGCATGTTGAAGAAAAATTCAGTGTGCTGTATTTGTCTCTCAGAACCAGCGGCGCACAAAAATACTTGCAAATCGACATTCAAGCCGACCCGCGATCGGCAAAAAAGCCGGTGCCGCCAGACAAACTGCAAAATCTCGTCGATTATGCTTCATGGCTTTTTGGCGACGATGCGCGCGAGCCCGTTGTAACTGATTCCCGCTTAGTCGATAAATTTGGCAAAGTGCTTGAAAGCCCCGAAGCCGTAGCTTATCTGAGACGATCTGAGCGGCCTGTTTTTGAGACGGCGTATCGACTGGCCGGTGGCGATGAAGAGGAAACCATTAAGGCGATTGAACGGGCATCAGACAACATTCGAGAAGCTTTAGGAACAATTCATCTACACACCAAATCGAAAGATATGAAAAAAGTTGTCGAACGCTTTGGACGCGATGCCCTGGAATTGCTGCGTCGATTCCCCGAGATTAGGAAGACTTTGAGCGTAGGTGATGAATGATGTTGGCCATTCCTGAGATTGGCTTCCGGCCCTCAGTTAAAACGCACAACATAGATCTCGATATCCTTTGCGATTGGGTTGAAAGCAGCGTATTGTTTGTAGACGACCGGCTTTCTGCTTCGGAGGTTGTGGACACGCTTTGTGATGCACATGTATACCAGGAGCAAGATTTTGCTGCCGAAATAATAGAGATCGCATGGAACGCGATCAAGCGACGGCAGAATTGGATAGGGCACGGATCTCCAATCAGAATTCAAGCAAAGAATATTGAAAGAATATTGTCGTGGCAGCAAGCCTCCGCGTATAGCTTTTGTATGGTATTGGCTTGCGCATTATATTACAAAAATTGGGCAGGCCGGTTTGGCAGCAATTATGTCGAGCAAGGAGAGTTATTCGAGGTGCTGGCAAAGGAATCCCTAGAAGCACTGGGTTGGCACGTCTATCATACAGGCTGGGCAAGCGGACTTCACATGAGTGATTTTCAATCAATTGTCTCCGGTGTATCTGATTGCCTGAACGAGCCCTTCATTAATAATGCTATGACTTCGTTATATAAAAGCGCCAAAGAAGAAAAATTGGATCTGGTCTGTTATAAGCCTTTCATTGATGGTCGCGGTGGAAAACCCGTTTATTTTATGCAATGTGCCAGCGGAGAGAACTGGGAAGACAAGCTCAAAACACCGGACTTGGATGTTTGGACAAAGTTAATCACTTTTTCATCAAATCCGCAGCGAGCCTTTGCCATGCCATTTGCTCTCCAAGATGATGACTTTTTTAAAGCTTGTAATCGCGTCAACGGCATGCTTTTAGACCGGTATCGGTTGTTATCAGCGGGAAAAGATGGGAAAGATTGGATGTCGCCGGAACTGAAAGCCCGTCTGACCAAGTGGCTAGAGCCGCGAATCAAAACGCTTCCAACAGATGCTGTCTAAGCGAAAGCGTGACAAATCGATCAAGACGCCTTCATTTAAAGGGTTGAAGTCGGCCTCAGCGGCAAGCTCGTATGCCAAGAAAAAAAATAAGCGCCGCAATACACAGCATGAGATTCTCTTGCAGCATGAGCTAAGGCAGATGCGTTTTCGCTTTCATAAAAATGTTGAGTCACTGCCAGGAAAACCGGATATCGTTTTTCCTCACGCAAAATTGGCTGTGTTCTGTGATGGAGATTTCTGGCATGGCCGAAATTGGCGTTCACTTCAGAAAAAGCTAAAAAAAGGTGCGAACGCGGCTTATTGGTTGGCTAAAATCGCCGCTAATATCAAACGCGATAAGCGGAACACGGCTTTGCTCACGAAGAATGGATGGCGAGTTATACGGGTATGGGAGACGGAGATCAAGCGAGATTCATTGACGATTGCAAAATTAATAAAAAAGACTCTACATATGCGACAACGCCAATTTCGGCAAAAAACTGATCGTCAACGAGGTGATAACCGAAAATGAAATTTGTGGATTTGTTCGCCGGATTAGGAGGCTTTCATCTTGCCCTGCAACGCCTCGGTCATGAATGTGTTTTTGCGTGCGAGATCAATCAGGACTTGCGCAAAATATATAAAGAAAATTTTACTTTAGAGCCGGAAGGCGATATTCGCAATATATCTCCGAAAAATATTCCCAGACATGATATTCTTTGCGCCGGCTTTCCCTGTCAGCCATTCTCGAAGGCGGGTGGTCAGCAAGGCTTTGCGTGCCCCAAATGGGGAGATTTGTTTGACTATGTTCAGCGCATCGTCAAGCATCATAAGCCCCAGTATTTGATTTTGGAAAATGTGCCAAATTTGAAACGGCATAACAATGGGGAGACCTGGGATAGCATGGAGGTAGCCTTGCGACGCTCGGGTTACGACGTAAGCTCAAAATGTCTCTCACCGCATCGTTTTGGAATTCCGCAAATCCGTGAGCGAGTCTATATTATCGCAAGTCGTTCGGGTTTAAACGGTTTTTCCTGGCCTCAAGAGGGGCTTCAGCCATCATTGTCAATTGTCGCGGCTCTTGATAAGAATCCACATGACGCTCGATCTTTATCAAAGCAAGTTGTCAAATGTTTAATAGTTTGGCAGGATTTTCTGAAGCATTTTCCAAAAGATAAAGAACTACCCTCCTTCCCGATCTGGTCGATGGAATTTGGCGCGACCTATCCGTTTGAGAAAACGACGCCATTTGCCGTTGGCTCAAAGAACCTGCGCCGTTATCGCGGCTGCCACGGGCAATCGCTTCGAGACATTGCCATCGAAAATATTATAAGTGCGCTTCCCTCTTATGCGAGACCTCAAGAGCGTGAATTTCCTGATTGGAAGATTCAGTTTATTCGACAGAACCGTGAGCTATATCAGGAGCATAAAAAATGGCTTGATAAGTGGATTCCCAAAATTTTGCAGTTTCCGCCGAGCTTGCAAAAGCTTGAGTGGAACTGCAAAGGCGAAAAGCGCGACATCTGGAAATATGTCATTCAGTTCCGCGCTTCAGGCGTGCGGATTAAAAGACCAACAACGTCGCCGTCGTTGGTTGCAATGACGACCACACAAG
>Ga0247727_10011875_pt1 | contig 15084 bp, 13 predicted proteins | sample WisWelCaveWW1625_FD_202498 | JGI IMG/M metagenome (GOLD analysis project Ga0247727, IMG submission 202498) | Biofilm microbial communities from Wishing Well Cave, Virginia, United States - WW16-25 | ecosystem: Environmental > Aquatic > Deep subsurface > Groundwater > Cave microbial mat | place... | reverse complement strand
GCAAGGTCTGGGTTTCCTCGATCGCCCCCTGAACCAAGTACCCCAGCGTTCCCGGCCAGTAGACGGCGTACTGCGCGCCCAGCCGGTGTCCGATCTCGACCGTGTTCGCCAGCCGCTGCTCGGCGTAAGCTCGCACCTCCGGGGCCTCCGCGGCCGGGCCGGCCGCCCACACCGGATGGTAGAAAGTTTCGGTGGTCACCATGGAGCAGGTTACCCCGTGCCGGTCGAGCGTCCGCTGGATGTCGTCGACGATCTCCCACTGCCGGTCGGTCAGCAGGGTCTCAGTCGGGATCACGTCGGTATCGTGGGTGGACCAGCAACGAATCCCGATGCGCTCCCAGTGGCGGATTACATCCGGGTAGCCGATCGGCTCGCGGGTCGGGGCGTGGAACAGCGCTTGGCCCTGGTAGGCGGCCGCCCACTGGGGCCCGCTGAGGAAGTAGCGGCGGCGGATCTCCGGCGAATACGCGCCCCCGCAGGCGGCGGTCAGGCGGTCGATCAGGGCTCGTTGCTGGTCGGACATGCCCACTGTTGTAGCGCAGGCGGCCAACAAAGGCAAAGGAGAGCAGGCTGCGGCTGGGGCCGGCGATTGATGTAACAGCATCATCACATCTTGACATCGCAGCTTAGGTTACGGTAGGCTAGCGGGCGTGCGAACAACCATCGATCTGGACGAAGATGTCCTGAGGGTTGCCAAGAGCCTCGCCCGACAACGAGGCCACAGCCTGGGGCGCGTGGTCTCAGAGTATTTCCGCCAGGGCCTGCGTGGCCCTGACCCGGAGCGGCTGGAAACCAGGAATGGCATACCTCTGATCCTGCGCCGGCGCGAGAGTCAGCCGGTCACGCCGGAGCTTGTCAAAGAGTTGCTGGAAAGCGATGAGTGAAGTTTCGGCCTGGATGTTGGACGTCAACACGCTGATCGCTCTGCTGGATCCGGCGCACATTCATCACGAGACGGCGCATGGGTGGTGGGCAGGTCATGCCGGAAGGCCCTGGGCCACCTGCGCCCTCACCGAAAATGGCTTGATTCGCATCCTGACCCAGCCGCGGTACCCGAATGCGCTGGAGACCGTCGCCGAAGCCGTGGGGCTGCTGAGACGATGGAAACACACCCATGGCTCGACGCATCGCTGGTGGTCGAGCGACGCGTCGCTAACCGAGGAAAGCCTTTTCGCCCCGGAAAAGATGGCCGGCCATGGCCAAGTGTCGGAGGTCTACCTACTGGGTCTGGCGCTGCGTCACGGAGGGCGGGTGGTATCGTTTGACCGGGCGCTGGCCTGGCAGGCCGTGGTTGGCGGTTCCAGGGAACTGGTGGAGCTGCTGGGTTAGGCGCCGGCGATCCGCGATCCGTGGAAGCCGGCTCGCGCTGTGGCGTGTTACGATGAAGCTGGACGTTCTGCCCATGGGACTCACCGTGCTGGAGGTCGAGGTCGGAAACCCCGGGAAGCCGGAGGTCACCGAAAAAGTCGAGTTTCTCGTTGACTCGGGAGCCATTTACTCAGTCGTCCCCACGCCCACTCTGGAGAGATTGGGGATCGGACCGCTCGCCGAACAGGAATTCCGGCTTGCCGATGGCAGCAAGATCACACGCCGGAAGGGAATCGCTCTGTTCCGATACGGGAATCAAGTTGGCGGGGCCGACGTGATCTTCGGCGAGGCGGGCGACAGCATGCTGCTCGGCGCGTTTACCCTGGAGGCTCTTGGCCTCTGCCTGGATCCTCTGCGACGGGAGTTGAAGCCGTTGCCCATGGTCCTGGCTGTTCTGGCCCGGTGAAGACGAGCCGCGTTTTACCCTCTTTTACCCTCCCCGGCCCTTGCATCCCTGCGGGACCCTATGATTCAATGGGCTATTGCGGCTCCCGACCGGACCGGCTTTCCGTCCCCTGCGCGCATCGCTCCTCTGGGTAGTGATGATCGCTGTTGGCTTGTCCAGCGGGTGCCTGGTCCGCCGGCGCAAAATCGATAACGTCGCCCGGCCGGGCGCCCCGCTGCGCACGGCGAACCTCGACCAGCTCACCGAGCTGCTCAGGCAGCGCTTCCAGGCCCTGGAAACCCTGAACGCGACGGTGGATCTGGAGCCGGCCATTCTCTCCCCGGCCAAGGGAGAGATCGCCGAGTACAAGGAGGTCCGCGGCTACATCCTGATCCGCAAGCCGGCCTGGATCCGGGTGATCGCGCTGTACCCGGTTCTGCGCGGCACCGCGGTCGATATGGTCTCCGACGGGGAGAACTTTCGCCTGCACCTGCCCGCCAAGAACATGTTCCTGATGGGCCTGAACCGGATCGACAAGCCTTCGCCGAAAAAGCTGGAAAACCTGCGGCCGCAGCACCTGCTGGAAGCCCTGCTGGTGCGCCCGCCCGAGCCCGGCGGCGAGCAGGTCCTGCTGGAGAACTGGAGCGACGGCGGCAACCCCAGCTACATCCTGCACATCATTCGCCGCGACAACGCGGGGCGGCTGCAGTTGGCGCGCAAAGTCTGGTTCGATCGCCGCACCCTGGAGATCGCCCGCCAGCAGCTTTACGACGGCGGCGGCGAGATGGTCACCGACGCGCGGTACCTGGAATGGGAGCGCCGCCCTGGTTCTTCCTTCCCCCGCCAGATCTCGGTGTCCCGGCCCAAGGACGAGTACGAGATGAACATCCGGTTCCGCAAGACGGTCTTCAACGAGCCGCTGGAGCCGGACCGCTTCGAGCTGCGTCCGCCTCCCGGGGCCAAGGTGCAGCGCCTGGGAGAGGAGCCGGCGGGAGGCCGGCAGCCCGCCTCGGGGAGCGGCGGCGGTGGTTAACCGGCTGGTCTGGCAGAACCTGCTGCACCGTCCGGTCCGGACGCTGCTCAGCGTGGCCGCCGTGGCCGTCGAGGTGGTCCTGATCCTGATCGTGGTCGGGCTCTCCCAGGGGATGCTCGAGGAATCCCAGCGACGGGCCCGCGGCGTGGGCGCCGACATCCTGATCCGGCCCTCCACCAGCCAGGTCGCCATGGGACTTAGCTCGGCCGAGCTGAGCCAGAAACTGGTCGACCTGTTCGCCGACATGCCCTCGGTCCAGGCCGCCGCCGGCACCACCGTCTACCTGTTCCCCAACCTGCAGACCATCACCGGCGTCGATCTGGAGAGCTTTTCCCGCTTGAGCGGCGGGCTGAAGTACCTGGCCGGCGGCCCCTTTGGCGACCCCTACGAAGCCGTCGTCGACGAGGTCTGGGCCCGGCAAAACCGGCTGGGGGTCGGCTCGACCACCGAGATCTGGAATCGGCAGTTCCGCGTGACCGGCATCGTCGAGCCGGGCAAGCTTTCCCGCGTCTTCATCCCCATGGCCACCATGCAGGACCTGCTCGGCTGGAAGGGCAAGCTCAGCCAGATCTACCTGAAGCTGCGCCGGCCCGAGGAGACCCCGAGCGTCATCGCCGAGCTGAACCGTCTGCTGCCCGCCGCCAAGATCTACTCGATGGAGGAGTTCACTTCCTTGATCAGCATCCACAATATCGGTGGGCTGAGCCAGTTCATCACAGTGATCATCGGCCTGGCGGTGACCGTCGGGTTCCTGGTGGTCATGCTCGCCATGTATACGGCCATCCTGGAGCGGACGCGGGAGATCGGGATCCTCAAGTCGCTGGGCGCCTCGCGACTCTACATAGTCGGGGTGGTGATGCGCGAGACGCTGCTGCTGACCGCGCTGGGGATCGGCGCGGGGATCCTGCTGAGCTTCGCCGCCAGCGCCGCGATCCAGAAGAGCTACCCCATCCTGACCGTGACCCTGCATCGGGACTGGTGGCTGTACGCGGGGCTGATCGCCGTGGGAGGCGCCGGGCTGGGAGCGCTCTACCCGGCGGCTCGGGCGGCTGCCCAGGACCCCATCGCCGCCCTGGCTTACGAGTAGGGACGGCGGGCCGATGCTCATCGAGATCTCCGAGCTGCACAAAACCTTTCCCCTGGGTCGGGTAGGCGTTCACGCCCTGCGCGGGGTCAACCTGAGCGTGGAAGCGGGCGAGTTCCTGGCTGTTCTGGGACCTTCGGGGTCGGGAAAGTCCACCTTGTTCCACGTCATCGGCGGCCTCACGCCGCCCACTTCCGGGCAGGTCCGCATCGACGGGCTCGACGTGACGCGAATCAGCGACGGCGAGCGCACACGCCTCCGGCAGCGAACCGTGGGCTTTGTTTTCCAGAAATTCAACTTGCTGCCCACCCTCACCGCCGGGGAGAACATCGCCATCGCCCGCCATATCGCCGGCAACGGGGACTTCGACCGTGCCCAGTTCGACGAAATCCTGCGGCTGCTGGGGATCGGCGACCGTCTCCACCACAAGCCCTACGCGCTCTCCGGCGGGGAGCAGCAGCGGGTGGCTATCGCCCGGTCCCTGGCCAACAATCCACGCATCCTGCTGGCCGACGAGCCGACCGGCAACCTGGACACGGCCAACTCGCGCAACGTGCTCGAGATGCTCAAGGACTTGAACCGGCGCCTCGGCCAGACCATCCTGATGATCACTCACAATCCGGAGGCAGCCTCGTGGTGCGCCCATCGCACCGTGCAGTTGCGGGACGGGCGCATCGTCGAGGAGTCCGCATGACTGAATACGCCGCTCGCTACCTGGATCTGGCCGGCGCCATCCTCCGCCGTATTGCCGAGACCCAGCTCGACCAGATCGCCCGCGCCGCCGATTGGTGCGCCGCCTCCATCCTGGCCGGCCGCCTGGTTCATCTGTTCGGCTCGGGACACTCCCGCGTCTGCGTCGAAGAGATGTTCCCCCGCTATGGCAGCTTCCCGGGGTTCCATCCCATCGTCGAGTTGTCCATGACCTTCCACAACCAGGTAGTCGGGGCCAACGGTCAGCGCCAGGCCATGTTCATCGAGCGGGTCGAGGGGCTGGGCCAAGTCATCCTGTCGAATTTCGCGCTGGACCCGCGGGACACCGCGGTGCTGTTCTCCGCCAGCGGTTCCGGCGCCGTGGTGATCGACATGGCATTGGGTTTCCGCGCACGCGGCATTAGCACCATCGCCGTCACCTCGCTCGAGCACGCGGCGGCCGCCCCCTCGAGTCATTCTTCGGGAAAAAATCTGCACCAGGTCTGCGATCTGGCGATCGACAATTGCTCGCCGGCCGGAGACGCCCTGGTCCGCATCCCCGGCCTGGCCTCGCCCGTGGCCCCCGGATCCACCATCGGCGCCTGCGCGGTAGCCAACGCGCTCAAGGCCGAAGTGGCCCGCCGTCTAACCGAGGCCGGCCAGCCCCCGCTGGTCCTCACCAGCAGCCACTTCGTGGGCCAGGACCGCTCGCGCGAGCTGTTCGAGCAGGTCTACGAGGACTACCGGCGAAGGATCGGGGTCTTGTACGACTGAGTCAGATCTCGCTGGAAGAATCGACGAATGCGCGCAGGTGGCGGCTGCGGCTGGGATGGCGGAGCTTGCGCAGGGCCTTGGCCTCGATCTGCCGGATGCGCTCCCGGGTGACGGCGAAGCGCTGGCCCAGTTCCTCCAGCGTGTGCTCGTTGCCGTCGTCGAGGCCGAAGCGCATCTTGATCACCTTCTCCTCGCGCGGGGTGAGAGTCTTCAGCACCTGCGACGTCTGGTCCCGCAGATTCAGGTTAATGACCGCCTCGGCCGGCGAAACCACTCCATGATCCTCGATGAAATCCCCCAGATGGGACTCTTCCTCCTCGCCGATGGGCATCTCCAGTGACACCGGCTCCTGGGCGATCTTCAGAACCTTGCGCACCTTTTGCACCGGGATGTCCATCCGCTTGGCGATCTCGTCGGTTGTCGCCTCCCGGCCCAGCTCCTGCACGAGCAGGCGCTGCGTGCGGATCAGCTTGTTGATGGTCTCGATCATGTGCACGGGGATCCGGATGGTGCGGGCCTGGTCGGCGATGGCGCGGGTGATCGCCTGCCGGATCCACCAGGTGGCGTACGTCGAGAACTTGTAACCGCGACGGTATTCGAATTTGTCCACCGCCTTCATCAGGCCGATGTTGCCTTCCTGGATAAGGTCCAGGAATTGCAGGCCGCGGTTGGTGTATTTCTTGGCGATGGAGACGACCAGGCGCAGGTTGGCCTCCACCAGCTCGCGCTTGGCGGTATCGGCCTCCACGCCCCCCTTCACGATAATCTGCTGGGTGCGGCGGAGCTCGGTTGAGGTGGCCTCGGCCTGCTCCTCGATCTGCAAGGCGCGCTGGTGCACCGAGCGAAGCTCCTTGCGCACGTCCCGGACCGCCTCGGAGCCCTTGGGCGCCTGCTCGGTTTTGCGCTGCAGCCGGGCGATCTCTTTTTCCACGTGGCGCAGGGTGTGGACCGTCTGGCCGATCCGGTCGATCAAGGAGTCGCGCTGCGCGGCGGTGAAGGCCAGCGAGCGAATCAGCCGGGCCATCTGGATCCGGGTTCGCGCCAGCGCGAATCGCAGCCGCCGGGTTTCCTTGGGCTTCTTGTTCCGCGGCAGGGCCAGATACTTCTGGCGCAACTGCTGGCCCTTCTTCTGCAGCCGCGCCATTTGATCAACGGTGGCTAGCGTCTTCTGGAGCCGGACCTCCAGGAACTCTTCGGTGACCTCTTCCTCGCTCACCACCACCACGTCGCGGATGGAGCGCTCGCCCCGCCGCAGCTCCTCGATCAGATCCCCCACCGCCTGCACCACCAGCGGACAGCGGGCCAAGGCCTTGATGATGCTGTTCTGCCCTCGCTCGATCCGGCGGGCGATCTCGACCTCCCCGGCGCGGGTAAGCAGGGGCACCGCCCCCATCTCTCGCAGATACATCCGCACCGGATCGTTGGTCTTCTCGAGCGACCCGGCGGTCAGCTCCAGGTCGCTGAGATCCTCGGAGACCTCGCCGACTTTGCCGTCCAGATCCAGCTTTTCGTCGAGCGGGGTTTCGTCGAGCCCCTCCATCTCGGCTGTCTCCAGCGTCGACAGCACGTCATCCATCTCGTCAGCGGGGGCCAGGGATTCCGAGGTCTCCTCGCCGGCGTCGTAAAGCAGATAAGTTTTTTCTTTGCTCCTGACCATAGTCGGCGCTGGATTTACTCCGCCCTCGGCGGCCTCAGGCTCCGGCTTCCGGTACTGGACGCAGACGCCAGGTGCGCTGTCTCCGCCAAATGCTCTCTCATTCTACACCAGATTCAAGAGCCCGCTGTCAAGCGCCAGTCAGTGAAAAAGAAACTCGGCAACAGTTTCCGCCAAACTCAGGGACAAGCCTGAGTCTCAGGCCCCCGCCGGCGCGCTTCGGCCCGTCAGGTTCCGCTTGCGCTCGATCAGCCGGAGAGCCTCTTCAACGTTGCCCGCCTTCTGGGCCTCTTGAATCTGCCGGTGCAGAGCCTTTTGCTCGGCCTGGAGGACCGCGTCCTGGAGCGCGCGGAGGGCGGCGCGCCCATGCTCGAGATCCGGCGCCCGGCCGCCCTCGGCCAGCACCAATTGGGAGACGAGCCGCCGGTCTGGCTCCCCCAGCCGCGCCTCCAGCGCCGCGAAGTCGAACGGCTCGCCGGTCTCGGCCATCGCCGCCAGCGCGCGGAACACGTTAACCGTCGCCAGCCCCGCCGTCAGGCTGGAGTCTTGCAGGGGCCCCAGCAGCTCCCGGCGGGCCTCCTCGCTCTCCAGCAACAGACGGAGCAGGAGCCGCTCGGCGGGATTCACCTGCACCCGGACTGTCTCCGCCGCCACCGGCTCGCGACGCTCGGCGGCGCGGCGAAACTGGTCCAGCACCAAACCCGCTTCGACCCCCAGCCGGTCGGCCAGATCGTTCACCAGCGCCACACGCTCGATCTTGTTGCGCAGCCTGTTGACCGCCGGCAATACGGACTGGAACGCCGCTACCCGCCCTTCGGCCGTCCGAGCGTCGTGCTTCTCCCGCGCGCGGTCGGCGAGCCAGAAGAAGTAGCTAGGCGACTGTCCGAGCAGCTCTTGGTAGGCCTCCGCTCCCCGGCGGCGGCAGAATTCATCGGGGTCGAGCCCCTCCGGCAGGCTGGTCACGCGGACATGCAATCCTTCGTCAAGAAAAATCAGGATGGTGCGCTCCGCCGCCGCGCGCCCGGCCGCGTCCGGATCAAAGTTGACCGTCACCGCGCTGCTGTGCCGTCCGATCATGCGCGCCTGCTCGGTGGTCAGAGAGGTTCCGCAGCTCGCCACCACCTCACGGACACCGGCTCGCCACACCCCGATGGCGTCCATATACCCCTCCACCAGCACAGCGCGCTCCTGCTGGCGGATCGCCGCCTTGGCCCGCTGCAAGTTGTACACCACCTGGCTCTTCCGGTAGATGGGCGTCTCCGGCGAGTTCATGTACTTCGGCTGCTGCTCGGCCTCCAGCGCCCGGCCGGCGAAGGCGATCAGCCGCCCGCTCTCGTTATGGAGTGGAAACATGAGGCGCCGCCGGAATCGGTCGACGTATCCCGAGCCGTCCTGGCTCTTCAGCGCCAGCCCGCTCTTCTCGATCTGCTCGAGCGGGAGGCCCTCCTTCTCCAGCATCCGGGCCAGGCGATTCCCTCCCGGGGCGAACCCCAGTCCGAATTCCGCGACCTCCTTGGGCGAAAGACCTCGTCGTTCGACATAGGCCCGGGCCGCGGCTCCCTCCGGCTTCTCCAGCTCGGCGGCGAAAAATCGCTGGGCCATCTCGTGCATCTGGTAGACGGCGGCGCGTAGCCGCGTATCCTCGTCGGCCATGACGCCCGGGCCGCGCCGGGGCAAGGGAATCCCGTTCTGCTCAGCCAGCGTCTTCAGCGCCTCGAAGAAGCTCAGGCCCTCCATCTCCATCAGGAAGGTGAATACGTCGCCTCCTTTGCCGCACCCGAAACACTTGAAGAACTGCAGGCCGGCGTGAACGGAAAACGAGGGGGTCTTCTCGGAGTGAAACGGGCACAGCCCGACGAAGCGATTCACACCTTGCTTCTTGAGGCGCACGTACTCGCCCAGCACCGCCACGATGTCAACCGCGGCCTTTACCCGGGGCGCGAAATCCATGCGACTGTCCTCAGCTTCCCGGCGGCGCCGGGCGCGCGGCGGCCACCAAGCCCAGCACTTGCGCGCCGTATCTTTCGAGGCGCGCCGGACCCAGGCCGCGGATGGCGGCCAGAGCCGGCAGGCTGGCTGGGCGAGCCGCGGCGATCTCCCGCAGCACCGAGTCCTGGAAGATCACGTAAGCCGGCAACTTTGCTTCTCGCGCCACGGCCAGACGCCAGGCCCGCAGGCGCTCAAAAAGTTCCTCGACCTGCCCCGGCGGCGCCGCCCTGGCCACCGCCGGCCGATCCGGCGTCTCGACCGCGGCCCGCCCGCGCTCCCCTCCGCCCGCCGGCATCTCGACCGCGGCCCGCTGGCGCTCCCCTCCGCCCGCCGGCGTCTCGACCGCGGCCCGCCGGCGCTCCCCTCCGCCCACCGGCTTCCGCTCCGCCGGCCGGAGGCAGCGCTCGTACCACTCCGGCAGCGGACCGCAAACGTCGCACATCCCGCAGATGCGGGACACCACCCGCTCGCCGAAGTGCCGGCAGATGACAATGTGACGGCACAGCGCGCTGTCGGCGTACTGCCGCAGGTCGTGGAACCGCTTCCAGGCCCGCCGGCGCTCCGTCTCGTCGGCGATCTGCTTGAGGAAATAGGCGATGACCCCGATGTCGCGCGCCTGCCAGGCCAGCAGGCAGTCACTGGGCAGCCCGTCCCGGCCGGCCCGTCCTGCCTCTTGGTAGTACTGCTCGAGCGACTTGGGCAGCGTCAGGTGGATCACGGCCCGGACGTCCGGCTTGTCGATCCCCATCCCGAAGGCGATGGTGCCCACCAGGACCGGGCGCTGGCCGGCCATCCACTGCTCCTGCGCCGCGCGCCGCGGCTCGGCCGGCATCTGGGCGTGATAGGCGACCGCGGCAACCCCCGCCCGCTTCAGCCGGGCCGCGGTTTCCTCCACCAAGGCCACCGTGGAAGCATAAACGATAATGCTGTGGCCTTCATGCGCCGCGATCGCCGCCCGCAACAAGCGCCACTGCTCCTCCTCGCCGGTCTTTTGCGCCAGGTACCGCAGGCTCGGACGCTCGAAGCTGCGGATGAACTTGGCCGGATCCCGCATCCGCAACTGGACCAGAATGTCGTGCCGCACCCGCCGGGTCGCGCTGGCCGTCAGGGCCAGCAGCGGAGCCTCCGGGTGCCACTCCCTCAGCTCGTGCAGCCGCCGGTACTCGGGCCGAAACTCGTGTCCCCACTCCGAGATGCAGTGCGCCTCATCGATAGCGTAATAGCAGATGCCGGCGCGCTGCAGCATCTCGGCCGTATCCGGACGCGCCAGACGCTCCGGCGCCACGTACAGGAGTCGTAGCTTGCCCTGCCGCAAGCGGTCGACGATCCGCCTCTGCTCCTCCGCCGGCGTCGCGCTGTTCAGGGCCCCGGCCGGAATCCCGGTCCGATTCAGCTTCTCCACCTGATCCTTCATCAGCGCGATCAGGGGCGAGACGATCACCGCCGTCCCCTCCAGAAACAGCGCCGGCATCTGGTAGCAGAGGGATTTGCCCCCCCCGGTCGGCATCACCACCGCCGCGTCCCGCCGATCGAGGACGGCCTGGATGATTTCCCGTTGCAGGGGCCGGAATTGGCTGGATCCCCAGTGGCGCTCGAGCGCCGCCAGCAGATCCTCGGATCGAACCGCAGCCATGAGCTTAGTCTGTCATTATCCCCGATTGGGGGGCCGCCGGGGCGGCCAGCCAGGGGTGTGGAGCGCGGATCGTAGATCGCAAGAACTGGGTCGGTGGGAGCGCCTCGGCGCGGGCTCGGGTCAGCCGGCGAGTGATTCTTCGAGGTACTTCGCGTTTCGGTGGAGTTCGTTTCGCTGGAAAGCTTGATCAGCGCGCTCCGGCGCAACCAGGAGGCCCGAGTTTGACAATCGCCGGTGGCCCTGTCAGAATGATGGACGATACCTCGGCCCAAGTGGCGGAATTGGCAGACGCGCTAGATTCAGGTTCTAGTGGGGGCAACTCCGTGGAGGTTCAAGTCCTCTCTTGGGCACCAGAACCCCCTCGCGCCACCCCGGCGTCGACGCTATGTCTTAATCCGGATATTCCGGAAACCGACCCGCCCGGTATGCGCCTGCAGGCCCAGGAAACCGGACTCCGGATCCACTTTGGCCGACTGGCCCCGGAAACTGTCGGTGTTCGTGTAGGTCGTGGTCTGCTTGCCGTTCAGACGCGCGGTATAAACATCCCCGGCCGGGCTTGGCCGCACTTGGATTTCCAGCTCGTACCACTGGCCGGCTTGAAGCGCCGGACCCCGCTGGTAGTTTTGCTGGATCCCGCCCGGCGTGGTGGGGAGGTCGTAGATCGCCCCGGTGCGCTTCTTGTCCAGGCCGTCGGGCCGCGCCAGCTCGTCAATCTGAATCTCGAAACCCGTGTCCACTGGCACGTAGGCCTGGTTCAGATACAAGTCCGAGCTGCCTTCCGGATGCGGAGGGCTGCGGCGCGACACCGGCAGGCGCGGATTGCGCGAGCGGACGAATACGCCGGAGTTGTCATCGGTCCGGTCCAGGCGGAACTGCAGCCGCAGCGTGAAATCCCCGAACGCCTCCGGGAAGTACAACAAGCCCAGGTCCCCTCCCGGCTGCGCGACGATGGCGCCGTCGATCAACTCGAAGTTTCCCGCCCCCACCTTCTGCCACATCCGGAAGGCGGCCTCAGTTCCATCGAACAGATGCCGGAATCCGGTCTCTGGCGGCGTCGGGGGCGGCGTGAGTAAGTCTATCGTGCGGCGAGTGATCGCGATTCCGGTCAGCATCGGATTGGGCGATCCTGAAGTGGGAAACAGGGCCGGACCGGCGACGTAGACGTTGGGCACGTGGTGGAACCGACCGTGCTGGTCGGTGACCCCGCCGGTGGAGTCCTCCGCCATCCGCAGCGAGCCGCTCTCGTGGTGGGTTGTGCCCAGGCCATCCCGGCGTCCCCGGTTGATCGGGTCGGCGTTGGATGTGTACGGCAGGATCTGGCGCAGGTCGCTCGCGGCGGTGGCCCGGACGATTCCTCCAGGCGTGAATACCTCGAAGTCCCGCCCGTTGGCCAGCGCCTTGGCTACTTGGTCGGAGGCCTGATCCATGGCCTCCCACACGCTGATGTCGTTGGCGCTGGCCTGGATCGAGACAAACGCGCGCGGCGCCCCGAACTCATCCGCCTCGGGATCCAGCCGGACAAAGCTGGCCTGGTTCTGCGGCTCCATCTCTCCAATGCCCCGAATCGTGATGACCACCGACCGGTCGTCGGCCGCCCGAAAAGCTTCGAAGCTGTCAATGTCAGGCATCTTCCGGAACAGCTCCGCTTCCGAATTGGCGCCGCCCGGGCCCAAGCCCGAGGCGGTGATCTGCAAGTGGAAGTGCCCTCCTTTGCCGGAGATCGGGCGCCTGCCTTTCAGGAACAGGGCCGAGGCCTGCAGCTCTCTGCCCAGCGTCTGGTGATTGGGCAAGGCCTGGCGGGGGATGCGGATGGTCAGGTTCGACCGCAGGTGAGCCATCAGGCTCTTCCCGATTTCAGGGTAATTGGGAATCCCCTCGAAGGAATGGAGAGCCAGCCGGGTGCTCTCGATGGTTCCCATGGCCAGCACGACGATGCCGCTCGGTGGAACGGGGAGGTCTCCCTGATTGGTCTCGATGGCGGCCACGCGCCAGCCGCCGTTCTGCCGGGCCGTCGCCATCCGCTTAACGTGACAATGCGGCACCACCATCAGCCGCCGTTTGCGATCGTCTCCGCCTGCCTCGAACCAGGAGGCCCGCGCCGCCCCCATCAGCAACGGCGTGGCGCTGAACTTGTTGAAGGGAAAGAAGCCCGCCCGCGGCGCGTCGCCCTGTACGGCCAGGGGCGCTTCCAGCTTGTTCAGGTCCTCCTCTCCGGGCTTGACTTGGCTGGGATCCAGATGAAGCTCGAGCTGATTCAGCGGGATGGCCTCGGTCACCTTGCCGCCCCGGATCGCGTCCAACAGCATCCGGCGAAGCGCTTCATGCAGCTTGCCGAAGAGGAAGTCGTTGGTCCGGTCGACGCCGATTTGCTTGCTCGCCTGGTCGAAGTAACTGTCCGGCCGATCCGGAGGGGCCGGGCCTCGGAGATCGTTGACCAAGGCGGCGGGCCAGCGGTCGAGCGGCATCTCCGTGCTCAGCAGGCGCGGCGACCAGCCGCCCCAGAACAGCGAGCGCCCGCCCAGGCAATACGCCAGGCCGGGGAACTTGATGGGGGAGTGCCAAGCCAAGCCCCACACTTCCCGCCTCCACTCGGATTGCTGCTGTGGCGACAGCCGGCGCAAGTCCGCGATGCTGGTGGGGTCGGCGCTGTTGAGGCCCAACATGGGCAAGTTCTGCACATGCTCGGGCAGCACGAACGGCCCGCCTTCGAGCACCAGGATGCGACGGCTGCGCCGGTTGTCCCGGAAGAACATGTGTTGGGCGAAGACGGCGCCAAACGTCCCGCCGCCGATGACGATGAGGTCGAAGGACCGGCCGAAAGGCGGCTCGGCGCTCCGCCGAGCCTCGTCCAGTCCGTTGCACAGATAACGTCCCATCACATCCCGCGAAAAGTCGGTTACTTGGGCGGTAGGGGTGGTAGCCATTTTTCCTCCTCGAAGATAGTGGGAATGCTGGCACAGCGATGAAGAACTGGCGCGCGGCTGGGCATCTCGTCTCTCCTTCCCGCGTGGTCGAGCGCTGTGTTTGTCCGGTGGGTTTACAGTAGCACCGCCCGGCGAGGGGTTCAAGAAGAAGTTGGAGGAATACGCCTCAGTTTCTTCCGAGGGCGGCCGGCGGCGCGAGAATCACCGGAGGCCGGAGAGGTAGAGCGCTTCTTCCACCGCGCGGTGGAGCGCCGTTTCCTCGGCTGGCCGCAGGCAACGGTCGCAGAGGTTGATCACCCAGCCGCTCGAGTGGTAGCGTCTGGCGCCAATGGCGAACTCGCTGGTCCCGCAGCGCCCGCAGCGATCGCCGGGATCGGAGGCATGGGGGCGTACATCGGGTTTTTCCTCCGCGGCTTCCATCGGTCGTCCCCGCAGGCTCTGGCCGGCCCTCTCTGGGTCTATTCTGGGGCGGGCGACGACTGGCTTGAATCGGGTGATTCCCCCAAAACGGCCGGGATTATGTTTTAGCTGCCGAGAAGGAGGGACTGAGGGCTGGCAAGCGAAGGGCTACGCCCTCCCAAGCGCTTCCTCAGCAACCGGGAACGGGAGTTCTGCGCGGAAGCGGCGTACCGCCGAGAATGACACCATCGCCGGACGCTACTGGCCGGCGCCCGTGGAACCTGGCGAGCCGCGCCTGTTCGACACCGAGCCGGGAGTGCGGGTGCTGGGGCGCTGTCACTGGAGTCGCGGCGACGCCCCGCTGATGCTGCTCGTCCATGGGCTGGAAGGATCCGCCGACTCGGCGTACATGCGGTTGATGGCGCGGGCGGCGCTGGAGGCCGGCTTCCACGCGATTCGCCTCAACGTCCGCACTTGCGGCGGAACCGAGCACCTGGCGCCCACCCTCTACAACTCCGGCCTGACCGTGGATCTGCGCGCGGTGGTCGACCAGTTCTCCGACCGCCGGGTTTTCCTGGTTGGCTTCTCGATGGGCGGCAATCAGGCCTTGAAACTGGCCGGCGAGTGGGGCGATGATGCGCCCCCGCACGTGGCCGGCGTGTGCGCCATTTCGGCGCCCATCGACCTGGCCGCCTGCGCCAGGCGGCTCGACGAGCCTCGCAATTGGCTCTACCAGCGCAGCTTCCTCAGCGGCCTGCGGGCCCGCGTGCGCCGGAAAGCCCGTCTCCAGCCGGATCTGTTTTCCACGGCGCCGCTGGCCCGCGTGGGCTCCATCGTCGACTTCGATCACCTGGTGACCGCGCCGGCCTTCGGCTTTCGCGACGCCTGGGATTACTACGAGCGCAGCTCGGCGCGCCGGTTTCTGGCCGCCATTCGGATTCCCACCCTGCTGGTCCAGGCGGTCGACGATCCTTTCATCCCCTTCGGCAGCTTCCGCCTGCCCGACAATCCGGCGCTGCGCCTGCTGGTGACCGAGCGCGGCGGCCACGTCAGCTTCCTCGCCCGGGGGCGGCAGCGCTTCTGGGCGGCGCGCCAGGTGCTGCTTTTTTTTCAAGCCCTGCAGCCATGAATCCTCTTGCTTACCTCTCCGA
>Ga0247727_10011874_pt1 | contig 15084 bp, 15 predicted proteins | sample WisWelCaveWW1625_FD_202498 | JGI IMG/M metagenome (GOLD analysis project Ga0247727, IMG submission 202498) | Biofilm microbial communities from Wishing Well Cave, Virginia, United States - WW16-25 | ecosystem: Environmental > Aquatic > Deep subsurface > Groundwater > Cave microbial mat | place... | reverse complement strand
GCTTCGTAGTACACTGTCGGCGAGTCCCCTGGTGGAAGCTCTGCGGAGGTAACGACCGGTGCCGGTAGACGCGATCATCGTCAAGGGCGCGCGTGAGCACAACCTGAAGGACGTCGACGTCGAGATCCCGCGCGACCGGCTCGTCGTCATCACCGGCCTATCTGGCTCCGGCAAGAGCTCGCTCGCGTTCGACACGATCTACGCCGAGGGCCAGCGGCGGTATGTCGAGTCCCTCTCCGCCTACGCCCGTCAGTTCCTGGGCCAGATGGAGAAACCGGACGTCGACTACATCGAGGGCCTCTCGCCGGCGATCTCGATCGACCAGAAGGGCGCGAGCCGCAACCCCCGCTCCACCGTCGGTACCCAGACCGAAATCTACGACTACCTGCGACTGCTCTTCGCTCGCGCGGGCACGCCGCACTGTCCGAAGTGCGACCGGGTCATCGAGCGGCAGACCGTCCAGCAGATCGTCGATGCGATCCTGGCGCTGCCACCGGGCAAGCGGCTGCTCATCCTCTCGCCGATCATCCGCGACCGCAAGGGCGAGCACGCGCACGTCTTCGAGGATGGTCGCAAGGCCGGCTTCGTGCGCGTGCGGGTCGACGGCCAGGTGCGCGACCTGGACGAGGAGTTCTCGCTCGACAAGAACAAACGCCACACCATCGAGGTGGTGGTCGACCGGCTGATCACGGAGACGCCGGAAGCCGAAGGCACCGCCTCGAGCGCGAGCCGGCTGTCGGACTCGGTCGAGACGGCACTCAAGCTGGGCGGCGGCTCGATGCTCGTGGCCGTAGAAGGCGAGGAGGAGCGGCTCTACTCGGAGCACTTCGCCTGCGTCACCTGCGGCATCAGCCTGGGCGAGATCGCGCCGCGCAACTTCAGCTTCAACAGCCCGCACGGCGCCTGCACGCAGTGCACGGGCCTGGGCGTGCGCATGGAGATCGACCCGGACCTGGTGATCCCGAACCGGAACCTGAGCCTGGCCGACGGCGCCGTCGCGCCCTGGACGCGCGCCAACGCGACCAGCACCTGGCACCAACGCATGGTGGAGGCCCTGTCGAAGAAGCATCGCTTCTCCCTCACCGACCCGATCTCAGAACTGAAGCCGGCGCACCTGAAGCTGATCCTCTACGGCGACACCTCGCCGATCACGCTCACCTACACCAGCGCTGGCGGTCACACGAATAAGTGGGACACCACGTTCGAAGGTGTGGTCCCCAACCTCCAGCGCCGCTACAAGGAGACCGACTCCGACTACATCCGCGGCGAAATCGAGCGCTACATGGCCGCCAACCCCTGTCCGGCCTGCGGCGGGGCTCGCCTTAAGCCCGAGACGCTGGCGGTCAAGGTCGACGGCCGGAACGTCGTCGAGGTGACGCGCATGAGCGTCGTCGACGCCCAGTCGTGGGCGGCGCGCCTCGGCGGGCCGCAGACGCCCCTCAGCGAGCGCGAGCAGCTGATCGCGCGGCAGATCCTGAAGGAGATCCGGGCGCGGCTCGACTTCATGGTGGAGGTCGGGCTCGATTACCTCACGCTGGACCGCGCGACCGGCACGCTCTCCGGCGGCGAGGCGCAGCGAATCCGCCTGGCGACGCAGATCGGCTCCGGGCTGATGGGCGTGCTCTACGTCTGCGACGAGCCGACGATCGGCCTCCACCCGGCGGACGACGAGCGGCTGATCCGCACGCTCCAGCGCCTGCGCGACCTGGGCAACACGGTGCTCATCGTCGAGCACGACGAGGCGATGATGCGCGCCGCCGACTGGCTCATCGATATGGGGCCGGGCGCGGGCGAGCTGGGCGGTCGCGTCGTCGCGGCGGGCACGCTCGCCGACGTGCTCGCATCGGACGATTCGATCACCGGCCAGTACCTGAGCGGGCGGCGGCAGATCCCGGTGCCCCAGACGCGCCGGCCGGGCAACGGACGGCACGTGGTGGTGCGCGGTGCCCGCGAACACAACCTGAAGAACATCGACGCGCGCATCCCGCTGGGCAAGTTCGTCGGCGTGACGGGCGTCTCGGGATCGGGCAAGAGCACGCTGGTCACCGAGATCCTCTACAAGAAGACGGCGCAGCTCCTGAACGGCTCGAGGGAGCGGCCGGGCGCCTGCGACGGCATCAGCGGCCTGGAGTTCATCGACAAGGTGGTGAACATCGATCAGTCGCCGATCGGCCGGACGCCGCGCTCGAACCCGGCGACCTACACCGGCACGTTCACGCCGGTGCGCGAGCTGTTCGCGTCGGTGCCGGAGGCGCGGCTGCGCGGCTACGCGCCCGGTCGCTTTTCCTTCAACGTCAAGGGCGGCCGTTGCGAGGCCTGCTCGGGCGACGGCTACATCGAGATCGAGATGCACTTCCTACCGGACGTGACGGTGCCCTGCGACGTGTGCAAGGGCCAGCGCTACAACCGCGAGGCGCTAGAGATCACGTTCCGCGGCAAGCACATCGCCGACGTGCTGGACATGACGGTGGACGAGGCGCTGGAGTTCTTTGCCGCCTTCCCGAAGGTGCGGCCCAAGCTCCAGACGTTGAAAGACGTCGGCCTGGGCTACATCCGCCTCGGCCAGCCGGCGACCACGCTCTCCGGCGGCGAGGCGCAGCGCATCAAGCTCTCCACCGAGCTGTCGCGCCGCTCCACCGGCCGGACGCTCTACATCCTGGACGAGCCGACCACCGGCCTCTCGTTCGACGACACCTACGCGCTCCTGCGCGTGCTGCAGCGCCTGGTCGACGGCGGCAACACGGTGGTGATCATCGAGCACCACCTGGACGTGGTGAAGAACGTCGACCACGTGATCGACCTGGGGCCGCAGGGCGGCGAGCGCGGCGGGCGCATCGTCGCCGAGGGGACGCCGGAGGAGATCGCGCAGGTGGAAGAGAGCCTCACGGGGCAGTACCTCCGGCGCGTGTTAGGCATCGGCCGCAACGGCCGCCGCGACGGCGCGGCCACGCCAGCGAAGCCGCAGACCGCGAGGCGCAAGAGCGCCGTCCGGCGGGCGTAGACTTGTCGACGGGACGAGGAGTCCAGAGGGGCAGAGCCCTTCTGGCGGGGGTCTGGGGGTATCCCCCAGGATCATGACCTCTCCTCCCACCGCCATCTTCTTCGACCTGGACGGCACGATCCTCGACTGGCAGACGGGCATGGAGGAGTCGTGGCTGGCATCGTGCGAGGCGCACTGCGACGGCTCGTTCGCGCCGGCGCAGCTACACGAGGCGATCCGCGCCCGCCGGACGTGGTTCTGGGCCGATCCGGAGCGAGCGTACGCCGGCCGCATGGACCTGGACGGCGCGAGCCGCGAGATCGTGCGCCATGCCTTCGCAGACGCCGGCCTGTCAGGTATCGCGATCGCCCACCGCATCGCCGACGACTACCGGGCGCGCCGTACCGCCCACATCGCGCCGTACCCGGGCGCCATCGAGACGCTGGCGTCGTTCCGAGCGCGGGGGATGCGCACCGCGCTGCTGACGAACGGCGAGGCGCGGAACCAGCGGCGGAGCGTCCTGCAGCACCGGCTCACGGCGTACTTCGACTGCATCGTCATCGAGGGCGAGTTCGGCGCCGGCAAGCCGGACGAGCGCGTGTTTCGCCACGCGCTGGAGGCCGTCTCTGGCCGCCCCGAAACGACGTGGATGATCGGCGACAGCCTGGCGGCCGACATCGCTCCGGCGGTGGCGCTGGGGATGCACGCCGTGTGGGTCGACGTCGAAGGCGACGGGCTGCCGCCGGACGCTCCGGCCCGGCCGCACCGGACCGTGCGGGCGATCAGCGAGCTGGCGTAAGCACGTCGAGAAGCACCGCGTAGCGCCCGTTTGCGTGACCACGCCATCGCGGCTATCATCAAGGGCGTTACCAATCGAAGAGTTCGTCCAGCATCTGTAAGGAAGGTCTATGGGGTCAGTCGTCAAGAAGCGGCGTAAGAAGATGAGCAAGCACAAGTACCGCAAGATGCTCAAAAAGACGCGCTGGCAGCGCCGCCACAAGTAGCGCCTCGCGCCGAGTTCAGGTCGTCCTCCGCAGCCGCCCGCCTCGCTTCGGGCGGCTGCGGCGTCTTCCGCGGCGCTTCCCCGCGCAAGGCGCGTGTTGCTACGCTGCGGACGCCATGACCGCCGTCCAGCTCTCCCACCAGGACGCCCGGCTCGTCTACCTGGCAATCCAGTACCACCTCGGCCGGCCGGGGTCCGAGCTGGACCCGGACACGAAGCAGCCGGCCGCGCGTGGCCTGGCGCAGGTGGCGCAGGCGCTGGAGCCGCAGCTCGCCCAGGCCGTCGCGCAGGTCGAGGTCGACGAGCAGCAGCAGCGGCGGCTCGTGTCGGCGGTCGCGGGCGCCGGGAACGAGCTCAAGACCTACCCCCTGCTCGACGCGCTCCCCGGCGGCGGCCGGCGCACCGCGGTGCCGGGCTTCGACGCCGTCCTGCGCCGCCTCTACCCGGAGGTGGACGAAGACCCGGAGTTCGCGACGCAACTTGCCGGCCACTTGCTGGCGCTGCGCCGTCGACTGGAGGCGATCGCGCCGGTGGTTGACGGCGCTTCTGTGGAAGCGTCGGGCCGGCGTTCGTGGTGGCGTTTCTGGGGGCGCGGCGGGGGGTAGCGGGCGACGCTGTTGGGTAGCAGGTAGGATGTCCTCTCTCACGTCGCAGCTAGAATGTCCTCTCCCGTCTGCTCAACGCGCAGCGGCGCATCACGCCGCAGCTGCTCCTTGTCGACGGATGGCAGCTCCGCCACCAGCCGACCGCCGTGCCAGACCCGAAGCCGCTCGCCCGGGTGGAGGTGGAGCTGCACCTTGAAAGCCACCAGGCAGGGCTCGCGGGGGAGGGTGTACGTCGCCCCGGCTAGCGAGAAGGTGTGATCCTTGGCCACCTTCCGCTCGTCCTTCAGGCAGAAGACGTCGTCGGCGCTGCCCTCTAGCGGCCGGGTCGCGCTGGGCTGGAGCCGCTCAGCGGGCGTGCAGACGGTGTCGCGGCTCCGGTAACCGGCGTTATACGTTTCGACCCAGCGGTCGATGAGCGTTTGCAGCTCCTCCAGGCTGCGGGCCCGGTTGTGCTCGAGCACCCGTCCCTGGAGGAAGCGGAAGAAGCGCTCGATATGGGCGTTGCCGGGCAGGTGGCTGAGGAGCTGGACGTCCAGCGGATACCGGACGACCACGCGCTCCCATCCTCTCTGCACGGGCGCCTCCTTTCAGAAGCACCCTGCCGCAAAGAGGACATTCTAGCTGCTACCCAACACGCGGCTTGACAAACCTTGGGCCATGGCGGATACTCTCCTCGCTGGAAGAACCCGCGGGCTCCGCGGGTCACTGGTGGCAGTACCCCGCAACTGGCACGACTTGGAATGGCCTGAGATGCGAACTCAGCCCTCACTTCGCTCGGACAAGGCGTAGGCAGCCGCGTCCCTCCGGCGTCGGGCTGGGTTCGCGACCACTGAGGAGGAGGTAACCAGGGTATGTATTGGATCAAGCTGAGTGTTCGCCCCGCGGCGTTGGCCGCCGTCCTGGCGATGACCGCTCTTACATTGTGGTCGGCATCACCGAGCCCGACGTCCGCGGCGGGACCCTTCACCTTCACTGGCGTCACCTGTATCGAAGTCGCCCAGGGCGCCTTTCCGCGCTCCAGTCTGATCATGAGCCGGATCGAGCCTTCCGGCCCTGACTTCGCCGTGACCTCCGTCGGCTACGAGGGCGACACGGACAACAACGGCGCCGCTGATGTGAACGCCGGCCCCGACTGCAGCGAGCTGGACGACAACAACAGCCTGACCGCCGGCGTCGATCCCGATGCGCCCAACGTGAAGAACCGGCCTGGGGCCACGGCGACCGTCGTCACGAAGGGCGCGGGGGCAGAGAGCGGAACCCAGTGTGCTGTCAATAACGCCGTGGACGACGACAGCGACTTCGCCGTCAACGACGGCTGCCCCGCCGTCGGACTGCCTGAGGCGGGAGCTCAATGTGCGAACGCCACCGACGACGACGCCGACGGCGGTAACGTCAACGATGGCTGCCCCACAGTCGGTCCGGTCACCAACTTGGAGTGGGAGGAGGACTGTCAGTTCCGGGGAGATATCAGCCTATGGGTAGCGACTAGGTTCAAGATCAACATCACCGGGCAGAAGACCCTGGACCCGGCGGCGGACGATCCCGGCACCCTCGGCGTCTGGCTCGGCGCCAGTGACGCGGTCTGTGCCTTCCCTGGCACTCCCTCGCTGTCCCTCGCCATTACCTCCCGCGTGCGCACGTCCGCGCCTGCGAAGGGCGCGCCGGCGGCAGGTCCCGATGATTGGGACGGCGATGGCCACACCGACTGGCGCGAGCTGCTCCCGCTCGTCGACATTCGCTGCGACCCGATGAACGCCAACGACGGCCTCCCGACCGCTTGCGGCCCGGGGGCCGGCGTCGGCGGCGTGGCTGAGCTGCCCGAAGCGGCGCTGAACCCGGCAGAGACGTCCGGCCAGTCGAGCGGCGGGGCGGGCCTCGTCGCCGCGATCGCCGGCGCAACGGCGGGCGCGCTCGCCCTCGGCGGCGCTGGCTGGTACGCCCGCCGGCGCTGGTCGCGCTAAGAGCGGGCCCGAGCGGCGTAGACAAGAGAGAGGAGAGCGTAGGCGCTAGGTAGCGAGCGAGCCACAGCCCACGAAGCAAAACACAGGAGGTAACGCATGCATCACCTACCACTGAACCTTCGCCTCGTGCTCTTGGCGATGGTTGCGCTCGGCGCGGCGCTGATGGGCACCAGCCTGACGCCGGGTGGCGCCTCCGCCGGCACCTTCGCCTTCACGGGTATCACCTGCATGGAGGTCACCCAGGGCGCGCTCCCGCGAGCGAGCCTGATCATGACCCGGTTCGACACCGGTTTGGTGCTGACCTCCCAGGGCTACGAGGGCGACACCAACGGTGACACGATCGCCGACACGAACGCCGGGCCGCCTTGCAGTGAGCTCGATGACAATAATAGCCTGACTGCGGGCGTGGAGCCCGACGTGATCAACACCAAGACCCGGCCGTCGGACTCCGTGGTGACCGTGGTCACGAAGGGCGCCGGCCCAGAGGCCGGGGCGGAGTGTGTTGCCGGTAATGCCGTCGATGACGACAGCGATGACTTCGTCAACGACGGTTGTCTGGCTGTCGGCACGGCGGAGTCAGGAGCTCAGTGTGCCAATGCCACCGACGACGACGCCGACGGGAACAACATCAACGACGGCTGCCCTACGGCCACAGACAACCTGGAGTGGGTGGGCGACTGTACCTTCCGGGCGGACATCAATTCGTGGGTGCTCGCCAGGTTCAAGATCAACGTCACCGGCCAGGCGACCTTCCCCGCGAGCACGAGTCTCAACGTCGGTCTGCTCAAAGTCTGGCTGAGCCCTAGCGAGACCGTCTGCACGAGCCCGCCGCCTTCGCCCACGCTTACCCTGCCCGTCACGTCGCGCGTGCGCACCGTAGGCGCCTCGTCTGGCGCTCCCGACGCCGACCCTGACAACTGGGACAACGATACCACCACGGACTGGAACGAGCTGGGCGTCCTGGCTGGGGTCCGTTGCGATCCCTTCAACCCCGGCGACGACGGCGATCCAGACTACTGTGGGCCCAATGGCGACGTCGGCGGGATCGCCGAGCTGCCGGAGGTGGCCAGCACGCCGCTGGACGCCAGCGGCGACTCCGGTATGGACGCCGGCCTGATCGCCGCCATCGCGGCGGGCGCGACGGCCGTCGCCTTCGGCGCCGCCTGGTACGCGCGACGGCGCCTCGGACGCGATCGCGCCCGGTAGCGCTTCGATCTCAGGAGAACGCAACAGCGGGTGCAGCCCGGGGGCTGCACCCGCTTTCGTTTCGCTCCAATCGCGGCCCTAGCTGGGGGCGGTGGCGGCCTGCTCCTCCGGGTTCGGCACCGCGCGCGAGATGAAGTCGGCGTCGAAGAGCTTCGGCTTGATCTGCTGGGCGATCTGCTCGGGCGTCCAGCGGCCGTCCGTCTCCATCTTCTTCGCCGGCTCCGGGATCGGGTACCAGCCGATGGTGCCGCCGTAGACCATGAAGATGTGCCCGTTGATCCACCAGGCGTCGTCGCTCGCCAGGTAGACCACCATCGGGGCGATGTCCTCCGGGTCGCGCAGCATGGTCATCGTCTGGTCGCGCTGGGCCAGCCCCTGCGCCTGGCGCTTCTCGCGCGCCTCGTCCGGCACGCCGCCGGTCATGCGGGTGAGCGCCGCCGGGGCGATGCAGTTCACCGTCACCCCGTAGCGCCCCAGATCGAGCGCGGCGGTGCGCGTCAAGCCGGCGATGCCCCCCTTCGCCGCCGAGTAGTTCGCCTGGCCGGTGTTGCCGCTCAGCCCCGCGCCCGAGGTGAAGGTGATGATCCGCCCGGAGCGCTGCTGCCGGAAGATCACCGCCGCCGGCTTGATCATGGCGAAGTGGCCCTTCAGGTGCGTCTGGATGACGGCGTCCCACTCCTCCTCAGCCATGTTGAAGATCATCCGGTCGCGCAGGATGCCCGCCGGCGTGGTGACGATGTCCAGCCGGCCGAAGGTGTCCAGCGCGGTCTGGATGATCCGCTCGCCCGCCTCCATCGTGCCGACCGGCTCGTAGCAGGCGACCGCCTGGCCGCCGTTCGAGGCGATCTCGGCGACCACCTCGTCGGCGGGGCCGCGCTCCGAGCCCGAACCGTCGGCGTTCACCCCCGGGTCGTCGACGACGACGCTGGCGCCCGCCTCCGCGAGGGCGATCGCCACCCCCCGGCCGATGCCGCGCCCGCCGCCGGTGACGATCGCGACCTTCCCCTCCAGCATGCCCATGGCTCCCACCACCTCCTGTTATGTCGTTCTTAGTGACGCAACGCCCATCGTACGCGGTGCGGCGGACGAGGGCAACCGGGCGCCGGGTCCATGGCTTCCCCGCCCGCTACTACGGTAGCATGGGAGGAGCCCCGGGTTCATCGCCACGTCTTCGGGGAGTGTCTGTAATATGATAGCCCCATCTCCCTCTCTGGATATGATCCGATTCGGTTCCATCGTGGACGACCTCAAGAACGCTCGAAGCAGGGCGCAGGGAGTCTTTGACGACTGGTGGATGGATCGCTATCCCGATTACAACAATGAGTCCAATGTCTCCTGGCACATCGAAACCGCCTTCCTCAAGTTGCTCGTGGCGACCGAGGCGCTGGGCCTCCAAGCGCTCAAGGGTATGATCATCGCAGATATGAGTGAGGCCAAAGCCTCGAAGAAAGGCTTTGCGCAGCAAGCGATGGGGCCGGAAGAGCCGTACTCCATTTGGCTTGCCCGTCTATCGCAGCACCTAGCAGCTCTTCAGACTTTGGTGTCGGACCAAGGCCTCTCCATAACCAAGGACCTGAGCGAGATCCTGCGAGCCACCTTGTACTCAATCACTGATTTGTCGCTGTTTCCTGGCCCGCCGAGCTCGGAGGACGACGTGCATCGCCGGATCGAGGGTGTGTTGAAGTGTGTGTTCCCCGACCTCAGACACAAGCCCCGGCTGACTAAGCCAATTAAGAACTTCGAGCCGGATACGGGTCTTCCCAGTATTGGCACCCTAATCGAGTACAAGTTCCTGAGTCACCGCAACCAGGTGTCAGTCATCGCGGACCAGGTCCTCGCCGATACACGCGGTTACGCTCACAAGGACTGGCACACATTCCTCTACGTCATCTATGAAGCCCGGCGAATCAAGCCTGAGTTCGAGTGGAACCTGCTACTTCGCGAATGCAATGTCCCTGAGAGCACGTCCCTGATTGTACTCTCCGGGGAGCCGCCCGCGAGCCGCCGCAGAGGGACGTTAGCCAAAGGGTCAAGCCGCGACAAGCCGTCCACTCGAGCCAGGCGCCCCCGGAGGCTGGCAGACAACGCGTAGCGAATAGCCATAGGGTGAATGCTTGCTGAGCGTCGGTGCCTACCCGCCCCGCGCCGGGAGGCGCACGACGGCGCTGCCCGGCGTCGTCACCTCGCCCTGGTCGTTCTCCACCCAGACGTCCAGCTCGACGAGGCGGCGGCCGTCGCGCTCGTACTTCTTGGCGACCTTGCCCTTCGCCGAGAGGGTCGTGTTCACGATGTCCATCTTCCGGTAATCGACGCGGAGCTGCTCGATCCAGGCGTCCTCGCCCGCCCAGGCCGCGAGCGCGTTGGCGATGTAGGCGAGCTTCAGGTTGCCCATGACGATGACGTCGGGCAGCTTCGCGACGTCCTTCGCGTAGTCCGGGTCCATGTGGATCGGCACCAGCTCGTCGTTCGCGCCGGCGAAGCGGTTCAGCTCCATGTAGCCGACCTTGCGGCTGAAGGGCGGGATCTCCTGCCCCTCCTCCACGTCTTCCCAATAAACCTGCGCGCCTGTCATCGTCTCACTCCTCTACGTCAGGTTCTCGGGCCCGTAGATGCGCAGCAGCCGCTGGCGAGCGGTCAGCACCCTGGCCCCGGTCTGGTTCGTGAACTCCGCCTCCAGGTCGATGATCAGCATCACCCCGCCGTCGTCGCGCGGCTTCTCGCTCAGCGAAGCGAGCTTCGGTCGCGCGGTCAGCGCGTCGCCGGCGCGGATCGGCTCGTAGAACTCGTACTCATTGCCGCCGTTCAGCGCGACGCGGTAGGCGGGCATCGACGGGTTGATCTTCTCCAGCAGCGGCGCCAGCCAGTGGAAGCTGGTGCAGAACGTCGGCGGCGCGATCACGCCGCCCGACCCGTCGACGTAGCGGGCGTCGGGCTTCTCCGGCCAGGCGATCGCCATCGCGTACTTGCGCAGCGCGCCCTTCTCGATCTCGATCGTCATCGGCGCCTGCTCGACGCTCACCAGCGCCTGCGCGGCCTCCGTGATCACCTTCGACATGCTCTCCTCCCTCGTTAGGCCGGCGTGAACACCGGCAGGGCGATGCCGCCCTCCTGGTCTTCCCACGTCACGCGCACCCGCTGGCCAATGCGCACCTGCTCCGCGTCGACGCCGACGACGTTCGACACCATTCGGAAGCCCTCGTCCAGATCGATCCAGGCGACGACGTAAGGCACCAGCGGCCGGAACGCCGGGTGGCCGGTCTGGCGGATGATCGTGAAGGTGTACACCGTCCCCTCGCCGGCGGAGGTGCGCCAGCTCAGGCGGAAGCCCATGCAGTGCGGGCAGTGACGCCTGGGGAAGAAGACAACGCTGCTACAGTCGTCGCAGACCTGGTAGCGCAGCTCGTGCTGCTTCGTCGCCTCCCAGAAGGGCTGCGTGTCCGGCTCATCGAGGCGCGGCAAGGGGCGGCGCACGTCAGCCATGCTCAGTCCTTCGCCAACACGATCGTGCCGGCGCTGTGTCGGCTGCCCAGCCGCCCGCCCAGTCCGCTCGCCACCGCCAGTCGCGCGCCTTCGACCTGCGAGGTCGACTGGCCGCGCAGCTGGCGCGTCGCTTCGATGAGCAGGAAGAGGCCGCGCATGCCCGGGTGGTTGCTCGAAAGCCCGCCGCCGTCCGTGTTCAGCGCTGGCTTCTCCGGCGAATCGAAGCGCAGCCGGCCGCCCTGCACGAACGAGCCGCCCTCGCCCTTGCGGCAGAGGCCCAGGTCTTCCAGCACCGTCAGCACCGTGATCGTAAACGAATCGTAGAGCAGGCAGAGGTCGATCTCGTCCGGGCGCACGCCCGCCTCGCCGAAGGCAGAGGGGCCGGAGCGCGCGGCGGCGGTGACCGTGATGTCGCCGCCGTTCTCCGGCGACTTGACCGCCTCGCCGCCGCCCAGCAGCCAGACCGGCGGCTGGCGGCAGTCGCGCGCCACCTCAGCCGCCGCGATCACCGCGGCGCCGCCGCCGTCGGAGATCATGCAGCAGTCGAGCAGGTGGAGCGGGTCGGCAATCATGCGCGACGTGACCACGTCCTCGACCGTGATCTCGCCCGTGCCCTGGAACGCCAGGTCGGTCATCGCCCGCACCGCCTGCGGGTTTCGCGTGGCGTGCAGGCGGGTGGCGACGGAGATCTCGGCAAGCTGGTCGCTCGTCGTCCCGAAATCGTGCATGTGGCGCTGGGCGACCATCGCGTAGTCGCCGGCCAGCGTCAGGCCCCAGAACTCCTCCAGGTTGCTCACCGGGTGCGCCACATCGCCGGCGAAGCTACGGCCGCCGGCCCCCAGCCGGGCACCGTCGCGACGCAGCGTCGAGCCGTACGTGAGGAGAGCGACGCGCGCCTTGCCGGCGGCGATCGCCCGCTTGGCGTGCGCCGCCTGAAACTCGAACGAGGAGCCGCCCACCATCGTCGTGTCGGTCACGCCCACCTCCACGCCGAAGTACTCCGGCGTCGAGGGGATGCCGGAGAGCACGCCGCCGCCCTCGCCGCACTCGTACACGGCGTCGACGTCCTTCCAGGCGAGGCCGGCGTCCTGGAGCGCGCGGATCGCGCACTCCGCCTTGATCTGGAGCGAGCTCAGCTCCTCGATCCTGCGCAGCGGGTACTCGTGGATGCCGACGATAGCGGCGTCGCGCGTCTGCGACGGCATGTGGCGACCGTGCCCTCTCCTCTGTTACAGTCCACTTGTCGTGCGGCAGCCCCTCATCCTACTCGACGGATTACTTGCGAACAAGCGAGGCCCCACTACCGTCTGCGGGATGAATCCCGCAGCTCCTGGTGAAGCTGAGGATTTCAATCCTCAGTTCGTCGATCCTGCTTCGGACCTGTCAATCTGCAGACCGCTCTTCGCACCATGGACCTGAACCTCTCGCCCGCTGAGCAGTCGTTCCGAGACGAGCTGGCCGCTTGGCTCGACGCGCACCTGCGCGACGAGGGCAGGGCGAACCGCCTGCGCGACCTGCCGGAAGCCGAAGCGCTCGAGGCGCGCCGAGCCTGGTCGCGGGAGCTGGGCGAAGGCGGCTGGCTGGGCGTCTCGTGGCCGGCCGAGTACGGCGGGCGCGGCGCGACGGTCATGGAGCACGTCGTCTACCTGGAGGAGCTGCTGCGCGCCGGCGCGCCGGACCCGCTCGACACGCTCGGCCTCGACCTCGTCGGCCCGACGATGATCGAGATGGGGACGGACGAGCAGAAGCGCCGCTTCCTGCCGCCGCTGATGCGCGGCGAGGTGGTCTGGTGCCAGGGCTTCTCCGAGCCGAACGCCGGCTCCGACCTGGCCGGACTTCAGACCCGCGCCGTCCGCGACGGCGACGACTGGGTGGTGAACGGACAGAAAATCTGGAGCTCCAGCGCCCACTTCGCCGACTGGTGCGCCCTCCTGGCCCGCACCGACCCGGACGCCCCGAAGCACAAGGGCATCTCCTTCTTCCTGGTCGACATGCGCTCGCCCGGCATCACCGTGCGCCCGATTCGCCAGCTTTCCGGCGATTCCGACTTCAACGAGATCTTCTTCGAGGACGTGCGCGTGCCCGCCGAGCACGTCCTGGGCGAGCTGAACGGCGGCTGGCTTGTCGCCAACCGGCTGCTCGCCTTCGAGCGCGGCGTGATCACGATGGCGTTCGTCGCCGCCTACCAACGCCTCTGGGGCGAGCTGCGCGCCTTCGCTCGCTCGACGCGTCGCGGCGGCCGGCCGCTGATCGACGACGCGCGTGTCCGCGAGCGGCTCGCCCGCTGCTACACGGACGTCCAGCTCATGCGCCTCGCCAACCTGCGCTACATCACGCAGTACATGCGCGGCGACCCGCCCGGCGCCGAAACGTCGTTCATGAAGCTCTACTGGGCGGCGACGGAGCAGGGGCTGTGCGACCTCGCCCTCGAGTTCGCCGGGCCGGAGGGGCTCTCGATGCCCGGCTCGCCGCGCGCTGTCCCGGGCGACTGGCTCCGCCAGTACTTCCTGTCGCGCGCGGTGACGGTCTACGGCGGCACGCTCGACATCCAGCGCAACATCATCGCCGAGCGCGTCTTCGGCCTGCCGCGCGGCTAACGGACGATGGACTTCGAGCTGAGCGAAGAGCAGGAGCTGCTGCGCCGCGGCCTGCGCGGCCTCCTCGAACGCGCCTGCGACATCCGCCACGTCCGCGCCGTCGCCTACGACGGCGACGGCCGCGACCCCGATGTCTGGCGCGCGCTGGCTGACGCCGGCTGGACGGCCGTCGCTGTGCCGGAGGCCCAGAGCGGCGCCGGCCTTCGCTTCGAGGACCTCGTCGTCGTGGTCGAGGAGGCGGGGCGGGCGCTCCTGCCGCTGCCGCTGACGACGACGCTCGTCGCCGCGCGCGCGATCGCCCACGCTCCGGAGAGCGCGTCGCGCAACGACCTCCTCTCGCGAATCGCCCGCGGCGACGTTAGTGTCACGCTCGCACTGCGCGCCGCGGCGGGCGACCGCGACGGCCGGCCGTCGTGTGCCGCTCGAAACGACGACGCCGGCTGGCGCCTCGACGGTGGCTGCGCGTTCGTCCCGCACGGCCCCCGCGCCCACGTCGCGCTGGTCGAGGCGGCGCTGCCCGGTGGCCCCGGGTTGTTCGTCGTGCCCGGCGACGCGCCCGGCGTGTCGTGGGCCGACCTCGACGTGATGGACCGCACGACGCCGCAGTACGAGATGACGGTCGATGGCGTCGCCCTCCCCGCCGGGGCGTCGCTTCACGCGGAGGGCGCCGCCGCCGACCCCATTGAGGCGCTCGCCGATGAGTGGCGGGCCGCGCTGGCGGCCGAGAGCCTGGGCGTCGCCCAGCGCCTGCTCGAGCTGACCGTCGCCTACGCCAAGGAGCGCGTCCAGTTCGGGCGGCCCATCGGCGCGAACCAGGCGGTGAAGGCGCGCGTCGCCGACATGGGCGGCGCCGTCGAGCGGATGCGCGCCGCCGTCTACCACGCCGCCGTGAAGATCGACGCCGGCGCGGACGACCGCGCCCTCGCCGTCTCGATGGCGAAAGCGGCGACGGCGGAGCCGGGCGCCTTCGTCGGCTCGCAGGCGATCCACGTCCACGGCGGCGTCGGTTACACCTGGGAGCACGACGTCCACCTCTACTTCAAGCGCCTCAAGAGCAACGAGCTGCTCCTCGGCGACGGGACAGAGCACCTGGTGCGTATCGCGGACGCGGTGCTGTAGCAGGGCGATACGTCGTCTTTCCCACCCACCCGCCCTGAGAAGTTGTTTGAATCTGGGGGACACCCCCAGACCCCTTCGGCTGCCCTCAGGGCAGGCCCCGGCAGAAGGGCTGCGCCCCTCTGCACTCCCCCTT
>Ga0247727_10011873_pt1 | contig 15085 bp, 12 predicted proteins | sample WisWelCaveWW1625_FD_202498 | JGI IMG/M metagenome (GOLD analysis project Ga0247727, IMG submission 202498) | Biofilm microbial communities from Wishing Well Cave, Virginia, United States - WW16-25 | ecosystem: Environmental > Aquatic > Deep subsurface > Groundwater > Cave microbial mat | place... | reverse complement strand
CCGGTACGCGGAAGAGGAACCGCTTTTGTCGATCGCTCGCCCACGGACACACGGATCGTGCTGGGGAAATTTCGCAACGCGACGGATGACGAGATCGAAGCCGCCATGCGCACGGCTCGCGCCGCGTTTCGGCATTGGGGACATTTGCCTTATCAACAAAGAGTCCGCGCGATGCAGCGCGCGGCGCAATTGATTCGCCGGCACAAGTTTGAGTTGGCGGCGCTGATGAGCCTCGAAGTCGGCAAGAACCGCATGGAGGCGATGGGTGACGCCGAAGAGGCCGCGGACTTGATCGACTACTACGCGCAGATGGTGCTGGCGAATAACGGCTATCGCATGCCGCTTGACAAACTTTCTCCGCGCGAAGACACCGAAACGATTTTGCGCCCGTACGGCGTGTGGGTGGTGATTGCGCCGTTTAATTTTCCACTCGCGCTTTCCGCCGGCATGAGCGCCGGCGCTTTGCTGGCGGGCAACACCGTCGTTTTCAAGCCCTCTGAAGACGCGCCGTGGACCGGCTATCGTCTCGCCGAGATTTATCGCGAGGCCGGCTTGCCGCCGGGCGTTTTCAACATGCTGCACGGCGACGGCGCAACCGGCGCGACGATGGTCAATCATCCGAACGCCGATGGTGCTGTGTTCACCGGCTCTCGCGCCGTGGGCATGAAAATCTTCCGCCAATTCACTCACAAAAAAATTCGTCCTTGCATCATAGAAATGGGCGGAAAAAATCCGGCGATCGTGACCGCGACGGCGAACATCGACGTAGCGGCGGAGGGGGTGATGCGCTCGGCGTTCGGGTTGCAAGGACAAAAATGCAGCGCCTGCTCGCGGGTGTATGTCGAGCGCAAAATCAAGAGCAGATTTCTTGAACAAATCTTGGCCAAGACTTCGGCGCTTACTATCGGCGACCCGGCGAATCGCGAAGTTTATCTTGGTCCGGTGATCAATCAAGAGAGTGCGCGGCGTTTTCGCCGTGTTGTTGCCGAGGCGCAAAGAGACGGCGGGACGATTTTGCACGGCGGCGAGGTGTTGAACGGCGACAGTTATCGCCACGGATTTTTTGTCCCGCCGACCATTGTCGATGGGCTGCCGCGCCAGCATCGCCTCTTTCGCGATGAACTATTCCTCCCATATCTCACCGTCACCAGCGTTGATTCTCTGGAGCAAGCGGTGCAATACGCCAACAACGTCGAGTACGGCTTGACTGCCGGCATTTATGCGCGCTCGAAAAAAGAGCTGCGCTATTTTTTTGATCATATTCAAGCTGGCGTCACCTATGCCAATCGTCGTAGCGGCGCAACAACCGGCGCCTGGCCGGGCGTGCAAAGTTTTTGCGGCTGGAAGGCCAGCGGCTCGACCGGCAAGGGCGCTTGCGGGCCGTACTACGTCCAGCAATTCATGCGCGAGCAGTCGCGGACGGTGATGAGGTGACTGAGCTAAGTTCCTAACTTTGACTTGGAATGCTGCCAACAGATTGTTAGATTGGCCACTAAGATAGCCGATTTCTTGATAAATCGGCCAGTATGGTGGCCAATTTTCTTTTATTCATAAAAATGTGAGCCGATGAAAACCGAAGCTATCTTGGAAATCCTCAATGCGTGGAATTTCTGGCATCGCGACATATCGCCCTTCGTCGGCCATGTCCGCAGCCTGCGCGAAGATTTAGTGAAGTCGCTGCATTTGCCGGAAGTCAAAGTTCTTACCGGCGTGCGTCGTGGCGGCAAAACAACGCTGCTCTACCAGGTGATGGACTTTCTGATGAAGCGTGAGCAAAGCACGGCGTGCTGTCTCTATGTGAATTTTGAAGACCCGGCTCTGGCGCCTTCGCTCACCGTGGAGCTTATTGCCCAAATGTATCGCGCCTACCGCGAGCATATTTATCCGCGCGGCCAAGCTTTTGTTTTTCTCGACGAGGTGCAAAATGTGCCGGATTGGGAGCGCTGGGTACGCAGCACTTATGATCAGCGCGCGCCAGCGCAAGTTTTTGTAACCGGCTCCAGCTCCTCACTTCTCCAATCGGAATATTCCAGCTTGATCACCGGGCGGAATCTGAGTTTCGTCGTCTCGCCGTTCAATTTCAGGGAGTATCTGGCTTTTCAAGGAATCGAAGCTCCCGATGAGCCTGACTATCTGGCGCTCTTGGAGCAGAAGGCGCAAATAAAATTTCATTTGGCAAATTATCTAAAATGGGGAGGATTCCCGGAGGTTGTGAAACGCGGGGAGGATGAACGCGCCCAGCTGCTGAAACAGTATTTCGAAGACATCATCAACAAGGACATCATTGCGCGTCACAGCGTGCGAGATAGTTTTGGCTTGCGGAAGCTCGCGGCCTATCTGCTGCAAAATACCGGCAATCTCCTGAGTTTCACTTCGTTGCAAAAAAGCCTCGGCCTTCACAAGGACACCGCGCAGGAATATTTGAGCTATTTCACCGACGCTTATCTAATGCAGCAAACTTTATTTTTTGCCTTTTCGCTTCGTAAATCGCTGGCGAATAATCGAAAAGTTTACGCCGGAGACACCGGCTTGCGAAACGCCGCGAGCTTGCAGTTTACCCCCGACCTCGGGCGCTTGGCGGAAAATGTGGTTTATTTGCATTTGCGCCAAAGCTTCAACGAGATTTATTATTGGAAGAATCGTCAAGAAGTGGATTTCGTCGCCGTGGAGGGCGACAAATTGCTGCCGGTGAATGTGTGTTACGCAGAGACCGTTCCACCGCGCGAAGAAAAAGGGCTGCGCGAGTTCATGAAAATCCACAAATCTCCTCGAGCGTTGTTGATCAGCGAAGAGCGTTATGGCCGAGAAGCTGGAGAGCATGGAGAGATCCTGTATATTCCGCTATGGTACTTTTTATTGCAATCGCCGAGTGTAAGTCATAAGCAAGCGCTCGCCCCCATTTAGCTTTTAACAATTCTCATTCAAGCCACTCTTACTCGAACGCCCAGAAACAATTGCGATAGGCTCCCGTAATTGATGTCGCGATTACGTTTATGATCTTCATCGAACGATTGATAAATCGATTTTGCGCTCACGATTACCCCGGAAAGGGACGTATTCCCATGAAGAACCGATTTTTCTTTTTCATCCTCCAGCCGCTGGTCTTTCTGTTGTTCATCGGCTGCGATACCAGCATCAACAAAACGATTCACGTCGCCGACGGTGAGAAGAGAAGCGGCGATATGAATTCCGTGAATGGCAGCATCATCATCGGCAATGATTGCGAAGTGCGCGGCGACAGCCGCTCGGTGAATGGCCGCATCGAAGTCGGGAGAAATTCAACGGTCGGTGATCTGCAAAGCGTCAACGGAGATATTACCATCGATGATGGTTCCCATGTCGAGCACGATGTGCAAAGTGTGAACGGCGGGGTTCGTTGCCGATCAGGCGTCAAGATCGAAGGCCGTCTGTCCACCATCAATGGCGAGATCGATTTGAGCGGCACCGAAGTGAAGCGCGATCTCAAGACTATCAACGGCGACATCACGCTGGCCGCCAAAACCATCGTGCGCGGCGACGTTATCATCGAAGATCGCAAAGGCTCATCGAGAGATCATCATAGGCTGGAGATCAGAATTTCCGGTGAATCGATTGTTGAAGGCAACGTGATTGTTGAAGATGAAGATGTCGAAGTTCAGGTTATTCTTTCCGGCGGCGGAAAAGTGATGGGTGAAGTCAAAAATGCTGAAGTGATAAATCGGTGAGCAGAGAGCTGGCTCAATCAGGCGTTGAGCGCACGCAGGAGAACAAATTTTGAAGAAAATTTTGATTATTCTGGCTGCGGTTGTTCTTCTCGTTGTCGCAGGAGTTTTGTATGTAATCTACTCACCCGCTGCGCCGCGACGGCTGGTTCCGGTTCAATCCACTACTTATCAACCGGACGCGGCGCAGGACGTGGCAACTTATCCCCTCCTTCCCGATACCACAATCCGCAATGTCATATTGTTCATCGGCGATGGCATGGGCATCAATCAAATCACCGTCGCCCGTACGATGCTTTTCGGGCCGAATGGCAGGCTGCATCTCGAACGTCTGCCGGTGACTGGATTGGTCAGTACGCACACTATTGATGAATTGGTGACGAAATCCGACGCCGGAGCAACGGCGCTGGCATCGGGAGTGAAAACCCGCAACGGCATGATCGGCATGACGCCGGACAGCGTGAAGATGCTCACGATCATGGAAGCCGCGCGTGATCGCGGCTTGTCAACCGGTCTCGTCACTTCAACCATCATCACCGATGCCACACCTGCCGCGTTTGCCGCACACGTGCCCAAGCGTGATCATCATGAAAACATCGCCGTTCAACTTCTCGACAACCGCATCGACGTTTTGCTCGCCGGCTATAAAGGCTACTTCATTCCAAAATCGCAAGAGGGCAGCGCGCGAACCGATGAGCTTGACTTGATTGCGCGCGCCAAAAGCGAAGGCTATGCTTTTGTTGAGACCAAAGAAGAACTCGTCGCCGCAGAAAACAGCCGCTTGTTAGGCTTGTTTAAGCCGGATGTTTATTTCACGGAAAAAGCCGAACCGTCGTTGGTCGAATTGACCGAAAAGGCGATCAAAGCTCTCAATCGAAACCCTCATGGTTTTTTTCTGATGGTCGAACAGGAGAATATCGACGAGGGCAGCCATGAAAACGAGCTGCGCTACATGGTTGGTCAGCTCAAGCTGTTCGACGACGCGGTCAAAGTGGGAATCGATTTTGCTCTTCAAGACAAACAGACGCTCGTGCTCGTGCTTGCCGATCACGAAACCGGCGGTCTGCAAATGGATGGAGGCCGTATCAACGACAACGCCATCCGCGTCGCCTGGACAACGACAAGCCATACCGGCCAGCCCATCTCGATTTTTGCCTTTGGCCCGCAGGCGTTGCGCTTTACGGGATTGAAAGACAATACCGACATTCCGAAAATCCTGGCTGGGCTGTTGAGCGTCGATTCGTTTCCGCGCCGGATCGACTAATCCGGAATCAGGAAGAAAGTGCCAACTTTTCCCCTGCAATAGCTAAGAACCGCTGGTATATGAAGGAGGTTTCAATGCTTTAAGAATTTACTTGGCGCGTAAGCTTATCGTTGCTTCACGATGGGCTTGCCTGCGCATGCCGATACAATGCATTCTTAATTGGAGATTCATCATGGCGCGCATCTTAAGAATCATGAGTCGGGCCATTTGTTTTGCCCTGCCAATCGGTTCTATCCTCGCCCAGGAATTCAACTTTCAACCCGAAGTTAATTCCATTCCCGTCGCCATTCATGGCGTCATGGTTCACAGCCCGTTTACCGGCGGATTCAGTTTTTCCAAAACCGCTTTCGGCGACATCGATGCTGATGGCGACCCGGACTTGTTCGTCGGCGATTCTTTTGGCGGCATCTCTTTTTATGAGAATACCGGCAGCGGCGCTTCCCCGGTCTTTGTTTTCCAAACCGACAACCTCGCGTCGATCAACGTCGGCCGCGACATTGCGCCGGCGTTGGTTGACATCGACAACGACGGCGACCTCGATTTGTTCATCGGCGAAGAGGACGGTAACCTCAACTTCGCGCGCAACGACGGTACGCCCATCGGTTACAAGTTTGTTTTTGCCACCGACGCTTTCGATTCGATCGACGTCGGGCTTTCCAGCACCCCGGCTTTTGCCGACATTGACAACGATGGCGATGACGATCTGTTCGTCGGCGGAAGCGATGGAACGGTTAATTTCTATCGCAACGTCGGCGACGCAACGACCCCAGACTTCGCGCTCGAAGCCGAAAACCTCGGCGGCATCAACGTCGGACGGGATAGCACGCCGGCTTTGGTTGACATCGACAACGACGGCGATTTCGATCTCTTCGTCGGCGAAGACAGCGGGGATATTAATTTCTTCCGCAACACTGGCGTTCTCCCAGACACGTTGATCACTCTTGAAGATGAAAACTTTGCCGGAATCAACAACGGCACCGACAGCGCGCCAACTTTTGTCGATCTCGACGGCGATCTCGACGCCGATCTGCTGGTGACGGAATTCTTGGGCAACGTCAATTATTATCGAAATGACGGCAGCGCCACAGAGGCGAATTTCGTCTTGCAGATCGAAAACTTCGCATCCATCGACGTTGGAACCAACAGCGCTCCCGCGTATGTGGACATCGACGACGACGGCGACCTTGACTTGTTCGTCGGGAAAAACACCGGCAATTTGAACTTCTACAGAAATGCCGGAACGAAAGCCGCGCCGTCTTTGCTGTTGGAAACGGAAAATTACCCCACCGAGAACGGCGAGCCGATCGATGTCGGCAGCTTCGGCATTCCCGCTTTTGCCGACATTGACGGCGACGGCGACCAGGATATGTTCGTCGGCGAGTTTGACGGAAATGTCAACCTCTATTTGAACACAGGAACGGTGAGCGAGCCGAAATTTGAGCTGGCCGCGGGAAGGCTTGGGGGCATCGATGTTGGCCAGAGTAGCGCGCCGGCGCTCACCGACATCGACGACGACGGCGATTTCGATCTCTTTGTCGGCGCCAGAGACGGCTCGGTCAACTTTTTTGTGAATGCCGGCAAGTCTTTCGATTCAACCTTTTCAGCGATAGGCGAAAAGCTCGAATCCATCGACGTTGGCGACGATGCTATTCCTTTTTTTATCGATGTGGATAAAGACGGCGACCAGGATTTGTTGATCGGCAAGGATCGCGGCACGATCAGTTTTTACCGGAACATGGGAACGGCCTCGACGCCGTCTTTTCCGGCATCCGATGCAACCGGCAGTCTCGCCTCGATCGACATCGGCAACGACAGCTCACCGGCGCTTGCCGACATCGACAACGACGGGGATCTCGATTTGTTCGTGGGCGAGCGCGAAGGAGGGCTTTATTTTTACCGCCGCATTCCCGGCACCACCAGCGTGAGTTCTCCTGAGCTTGACCTCGCTCCACAAGATTTTGTTTTGGCGCAGAATTATCCTAATCCGTTCAACCCAGAAACTACGATAGAATATCGCCTGTCGAAGTCTTCACGCGTAACCCTATCAGTCTACAATCTCCTTGGTCAGCGTGTGGCCACGCTGATCGATGCGCATCAGCCTGCCGGACAGCATTCGGTGCGATGGGACGGCAAAGATGATTTTGGAAAAAACGTGGCGAGCGGAATCTACTTATATCAATTGCATGCTGCGGGATTTTCGAAAAGCCGCAAGCTCGTCTTGCTTCGATGAAACATAGATTGTGACCTCTCAATGTTAGATATACCTTATTGATGGTTGATTTGTAACGCCTCTACAGATTGTCATTCCGTAGGAATCTTTTTGCGACTCAAGTAAGCTCGCTATTTCTCAGGGCTTGCCCAGCGCCGAAAAAAATTCTTCCATAATGGCACTTCACCAGTGGAGTATTACAAATTAAACCTAAAGCAGTATAGTTTGCTTTGCCATCCCCACTCTTCGGGATGGCATTTTCTTTTGGTCCCTTTAATTTTGCCTATAAATGCCAAACCCCGATTTTCCTTCATGCTGGAAAAATCAACTTGATGATTCATCATCAAGCGTAAGGCTCGCTTATTCAGATGCTCGATGTATCATAACGCAAAATCGGGTTGATCAATCCCCAGCCAAAAGCCATCCCATATCTTCTCAGGCTGAGGAGGAATTTAATTCGATGTCCATCGGTTAATAACTGAGCACCACCCTTGCTTGGCAATTTCATTGACAAATGTAACTTTTTTGTCTATTATGGTACGTTTTAACGGCTACTCTTGAAAGCGATTTCTGACTTCGGCAAGTTAGGTATGCAGGTCAGTCGAGTCGCGCTCACGCCGAAGTCTCAGGCGAGCCGAGCGATATTCCAATTCCGTGGTTGAGGACGGCCACAGCTTTTCAGCAAGATTTCCCCAAGTCTGAGAAGAATTCAATCGGGGACACTATAAATTTTTCAGGAGGTTTTTTTATGAACAGCAAGATGCGGGCGTTGGTTTGCGTGCTGAGCGTTATCGGGCTTCTCATTTTCAGCTTTGGCGCTTTTGCGCAAGAGCACCCTAAGAGTCAAGAGCATCCTAAGGATAAGGAACACCCGAAAGAACACTCGGCCAAAGAGCATCCGGGCGCGGCTGCCACAGCCTCTCCGGAAACTCTGGGCAAAGCGATTGGCGATTACATCAACATGGACACCGCGCTGAAGGGCGGCCAGTTCTGCGTCTACGACACCCAGGCCAAGACACCTTTGGCGATGAAGCTGGACAAAGTCCACAATGACAAGCTGGCCAAGGTGAGCGATGGAGTCTATTTTGCCTGCACCGATTTCAAGGCAACCAACGGCAAGATGTACGATGTTGACTTCTTCATGAAATCCGATGAGCATGGCCTGATGGTCAGTGAGATCATGATTCACAAGGAAGACGGCAAGCCCCGCTACGGATGGGTTGAGAAAGACGGCACGTGGATGCGGCAATAACCGAAGCCGGCGATAATCTCCGCGTGGCTGCTCGACGCGTCACGCGGAGGTTCATAATTTTACCATGGAGAAATCGTTTTATGAGGATTGCTGAATTCCCGGAAATTTACAGAAACAAATTGGCTTACGCAGCAGCAATTATTCTTCTCTTTGCAGTTATCACGCCTCATTTTTCATGCACACAGCCATCGGCACGCGCCAGTCTCCCAGTCAGAAAAATGCAGTTCTCCTATGCTTTCACAATAAAAAACCTCGCCGCCGGCGCTAATCGCGTTGACATTTGGGCGCCGGTGCCACGCTCGGATGCGCGACAAGATATTTCGAATCTCGAAATCAAGTGCAGCTATCCCTACACTATCGAAACCGAGCCGGAGTATGGAAACTCGATCTTAAAAGTAAATGCGACCGGCACTCTGCCGGCAGAGCTTTCGGTGGCAATGAATTTTCAAGTGACTCGAAGCGGTTATCAGGTTTTTGAGCAAAACGGCAAGAAGTTTGAAGCGCCCTCTCCACAGACCTTGCAGCGTTTTCTTCGCGCCGATCGTTTGGTCCCCATCGACGGCAAAATTGCTGCTGAAGCGAAACAGGTGGTGCGCGACGACATGCCGGTTCTCGAAAAGGCCCGAGCGATTTACAACCATGTCGCGGGAACATTGACGTATGATAAGTCCGGCGACGGTTGGGGGCGCGGCGATGCAATCTATGCCTGCGACATCCGCCGCGGCAATTGCACCGATTTTCACTCCTTGTTCATCGGCATGGCGCGGGCCAGCGCAATTCCGGCGCGGTTTGTCATCGGCTTCCCCGTGCCCGAGGACAAGACCCACGGCGACATTGCCGGTTACCACTGCTGGGCGGAGTTTTACGTTGAAGGTCGTGGCTGGGTGCCGGTGGATGCCTCGGAGGCGAACAAGCATCGCGACAAGTGGGACTTTTTCTTCGGCGGCTTGGATCCGAATCGCGTGCAGTTTACGGTTGGTCGCGATCTTCGGCTCGTATCATCGGCGGATGCGGAGCCGCTGAATTATTTCATCTACCCGCACGTTCGAGTGAACGGCAAGCCACATGAAGAGGTTGAGCGACACATTACTTTTTCGGAAACAGCGGATTAGATAAGAAATTCTTTTCCCGAATCACCGGTTGATGAACTTGTCGAATCACCGGTCGGTGAGCTTGCCCCGCTTCCTTAATCTCTTTATGAAGCGGGGAGGAGTCGAATCGGTTGGTGAGCTTGTCGAATCAAAGGAGGACATCAAACAAACCACTGGGTTTCTCCCAATGCTTTTATGCGCTTGGCTGAAAACCCAGCTTCACAAATAACCGCGGTGAACCAAGAAGAGGAGGATGGAAAGATGGGCATTATCTGGACACTGATTATCGGGGGCGTGGTTGGGTGGTTGGCCAGTATTTTCATGAAGACCAACGCACAGATGGGGATTCTGGCCAATATCGCCGTCGGCATCGTTGGCTCGTGGTTGGGCGGGTGGCTGGCGGGCGTTGCAGGGTTTGCGACCCGCACCACAGTTGCAAGTATCTTAGTGAGTATCGTCGGCGCGATCGTCTTGATCATGATTTTGAAAGCGCTGAAGATTTTGAAGTAAATCCGAAAAACTTTTTGTGAAAATGAAAAGAGGCGGCAGAAGATGCCGCCTCTTTATTTTTGCAAAATTGATTTCAGCGAGTTTTTCACACTCGATTATTACTTCGCGCCACCCGGCATCACGCGCAAAGTAATCCGCGTCGGATACTCCGGCGAGCTGAACACTCGCTGCGTCGCTTTCTGGAAGTCTTCGGACTTGGCGTTGTAAATGTCGACAAACTTCTGCGGATTGCGATCGATCATCGGGAACCATGTGCTTTGTATCTGCACCATGAGGCTATGCCCCGGTTTGAAGGAATGAAATACGTCCTCCAACTCGAATTCCACTTTCGTGACTTTGCCCGGCTCAAACGGCTCCGGCTTCGATAGGCTATTGCGAAATTTGCCGCGAATCACATCACCGCGCACGAGCTGCTGGTAACCCCCGAGCTTCACGCCTCGCGGATTCGGATCAGGATCCTTCGTGCTGTCAGGATAAACGTCGATCACTTTCACAATCCAATCTGAGTCGGTTCCCGTAGTTGACACGAACAGCGTCGCTGTGATCGATCCTGCTGCGCGAATATTTTCGGTGAGCGGTTCGGTTTGATAAACCAGCACATCCGGGCGAGTTGCGGCGAAACGTTGGTCTTCGAGCATGAACGCCGCGTTATACCAGTGCCTGATCTCGGCAGTGTAAGGCACTGGCTTGGCCGGATCGCTGATGTACTCAGCGTACGCGCTGCCGGTTTCCTTCGGCGCGTCAAATGATAGTTTGCCATCGGCGTGCAAATAAATTTCGCGTGGCGTCACTTCCTTCGGCGGCCAGTAGTTCAAGAATCGCCATTCATTCGCGCCGGTCTCGAAGACCATGGCCTCGGCAAGCGCGGGCTTTGGCAGATCCTTCAAATAATAATTGAAGAACGGCACCTCGATGTGTTCGGTGTAATATTCTGCGGTCCTCGATCCGAAGCCTATGTCACCCAACTTCTGAACATCGTCACCAGCCCATTGCCCGTGCGACCATGGCCCCATTACGAGGACATTGAACGTGTTCGGATTGTTCTTCTCGATGGCCTGATAGGAATGTAGCGCGCCGAAAAGATTTTCGGTGTCGAACCAGCCACCCACCACCATCATCGCCGGCTTGATGTTCTTGAGATGCGGCAGGATGTCGCGCGCTTCCCAAAACGCATTCCACATGCCGTTTTGCATCATCTCATTCCAGAACACCACTTGACCTTTCATGTATTTCTCATCCGCATTTGGAAGCGGCCCCATCTCCATAAAGAACTTGTAACCGTCCGGGCTTTTGTGATCGAAACCCTTATTAGGCGTGCTCGTCGGCTCCGGGCGCGGATGCCCGAATGCCATGTAGAAGTCGAAGGCATGCGGCAACAGGAAAGCGCCGTTGTGGAAGAAGTCATCGCCCGACATCCATTTCGACACCGGCGCTTGCGGCGACACCGCCTTTACCGCCGGATGCGCATCGATTGCGCCCATGGAGCTGTAAAAGCCCGGATACGAAATACCGCTGATGCCGGCGCGACCATTGTTGCTCGGAATATTTTTTACCAACCAATCAACGGTGTCATAAGTGTCCGTGGTTTCGTCGATGTCCTTGCTGCTCTTCTTGGCAGGATTGTAAGGTCGGACGTTGACGTACTCGCCTTCCGACATGTAGCGGCCGCGCACGTCCTGCGAGACCACGATGTAGCCTTCCTGAAAATAGCGGCGGTGTTGAAGGTCGGGCTTTGTGAGATACTTGTCGAGGCCGTAGGGCGCAACGCTGTAGGGCGTGCGTTTCAGGATGATCGGGTACTTCTGTGATTTGTCTTTGGGGACATAAACACTTGTGAAGAGCCGCACGCCGTCGCGCATGGGAATGCGGTACTCATATTTCGTGTAATGGTTTCGAATGTAAGTCGTGTCTTGTTGCTGCTGCGCGATCGCTGGCAGGGACAACACTGCCAACGCCAATGCGAGGATAAACCATGAAAATCGCCGATTCAGATTCACGTTCCTTCTCCTTGCCTAATAGAGTCCAGTTTCGCCTCAATAATTCCGTCGGGTAATCGAAGTCTTTGATTTCAGAAATGCGTCTGAGACTCATGCTAAGTGATAGTGAAGCATTTACTTTTTCGTTGACGCGAGCTTCTCATGATTATGGAAAACTGAAATGTGCCCCTTGTAATGCAAAATTATGAAGGAAAAAGCAAGAACTTTTTTGAGCTGCGAGCACGGCGTCTGGATCTTGAACATCCCGGATGAGAACAAATGCTTATCGTCAATGGATTGCTTCGATGATTGAATCTAAAAGAGGTTCTTAAAGCGGTAGGAAGAGTACCATGTTCATCAAATCTTCGGGATCACCGGCCTCGGCAATGGTCTCCAAATCACGAATGCAATCGCCAATCGAAACTCGCAGTTGATGAGCATAGATGACGCCATGGAAAGAGATATTTGTTCTTTGGCGGTTCGTCGCTTCTTGCAGTAAATGATAGTCTCGCGTGAATAACACACAATCCAATTCGGCGGCGTGATCTAATAATTCGGGATCATCCCATTCGCTTGTACCATCTTCAAGCGACGTAATTATATCGATTCCTCGCGTTCGGAGTCCATCGGTAATTGCACGAGGTACATTGTGATCGATGTAAAGTCGAACTGCCATTAGGTAAGTTTTTTGGCTTTCAATTTTGCAATAAGCGGTGTTGGTCGAGCTTTCTTCATCATTTGATCTACGTGTTCCAATTGCCGTTGAATAATCTCATCCAGTTCTTCCTGATGATCAGCGTAATAGGCCAACGCTGAGTATATTTGCCCCAGTTTTAGGTGAGGGTGCTGAAACTGAAGCTCTTCCGGGCTCCAGCCATAGGCGATTTTATCCAGAATGAGTTCGGTTATTTTCATTTTTGTGCCGGCAATAATCGGCACCTGATCTTCACCGAGAATAACGTGTTCGTATCTGGTTTCGACAACGGACATTTGCTGGCCTCACAAGGGTTTATTTGAAGCTCATTGTAGTTTGACGGTAGCCAAACTTACCAATCAAGGCGATTATTTGCAAATAAAAATTAGTTTTGGGAGTGAATTCCTTCTAAAAGAAGCGACTGAAGAACAATAAGAACCTCGACGCCGGGCGCGCCGGTTTGCGCGACAACCCACGCCGCCATTTCGCGTTCGACTCGACCAGCGTTCGACTGAGCTTGCCGGAGTCTTTGTCGAGCCGCGCTCACGCCGAAGGCTCGCCGAGGTCAGTCGTGGGCACGGTGTCGAAGTTTTGAACTTCTCAGACGAGGGTCAACGTCACTTCTTACCAGCCGTCACCCTCGTCCAATCATCAGAACGGAACGGCGAGGCAGGCAAGCCTGCACCGTTGTAGAGATTGCACACCGGATTCGCTGCCCGGGCATAGCGCACCGCAATCGGATTTTTGATCTCTTTGTGCCAGACGAGAATTTCGTTACTCTCGATCTTTGCCTCTGCCAAATGGAAAACGTGATCGGCACCGGCAATGGCAAAGCCTTTGAGCGCTGGCGAATCTTTTGCAACAAGCCTGCCATCGGTGTGGGTGAACTTGATCCGCAGACGATTGCCTTCGACCTTCATCGATTTGTAGATCGGTCCGGAATGAACGACGTTTTTTTCATAAGCGATCTTCAGAGCATTCAGCGCTAAGCGGCGTCCGACTTCCTGCTTGTTTTTGGGATGAATGTCTTTCGCGTCGCCGATGTCGATGGCCACGGCCATGTCGGTGTTGGGACAGGTGAGCAGCGTCATTGTTTGCGCTTCACGCAGTTCTGCCCAGTCGCTTGCTTCCGGTTTTCCCAAAATGATGCATGATGATGTGACGTGCCGCAGAGATGTTATGGCCGCGCCGTCGGTCATTAAGAATTCTTTTAAGCTTTTGCAGGATCTTAAAAAGACCTCTTCGGGATGACAACAATACTACTCGGTTTGGCTGTTATGTTATTTCAAAATCGGCAGCGCGATGCCGATGCCGCCGCGCACATAAAATCCGCTGTAGTTGAAGCTCGTGTTGCTGGTGAACGCCGAGGCTTGGCTGCCGGGGCGTAGAATCGTGCCGTCCATTTGTCCGACGCGCGCCGCCTGATAACCGCCTTCTGCCCACAACGAAGCGAAGGTGCTGAATCGCGCATCAACCCCCAAGAAAATTTGTCCGGACGTCGTATTGCCGTCGAAGTCGCCCTGGGTGTCGGTGAGTGTGAATGTGACGTTGCCTTGAAGATCGTCGACAAAATGCTGGGTGATGGATTTAGCCTTCCCCATAGCCAGGCCGGCGCCGAACCCGAAATATGGATTCACGCCGGCATAAGCAACTTCGAAGAAATGATAGCGCAAGTTGAAGAAGAGATCGTAGAGCTGCACGCTGCGCTCAAAATTGAACCGCGTCAGCGTCTGCGCGCCGGGGATGGCGTGTTGAACTTGAGACTCTTCTTTATAATAATAAAGACCGAGACTCACAGAATAGTTGTCTGAAAAATCGTAGGCAATCTCGCCACCGTAAGCGACGTTTCCATTGATTTTTTCAGGAAAGGCAACCGGCGTTTCCAACACCTCGCGCCAGCCAAGGATTTGCTCTTCGATGCGGTTATTGAGATCAGACATCGGCGCTTGGAGATAGCCATAAAAAGGCTTGAGCCAAAGACGCTGCGCCGCGGCAGGAGCAGCGATTGCCAAAGCAAGGGAAGCGACGATGAGAGCAATGAATTTGCGCATAAGGATTCTCCAGAATGAATTTTAGTTTGCACCAGCGACGTGGCAATAGATGCACAAGTTTTTTGGAAAAGTCAAGCGGGAAAAGCGCAAAGAGCCGGGCGCAGAGAGCGAAGAGCATTTTGCTTTATGCACTGTGCTCTACACTCGTCGCGCACGTCGGACTTCACTTAGTGCAACATTTCGTAATTACTATGACGAATTTTTTAACTCACCCCACTACTCGGCTCAGATCAAATGCTTGGCCGAGTTCATTGATGTTGTTTGTTGAGAGAAAACAATTATGGCCGCCGAGCTTCTATTTTGCAACTTTTGCTCGAAAATTGCCGATCAAGATTAT
>Ga0247727_10011872_pt1 | contig 15086 bp, 17 predicted proteins | sample WisWelCaveWW1625_FD_202498 | JGI IMG/M metagenome (GOLD analysis project Ga0247727, IMG submission 202498) | Biofilm microbial communities from Wishing Well Cave, Virginia, United States - WW16-25 | ecosystem: Environmental > Aquatic > Deep subsurface > Groundwater > Cave microbial mat | place... | reverse complement strand
CATCCATCTTCCCGTCTCCCGTCAAATCCCCAAAGATAAACCGCTGCATCGCCGGTATCGACATCTGAAAATCATTCGGACCCGCGTTCGGAGGCAGTGTCGGAAATCCTCCACCCATCGCCTCCCACCAGCCCAACAACAAAAAAATACCAACCCCTCTTAAAAAAAATAGACCGGCCTGAATCATACCTCCCACCCTTGTTAGATGTAATTCCCCGGATTGATCCTATTTTATTAAAACCAAATTCTTGATGATGATTTGATTTTGTTTTTGCAGACGGACCTGATAAATACCCGCGGGCATCAACCGCCCCTGATCATTTCTCCCATCCCAGGATCGGATCATTTGTCCTGCAGCCGATTCATTCTTAATTAGATTGCGTATGACTCTCCCCTGTAAATCAATAATATCCAAATTAACCGGAACCCCTTCATCCATCGCCAGAGAAATTTGTACCGCGCTGCGGAACGGATTTGGATATCCCAGCAAAGGGATAGGACCGGCCAGGGAGATAATAGATTGAATACCCACCGCCGCTGTACCGAATGTGGTCAAACTATTTTCCGGAATAATATTTCCCGAAGGGTCACGTACATTATTCACCGTCAACGTATAGGTTTTCCAGGAACTTAATGAATTGAGCGTGAGTGTGACTTTGTCCCCGTTCATCAAGAGAGCTTGAAGCGGTGTTCCGATTCCCTTATCAATACTGTAATTATTTACATTCTCAGTACTGCTCTGTTCGAGCGCACCGTTGAATTGGAGTTCAATCGTATTGGCATCGATCACTTTGATGGACGTAATGCGGGGAGGAATAACATCTGTGCCTGAAATAACACTGGTGCGCGGCGTATACATATAGGGGCCATAGCCGCTTGCAAAGCAGGTGACCTGCACCATGTAACTGCGGTTTCCCCAGCGATGGGGCGTATCTCCCGCTGTTCCGAATTCAACCGCAATCTGACCTTGCGTATTATCCCAGCGCCAATTTTCCTCGCCGCCATCCCGGTTTAAGTCTGCCGCCGCATCAGCCCGGCCAAAATCATAATATTCATTTCCATCGCGGTTATACACCCGTCCGTTATCCGTCCCTTGATCGATCAATTCTCCTGCTTCATTATAGATTCCTTTGGGAATTTTCCCGTCTCCGCATAGTTCATAGGTATGATCCTCGGCATAAAATTCGTTACCGAACAGACTGGGGAAAACATCGGCGGCCCAACCCCGCGCATTGTGATCGCAAAAAAAGACATCTGTATTGGTCCAGATGATCGTTCCATTCTGATCAACCACCAGGGGATGAGATTGTCCCAAGGGGCTGGAGGTGGCTAAATAATAAATTTCATTCTTGCCGTTCCCGGTAATCAGATCTCCCGGCTGAACCATGTCCATATAACCGTAACCGCGGCTGGGCATATCAATTCTCTTGGAGCCGTCTCCGTTTAAGACGACTCCGCCGGCGATCACCTCATCTGTTCCGTTCCCATCCAAGTCAAAAGGAATAATCATATGCCCGGCATAATTATTCCCTGAATAAGTCCAGCGCACATTGAGGTCTTTATCAAAAGCATAGAGCGTTCCGGCAGAGTATTCTCCGCCATCATTGATAATGATCGAAGGGTTTTGTCCGTCTAAATACGCGATACATCCGCGATGTTGTCCTTTGTTCCCGTTTGACGGCCCCGGCCAGGCAATGTCCTTGCGCGTTGTACCATCCCCGTTCACAATCCGGATCCCGTTAGACCCGTCATTTCTTTTATAATTATAAACAACCTCCCACTTTCCGTCTCCCGCCTGGATTTGTCCCCCCGTGGCATCCAGATCCCAGATTAAGTTGATCTCATGGATATAGTCCCCGGTACCCTGACGATTTGGCCAGTATGTATCTTGACTCCACAAACGCGTACCATCATGGCGATAACCCTCCACTTTATAAACCGCTCCGACTAAATACACAGCCTTCACTACCGGGTCTAAATTTCCATCCCCATCTAAATCTCCAAATGAATAACGAAAAACTTCAATGTCTGAGGATAGCTGCAAAATATAGTTTGTTGGACCGGAATTCGGTCTTAAAATAGGCAGAGAAAATATTGAATTTAAGGCCAATAAAGAGACCGTAAAAATGTAAAAACTAATCTTCATATATAATACTCCTGAAATGATTATGGATTTAAACGATTAATTAAGATTTAATGTCATGAAAATGACGCGATCACAACAAGAAAAGTATGTTAAAAATAAAAAAATACCCAGTTTTTCTTTTTATCTATATAATTGCAAGTTTTGTGCCATAATCATGCGTTAATATAGGTACATGACAACTCATTTTTTAACAATATAACAGGATCATTTTGGCAGATTTATTGACTAAATATTCAGACCCTGATTGTCATGAGCTGATCCCAGCTAGTCGTGTAGCAGGGAGAGCGTCTTTCCTGTTTCCATTTCCAGGATCCACCCGTTCCGAGGGCTGCGATTTTGACGACCTCCCTTCCGAAATTTTGATTAATCTGATCCATCGCTACCATGATTGTTCTTTCTTTTTCACGATTCACCGGATCAAACAAGGTGGTTTGAATTTCTTTTTCTTCCACGATGCCGCTTAAGACAACGCCGGCCTTGCGGTAGCGGATCCCGGGGAGGTAGATATTTTTTAAAATTTTGAGAGCCTCGCGGACTAATTCAAAACTGCTGTTGGTTGCCACGGGTAAATGCACCGTGCCCTGCGGAAATTGCCCCTGCGAAAGGGGACGGAAAGGGTGCGGATGCAGAAAAACGGTTAAGCGGTCCGCACAACAATGATCGGCTCTCAATTTTTCCGCACAACGGGTGGTAAAGGTCCCCACGGCCTCCTCTAGAGAGGCCGGGGCGGACTGGGGAGATCCGAAAGAACGCGAGGTACAGATGGATTTCTGAAGAGGATGTAATAATTCGAGCGGGAGACAAGCTCTTCCCAACAGTTCCTGTTTGATCCGCAGACCCAGGACAGATAAGTGTTTTTTAATCCAGACGTCATCGGTTTGCAGATAGTCCCCGACCGTTCGAATCCCTTGGCGGTTTAAGAAAGAGGCATAAGCCGGTCCGATCCCCCAGACTTCCTCAATCTTGAGCTCTTTTAATTTTTCAGAATTGTCTTCGTAAAGCACAAAGACCCCCTCCTCTTGTTTGGCCAATTCACTTCCAGCCTTGGCCAGGGTCTTGGTGGCTCCGATCCCGACGCTGACTGGAATTCCGGTCCAACGCAGGACGGTCTCGCGGATTTTTTTTCCGTAGCATTCAAGTTCCGTGGCCTGCCTGCCGCTTAAATCGAGAAAGGCCTCATCGATCGAATAGACCTCGAGCGCCGGGGCCAGTGTCCGCAGGGTATTCATCACCCGCAAAGACAAGTCACCGTAGAGCGTATAATTCGCCGAAAAAAGAGTAACCTGATGGCGTTGAAACAAAGACTGATACGGGTAAGCCGGCGCCCCCATCTTGATTCCGAGAGTCTTGGCGGCCGGAGAACGGGAAATAATACAGCCGTCATTATTGGAAAGAACAACGACGGGTTTTTCCCGCAGACCCGGCTGAAAGACGAGTTCACAGGAAACAAAAAAATTATTACAGTCAACGAGAGCAAACACGGGCTTCATGCTCCTGGACCTCTCTGAATTGCGGCCGGCCGGCGAGGGTAGAACTTGTCCGCGGCCGAAACTTATCCTCTCGGTTGGTTCGCCATGGACAGCGGATCAGACAAGCGCGGCAGTTGCCCTAAAATAATTTTCTCTTTTTTTTCCTGTTTTTTTAACGGGCACCTTGATTCCGGCCGACTTTATGAATCACATAAGTAATCACTCCGAAAATGGAAAACTGGCTGGCTTCGGTAATCTTAATGGAAGGAAAAGCGCTGTGGGCCGGTACCAGATAGAGTCCGTCCTTTTCCTGACGGATTCGTTTTAAGGTGAACCCCTCTTCCACGGAACAGAGTACGACCGAACCGTTCTGCGGAACCAGCGAGCGGTCAATCACGACGACATCGCCATCCTGAATGCCGTCTTCCTGCATGGAATGACCCTTGACGCGGCCGAAAAAGGTGGCCTCTTTATTTTTAATGAGGACCTTATTTAAGTCCAGACTGGCATCAAAAAATTCATCCGCCGGAGAAGGAAAACCGGCCGTGATTCCATGTTCGATGAAGGGGCGCTCTAATTCCGTGGAAGTGTCGGCAGAGTAAAAATCGAGGGTGGCGGTGGTTTTTAATTTTTTGAGGAGCATGCTGAATCGCCTTCAAAAGGAAATTGGATTTTCCATTAACCTGTTAAAGTATAATATAGCCTGCAATTTTGTCAATTTAATTATTTAGCGGATTTTTTGAATAACCCCATTGTTTAATTCAAAGATACAATACGCCGGGGAATGGTCCGACAAATCGCTCGGGAAAATCTGCGGATTTTTTTGCAGGGCAATATTTTTGTAAAAGATAAAATCAAACGTAGCATCCGGATACTGCCCACGGCCGGGAAGGGTCAGGCGGTATTCATCGGGAACGTTTTTGAAGCAATCGCACTAACCGGTGCTATCCTGTAAGGAGAGTATGTTCTAAGTGACAAAGAGACTTGAGGATAAGACTGAGGATTCCGCTTAGAATTCACGCCAATAAACAGTCTTGGGATTCACCCCGCCCTTGGTGACATTGTCCCAAATATAGTCGCCCAGATGATTTAAAATATAACTGCTGTAATAAATATCCGCGTTTCCATTCCCCAGTGCATTGCCATCTGTAAAAGTCTTGAAGGTCAGGACCGCCCCGAAGAGACTTGCGTTATTATTGATATGAATGATATCATCGGCGATGAGCATCCCCTTAAAATCACCGCGCAGATTCTTGATTGATGCGGAATAGTCCGATTTATGAATGATCAGAATGCCGGTGCTGTTATTGAGATCCGGGGCAATCAAAGTCCCTTCGACATAGACAATCCCGTGAAAGGGGGTTGTAAAATCCTCCGGCCGGATTTTAAAAGGATCAAAGGTTCCAGGGGGAAGTCCAAAGACTGCCTCCGGGGTAAGCGGATAACCGGTCGTATCGGCATATTCCTGGATACTGGCGGTATCGGCCGGCCGTTGAGAAGGAATCCCCCGCCCCCCGATAATTGAATTCCCGCTCTGTGTCAAATCTCCGCAAGTACTGACTCCGTAAACGCCATAATCATTCGGGTAAGCAAGCAGGACCCCGTTTGTATCATGATCCCGTCCGTCAATTTCGATATTGCCGAGGGTGGTGACATCCCCGTAGGTTGTGACCGCGCCACGTACCCAGCCGGGTTTTAATTGGTCATTATTAAGGGCGGCATTTAACGAGGCCAGTACCTCAATTTTTTTCTGGGCGTTTCCTTGTTTCCCGCTTGCCAGAATCAGAATCGTATCAAAGTTTCCCATCGAGACCGTCGAACAGGAAACCGTATAATTTCCTTTTCCGAAGGAAACATCGTTGTAAATCGTTGTATCCAGAAACCGTTTCCAGTCAAAGGTCCCGCTGCGCAGGACGGTAAAGAATTTTTCTTTGCCGGCCTCTGCGTAATTAAGCGCTTGGGTCCGTTGCCGGCTCTTGCCGGTATCTTTAATGCCCTGGGTGACATTAAAGGATAGGGTCAGCATGACAATCATTAAGATCAGGGCGCTGGTTGTGACGAGAACAATGGAAATCCCTTCCTGGCTTTTAAAAATAGATCTGTTTTTCATAATTAGATCCTATTCCGTAATGCCACCGTAACTGTGTTTTCCCGCGACCGGTTACCCGTGGCATTAAACGGTGCGGCCAGTTCCCCTGTTAATTTCCCTTCCACTTTAAAGGTAAACTGTATTTTTTGAACCAGACTGTCGATGGCGGTAACGTTGTCGGATCCGTCAAAATAAGTTACTTGCAGATCCGAAACCCCCTCGGCGACTGTACTTAACTGGCTATTTTTCAAGCGCACCAGTTTAGGCCGCGCGGGATAAGTCGAATCAATAAAATAGCTATAGCTGTCGACAAAGCGAACGGTCGTGCTGTCTTTGTTAAAATTTTTCGACAGGGGTGTTGACAGAGTGACCTCTAGCACGTTCGCTCCCAAATCCACAACCGACAGAACTGGATGACATTCGGACCCGCCATTGTCTTTTAAATAGAGCTTTCCCCCAGGACTGATATTACCGTTTTTTACTTTAACCACGGCATCGGCATTTTCATTCATTTCAAGAACAGCGGACTGAGAAGGTTGAATAGATAAGACGGTCAGAGAGTCCGCAACGCTTGCTCCTTCGCGGATAACCACCGGGGCATGGTTTTCCAAATTCATTCCGGCCATGCGCAACTGTTTTTCAAGAGCGGTCCGCACTTGCAGGAGATTGCGCTGGAGGGTAGAGATATGATCCTGTTTGGTGGATTCCTGAGTCACCGCTTTAAAGAGCTGAAAAACGAAAACCCCTACAATGCCTGTAATCGTGAGCGTCATGATTAACTCGACGAGAGTGAAGCCCTTGGATTTCATCTGATTTCTCTGATATGCTTAAGGTTTGGAAATGATACTTTGCACTGAAACACTTTTTTCATATTGGGGCGGTACATACACGGTGACGAGGATATCGCTTTGGATTGAATCGCGCGTAATTATCCACTGGCGGACGTATTGATTCACCGTATCGCTCCCCGAAGAAAGATCAACATCAAAATAATCCATATTCCTAAATTCTTCAAGTTTTTGTTCGGCCTGGGCTGTGGCCAAGTCGATTCTTTTAACAGAATCATTGCCTCTTACGGCTGTTGTCATGGAAAGAACAAATCCGGTTGCGATAATGGATAAAAGAATAATTCCGACTAACACTTCGACCAGAGTCAGTCCGTTTTGATTTTTTAATAATATTTTTTTCTTCATTGCAATTGTTGTCTTATTTTTGAAATGGGACCGAAGTAGAGGGACAACTCTTTCTGGGTCGCAGGACTTAAACTTTCCCATTGGTTCGATATTTCCGCAATGATCTGCCGCCCCTGACCTTCCAGCATGGGGCTTCTTAAATGGGCTGGCAGTTTTTGCTGATTATACAGAGCATAGGTGTAGTATCGCATTTTTTCGTTTACATCCTGATCTTTTATGGCTTCTATTCTACCAATCGCATCTGCTCGCTGAGCTTTTTTTTCAACCAAGACCGGAGTGACTATTTCTTTTTCAACCTCGCTTTTAAACATGGAAATTGAAAAAACAGAAGAAATAAATAAAATGGGAATAATCACCACGGCATAGATAGGCTTGAATTTAAATCTCTTTTGTTTTTTAAATACGAGATGGCTGCCGCCAGCCAGTTTATAAGCCATTCCAACCAAGACATCGCTCTTGGTAAAATTAACTAAATTTGAATTACGCATGAAGATTTCCTCCTTTGCAATATACTTACTATTGAAATAAAAAGAATGACCAAATGCCATGCCACTTTTAATGGTTATTTAACCAGTTGATATTGAATTAAATACATAGATATAAGATTAAGTATGAATTGAATATTGGGCGGAAATGACCAAAAAATTAACATTAAGACTACATTTACTTAAAAAAGTATTTTATAACTATTATAATAATTAATAATTTATAAAAATTAATGTGAAATGAGCGGAAACGCCCACTCTTTGTTTTTTTATTTTAACTTATTGAATTAAATATAAATAAACCAATTAATATCAATTCGCAGAGTATTTAATCTAAATTATAAATTATTATAATATTACTATTAACATAATAATAGCGTCATATGTTTATTTTCTTAGTCTGATTCAGTAAGCTATAATAATGGCCAACCAGTACCACTCTCGAGTGTACAAAAATAAGATCCGGGTTATTCAGATCAGTTAATGGTACCATCGAACCATGCTTATTTAATGGGAACGAATTTCTTAAATACAAGATAGACTCTTCTCTTAATTGCATTGCTTAAAACATTTAAATTCTTCATCCCAATGAGTGAAACTTCGGTCCAATTCGAAGGCAGATCGAGCCAGCTTTGTCCAGCCTCGGCAAGAGGTTGCTCATCTTTAGATGAGTCTTGACATTTTCAGGATATCACCGGATAAGGTGGAAATAAAATCGTTATTTATAATTATTATAAGTCGGGTATATATTTGTTAACATTTATCTTTAAAATTTATAGTAAATCAATACTAATTTTATTATATTTAAAATCAATCCATTATCAAATTCGTAAATTAAAAAGAAGCTTGTAATATACTTTTAATTAATGTGTTAATAGGGTAACTTTCAGAAATTATTTTACAAATTACATAAGTAATTGAATTAAAATATTTAATCACACAACTAATTGATTGATGTCGTTATATTTTAATTTTGTAAACATATTAACATGGCTCAACAAATAAATTATACAGTACATTTTCATATATTATTCAATTGGTTATATAATTGTAAACATGTCTAAATTTATTTTACTGGAATTATAAACATTAATCTATATAATTTCTCCTCGAATATCGAGGAGAAAAAAACTATTATCGTCGAGAAAAAAGAATTGAATTTATTAAGTTGTTAACATGATTGAAGTTATGAAGAATAAAATTAAATACAATTCAAAGTATTGATATATATATAGTTATGAAATCATCGATTTTGCACTAATGTTTGTTAATAAGTTATCAACTGATTACTAATATCCGGAATATCGATAATAATAATTTTAACCTCTAACTAATCCGTAAGGGAGGCTATCATGACCAGCTATTTTAAAATTTTTATTTCAATTACTGCAATGGCCATATCGGCCCAGGCAGCTGACAAGAACAATAAAACCTCTTCAGGTCTTGAATATCAAATACTTAAGGCTGGAACCGGAGAAACTCCAAAAAAAGGAGACCGGGTTACAGTTCACTATAGCGGTTGGCTCTTGGATGGTAAAAAATTTGATAGCTCGGTAGATCGTGGTCAGCCCTTTACCTTCCGAGTGGGCAAGGGAGAAGTCATTCCCGGATGGGATGAAGGAATCGCCATGATGCGGCTCGGTGAAAAAACGATTTTCGTTATTCCGCCGCAATTGGGATATGGAGCGCGCGGGGCCGGAGGCGTAATCCCCCCCGATGCCACTTTAAAATTTGAGGTGGAACTCCTCAAAGTCGAAGCGAGCCCCCCTTCACCAAGACCCTGGGCAATGAAGAATTTAAAAGAAGTGAAAACATCTTCAGGTCTTAAATATTATGAGATTAAATCGGGAAGCGGAGAATCTCCAAAACAGGGAACACAGATTTCGGTCCATTATTCGGGATATTTAGAAAATGGAGAACTGTTTGACAGCTCCGTGGAACGCGGAGAGCCGATTCAGTTTATTCTTGGTGCAGGTCAGGTGATTAAGGGATGGGATGAAGGACTGGCGGGCATGAAAAAGGGAGGGAAGAGAAAATTGGTGATTCCGCCACAACTGGGCTATGGGGAACAAGGAGCCGGCAATGCGATCCCCCCGAATGCAACACTCATTTTTGATGTGGAATTAGTCGGATTCTAAAGGGGCGGGGGAATACTGAGCGGGTCGTGAATCCAAAAAAATGAGACCGTAAAATATGCTGCGAGAGGATCCCTATGGATGCCGGAAAAACTACGTCAACTCGATCATAGGGCGCGGACAGTCTTGCTCTCTTTGCAAAGAAAGAAAAGATATTATCCCAAGATGCTGCGTCTGCCAGAATTGGTCGGTAATTTAACGGAAAAACAAAACAACCGCCTCCGCTCATCCTCCGCTACCGCGGTAAAACAGAGTGCGGGGTTCAAAGACAAAAGACCCTACACGAAATGGCGCCCGAACACAATGTTTCGTACGTTAAACCCGTAAATTTCCATGAACCCTATGCTTACTCCAGTCCGCATTAAAAGATTTTTCTCCCACGGACAATCCCTGCTCTACCTTGGTCTATTCTATTCAGCGCTATTTCCCCATCAATGGCATACCCTGCGCGTTGTAATCCCCTCCCACTATGAATTTGCTTATTTAAAGGCCGGCGATCCATTCTATCTCGATAACAAACTCCCGCTTGTGAAAATGACGGCAGGTCTCGAAAATTGCTTGTGGACCAAGACGGATTCGCGCGATTACGCCCGCAGCGATTCCTCATTCCTGGTCATTGCCAACAAAGAAACCGTAACGGTTCTGGTGGGGTATGCCTCGCGGGCTCTGGATCTGCCCGATTGGATAAAAAAATTCCAGGAAGTCAATGAAAGTTTTTATTCCTCCTCCAGCCCTGAGGGAACAATCGATATCGCCTATAACATCTATGCCAAAACATTTCCTCCCGGATACATTGAGCTTGGAGGAAATTGCATTGCCGGCCGTGAAAGCACAGACAACTGGGATTACAACCGTTCTAATTTTATGTATACCGTGATCATTAAAGAGGGCCGCTGGCCCAGGTCGCTTCCTGCAGGAGACTGGCACCGTCCGCACGGGTATTTAACCAGCCCCCTTCCTTTTTCTGTTGTTTCAACCGATCTGGTCCGGTTGAGCGCTGAGGCTTGGGATCAAGAAAGCGGCGTAAGGGCCGTCTATTTTTTCGCAAGTTATGTTGATCTGACCGGCCGCCCGGTCCCCCGTACTGAACTGGGCTATGCCACAAAAAAACCATTTACGTTTGACTGGAATGTGTCTCATCTGCCGGATCAAAACGCCCAAAGTCTGCTTTTTTCAATCGATATCGAGGATAGCGCCGGAAACCGTGCCGTTCATGCGGGACCCCGCCCTAATTATACGATCCTCGACAGAAACAAATTAATTTCTGATGAAACTTGTTTCTCAAAGCGAATTTTCCGCGCGCCCAGGATCGATGGAAAACTTTCAGAAAAAATCTGGCGGGGCCGGGACAGTTTAATGATCCGCAGTGAAAACAATGTTGTCAGCATTAAATCCGGTTGGGACAGAAAAGCCCTTTATTTTGGAATTCGAGTGCTCGATCAAAAAATTGCCTGTGTCTTTGATACGCAATCGCTCTGGGCCCAAGACGCATTCGAACTCTTTTTTGATACCCGGCACGACCATAATCATTTTTTGAGCCTCGATGATTTTCACTTGGGAGTAGCGGCTACGGGAGAGCATTTATTCAACGTGATCGGGATGAAGGAGAATGTCCATCAATTCATGCCCAATCAAATTCAGGCCGTGTCTTCTATCCTGGGCACGCTGAATGAACCGGCGGATCTGGATTACGGGTTGACTCTCGAGATCCGGATTCCCTTTGAAGATTTAAAGTTGCGCCCCGCCGCCGGCCGAACCCTGGGGTTTAATATCGCCAATGATGATTTTGAGGAACCCGGAGATAAGACCGTCAGCCGATTTTGGGTCGGAAGCGGAAATGCGCCGTTTTTTAATGCTTCGGAGTGGGGCAACTTAACTTTAACAGAAAGTTTTGTCCGCGGCCGCTGGATTGGGGGAGCCCTGCTGAGCCTCCTTCTCCTCACCCTCTTCGGATTTATGCTGCGCAAGTTTTCAAAACATCCTGCAATCAATCCTTCGCTACGTCTAGAGGAATTCCCTGAAGGCCCGGTTTTTCGAGCCATCAGTTTTTTGAATGCCAATTACAAAAGAAACGATCTGGATCTGAGAATGATTGCACAGGAAGTCCATTTAAGTCCTTCCTATTTTAAAAGTTTATTTAAAAAGACAACCCGTAAGTCTTTTACGCATTATCTGACCGAAATCAGAATCCTCGCTGCAAAAAAATATCTGCAGGAATCTGCGCTCTCGATAGGAGAAATTGCGGATAAAACCGGTTTTAGTTCACAGGATTATTTTGCCAAGGTGTTCTACAAACATGTGAAGATGACGCCGCTGAAATACAGGCAGGAAAAGAGAGAGAACAATTAATAATTCTGCCATTCAAAAATCAAGGCAATTAGGTAACATTTGGACTAAATTTTGTGATCAATGTGCAGACAAGAGGAATAAGTTGTCAGTCCTGTCTGCCGACAGGTCTTTATTTTCGTCTGAAAGTAAAACTACATTTTACCCTACTGATATTTTTTCAACGATCTCTTAAACGGGGCAAAAAAATTGACCTTGGGTTGCTCGGAATGTAGTTTAAGTTGACCGAACAAAAGTAAAATTCTCTCGTTTTTTGGAATATTTTATTCGGAATGAATGTAGTCGGCAGACATATCGATCAAATTAAACGACTTTGCGACCGCTATGGAGTGAAAACTCTTTTTGTTTTCGGTTCCGCGACTTCAGATAAGTTCAACAGACAAAGCGATATTGATCTGATCGTTGATATTATTAACGAAGACCCTATTATTTATTCTGAAAACTACTTTGCTCTTAAATTCCAGCTCGAACAACTTTTCAAAAGGCAAATTGATCTGTTAGAACAAAGAGCCATTAAGAATCCATATTTAAAAACCCAGATTGATCAGACGAAGGTACTTGTTTATGGAAAATGAAATTAAGATCTGGCTGGCAGATATAAGACAGGCCATAACAGAAATCAACTCCTTTCTTCCGGCCAAGAGAGATTTCCATCTTTTCAAAAGGAGATTAAGGCAAAAAGAGCAATCGAACGAAACGTCGAGATCATTGGTGAGGCCATGAGTAGAATTGTCAAAGTTAAACCGAATATTTCAATCACGCATGCCAGAAAAATAGTCGATACAAGGAACAGAATTATTCACGGGTACGATAGTGTTTCCGAAGAAATTCTTTGATCCATTGTTTTAAGTGAGATACCATTGCTTGAAAAGGAAATCGGCGTTTACATGAGGAATAAAACATAACATAATAAATGGAAGCGATAAATTTTTTTGAAAAGGTTAATGCCCCTCGAAAGGGAGTATGTTGAGGAGGCGGATAATCCTTTATCTGATCTTGGGTCGGCCCAAGGCCGCCGTAGGCAGGGAGTCGGCGGAATTGACAATGATAGGCATAGGGCATCTTAGATGCGCCCATTTCAAATTCATTGATCTTCTCAACTTTTTCGGAAGGTTCACTACAATTAATATTATTCTAAACCATTTACCAACCCATCTGTAACATGATCCGCATGACTTCGCTCCTTAAATATATCTTGTTCATTGGATTCCTATCCGTCGGTGTTTGGGCGCAAAGCCCGTTGGCAGACGATTCCTCAAATTGCCCCCAAATTTCTCAAATTCAGGAAATTTTAAGACAAGCCGTCCAGATCGGGGTCCCCCTCTTTAATAATGGATATGCCAAAGAGTGTTTTTTTGTTTATGAAGGAACGATTTACAAAGTACTCTACGTATTTGAGATGTGTCCAGGCATTAAGGAAGTATTAAATCAGGGCATTTTTAATGCCAACGGAAAAAAGGATGATAAAGCCCGCGCCTGGGCTTTAAGAAATGCAATGGATCAGGCATTGCGCCTCAAAGCAGAGACGAAATAGTCGTTATTTTTATCGATGTGAAGGTTAAATTGTCAGGGCACGGACTCTCTTAGGGAGACTTTTTTGAGGATCGGTAGGATCATTTATTTTATTCAATCTTCGCAGCGTATTCTTCACTGACGTTGACCCGTCTTCCCAGAGATTGATAAAATCTACGTAAGTAAATTCTTTAAGCTTGATTAGTTCTCCGGCGCTATTTAAATAAAAGAGGGCCGGCAGATTGATGCCGTTAAATTGATGGGCTTTAACCAGAGAATACGCCCCGGTATCCCCGAAGAGAATGATCGATCCAATTTCTAACGCCTCCGCAAAACGGAATGATCCGAAATCATCCCCCGCTAAACAGCTGCACCCGGCCAGCCGGTAGACATATCGGCCCCGAGATTGGCTGTTTAAAATCAACGGACGTTCATCCTTCTCGAACGGATAGGGCAGGTGGTTGATCGAGGTGTCTAAAATGGCGATGTGCTGTAACCCGTTTTTAAATAGATCAATGACCCGCGTAACCAGCGTGCCCGCCTGACCGATGACAGCATCCCCGGGCTCAATCCACACGTTGAGATTGTACTTTTTCCATAAGGTCACCGCTTCAAAAAAAGGCTCCTGCTCGGTGATTTCATCATAATTGTATCCTCCGCCTAAATTCACCCACTCTAGTCCGCGCAACATCGGCGACAAAAAATTTTGAATATGCCGGCTCGTTTGCAGCAGGGGACGGAAGGAACCGGCTTCGGATTGATTATGAAAATGAATTCCGCTGATCCCGCGAAAATCCTCCCGGTTTTTTTTATATAGGCTGATCAGGCTGGACAGCGGAACACCCAGTTTTGAACCGCGCCAGCAGGGATCGTAATGTTTATTTTTAACAAAGGATAATTGCGGGTTTACTCTCAGCCCGATTTTTAAATCTTTTGGAATTTTTTTTCCAAAACGGATCCACTGCTCCCATGAATTAAAGACAACATAGTCACATTGTTCAATCAACTGGGGGAGAGCGGCCGGGGTTATGCCAGGGCCAACACAATGGATCGTTCCTTCGGAACGAATCATCTCTCGTCCGAGCCTTGCCTCAAAAGCGGAACTGACGGAAAAGCCGTCCACCCCATCCGCAATTTGTTTTAAAATTGATTTTAACGGAAGGGCTTTGAGGGAATAGAGAACTCGGCAGCCGCTTCTGTCGCGCAGGGCTGCTAAGATTGAAAGGCTTCGCTTAATTCTCTGTTCGTCATAGACAAAGGCGGGTGTGGCATGCAGCCAGGGCATCATTCGGGGATATTTCATCTATTTAAAAATACTTTCTTTTTCTGACATCTACTAATAAACCTTGTTAAGGAAAGATCCCGGGCTCGCCCGCTTCCTCTATACGGATGACTTCGCTTGTACGGAACTCGTCCGAAGAATTTCCAGCGCGGTTCACTTAAGCAGCAGCATCGGCGGATAAAAAAATTTAGACCGGCGGAGTTTGATAGAGCAATTTGCTTTTCACTTTAATCTCCACATCCACCAGATAGCGCCGGATCGTTTCGGGATTGGGCATCAACCCGAGCCCCGGCTCTTCCGGCAAACAAATTTCGCCGTTTCGATCGGGAAGAATTCTTTCAGTGGTTAGTTCGGCAGCCAGAGATTTTGGGGAAACCGGATATTCAGCCAGAACATCTTGTTTGATTCCGGCATAGGGCTGGAGTGAAG
>Ga0247727_10011871_pt1 | contig 15086 bp, 10 predicted proteins | sample WisWelCaveWW1625_FD_202498 | JGI IMG/M metagenome (GOLD analysis project Ga0247727, IMG submission 202498) | Biofilm microbial communities from Wishing Well Cave, Virginia, United States - WW16-25 | ecosystem: Environmental > Aquatic > Deep subsurface > Groundwater > Cave microbial mat | place... | reverse complement strand
CATCCCGCTGGACGAGTGCAGTCTCGGGAATCGGCAACCCACAGGATTATTTTTCACCGAACAATCCGTCGCGGCAATTATCGCCGCCGTCGAGCGTTTTGAACAGCAGCAAGCTTTTTTTAAAAACCGCCAAGCGATTCGGCAAGCGGCATTTCGTTTTCATCCGTCCGTGTTCCGCCGCAAAGTGGCAACCTATGTCGCTGCGGCCGCGCGGCGCCGTGGTCTTGATTTATCAGCGGCTGGGTGGGCGGAAAATCGTGAACTTGAAAAAGACAAATTCGCCAATGTCGTAGCGACCTGTTTCGTATGAATAGAAATTTGTGGCAGCCATATGGCTGGTTGAAGATAGTCGCGCTTATTGTTTTATTGATGAGCTGTTCGGTGGCGTTGGCGAAGAACCAAGCACGGTCGAGCGCCGGGCCGCCGAATATTCTGGTTATCGTGGTCGATGATTTGCGCGGCGATGCCCTGGGCGTCACCGGCCAACCTTTTTTTCAAAGCCCGAATCTCGATCGCCTCGCCAATGAAGGCGTGCTTTTTAAAAATTCTTTCGTCGTGCACTCGCTCTGCAGCCCGAGCCGCGCCACGCTGTTGACCGGGCTGTATTCGCACCAGCATCGGGTTTTGGATAACGACACCGCGCTGCATTCGCGGTTGACAACCGTTTCGCAGTTTTTAGATGCGGCGGGTTATGAGACGGCCTTCATCGGCAAATGGCACATGGGTTTTCTTAATGCCGCGCCGAAGCCGGGATTCGATCGTTGGGTAAGTTTCATCGGCCAGGGCAAATACCTCGATCCGCTTATTAATGTCGACGGCGAGCGTGTGCAAGTGAATGGGCACATGACCGAGATTTTGACGAATTACACGTTGGAGTTTCTCAACCGCGATCGGCAAAATCCTTTTTTTCTCGTTCTTTCTCACAAAGCGGTGCACGAGCCGTTTACGGCGCAGACGCGCTTTTATCGTCTCTATGAAAATGCGAATATCCTCCTGCCGTCAACCTATGGCGAAGATTTGTCCGGTAAGCCGCTTTTTTTGCAAAAATACAGCGAGTTTTTTCGGCAGGATTTGAAACTGCGTATTCAGCAATATTACGAATGTCTCGCCGGCGTGGATGAAAGTGCCGGAAAAATCCTGGCGGCCTTGACGCAGAAAAACTTACTCGATAATACGTTAATCATTTTCACCGGCGACAATGGTTTTATTTTGGGCGAGCATAATGTTGGTGATAAGCGCTTGGCTTACGAAGAATCGATACGCGTGCCGCTGCTGGCGCGATATCCGCAATGGTTTGCCGCGGGCACGCGGCGTGAAACGTTGGCTTTAAATATTGATCTCGCGCCGACAATCCTCGAAGCCGCTGGCATGACGGCAACGCTAAGTTTACCGGGCATTTCCTTGCGAAAATTAGCGCAAGGCGAAGCGCAACGCCAAAGCTTTTTATACGAGTACAGCGCCGATACGACCGTGGCCGCCATTCCAGCGATTCGGGCCATTCGCACGCACGATTTTAAATATATTCGGTATTTTGACTCGACCGCGACTGAAGAATTGTACGACATGAGAAATGATCCGGTGGAGGCCAATAATCTAATCAATAAAGTAGAGTTGGCGCCCGTCTTGCGCCGCTTGCGGTTGCAGTTGGATAGTTTGCGTCTCGCGGTGTACGACACGCTGGCCTCCGACACCTCGGGCCCAATTAATAGCCCGCCGGCGGATTTTGTTTTGTATCAGAATTATCCGAACCCGTTTGTGGCGAACGGCGCTTTTGGCACGGCGCTCACGACCATTCGTTATGCCCTTTACACCACGAGTCCGGTGCGCGTGGAAGTTTTTGACGCGATGGGAAGAAACGTGGCGACGCTGGTCAATGCCAGACAGGACCCCGGCTTTCGCACGGTGCAGTGGAATGCCTCCCGCTTTACCAGCGGCGTTTACTTTTGCCGCCTGCAGGCAGGAGCGTTTGTGCAAATTAGAAAAATGGTGGTATTGAGATAAATACGATAAACGATAAAAGCGAAGTCGGACTTGGGCAACAGGGTTGGTGAAATTTGAAAGGTCGCCGCGCCCAAGTCCGACTTCACCTTCATCATGTGAGGATATTATGAAAGTGTTGTTGAATTTATTTTTGTTGTTCTTCTTTTCTGGCCTAGCGCAAAGCCAGACCTACTGGGACCCGGATTCCACCGGGTATCATTATTTGTCGCGCGGCACCAATTTGTCGCAATGGTATGCGACGCCCGGCACCAAGGTTGAAATTGATCGCAAATCTTTTCTCTCCAACGGCGGCGCGATCAAATGGACGATTCCGCCAAACAGCAGCATCGTCGCGCTCGAGTTGCGTTTTATTGACGTGGATTTGCATGATCGCATTGTGTATACGGTTTGCCGAAGAAATAATTATGCCGGCGAGATCGAAACCAAACTCATTACCTCGAATGGAAAAGTTTTTTGGCTGCCGATGCCGGTGGAATACAATGATCTCGGCACCCATCCTCCGGTTACGAGCTGGCAGCATCGCGGCACTTCGGCGTGGTTTTATCCTTACAGCGACGGCACGTTGGAAGATTTGGAACATACGAGTAAGGTCGTGTTCATCGCGGAAAATTCCGACGTCGAACAAATCTTGTGGATTGACGAGGTTAAATATACGCGGCCGCGCGGCCCTATCTGTGTGATTCATTTCAACCATTATCGTGATAACGCCGATAGCTTATTGACGCCGTGGTTGTTGCAGCGCGGCTATCGCGCCAACGTTGATTTTACGTACGACTTTGCGAAACGCGAGTGGGCGCACAATCGCGCCAACGGCGGTTTGATCATTCGCTATGTCGGTTTGGAGCGCATTGCCGAGCTGGTCAATAAGCACGGCTGGAGCACGACCCATCATGGGGCGGTTTATAAAAATCTTTTGCTGTTGCCGCAAGAAGAGCGAATGCAGCTATATTCCTTAGAACCCTTTGTCCAGTCCGGATTTAGAACCAGTTGGTGTTTTTCCATTCCGATGGATCGGGCGTCGCCGGAAGTCTATGCGGAAATTCAAAGCCTCAAACGCTTTCGCGCGATTCGCAATCAGTGGGATAAAACGCCGAATGAACTGCCGATTGACAACCCGTCACGGTTGCGCTTTTATCGCATCACGTCAGCGTCTGCCGGCGCCAATCTCCCTGGTCAACCGGAAACGTTGCCGCAAATGCGGAAGCGCGTTGACGACGCGTTCAAGAAAAAAGGGTTGTTAATTTTCAATTTTGAGACGATTGTGACAACGCCGTCACCGAATTATAAAGATGTGGAATTCAGCATGCTCAGCGACGATCAGGCGCTGGTCGAATATGCCGATTCTCTCGGTTTCACGTTTCTCACGTTTCAGGATCTTTTTGAGCCGGACCCGAATTATAAGCAGCAACTTTCCATCAATCATGATTTTTTCAAACTGTTGACCGGCCGTTTCGATACGTTGAAAGTTTTGCAAAATGATTTATTCCCGGTTTCGCGCCAACTGCGCATCACGGCAATCGGCAATCCGCAAAACGGCCAGGTTATGGTCACGAATGATCGCAAAGCCGTCATTTATATGCCGCGCGCCAATTTTGCCGGCGTCGACCGTTTTGATTATATCGCCACCGATGGCGTTTTATCCGACACCGCCACCGTGTTTGTGACGGTGCAACTCGACACCTCCGTCAACGAACCGAATGTGCCCGTGCAATACGCGCTGGAGCAGAATTTTCCCAATCCGTTTAATCCCTCGACCATGATGCGCTACAGTCTGCCGACGGCCAGCCGCGTGCGTCTGGAAATTTTTAATATCGCCGGCCAGAAAATCGATACGGTGGTTGACGCCATGCAAACCGCGGGAACGAAAACGATCCGCTACGAAGCGCGTCGCCTGCGCAGCGGAGTTTATTTTTATAAATTAACCGCCGGCGATTTTGTGGAAACCAGGAAGATGATTCTGATGCGATAGCAACACCAGTCGGACTTGCTCAGGAAAATTTCCTAAACTTGAAAAATCCTCGAGACCAAGCCCGGCTTTATCTCTCTAAACTTTCTCACGCAACCCGCCATGGATTGACGAGTTGCCAACCGCAGGGATGATACGAGCATGAACAGCAAACGGCAAACCGCAACTTTGCACAACGTCTTTGATTTTTGCCATGTTCAAACAACATGCACGACTCCTGAATTGGTTTTTGGCTGTCGGCGATCTGGTGATTACCGTGGGAGCATTTATTGGCGCTTTTTATTTCCGGTTTTATTCCGGCGTCACGCCGCCGGTTAAAAAAATTCCGGTTTTAGACAAGTACCTCGTTCTGCTGGTCGTTATTTTGCCGCTGTGGTTGGCGCTGTTTTCGTCGTTCAAGCTGTATAAATCGCGGCGCAGTCATTCGATTTTTGCCGATGCGCAGCCGCTCATGCTCAGCCTCGGCGTGGGCGTGCTCCTGCTCTGCGCCTTTACGTTCTTTTATCGCGAGACGACATTTTCGCGCATCGCCCTCACGCTGTTTGGAGCGATGAATTTCGTCCTGCTCTTTGTCGAGCGCGTCGTCATTCGTATGGTCTTGCATCGGCTCCGGCAGCGTGGTTACAATCAAAAACGGGTGTTGATCGTCGGCGCCGGCGATCTCGGTTTGCGCGTTGCCCAAACGGTGCAGTCCAACCCGGAAATGGGTTATGAACTGATCGGTTTTGTCGATGACTATTTGACCAACGGCATTTACAAAAAAGAGTCCGGCCTCGAGATTTTGGGTCGCACCACGGCGACCGTCGAGCTGGCCAACAAATATGACGTGGAAAAAGTGATCATTGCTCTGCCCATGCAGGCGATTCGAAAAATTTCCAGCGTCGTGAAAATGTGCGAGCACGAAGGCATCGCCACCGACATTGTGCCGGATTTTTTCCAATTCATTCAGCCACGCACGCGCGTTGAAAATTTTGCCGGCCTGCCGATGGTGAGCGTGCGTTTTACCCCGGTGGATTCGCCGGCGTATCGTGTCGGCAAGCGCTTGTTTGATATTGCTTTTTCCGGCGTGGTGCTGCTATTGGCCGCACCGTTGCTGTTCCTGATCGCGCTCGGCGTTAAATTAACTTCCGCCGGTCCGATCTTTTTTCTGCAAGAACGGATGGGCGCGAATCGCAAGCCGTTTCGCATGATTAAATTTCGCACGATGCGCGTCGGCTCGGAAAAATTTGACAACCAGGCCGGACTCGGAATCCGCAACGATCCGCGCGCCACGCTGCTCGGCAAATCTTTGCGGAAATGGAGCCTCGACGAGCTGCCGCAATTCTGGAACGTGTTGATTGGCGACATGAGCGTCGTCGGGCCGCGTCCGGAGCGCACCTATCACGCGCAGCAATTTAAAAACGAAGTGCCGAATTATATGATTCGCCATCAGGTCAAAACCGGCATCACCGGCTGGGCGCAAGCCAACGGCTGGCGCGGCGATACGTCGATTGCCAAACGCGTTGAATTCGATATTTTCTATATCGAAAATTGGTCATTCGCTTTTGATTTGAAAATTATCGGCATGACGGTGTTTAGCGGCCTGGTGAATAACAATGCATAGCTTCGCACTGACTTGCAGCGTTTTCTGCTTGCATGAAGAGGCTGTCATTTCGAGCGCAGCGAGAAATCTTTTACTATAAGGATTTCTCATCGCTGCGCTTCTCGAAATGACATATTCACCCTTTCAAAAGACGCTGCAAGCTGCCATATTTTTCCAAACTCAAGGACGAGTTTAACATGCCCGCTCAAAAATTGAAAATGAAATTCTTTCGGCGTGATTGGTTCAATGCCGTACCGTTTGTTTTACGCTGGGGCACACTGGCGATTGCCTGCAGCTTCATGAACCCGGCGCAGGCGCAAGAGATAATCCCGCTGCCCACCAATCATTGGGCCTATGAATATTTGCAGGAGCTTGGCTTGCGTCACCGAGTGCACGGCACGATGCTCCTGACTTTGCCGTTGCGCTATCAACAAATCCAGACCGTTGTCGATAGCCTGCGTCCGTTCGCCAACAGCACCGCCGAACAATTCTGGCTGCAGCGAATAAACCTTCTCGCCAAAACTTTTGAAACGGCTTATCCCAAACTGCTGGCCGGCGGCCGTGTTTTCGAAGACGCCGGAAACATTTCGCACACTGATCGGCGCTCGCGTTTAGCCCTGCGCAGTCATCTTGGCATTTTTCCGGATCGGCATCTGGCGTTGTACAACGTCATTAATCTCGATCAAAACCTCGGCGATGATCCGAATTACCTCGGCAAACGCTGGCGCGGCTTTACCGGTTTTACCGAGCAAGCCTACGCGCTCTTGCATTTTGACAAATATTTTGTTAAATTTGGACGTGACTTTATTCGCTGGGGGCGCGGGCGAGATGCAACACTGTTGATTTCGGATTACGCCAGGCCGGTCGACCATTTGCTGGCGCAACTTGATTTTTCGCGCGCGCGGTTTACCTACGTTGCCGCCAAGTTGGATCGCGCGCCGCTGGCTGATTCCTCGGTGGCGCGATACGGCGTGGATTATGCCGAACGTTATTTAACCGCAGCGCGTGCCGAAGCGGAATTGAGTAAAAATCGTCTGCGCTTAGGCTTTACCCAGTTTGTCGTCAGCGGCGGCCCGAATCGCGCTTTTGAATGGAACTATCTCAATCCATTTCTGATTTATCACGGCGAGCAGCTCAACGACAAGCAACCGGGCGGCAATATTTTCGTTGCGGTGGATTTTATGGCGCGGCCTAAAAACGGGCTGGAGTTTTACGGCCAATTGCTCATCGATGACCTACAGATTGAAAAACGCGGCCGCGGCGATTTAGAGCCGAATGAAATCGGCTATCTGCTCGGCGTGGAGAAAGCCGTGAATGCCGCGACGATTGGCTTGGAATATACGCGCGTCGCGAATCGCACCTACAACACGGTGCGGGAATGGGAGAAATTTTTGCATCGTCGGCGCCCACTGGCGCATTTCCTCGGCAACGATTTCGACCGTTGGCTGTTGTCGACGAATTTATACGCCGGCAAACAAGTGCAGCTTTATTTAACGACGGAATTATTGCGGCGCGGCGAAGGCCGGATTGATTCCACTTTTGATCGCCCGTGGGAAAACGCCACGCTCGAAAAAGGCTATCGCGAAAAATTTCCCTTTGGCGTCGTCGAACGAAGCTGGCAGTTTCGCCTCGAAGCGCGCTGGCACCCGCAGCCAGGATTTTTTCTCGCCGTGCATGGACAATATGCGCGGTTTAAAAATTTTTCTAACCGCATTGGCGTCGAAGAAAATGATCGCGGCGTTTTCGTGCGCCTCTGGTGGGAAAAAGATTGGCTCATTTCGCTTGGGCAGTAAGCTGGACGGGCGGCTCGCCGGTCCATAAAAATATATCAGGAAAGTTGGCGTCACCGATTTACGGAGAGAAGCAGAGCATGAATCAAACCGAGCAATTTATCCGGCAAACCATTGAAGACAGCATCAGCGCTAAAACGGCGTTGCTCCAAAAATGCGTGCATGAAATTCAAGAAGCGGGCTTGGAATTAGGCCGGGCCATCCGCGCCGGTGGTAAAATCCTTTTCTGCGGCAACGGCGGAAGTGCTGCCGATTCGCAGCATCTCGCGGCGGAGCTTATCGGCCATCTGCGCCGCGACCGCCGGGCCTTGGCCGCGATTGCATTGACCACGGACACGTCGATTCTCACGGCGGTCGGCAATGATTACGCCTTCAAGGATATCTTTGCGCGGCAGGTGCAGGGACTCGGCCTTCCCGGCGACGTCTTCGTCGGCATCAGCACTTCCGGTAATTCCGAAAATGTTCACGTCGCCGCACAGGCGGCGCAGAAGCAGGGCATAACCACCATCGGCCTGCTCGGCAACGACGGCGGGAAAATCGCCGGCGCGGTGGATTACAAAGTTATCGTACCCTCCAAAGATACGCAGCGCATTCAGGAGTGCCACATTCTGATCGGCCACATCTGGATGGAGATGGTGGAACAGGAATTGTTTGGACATTAAAAAAGCCGGAGATCACCTCTCCGCTTTCCACCCATAGAAAAGCCCTCAACGAATGATTCGAAGAGGGCTTTTTATTTGCGCAACGCATTTAGGCTTGCATTTGCCTTTTGCTTTTTGCTCTTTGCCTTCCTCAGGCCTCGCCTTTGAGGTTGCTCTCCATGATCGACCGGAAGCCAAACTCTTTTGTTTTTTCTTCGCCGAAGATTTTAATTTCCCCAAACGTGCTTTCATAGCGCTGCACATTTTCTTGCAACGCCCGCACCAGGGACTTCGCATGTTGCGGCGTCATCACAATCCGCGCGTGCACGCGCGCTTTCGGCACGCCCGGGAAAAACCGCACGAAGTCGATCACAAACTCCGACGGCGTGTGATTGATAATCGCCAGATTGGAGTAAATCCCTTCGGCTTCTTTTTCACCCAGTTCGATGTTAATTTGTTGTGGCGTTACATTCTCATTCATAACCTGCTCCTGAAATCAAATACTGAATTGGAAACGCCGCGACGTGGCGTTTATTACATTAAAGAAATTTTCTCAGATTGTCAACTGATATTCACGTTGACTTTTCGTCATTTTTGCTTTAAATTGCAAGCATGCCTAAAACACCTAAAGCGCAGTTATCATTCACCGAAACGGCGACACTGCAAAAACGCGCCTTTCTCGTTGACGGCTCGGCGCTGGCCTATCGTTCACATTTTGCTTTCATCCGCAACCCGCTCACCAACTCGCGCGGCGAAAACACCAGCGCAATTTTCGGGTTTGTGCGCGGCTTGTTGAAGCTTATCGACGATGAACATCCCGATTATCTCGCGGTGGTTTTCGATACGCCGGAGCCGACATTTCGCCACAAAGCTTACGCTGAGTACAAAGCCACGCGCCAGAAAATGCCCGATGATCTCGTCGCGCAATTGCCGCGCATTCGCGAGTTCAGCGAAGTGCTCGGCGCGAAAATTGTCGAAGTGCCGGGCTTTGAAGCGGATGATGTGATGGGCACATTGGCGAAAGCCGCGGCGAAACAACAACTCGCCACGTATCTCGTCACCGGCGATAAAGATTTCATGCAATTGGTGGACGAAAACACCTTCGTTTATAATAACGGCAAAAGTGATAAAGTCGAGATACTCGATGTCGCGGGCGTCAAAGAAAAAATCGGCCTGCCGCCGAATCGGGTGATTGATTATCTCGCTTTGATGGGCGATGCTTCCGACAATGTCCCCGGGGTTCCGAAGATCGGCGGAAAGACGGCGCTGGAACTTTTGTTGCAATATGACAGCGTTGAAAATCTTTTGGCGCAAGCCGACAGCATCAAACGCGCCAATGTTCGCGAGAGTTTGAAGAATAATCGCGAGCTGGCGCTGCTTTCCAAACAATTAGTGACTATTGATACCAACGTCCCGCTGCCGTTGCGTATGGATGATCTCGCGTATCGCGGCGCCGACAATCCCGCGGTCGCCGCGCTGTGCCGCGAGTTTGAGTTCAGTAGCTTGGTGACGCGTTTTTCCGTGACCACCGCCGAGACGATCACCGGAAAATACGAAATACTCCGCACGCCGGAAAAAGTGCAATGGCTCGCGCAGCAACTCGACCAGGTCGAATGTTTCGCTTTTGACACCGAAACCACCGCCGAAGATCCTCTGCGCGCCGAATTAGTCGGCATGAGCTTCTCATGGGAAGAAGGAACCGGTTATTATATCCCCGTAGCGCAGGCTTCCAGCCTGCCGTCGTCGAGCGAAAACAAATTCTCCGATTTTTTTCTCCAAAGTGAAAGCAGCGGCAGTTCATTCTCTTTAAAAAATATTTTCGCCCCTCTGCTCGAAGATCCTCATCGCCCTAAATGCGGCCAGAACGCCAAATACGACATACTCGTCATGTCCCGCTACGGCGTGCACATGCAAGGCGTGGTGTTCGACTCGATGATCGCGAGTTATTTGCTCAATCCAACCAGCCGCCAGCACAATCTCGACGCGCTCTCGCTGGAATATTTCAATTACAAAAAAATTCCCACGAGCGATTTGATCGGTAAAGGCAAAAATCAAATCACCATGCGCGACGTGCCGGTGGAAACCGTCGGACGTTATGCCTGTGAAGACGCGGATTTTACGTGGCGTTTGCGCAATTGTTTTTTGCCGAAGCTGCCCGAAGCCGGCATGAACGAATTGTTCGAGCAAGTCGAAATGCCGCTCGTCGCGGTGCTGGCCGATGTTGAAAAGAACGGCGTGAAGCTCGATCTGGTTTTTCTCCAGAAGATGTCGGCGGAATTGGAAGCGACGCTCGGCACGCTGATGGCCGATATTTACGAAACGGCGGGTGAAGAATTTAATCTGAATTCTCCCAAACAGCTTGAGAAGATTCTCTTTGATAAGTTGAAGCTCAAGTCCTCGCGCCGAACCAAGACGGGACGTTCGACTGATGCCGACGTGCTCGAGCGTCTCGCCAAAGATCACGAGTTGCCGAAAAAGCTTTTGGAATATCGCGAGCTTTCGAAGCTCAAGTCGACTTACGTGGATGCTTTGCCGCTGCTGGTGAACCCGTACACGAAGCGCGTCCACACGAGCTACAATCAAGCGATTGCGGCGACCGGACGGCTTTCCTCGAGCGATCCGAATTTGCAGAACATTCCGATTCGCACGGAACTTGGCCGCAGCATTCGCCGCGCGTTCATTCCCGGCGAAAAAGGGTGGAAACTGCTCGACGCGGATTACTCGCAAATCGAATTGCGCATCGTCGCGCACTTGTCCAAAGACGCAGCGATGATCGAAGCGTTTCGGAATGATGAAGACATTCATACGGCGACGGCGGCGCGCGTTTTCAATATCGATCCGAAAGAAATGACGCCGGACATTCGCCGCCGCGCGAAGGAAATCAATTTCGGCATCATTTACGGCATGGGCGCGTACGGCTTGAGTTCACGCCTCGGCATCTCCGTGGACGAAGCGCAGAATTTCATCACCAATTATTACGCGCAATATTACGGCGTCAATGCGTTCATGATGGGCACGATTGCGGACGCCCATAAAAAAGGCTACGTGACCACGATGCTCAACCGCCGCCGCATTCTGCCCGACATCAACAGCGACAACCGCCGCGCCAGCGAGTTCGCCGAGCGCACCGCCATCAACACCCCAATTCAAGGCACCGCCGCGGATTTGATCAAGATCGCGATGATCAACATTCACCGCCGCCTGCAAAAAGAGAACCTGCGTTCGCGCATGATTCTGCAAGTCCACGACGAGCTGGTGTTTGAAGCGCCGGAAGAGGAGTTGGCTGCTTTGGAAAAACTCGTGCGCGAGGAAATGAGCTCGGCGATTAAATTGGACGTGCCGATTAAAGTGGATGTGGGCGTCGGGGAGAATTGGTTGGAGGCGCATTGAAGGGTGATCACGTTAGGCCAGCGCAAGACATATTCTTGCTGTAATAAGATGAATTGTTCAAATCAAATTGTGAGGAAATAAATGAAACAAGCAATTCTCACAAAAAAAACTTTTGGGCTCATATTAGTTTTGTTACTGTCCACCCCAATTTCAGCGTCCATTGCTGTCGAAGGTGGAATTGCAAGGGCAATAACTGTAAATACCAAAACGCTTGGTATAGGGCCGAGCATCGTTTCAATTAATGGACGACAACTCTTGGTCAGAAAACGCAATCCCGACGGAACGCTCACGACGACTGTGCCTTATGTCATAAAAGGTGTTTGCTGGGCACCAGCAAGCCGAAATACGAATACGTCACCGACTGATTCTAACAATGCAAAAGTGAGAAGAAAAGAGTTTGTTAATTGGAACAAGAAGGACATACCACTTTTAAAACAAATGAACGTGAATACTGTCCGAACCTTTATCGATATGGGTTTTGATAGCACGGCCAAATCTATTTTAGATGAGTTGTATTGTCATGATATCATGGTAATTATGACGGTTGACGATGCCATCAACAACATGGCACGAGTACGGCAGGCGGTGGAGTTTTATAAAAATCATCCTGCGATACTCATGTGGATGGTAGGCAATGAGTGGAACATCAATAGATATTACGGTGTTGCTCGCTCCGTTTTAGACGCAGCGCAACGTACAGAAACAGCGGCTCGATTGATCAAGACCATAGATTCGAATCACCCTGTAGCGACAAGCTATGGAGCGATTGACATTAATGGACAAGGTCTGCGCTTGCCTGATACCCAAAACTATGTCACAAACGTCAGTTCTAGTGTCGATGTTTGGGGGCTGAATATCTATCGTGGAGGAAACTTTAGTGCGCTTTTTCCGCAGTGGAAATCAATTAGCAACAAACCAATCTTTCTTAGTGAATTTGGAACCGATGCCTTCCGCTCGATTGCACCAGTTCATCCACCGCAAGGTGCTATAGACGAATCGATGCAAGCACAATGGGACACAAATCTGTGGAATATAATTTTTAGAAATCTTTCCGTAATTGATTCATCTAAAGTGGCGCTTGGTGGAACAGTCTTTGAGTGGAACGATGAATGGTGGAAAGTTTCTCCCCCCGGCTCGCAACAACCCAATGGTTTCATACTGTTTAACGGACATCCGGATAATTTTGCAAATGAAGAATATTTTGGTATCGTTGATATTGATCGCCAAAAGCGGGGCGTTTATGATTCACTAAAAATCGCGTTTGACCCGATTTATCAAGCGCCTGCCCTAAATGTGGCTTTCAAGGCACAGTCAGCGGGTTATAATGTCACCATAAATGGGTTTGCAGAGTTTTTTAGAGATGATGCATTGTTCTATTCTAAAACGGGCGGTGCTGGCGGAGGACGTGGATTTAATATCGCCGCAATCGACATTACTAAGGATGATTTGATACCTATGATTAGGCATTATGATACTTGGGCTACCAGTGGTACAGGTACGGAGATGATCAAAATGATCAGCTTTTTAGATAGTTTAAAAAGTGGCACCATGATTATGATAGCGATTGCGGATGAGGCTGGCTTGACAGAGAGTACTGGAAATTTATTGTGTACGAAGCTTTCCCGTTCATGGGTCGCAAACTGTATACAAACTTTAGAAGCTTTGGGTAGCACAAAAATCCGAAGATACTGTTTCAGAAATTCGTGGGCAATGATCGCTGTAAAAGGAGAAGGGCGTGCCAGGGATGAGCAGTTGGGCAGCACAAATGTGGTTTCTGTGCAAACAACTATCAAGCTACCACCTTCACAATTTCTTCGCATGTCCCCATCTGCGCCAACCCTTGTGCTACCCTCCAACAATTCTAAAGAAGTATCGACAAATCCGACTTTAGCTTGGAACGTTTCTTCTGCAACGACATCATATCATTTACAAGTCTCTACTGATTCGACATTCTTAAGGCCAGTATTCGATTTGCTTGGAATTCCCGCCGCTGATACATCAAGATCAATTGGCGGACTTCGGGATAAGACAACTTATTACTGGCGAGTTAATGCAAGTAATAGCGCGGGTGCAAGCAGGTGGTCATGTATTTGGAGTTTTATCACAACGCAAATCACTGCAATAAATGACCAAGAGGATAGGATACCAACTGTGTTTAGCTTGAGTCAGAATTATCCCAATCCGTTTAATCCTTCAACCACGATTCGTTATGCGATACCCAAAACCGGTTATGTGAAATTAAAAGTGCTCAGTCTGCTTGGAGAAGAAATGATCACACTCGTCAACGGCGCACAAGCGGCTGGGGAATATGAAATTCAGTTGCATGCCGGTGATTTGCCTTCCGGAATTTATGTTTATCGCTTGGAAGCTGTTGGATTTATCGCAACGAGGAAACTTGTGTTGCTACGATAAGGGAAAGTTGCCTATCGGGCCGTATATATAAATTTGATTAATTCTCGCCCTCAAAATAGCGTTTGATTGTACCGCGTCTTTTGCTATATTTGAAAAGGCGTGATTTCGGCTTGGTCAACCAGCAGGCGGCAAACCTGAGTCAAATCAGCCGCAGTGAAATGAAACGCGATTTACTGGCGTGTAAAATTAGCTCGTCACTTGGCATGAAGTAGCTGGTTCTACCGAATCGTTATCGGGAGGCGAAAATGGACATTGGCTTTGTCTGGGATGAAAAGAAATACCAAGCTGTAGTCAAAGAGCACAACGTTAAATTTTACGAAGTTGTTGCTGCTTTTGATGATCCGAATGGATTTGAAGAGCCCGATCCCGTCGAACATGAAGATCGTTGGGTCTATGTGGGTAGAACGCCGTGGGATCGCTTGTTGGTTATCATTTATACCGAACAGAATTTGCCTCTTTGCCGAATTATCACCGCTTATGATGCAGAAGGGAGATATCAAGATGAGTACTATCAAAGACAAAGACGAGACGTTTGATTATCAGGCATACACCAGGGAGAACGCTCCGGACCCTGCTAAAATTCAACGCGGACCCGAGGCGCGAAGGCAACGTCTTGAAGCTGCCATCATGAAGTCGGTCCTGCGGATTGACAAAGATATACTGCAACAGTTCAAACAACTCGCGCCCTCGGATCAGGAATGCCAGCGCTTGATCAACCAAGCGTTGCGAGAATGGCTATCCGCCAAAGATGTGAAAGAGCTTGTCCGCACCGAACTGCAACAAGTGGTTCAGCAAGCGCTAGCCTTAATTCAGAGTAAAGCGGAACCGCCAAAATCGAGCATCGAGAAGCCTCTTGCGGTTGAGGAAAGCGAATGAATGAACAAGTGGACGGCTCAAGAATCATATCGGCATAATTGCTTTGGATTCGGGCAATTAGTCAACGAGAAGAATATGTGGCTGCGGAAATGAATTATATGCCTAACTGCAACGATATTGGCTTGGGTCAACTATCAGGCGGCAAGCCATGATTCAAATCAGCCTCTAATGAGATAAAGTGATTTACCGGAGATGATGTATGCCTAAACCAACAGAAGTCAGACCGCTTGACAACTATCGAATTTGGATTAAATACTCGGACGGCATCGAAGGCGTCGTGGATTTATCCGATTTAGCCGGCGTCGGGGTTTTTGCGCTTTGGAATGATTACCGTGAATTTCAAAAGGTTCATATCGGAACCAGCGGGGAGATTGCCTGGAACGAGCAGATCGATATTTGTCCGGATTCCACTTATTTGAAGATTACCG
>Ga0247727_10011870_pt1 | contig 15087 bp, 8 predicted proteins | sample WisWelCaveWW1625_FD_202498 | JGI IMG/M metagenome (GOLD analysis project Ga0247727, IMG submission 202498) | Biofilm microbial communities from Wishing Well Cave, Virginia, United States - WW16-25 | ecosystem: Environmental > Aquatic > Deep subsurface > Groundwater > Cave microbial mat | place... | reverse complement strand
AAGCCCCGGTGGTTCGCCGTCGACGTGCAGCTCGACCGCGAGCTGAGACGCCCGGTCTCGCTGCCCGAGATCCGCGAGACGCCGGGTCTCGAGAACATGATCCTCGTGCGCCGCGGCCGGCTCTCCGTGCAGCCGGTCACGGCCGACGAGTGGCGGATCGTCACTCGCCTCGGGGGTCTTCGACGCAAAGGAGCGAACGTCCATGAACCATGACACGTACCTGGCGCGGCGCCGGGCGCTGATGGGCCGGCTCGGATCCGGTCTGATCGTCGTGCGCGGACAGGGGGCAGGCGGCGCGGTCAACCCGAGCTTCGTCTACTTGACCGGAATCGCGGAGTCGGCGGCCGTGCTCGCGCTCGCGCGCGACGGGATGCGCGTCGGGACGGGCCGCCGGCATCCCGGGGCCGACTACGTTCGCGGTCGAATGGTCGAGCAGGTGCTGTTCCTCCCCGCGAGCAACCCGTTGCTCGCCCGCTGGGGAGAAGACAGTGCCGTGACGCTCGAATCGGTGCGCGCCGAGGAGCTTGGCGTGGACGCCGTCTTCGGAGCGGGCGAGATCCCGGCGCTCTTGACCCAGTGGCTCGGCGTGGCCCGCGTGGTCCACCTCGTGCGAGGCGCACCCGCGTCCCTCGCCGACGACGTCGACGCCGACGCCGCGTTCGGCGAGCGGATCTGCCAGCGGTTCCTCGATGTCGAGCTACGCGACGGCACGCCCGCGGTGCACGAGATGCGGCGGATCAAAGACGACGCGGAGGTCGCGGCGATTCGCCGCGCGATCAACGTGACGGCCGAGGCGCTCGCGGCGCTCGCCGGACGCCTCCGTCCGGGTGTGCGCGAGCACGAGCTCGAGGCCGAGATCGCGCGTGTGTACCGTGCCCGCGGCGCGACGCACGCGTTCGCGCCGATCGTCGGCGCGGGGCCGAACGCGTTGAAGCTGCACTACGTGCAGAACACCGGGACGCTCGAACCGGATCAACTCGTTCTCGTCGACACCGGTGCGGCGCTCGACGGATACCGGTCCGACATCACGCGCACCCTCCCCGTCGGGGGCGCGTTCTCGGCGCGTCAGCGCGAGGTCTACGACGCAGTGCTGCGGGCGGCGGATGTCGCGATCGCCGCGTGCCTCCCCGGGGCGACGCTCGGCGAGATCCACGCGCGAGCGTACGACTCGATCGACCGGGCCGGGTTCGGCCCGGACTTCATCCACGGCATCGGTCACCACCTGGGCCTCGAGACCCACGATGCCGGCGACGTCCATCGCCCCCTCGCGGCTGGCGCCGTGATCACGATCGAGCCCGGAATCTATCTGGCGGACGAGAGGATCGGTGTCCGGATCGAGGACGACGTGCTCGTCGGGTCCGACGGACCGGTGGTGCTGAGCGCGGCGATTCCGCGCGAGGCCGCGGCGGTCGAGCGCTGGATCGCGGCTTCCCGATGAGCGAGCTTCCGCCTGGCGTGTCGCCCGCGCTCGAGCCCGCACCGATCGACAGCGCGTCGGCCATCGTCTTCCGGCGCGGCGAGGATTGCGGGATCGAGGTGCTCCTCGGTCTGCGCTCTCGCCGTACGCGGTTCCTGCCGGGCCACCTCGCGTTTCCGGGGGGACGCGTCGATGCCGTGGACCGCCCGGGCGAGCCTGGTGGTCGCGCGCGTTGCGCATCGCGCGAGGTGCTCGAGGAGACGGGCATCGACGTGCCGGTCGAGCGGTGGGTCGATGCCGGCGAGCGGGTGACCCCGCCGATGTTCCCGATGCGGTTCCGAACGTCGTTCTTCGTCGCCGAGATGCCGAGCCTCGCGCTCCCCGCACAGCTGCCCTCGCCCGAGGAGATCGAGGCGTTGAGGATCGAGCGCCCGGGCCGCGTGCTCGCGGACTGGGCCGGCGGGGACACGCAAGTCCCGCCGCCGGTGCTGCCGATCCTGCGCGCGCTCGCCGAGGCGGACGGCAGGTCCCTCGCGGAGGTCGCGTCCGCGATCGCCGCGGCGAACGCCCTCGAGCAGCACGCGCCGCGGATGGAGTTCTGCCCCGACATCTGGGTCGTGCCGCTGAGGGCTGCGACTCTGCCCCCGGCGACGCACACGAACGCGTGGCTTCCGGGCGGTCGAGCGTTCGTGATCGTCGACCCGGGATCGACCGAAGCTGCGGAGACCCGTCGACTCCTCGACGTGATCGAGCGCCGTCGGGCTCTCGGCCACGTGCCCCGGGCGGTCCTGCTGACCCATCACCACCAGGATCACGTGGGCGGAGCCCGTGAGATCGCAAGCCGGCTCGGTATCCCGCTGCGCGCGCACATGGCCACGCTCGCCGCCCTCGACGTGGCGGGTGTCGCTGTCGAGCCGATCGCCGACGGAGAAGAGATCGACCTCGATGGCCTGATCCTGTGCGCGGTGCACACGCCAGGACATGCCGCGGGGCATCTGGCGTTCCGGGTCGTCGGTCGGGGCGAGCTGATCGCGGGCGACCTCGTGAGCGGCCTGTCGACGATCCTGATCGATCCCGAGTGCGGCGACATGGGCCAGTACCTGGCGTCGCTCGAACGCGTGGCGAGTCTCGGTTGCCGGACCCTGCTCCCGGGCCACGGGCCGCCGCTTCCGGCGCGGGCGATCGGCGAGCTGATCGCGCACCGGCGCGAGCGTGAGCGCCGCGTGCTCGCGACGATCGGGGGCCGCGGGACGAGCCTGGCCGAGATCGCGCGCTCGGCGTACGGCGATGTGGCGGATGCGCCCGCGGCGCTGCTCGAGCTGCAGGCGCTCGCGCACCTCGTGGACCTCGAGCGGCGGGGGCGCGTCGGGCGCGGAGGTGCCGACCTGTGGACAATGACCGGAACGACCGAGGAGGACCTTCGATGAGCCTGGATCCTGGCGCAACCGCCCGCGACATCGAGCGCATCCTGCGGGACAAGCTCGCCCCCGTGCATCTCGACGTGGTCGACGAGTCGAAGCACCACGCCGGCCACGCCGGATCGTCCGAGGGCGGACACTTCCGTGTCGTCGTCGTGTCCCCCGCGTTCGAGGGCCTGAGCCCCGTCGACCGGCATCGGCTCGTGAATGCGGCGCTCGAGGGGCTGTTCGCGGGACGGATCCACGCGCTCGCCCTGCGTACGTGGACGCCCGACGAGGCGTCGAGGCATGGGCGGACCACGTGAGGCGTTTCGGCACTGCTCGTGCGGTCGGGCTCGCGTTCGCCACCCTCGTCGCGGCATCGGAGAGCGACGTTCGAAGCGGGCCCGTTCGGGACACGAGCGCGTCGGCCGGGCCGATCGAAAAGCACCGTGGCTTGAGCTGGGTCGGCGGCCGCCGCCCCGTGACGGCTGTCGACTTCGACCGCCTCGTCGAGAACGGAGTCGACTGGATCGCCCAGAACCCCTTCGGCTGGCAGCGCGGCCTGCACTCACCCGAGATCGCGCTCGCGACGAGTCGAGCCTGGTGGGGGGAGACCGACGAGGGGATCGGAGTCACGACCCATCTCGCGCAGGAGCGCGGCATCCGGACACTCCTGCGGCCTCACGTCTGGCTCAGCGACGTCCCCGACGGCGCATGGCTCGGCGACATCGCCATGAAGGACGAAGCGGACTGGGCGCGATGGTTCGCCTCGTACGAGCGGTTCATCCTGCACTATGCGCGGCTAGCCGAGCATCTCGGTGTCGAGGCGTTCTCGGTCGGCGCGGAGCTCCGCACGGCGACCACGACACGCGAGGCCGACTGGCGGCGCGTGATCGCTCGCGTGCGCGAGGTGTACGGGGGGCAGCTGACCTACGCGGCCAACTGGCACGCCGAATTCGAGGCGATCGGGTTCTGGGATGCGCTCGACTTCGTCGGGATCCAGGCCTACTTCCCGCTCGTCGACGCGGGCGCGCCGAAGGTCTCCGAGCTCGAGGCCGCCTGGCGGCCGCACGTCGAGAAGATCGAGCGCGTGGCTCGTCGTGTCGGAAAGCCGGTCGTGTTCACCGAGGTGGGCTACCGGAGCGCGCCCGCCGCGACAGGACGTCCCTGGGAATGGCTGCGCGAGAGGTCCGAGCCGGCGACCGAGGCGGGGCTCCGGCTGCAGGCCGACGCCTACGAAGCGCTGTTCCGGACGTTCTGGCGACGCAAGTGGTTCGAGGGAGCGTACATCTGGAAGTGGTTCCCCGGTCTCGAGCGCGCCGGTGCCGTTCGGACCGCGGACTTCTCGCCCCAGAACAAGCCGGCGGAACGGGTTCTGGCTCGCTGGTATCGAGGGTCGTAGCGCAGGTGCGCCCCGGAAGACGGAAGGGGCGCTCGATGGTAGCCTGAAGAGGTTCCAGTCGTGGCCGGTGCTGCGGGGGGGCCAGGAGTCTCCCGTGCAGCGTCACCGGTCTTGGCGGAAGGCCGCGTTCTCCGCCGTCGCGCTCGTCGCCACGTTGCTCCCGGCGTACATCGCGGGCGAGGTCGGCTACCGCAGCCTGCACGGCATTCCCGTCCTGCCGGTGCGCCACGGAATCGACCCCGACCGGCGCGCCCTGTCCGGGCAGGACACCAGCGCGATGGACTTCGGCTCCGTCTACTACTACGAGATCTTCCGCGAGTCCGCGAACCCCGTGCTGTTCTACGAGCCCCGGCCCGGGTTCGCGAGGGGGGCCGTTCGGATCAACTCGCACGGCTTTCGGGATCGAGAGTTCACGCCGGCGAAGCCGAGCGGCACGATGCGCATCGTGGTTCTGGGAGACTCGGTCATCTGGGGTCACGGCATCGTCGTCGAGGACACGTTCGCCAAGCAGCTCGAATCCCTGCTGGCCGAGCACTTCGTGGGACGCTTCGAGGTCCTGAACTTCGGCGTCTCGGGGTACTCGCTCCAGCAGGAGATCGAGCTGTTTTTCGAGCGCGCAAGGCATTTCGATCCGGACATCGTGATCCTGGGGACCTCGGTCAACGATCTGCAGTACAGCTCGCTCGAGGGTGATTTTTTCCGCGGCCAGGCCTCCGGGATCCTGCAGAAGTCGTACCTGGCCGACGCTTTGGCGGCCAGCACGAGCTACCTGCTCACCCGCTACCTCGACGTGCCTCCGAGATATCTGGAGCGGGTCGTGGACGTCGAGTTCCACTTGGCACGAGCCAAGCGCGCGGCGCCCCACGTCGGGTGGATGGTCTTGATGTTCCCGCTCCTCGAAAACTTCCAGAACTACGATCTGCAGTGGTATCACGATGCCGTGATCCACCCGGCGAGAGAGCTGGGCTTCGTGGTTCGCGATCTGCGCTACGACTTCCAGCGATTCCCCGAGGCGGAGCTGGGCATCGACCACATCCACCCCAGTCGGTTTGGCAATCAGATCGCGGCGTACGCGGCGCTCGACACGCTGCGCAGCAGCGGCCTGCTCCGGGTCGTTCCCCGGAGCGCCCGGGCGGCCGGACGTTGAGTGTCTCACGCCACCCCGGAGCGTGAGGACCGTCCAGCCGCTCGATCCGCTCGACGCTATACTGCCGGGCACTCGGCCTTCGGAGACCCCACCATGGCGAGACCGCGCAAGACGGCGCCCGTGCTCGCGGGAGCGACGCTGCTCCTCGCGCTACCCCTCGCCCTCGCGACGACGTTGCCGCCGGGATTCGAGGAGCACGACGTCGTCTGCCTCTCCCCGGGGGATCCGGCGCAGCTCGGCTTCGCGCCGGATGGGGACCTGTTCATCGGCGCCAAGTACGGCAAGGTGTGGGTGTGGAGCGCGAACACGGCCCGCGAGGTCGCGTTCCTCGCGGTCAGCTCGGAGCTGGAGCGGGGACTGAACGGGATCGCCGTGGATCCGGATTACCTCGGGAACCGTCACGTGTGGATCTACTACACGACACCCCCACCGGTGCGGAATCGGCTCTCCCGCTTCACCTTCACCGGGACCGCCCTCGTCGACGAGGTCGTCATGCTCGATGGGCCCCTCGTGCTGAACGCGAACCACAACGGCGGAGACATCCGTTTCGCCGCGGACGGCACGCTGTTCGTGGCGATGGGGAACGACGCGCAGGATCCGACCTCGCAGGATCCGTTCGAGCTGCGCGGCAAGATCCTGCACCTGCAGCGCGACGGGAGTGCCGCGCCGGGAAACCCGTTCGCCGACGGAGTCAGCGGCGATCCGCGCGTGTGGGCGCTCGGACTGCGCAACCCGTATCGCATCGGGATCGAGCCCGGCTCCGAGAACCTCCTCATCGCCGACGTCGGCTGGTTCCTGTGGGAGGAGATCCACCGCGGGATTCGCGGGGCGAACTACGGCTGGCCGACGGTGGACGGTCCGAGCCCGGCCGGGATTCCCGGGACCGTGTATCCGATCCACGCGTACTCCCATGAAGGAACAGGCGCGGCGATCATCGGCGGCGACTTCGCCGGACCCGGCGCCTTCGCGCCGGAGTACGAGGGCGACTACTTCTTCGGTGACTTCGTCCGGCGCGAGATGTACCGCATGCGGTTCGATGGGAGAGGCAACCCCGCCTCCGTCGAGTTGTGGGCCACCGCGGTCCCGCGTCCCTCCGATATCGAGTTCGGCCCGGACGGCGCGCTGTACTACGTCAGCTTCGGCGGCGGCGGGATCCCCGTCGGGTGCGTCAAGCGGATCGCCTACCCGAGCGGGTCGAATCGTCAGCCGATCGCCGTGGCGTCAGCGACTCCGGACAGCGGCCTCGCGCCCCTCGAGGTGGCCCTCGACGGCAGCGCTTCGAGCGACCCGGACGGCGATCCGCTCGATCCCTCCTGGGCCATCGGGGACGGATCGACGGTGCCCGCCGCAACCACTCTTCCCGTCTACCCCCAGGGTGTGTACCTCGCCGACCTCACGGTGAGCGATGGGCGTGGGGGTTCGGATCGCTCCCCGCGGATCCGTATCGTCTCGGGCAACCGCCGGCCCGTGGTGGCGATCGACGCGCCCGCCGCCGCGCCGTACACCGCCGGCCAGACCGTTTCGTACTCCGGCATCGCGACCGACCCCGAGGAGGGCGCGGTCCCGTGCTCGCGGTTCACGTGGCAGGTGGTCCGGCACCACGGGACGCACGCGCATCCCGTCGTGGGGCCCGAGCAGGGCACGTGCGCAGGTTCGTTCACGATCCCGGACCGGGGTGAGAGCGCGGTCGATCTCCGGTACGAGATCGTCCAGTCGGCCACGGACACCGGGGTGCCGCTCGGCGCGACGGGTGCGCTGAGGGGTGAGCATGCGATCTCGCTTCACCCCCTGACCTCGTGGATGACGTTCGAGACGGAGCCTCTCGCGGACCTCGAGATCACCCTCGACAACGCGACGTTCGTAGCGCCCTACGTCGTGCAGGGCGTCGCCGGGTTCCTGCGCGACGTCGGCGTGCCGGACGCACAGCCACGAGACGGCCACACCTACCGCTGGCTCTCCTGGTCCGACGCTCTAGACCGAGAGCACGAGATCCGCACACCCCCAACGGATGCGACCTACGTCGCCCGCTTCGGCTGCGACGTCGTGGTCGAGGTGACGGACGTGAGCCTGGCCAAGGACCCTGGCGGTGCGATCGAGTTGCGCTGGGCTCCCGTCCCCGATCCGTGTCTCGCCGCGGGGCCGAGCCGATACCGGATCTACGGGGCGGCCACGGCTCGACCGGCGAACCCGCCCGGTGCGTTTCCGGACGACCCGCCATTCGTGCTTCTCGGAACCTCGGGTGAGGAGCGGTTCCTCGAACCGTCTTCCGGCAACTTCGGCTATTTTCTAGTGGTTGCCGAGGGCACGGACCGGTTCCCGGGCCCTGTGGGTCATTACTGAGCCGGAACCGCGCGCCGTGGCAGGTCCATGCGCACGCGTGGTGAGACTCAGTTGAAGTCGCAGGCGTCCCCGAGTCCGTCGCGGTCCGTGTCGGACTGGTCCGGATTCGGGACGGCCATGCAGTTATCGCAAACGTTTCCGACGAAGTCTCGGTCCGAGTCGATCTGTTCCGGGTTCGCGATCGCCGGGCAGTTGTCCGCCGAGTCCTGGATCCCGTCCCCGTCCCGGTCGAGGCCGAGCGACGGACAAGCCGGGTCGGGGTGCACGAGCGTCCCGCCGGGTCGACGTCCGGCCGCGGAGTCCCCGCACAGGTTCCTCGAGGCGACGAGATAGAAGAAAGTCTCGTCCGGCGCCGGCGCATCGACCACGACGGCCTCGCGGGCCATCTCGTCCGCCGACACGCACGCGAGGTTGTACACCCAGGGTGTCTCGGGCAGCCGCGAGCCGCGGTAGACGTTGGCCAGGTGTCCCTGGAAGCTCGGGAGCCAGCGCAACCGGACGCCCGCACCAGCGACGTCGAGACGGAGCGTCGGACCGATGAGACTCGGCGGGGCCGCAACCCCGCGGATCACCGGGGCGCAGTCCACCAGATCGTTGGCGCCGTCGTCGTCGTCGTCGGGGTCGACGTCGGCGCACAGGTTGTCGCCGTCGAGGTCGTTGTACGGGTCGAGCGGGCAGAGGTCGCACGCATCTCCCAGGCCATCGACGTCCTGGTCCGCCTGGCTCGGGTTGGCGTTCTGCGGGCAGTTGTCCAAATCCGCGCAGAGGAAATCGCTGTCCGCATCGTTGAACGGATCGAGCCGGCAGGAATCGCACACGTCGCCGGTTCCGTCACCGTCCTGGTCGAGCTGGTCTGCGTTCGGGTTGTACGGACAGTTGTCGTCCGGGCACTGGTTGAGCAAATGGTCCGGGTTGCCAAAGCCATCCTGATCCGTGTCCTGGCAGACGTCGCACGCGTCGCCGATCCCATCCTGGTCGGCGTCGAACTGACCGGGGTTCTGCGTGACGAGGCAGTTGTCGCAGTCATCCCCGCTGCCATCCTGATCCAGGTCGGCCTGCGCGGGGTTCGCATCCGCCGGACAGTTGTCGATCGGGCACATCGTCGCTGGGAGGCCAGGGTTGCCGAGCCCGTCGCCGTCAGGGTCGGTACACGGGTCACAGGCGTCGCCGATCGAGTCGGCATCGAGATCCTGCTGTCCCGGGTTGGCCGCGGTCGGGCAGTTGTCGACGCCGCCGCACACCCCGTCGAGATCGATGTCGTTCACGCTGTCGAGCGGACAGGAGTCGCACGCGTCGCCGAGCCCGTCGCTGTCGAGGTCGCTCTGGTCGTTCGACACGCTCGGGCAATTGTCCAGGTTGCCGCACACACCGTCGGCATCGATGTCGTCCAGCGGATCGAGGGGGCACGAGTCGCAGGCGTCCCCCCGGCCATCCGCGTCCGCGTCCGACTGTCCGGGGTTCGGGGCTCCGGGGCAGTTGTCGAGCACGCACGTGTTGGCAGGGTACCCTGGGTCTCCGGCGCCGTCGCGGTCCGTGTCCGTACAGGGGTCACAGACGTCGCCGATGCCGTCGATGTCGAAGTCCCCTTGGCCCGCATTCGCGACGGTCGGGCAGTTGTCGGCGTTGCCGCACACCCCGTCGGCGTCGGCGTCGTTGGCCGCATCGAGCGGGCAGCCGTCGCAGCTGTCGCCGGCGCCGTCGCCGTCCGCGTCGGTCTGCCCGGGGTTCGCGGTCGCCGGGCAGTTGTCGACGGCGCAGACGCTCGCCGCGTACCCGGGGTCCCCGAACCCGTCCCCGTCGCTGTCGGTACAGCCGTCGAAGCCATCGCACACGCCATCGAAGTCGCCGTCATCTCCAGTCGTGCAGGCGCACGACGCCGTTCCGACACCGAGCGACGGGTCGCGCGGGGCGATCTGGCTCGGGCCCCCGCTGTCCCACGTTCCCGTCTGCCCCGCGCAGTTCGAGGCGCGAACCAGGTACAAGAACGCTTGTTCGGGCAGCGGGACGGCCGGATCGACGGCCACCGTGTCGGCGCCGTCGTCCTCGAGGCATCCGAGCGATGCCGCGCCGAAGTCCCCGGCCGTCGCCTGAAGCCCCGTCAGGTCCCCCTTGTACAGGTCGTACCGCACGGCCGCCGCGACGGGGGACCAGGTGATGGTCTGCCGATCCGCGAGGACCGTCAGTGACTGCTGGCCGGCCGGCGGTCCCGCGTGCGCGCAGACTGCGTCTGGGGCCAAGGTCGAGTCCCCGCCCGACACGTTCGATACGCCGAGACGCACCGAGTACAGACCCGCCGCCGTGTACTGGTGCTGCGGGCTCGGGACCGTGCTGTCGATCTGGCCGTCGTCCTCGAAGTCCCAGGACCAGGAGTCCGGAGCGTTCGAGGACGCGTCGGTGAACGACACGGCCAGCGGAACTTGCCCCGTCGTCGGCTGTGCGCTGAAGTCGGCCAGGGGCCCCAGGATCGCGGGTCCCTTGAACATCGTGAAGTGGTCGACCACCTGGCCCGCGTCTCCGACGAACGTCAGATCGAGCCTCGGACCGTTCACGTCGAGGACGAGGGAGCCGAGCTGGTTCCACGACACGAACATCGCCGGGTGGTCGAGAGACCCTCCAGTGATCTGCCCCGACGAGCCGCAGACGGTGTGGACGATGCCGGAGTACGGAGTCGTCGTCGCCGGCTTCTCGTATGGCCCGTCGCCCTCTTCCCGACCGTCGCCGGCATCGACCCGCATCGATGGATCGAAGGTCGCCGAAACGCCGTAGTGGCCCACGATCGGCCACGAGCGCTCGTAGCTGTGGCTGTGACCGGTCAAGGTCAGGTCGACGCCGTACTGGTCGAGGATCGGCACGGCGTACTGCCGCATCTCCACCAGGTTGAGCTCGGTGTCCGAGTCGTGAGAGCCCTTGCTGTACGGCGGGTGGTGCCAGAACGCGATGATCCACTCCTGGGCCGTGCTGGCCAGATCCTGCTGGAGCCAGACGAGCATCGGCGCGATCGGCAGGCGGTTCGAATCCTCGGAGTCGAGCACGACGAAATGGATGTTGGCGTAGTCGAACGAGTAGTACGCCTCGGTGCCCGACACCCGCCCGCCCGCCTCGGCCTGAGCCGGCAGGGAGAACATGTCGAAGTACGGACCGGACTGCGTGCCCGACGAGGACGCGTGCGCGTCGTGGTTCCCGATCGTCGGCCAGAGCACGGATCGCCGCAGCATGCCCGGGTACATGTCGAACACGGCGTCCTGGTATTGGGCGTCCGTACCGTCGGGGTAGGCGTTGTCCCCGAGCATCAGCCAGAGGTCCGTTTGCCGAGCGCCCGTGAACGCGTAGTACCCGTCGCGCACCGCGCGGGCGTTCGCATTGGCCGTGCCCGAGTCGCCGAGGATCCAGGCGCGGGTCGGCTTCCGCGTGCCAACGGGAGGACTGGTCCAAAAGAAATGGCTCGTGTCTCCGCCCGCCATGACTTCCGTCGGCGTGCCCACCGCGTAGTAGTACTTCGTGCCGGGCGTCAGGCCGTTGATTGGAACGATGTGGTCGGTCACGAGGGCGGAGTCGCTCTCGTTCGCCGTTAGGTTGTCCGGCGCGTCGCCGAACGCCACAGTCGAGCTCGTCGGGAGATCGGTGCGCCAGCGCACGATCATGCCGTCGGGCGTGCCGGTCTGGAGGTATGGGCCGCGCACGATCTTCGGCGCCGCGTTCGCGCGGAGGATCGTCGCCAGCGCGAGGTCGGACGAGCCGGATCCGGTGTTCCAGATTCCGACGGTCAGGACGTTCGATCCGTTCTGGAGTACGGGAAGCGCCGTTCCGGTGATGTCGGTGTACGTGTAGGACGGAACGGAACCGTTCCCGGATTCGTGTGCGGACGCCGCCGTGTCCCAGGCCGGCGGCCCCGGCGGCATCTCGGCCGAGCGATGCACCTCGACGTCGTTGATCCAGGCGATCACACCGTCGTCGTAGTCGAACCCGAGGAACAGGTTGCCGATGCTCGTCGTGTCCGCAACGTCGAACGGGATCCGTATGTAGGAGGAGAGGGTCCCTTCGGGCACCACGCTTGCGATCCACTGCACGCTGCCACCGGGATTCGTGTCGTAGCCCACTCCCAAGAGCCCGATCGACCAGGCCGAGTCGTCGAACGCCGGGGCGGTCCATGCGCCGTCGATACCGGGATCGGCCAGGTTGGCCAGGTATCGCACCGGCGTGGTCGAGTCGACGAGAACGGTCTCGGCCGCCGCGGAGCCGAGCGTCGCCAGACCGACCCAGACGGCGATCGTCGCGCAGGGGACGCCGCGACGAAGCCGGCGCGGGGCGTGGGGGAACGCGATCATCTCTGCTCCGCCCGCGCGCCCGCTACTGGGTCGGAGTCTGCTCATCCAATCGCTGCAGCGCGGCTCGGGCCTCGGATTCAAGGACCGAGACGGCCTTCGTGTCACGTCGTGCCTTCGGAAGCGTCTCGATAGCGGCGATCGCCCGGACGTACGCGGCGCGTGCATCGGTCGGCCGCCCGGCAGCTTCGAGGATCGTCCCGCGGCGTACGAGCCACGGCTCCTGCCGGACCGATCCACGCGCGAGTTCGTCGATCCGCCGGAGCGCCCCGTCGTAGTTCCGGCGCTCGATCTCGAGGTCGACGGCGAACAGCTGGAGCGTCACGGGGTCACCCAGCCGCGCCCTTCCCTCGTCGAGTCCCTCGATCGCCCGAGCCAAGTGCTCGGGGCCGGCGGCTTGAAGCGCCCGGGCGCGGTCGAGGTAGTTCTCCGGGCGGGGGTCCCGGCTCTCGTTCTCGATGCACCGCGTCAGGTCCTCCGCGGCCTTCAGGTGCTCTCCCATCGCTTCGAGCACGCGGCCCCGCAGTGCGAGCGCCTCGACGTCGTTGGGGCGCCTCTTCAGGTATCGGTCGAGGTACGGTTTGGCATCCGTCGGCTTGCCGGCGTCGGACTTCACGCGCGCGAGGCACAGCTCGGCCGTCGCAAGTTCCGGCTCGAGCGCAAGTGCGGTGAGGAGGTCCGTTTCGGCGGAGGTCCAATCCCGATGGATTCGATGGAGTTCTCCACGACGGACGTACAGCGTGGCATCCTCGGGGCTGGCCGCGATCAGGTCGTTCATCCGCCCGATCTGCTCGTCCACACCCGGATGTGCGGCGATCGAGGGCGCAGGGAACGCCGCTACGCCCACCAGCAGCGAAATACCTACAATTCTTCGACGCCAGGTCATGGTGATGCGCCCTATATGTACGCGCTTTCCCGAGAGAGTCCACTCCGGCAGGACTGGACCTAGACTCAAGCCAGACGCCGCCGGAGGTGGGTGATGCTAGCACCCCGAGCCGGGGAAGACCGTTGCGTTGGTGTCGTCGCAGTCCGTGCCGGGAGCTACGCCGGGAGGCGGGAGGATCTCGCCGTAATCGTCCCCGTCGACGTCTCGCCGGCAAAGTCCGCCTGAGGACTCGTTCGGCGCAGCGCCGGGGAACGTCACGACCGAGGTGTCGTCGCAGTCGGTTCCGGGAACGACGCCGGGCGGTGGTGCGATGTCGCCGTAGTCGTCGCCATCGACGTCCCGCCGGCACAAGCTTCCTGACGAGTCGTTTGGGGCGGCGCCGGGGAACGTAGCGGACGAGGTGTCGTCGCAGTCCGTTCCAGCCGTGACGCCGGGCGGTGGTGCGACGTCACCGAAGTTGTCACCGTCCACGTCCCGATAGCACAGATTCGCGGGCGACTCGTTCGGGGCGGCGCCCGGGAACGTCGCTGCGGAGGTGTCGTCGCAGTCGGCGGCTGTGCACGTGTTGCCCGCCCCACCGGCTGAGCCGTAGCCGTCGCCATCGACGTCTATGCAGGTATCGGCGCAGTCGGGAGTGCCGTCGCCGTCGACGTTGGTCGTGCAGTCGCTCGTGCAGCTTGCGACCGAGTCGTTGCAGTCAACGGCCGTGCAGGTGTTGCCCGCGCCACCAGCTGAGCCGTAACCGTCGCCATCGACGTCGATGCAGGTGTCGGCGCAGTCGGGAGTGCCGTCGCCATCGACGTTGGTCGTGCAGTCGTTCGTGCAGCTGGGCACCGCGTCGTCGCAATCGCTCGTGACGCACCAGCCGTCGGAATCGGCGTCCGTGCAGTTCGTGTTGCAATGGTTGTTGCCGTCGTCGCAATCCGCCGCGCTACAGGTGTTGCCGGCGCCGCCGGCCGAGCCGTAGCCGTCGCCATCGATGTCGATGCAGGTGTCGGCGCAGTCGGGAGCGCCGTCGCCATCGACGTTGGTCGTGCAGTCGTTCGTGCAGCTGGGGATCGTGTCGTCGCAATCACCTGCGCACACGCGGAACGTGTCGGCGTCGGCGTCGGCTTCGTTGGCTGGTACGCCGCCCGCGCAGTCGTTGTCCAGACCGTCGCAGATTTCCGGGTTGCCCGGGAATCGTGCAGCACTCGTGTCGTCGCAATCGCCGGCACACACGCGGAAGGTGTCCGCGTCGGCGTCGGCTTCGTTGGCTGGTACGCCGCCTGCGCAGTCGTTGTCCAGACCGTCGCAGATCTCCGGGTTGCCCGGGAACCGTGCCGCGCTCGTGTCGTCACAGTCACCCGCACACACGCGGAACGTGTCCGCGTCGGCGTCCGCTTCGTTGGCGGGTACGCCGCCCGCGCAGTCGTTGTCCAGTCCGTCGCAGACTTCCGGGTTGCCCGGGAACCGCGCTGCGTTCGTGTCGTCGCAATCACCTGCGCACACGCGGAACGTGTCGGCGTCGGCGTCCACCTCGTTGGCCGGCACGCCACCTGCGCAGTCGTTGTCCAGTCCGTCGCAGACTTCCGGGTTGCCCGGGAACCGCGATGCGTTCGTGTCGTCGCAATCGCCGGCACACACGCGGAACGTGTCGGCGTCGGCGTCGGCCTCGTTGGCGGGCACTCCGCCTGCGCAGTCGTTGTCCAGTCCGTCGCAGATCTCCGGGTTGCCCGGGAACCGCGCAGCGTTCGTGTCGTCACAGTCACCCGCGCACACGCGGAACGTGTCGGCGTCCGCGTCAGCTTCGTTGGCTGGTACACCGCCCGCGCAGTCGTTGTCTAGACCGTCGCAGATCTCCGGGTTGCCCGGGAACCGTGCAGCACTCGTGTCGTCGCAATCGCCTGCACACACGCGGAAGGTGTCGGCGTCGGCGTCGGCTTCGTTGGCGGGCACGCCGCCCGCGCAATCGTTGTCCAGGCCGTCGCAGACTTCCGGGTTGCCCGGGAACCGCGCTGCGTTCGTGTCGTCGCAGTCGCCATGGCAGATGCGGGACCCATCTCCGTCCGCGTCGGCCTCGTTGGCAGGTACACCGCCTGCGCAGTCGTTGTCGCGCCCGTCGCACAGCTCGGGCGCTCCCGGGAACACGTCGTTGCGCGTGTCGTCGCAATCGCCGGCACACACGCGGAAG
>Ga0247727_10011869_pt1 | contig 15089 bp, 11 predicted proteins | sample WisWelCaveWW1625_FD_202498 | JGI IMG/M metagenome (GOLD analysis project Ga0247727, IMG submission 202498) | Biofilm microbial communities from Wishing Well Cave, Virginia, United States - WW16-25 | ecosystem: Environmental > Aquatic > Deep subsurface > Groundwater > Cave microbial mat | place... | reverse complement strand
CCGCACACGCCATTCACGGAATTCTTTCGCTTTTTCTTCTAATCGGTCCTCGAGTGCTGTCGCCGTAGCACGGATGTCGTGCGAAATTCGCATCGAACAAAATTTAGGACCACACATCGAACAAAATTTGGCGTCTTTATATCCCTCGTGTGAAAGTGTTTCGTCATGGAAAGCCTGCGCCGTCTCCGGGTCGAGTGCGAGTGAAAATTGGTCATTCCAACGAAAATCGAACCGAGCTCGCGATAACTCGTCATCCCATTGCCGCGCACCGGGATGCCCCTTGGCGACATCTGCAGCATGAGCAGCAATGCGGTAAGCGATCAATCCCTGTTTGACGTCCTCGCGGTTGGGGAGTCCCAAATGCTCCTTTGGCGTCACATAGCATAACATCGCGGTCCCGTACCAGCCGATCATCGCAGCGCCAATTGCGGAGGTAATATGATCGTAGCCAGGAGCAATGTCCGTCACGAGCGGGCCCAGCGTATAAAATGGGGCTTCGTGACAGATCGCCTGCTGCCGGTCGACGTTCTCTTTAATGAGATGCATCGGTACATGCCCGGGTCCCTCAACCATTACCTGGACATCGTGTTTCCAGGCGCGCTCCGTCAACTCCCCTAATGTATCAAGCTCTGCAAACTGTGCGGCATCGTTGGCATCCGCGATCGATCCGGGGCGAAGTCCATCCCCTAACGAAAATGATACGTCATAACGCTTGAAGATCTCACAGATCGCGTCGAAGTGAGTGTAAAGAAAATTTTCCTGATGATGGGCCAAACACCAATGCGCCATGATCGATCCACCGCGCGAGACGATGCCGGTTAGACGACTCGCGGTAAGCGGAACATATCGCAGCAGCACACCGGCATGAATCGTCATGTAATCGACACCCTGCTTTGCCTGCTCCTCGATCACAGCAAGTAAAAGGTCCGCGGATAGCTCCTCCGGCTTCTTCACGCGGTTCAACGCTTCATAAATTGGAACCGTTCCAATCGGGATTGTCGAATGACGCAGAATCGCCTCTCGAGTCTCGCAAATATCTTTCCCAGTCGAGAGATCCATTAGGGTGTCGGCCCCCCAGCGAACCGCCCAGTCGAGTTTTTCAACCTCATCCGCGATCGATGACGTCGTCGCGGAATTGCCGATGTTCGCGTTGATCTTGACGCGAAATTTCTTGCCGATGATCATCGGGTCGAGTTCAGGGTGACGAATATTCGCGGGGATAATCGCACGCCCAGCCGCGATCTCTGCTCGGACGAATTCCGCAGGCATGGTTTCGCGGGCCGCAACAAACGCCATCTCCTCCGTGATTACACCGCGCCGAGCAAAGCAAAGCTGCGTGACGTTCATTCCGGTCCGGTTTCTTAGCCAGTTCTGCCGCATAACGTTTCCCCACTTCATTCCAGTCAAGACTCAACGAGTTTTCATCAGCCGATTTGTTGCCTCTCTTTAGTTTCGAAACATCCTCTCTGGACCTATTTCATCCCGCAGACCCCGGCCAGGACACCAGGAGATCCCCTACTTCTTCGACCAAGATATTGCGACCGATACGGCATGCAACCTACTCAGCTTTATCGAATTCGAATTTCTCCGCAGCCTGACGGAGCATCGGCTCAAGCTCACCGCTGTCCTTCATCTCGACCAAAATGTCACAACCGCCGATAAATTTTCCGTCAATATAGATCTGTGGAATCGTCGGCCAATTTGCATACTGCTTGATCCCTTGGCGGATCCCTTCATTCTCCAAAACATTGACCGCGGCAAACGGCACATCGAAAGACTTGAGAACGTCGACTGCGCGAGCGGAAAAACCGCACATTGGGCGTTCCGGCGTGCCCTTCAGGTAGATAATAATTGGATTGCCTTTGACCTGCTCGTCAATCAGCTTCTGGACATCATCGATCGTACTCATGGGACTCCTTTATTCTTTTGCCGATCCAGTACATGATGGACCTGCACGCGGAAACGATTCCTGTCGAACACGGGGTTTACCATAAACATGAACAATCTCCAAACGATGGTGTCGCTTACCCAAACGAGAAGACAGCTAACCGAAGCCGCCATATCCGGACTGGTGGCGGTCGCCATCGGAGCATTCGGGGCCCATGGGCTTTCTCTTACGTCTGAGGCCAAAATTATGTTCCGCACGGCCGTTGACTACCAGATGTTTCATACCGCGGCGCTTTTGTCGCTCGTCGCCATGCACCCCTACTTATCGTTGCGAGTTCTAAATTGGATACGCCGCACCTGGATCATCGGCGTCGTTTTGTTTAGCGGCAGCCTTTATCTCCTGGCGATCACCCAGAAAAGCTGGCTCGGGATGATTACACCGGTAGGAGGGATCTCGTTGCTGGCGGGTTGGGGAACATTGATTGTCGGAAGCATTCGGAATTTCTCTACAGCCGACTAGCCTCGGACAGCATGCTACTGCCACGCGACTAATTGTTATCGGAATATACAACCGCACTCAACGAACTTAAGGCGAGGGGTTTTTCTTTCAACTTTTACATAAGCCTGGTAGTTCGGTCCGATGCGTGTCGTTTCGTTATTAGCGAGTTGTACCGAGACGGTCTGCAGGCTCGGGGGCGAATCGACGTTGGTCGGACGCTCCCGTCCAATCTTTTTAGCGGATGGGGGGAATCAATTTTTTAACCGTCCGGGTCCGCGCATCGTGGAGTCGCTCCAAATATTGGCTGAGATCTGTCATCCGGACGAGTTTGGTTTTTTGGCCACGAGGGAACGGGTTGGATTCGCTGGCAGAGCCGATAAACAGCTGTTAGCAAAGCCCTTCCTTCGGCATTGATCAGCATAAAGACCACATGGCAATCTCCTGTATTACACGAGAGCGCAGGAGACAAGATGTCAGGTTCAGGTCAGCCACCCCTGATTATTATTATCGGTGGAGCAATTGCCGGTGCTGAGTCGGCAAGGTTCTTCGCTGACCTTGGCGCAACCGTAATCGTGATCGAGCAAAATCAGCGCCCTTATGGGAAGGTCGAAGACGGCCTGCCGCGCTGGCATCTCAAACTGCAGCAGAAACATATACGTGAAATCGATGACCATTTGTCACTGCCGACAGTTCATCTGGTGCCACGCACGCAAGTCGGAGCCGACATACGTCTCGATCAGATTCAAACTTGGCAGCCGGACGCGGTTATTTTCGCGAGCGGCGCATGGCGAGATCGTCCACTATCTATCCCGGGAGTCGAGCGCCATCTCGGAAAGCGGTTTTGCTATCAGAATCGCTTCGTCTACTGGTTTAATCATTACCTAGATCAGGCTTATGACGGTGATCAGGTCGACATCCAAGATCACGCCTTGGTAGTCGGCGGGGGACTGGCGTCGATCGATGTCGTCAAGATTCTGCAAATCGAGCTGGCGCGAAAGGCTTTTAAGGAACGAGGGATTTCGTACACCAGTCCGGCTCTGGAGCATGGGAATGGGCTTCGGGCCGCACTTGATCAACATCGGCTCACGCTGACCGATCTCGGACTTACCGGCGCGACGTTGATCTATCGCAAACCGGCCGAAGAGCTGCCGCTCGCACCGATCCCGCCGACCGCCACAGAAGCCGAGCGATTGAAAAGAAAGCAGGTGAGTTTGAAACTATTGTCGCTAGCGCAGCAGAAATTTTTATTTCGCTTTCTTCCCGCTCATCTTCCGGTCGGCCTCTTGGAAGAAAACGATCAGCTGGTCGGTCTCAAACTGATGCCGACCAGCGCGCATGGAGAACCGCTACCTGGCGCAGCGTCCGTTGATGTTCGCTCACGATTGATTATCAGCTCAATCGGTTCGATCCCGCACCCGATCGAGGGGCTTACACTTAACGGAGAACGATATCGACTCTCAGATGGTGAAACCTGTCAAGCGGCAGGGTTTGAGAATGTCTATCTCGTCGGGAATGCTGTAACGGGGAAAGGAAACATCATCACCTCCCAGCGCCATGCTCGAATGGTCTGCGAAAAGATTTTGGCGCGCTTACAAAACCGAATCCGCGGCGGTGCCAAAATCGAATTGGCACTGGCGAAGATCCGGGAACGCCAACGGGAGGTGGGATACCCGGGCGATTATCGCACATATCGTGATATGGTCCGCTGGCAAAATCCGGATGCGGGAACCATGCATGGGTAACCTCTCGCCAATCTCCTTACGTTAACTTTTTTCATGTTTCATCCGTGTGGCATGCGTCGCTTCAATGCGACCTGTGCGTTCCGGACCAGCCCGGAGTGCTTACCGCGCCGAATAGCGCTGTTTTTGAAATACCTCTCGTAGTCCTCCACCGATAGGTCGGCTAACTGTTCTCCTGTCGAAGTTGTCACCGCGGATCTCGGCGTAAACGCAGTCTCATCGGTCGGTTGCTGAAACCGGCCGTTCCAAGGACAAACCTCCTGACAGATGTCGCAGCCAAAGACCCAGTTGCTCAGCTGATCGCAGATATCGTTCGGAAATGTCTCGCCGCGATATTCGACTGTCCAATACGAAAGACACCGATTCGCATCGACAAGATATGGCTGTACAATAGCCTGCGTGGGACAAGCATCTAAACAGCGTGTACAACTCCCACAAAAGTCAGGAATCGGCGAATCCGCGTCGAGTTCGCAGGTTAAGAGCAGCTCACCCAAAAAGATCCATGACCCATAATCGCGTGAAATGATGTTTGAATGTTTGCCCTGCCAGCCAATCCCGGCCTGAGCTGCCCACCATTTGTCCATTGTCGCCGATGTGTCGATACAAATTTTGCCGGCCACATCGGGCCATCGCCCTTGCACCCGATCCAGAAGGGTTTGTAGCTTCCATTTCAGTACCTGGTGGTAATCGTCGCCCCATGCATACCGCGATATCTTGGCTAGCGTTCCAGATGAAGCCGACGCTCCATGGTCGGACACATAATAATTTAGTCCAACAACCACGATCGAACGCGCGTCAGGCAAAAGCATTTGTGGTTCAATACGCCTCACTGGATCGCGAGCCATCCATGCCATATCGGCATGGTAGCCACGCGCTAACCAGTCCATCAGCCTGTCGGCGGAGCCTATTCGATCGGCCCGTGTGATTCCAACTTTATGAAAGCCTAACACTTGGGCCTGGTGTTTGATCCATTCCGTGCGTTCCGGAATCGACTGTGGGTTCGCATCCATCAAGTGTCACGACGCTTGACGATCGACGGAGGGGAGATTCGTCACTCGGGGGATCACGCTTGCTTCTCCCACTGCCGCTGGCCACACAACGCCGATCAACGTATTCGTTGTAGCCTCGATGATTTTGACATCAACCAGGTCACCCGGCCCGTGCTCAGGTGCAAAAAAGACCACTCTCTTATTTCGATCGGTTCGACCGAGCCATTCGGTCGGTCGCTTCTTACTAGGCGCTTCAACGAGCACGCACTGAACCGTACCGATGTCCCGTTCGTTGCATGCCTTGGAAATGGTTCTCTGTAATTGATTAAGCAGAACGACGCGCGCTGTTTTCACCGAATCAGGCACATCGTCCGGAAATTTGCGGGACGCAATCGTTTGTTTCCGTTCGCTATATTTGAAAATGAAGGCCGAGTCGAATTCGACCTCGCGAACCAACGAAAGCGTATCCGAAAATTGCTCGTCGGTTTCCCCAGAAAAGCCGCAAATGATGTCGGTGGTTAAAGACACGCCCGAAAGAATCTGGCGAATCTGGTCGACCAACCGCCGATAGTCGTCACGGGTATAAGATCGATTCATGCGCATCAACACCTGATCGTTTCCCGACTGCAACGGCAAATGAATATGCTTGCAAAGCGTTGGACTATCGGCCATCACCTGAAGTAGCCGTTGGGGAAAATCTTTGGGGTGTGGCGACGTGAAGCGGATCCGCGAGATGCCTGGCACACATCCAACCTGTTCCATCAGATCGGCGAAGGTCGTGCCGTCATGATGATAGGAGTTCACATTTTGACCAAGCAGCGTGATCTGCTTAAACCCTTCCGCGACGACCTGCTTCGCCTCCTCGACAATTCCATCCACCGCTCGACTTCGCTCACGCCCGCGGGTATACGGAACGACGCAAAACGAACAAAAATTGTCACACCCTCGCATAATCGCGATCCAGGCGGTAACCCCGGACACCCGGCACGGAACAATATCAGCATATGTTTCGTATTCCGATAACGAAAAATCGCTCGCGATCTCATGCCCACCAACCGATTGCTCGATCAAGCTAGGCAACTTCTTGTACCCATCAGGGCCAACCACGAGGTCAACAGTCGACACGCGCTCGGTCAATTCTTCTCGCAACGACTGTGCCATGCAACCCAAAACGCCGATCTTTCGAATCCGACCGCGACGTTTGAGCCCTTTGAGCTCATTGAGGCGAAAATAGATTTTCTCATGCGCATGTTCACGAATGGCACAGGTGTTCAACAACACGATGTCGGCCTGTTCCACGCTCCTGACAAATGCATATCCGCTCTTTGTCAAAATTCCTTGGATCAACTCGGAGTCATAACTGTTCATCTGACATCCGTATGTCTCCAAATAAACCTTCGGTTGGATGCCATTCGATCCTGTGCCACGCCCTGAGGATAACGTCTGTTTATCGTGAGTCGACTCGTCAAGGCGAAACGGGTCGATCAACACTGACAGTTGCGGCAATTCCCGTCCCATCAGGATTGGGCCTCCGCGCCAACGGCGAGGTCGCCCCGGATAGTGACGATTCGGGCGTCTATTAGCTGGTTCGGCGAAAAGGATTGGTCGAAGGTCATTTTCACAAAATTTCCTGTGATGCCAGCCGTGGTTTCATCCTTCGCGCTATTTTCGGTCAAGACTTGAACGGTTCTTCCGACGAATTGATGGTAAAATGGGGAAGTCTGGTCGATTCTATCAACCTGCATCGCGGGCGAACTTAGCCCTTTTTGGCTTGCAATTCAACGACGGCTACACCTGCCGTCACCGGTATCATCATTCTCATCGACATGATTGCCAACACCACGGATCGTCGTGGGCACGGCAAATAGCCTACACTCGGACTACAATGCCCCACGCGCCTCATGAGCAGCCGGTCGTCGATCCACAGCTGACACACTTGAGACAAGTCCCGTTTCGGACCAACGTGAACTGACCGCATTCAGGGCAACTATCCCCTTCAAAACCTTTAATTCGAGCGATCTGCACACGACTTGTTGAGAGCTCCATCATGGAGGTATGTCCGCCCACTGCCCTTGCAACTCGCGGCGACGTTGTAACGACACCCATCTGAACATCCCCTGAAGAGGAGGCATATGCCGTTGTACCACGTCCCATGACGATGGTTGCCCCTCGTCCATTGGCTTTGATGGTCGTTTTCGTCGATCCTTGAAGCGAAATGACGGACTCTTCTATCTCCCCGATCGCCTCAACGGCGGCGAGCTCATCCTCTCCTTTACCTGCAGTACTCGCCAAAACGTCCTCTTCGTCGACCTGGCGCAGGTCGTTCCGCCCGAGATAGGAGATCGCCAATTCTCTAAAGACATAATCGATGACCGATGTCGCCATTCGAATATTCTGGTTCCCCTGAACAAACCCATTTGGCTCAAATCGGGTAAAGACGAACGCTTCGACGAATTCTTCCAGAGGAACACCATGTTGCAATCCCAAGGAGACCGCGATTGCAAAGCAGTTCATTAAACTTCGAAACGCTGCCCCTTCTTTATGCATGTCCAAAAAGATCTCGCCCAGCTTACCATCCTCATATTCTCCGGTACGGATATAGACTTTATGCCCGCCGACGATCGCTTTTTGCGTATATCCTTTGCGACGATCCGGCAACCGCTGCCGTTGGCCTTGTGTCAGATATTTAAGAACAATTCGTTCGGTGATTTTTTCAGCAATTCTCTCCACAGACGCCGGTGTGCAGCAATCGTCGATCGATGAAGCGATTTCGCTGGCCAACGGTTGCGACAATTTCGAGCCATCGCGATAGATCGATACAGCTTTAAGCATCAGATCACGTGATAATAAGTAGGCCCTTTTGATGTCCTCGACAGACGCATGATGAGGCATATTGATCGTTTTGGAAATCGCCCCCGACAAGAACGGCTGGGCTGCAGCCATCATCTGAATGTGGGCATCATACGGAATAAACCGCGTCCCCCGTTTCCCACAACGATTGGCACAATCAAAGACCGGGAGATGCTCCGGCTTGAGATGCGGCGCCCCTTCAACGGTCATCACGCCGCAGCAATAATCGTTTGCCCGTTGGATATCGGCATCCGAGAACCCTATCGTTTTCAATAGATTGATGTTCCATTGCGCGATCTGCTGATCGGTTAGCCCTAGTTTTTCTCGACAGAATGCTTCACCAAGCGTGTGTTTGTTAAAGGCAAAGCTGATATCGAACGCATGTTGAAGTGAAGCTTCAACCTTTTTCAATACGCCCTCCGTAAAACCTTTTGCTTTGAGCGACTCGTGATTAATGGCTGGCGCGCTCTGCAAGCTTCCCCGACCAACACAATAGTTGACGATAGTGCTGATCTGTTGCTCTTGGTAGCCGAGTTGGCGGAGGGCAGCCGGAATCGATTGATTGATAATTTTAAAATATCCACCGCCTGCCAACTTTTTATATTTCACCAACGCATAGTCTGGTTCGATGCCGGTCGTATCGCAGTCCATCACGAGCCCAATCGTTCCTGTCGGAGCAATAACGGTGGTCTGCGCGTTGCGATAACCGTGCTTTTCCCCGAGCATGATGGCCCGATCCCAACACTCTCTAGCGGCAGCCAACAAATCTGAAGGACAGGCATGCGCGTCAATCCCAGCAGGTTTGACTGAAAGACCTTCGTACTCTGTCGTATCGGCCTGGTAGGCTGCGCGACGATGGTTCCGCATGACACGTAACATCGACTTGGCGTTTTTCTTATAGCCTGGGAAAGGTCCTAATTCGCCCGCCATTTCAGCACTGGTTGCATAGGTTTCGCCACACATCATCGCGGTAATCGCACCGCACCAAGCACGAGCGACTTCCGAGCTATAGGGGATCCCTTTTCGCATCAAGACGGTCCCCAAGTTGGCATAACCCAGGCCGAGCGTTCGAAACTCATAGCTACGCTCAGCAATCGGCAAACTTGGGAACGAGGCCATTAATACACTGATTTCTAAAACAACGGTCCATACACGGCAGGCATGTTTGAACCCTTCGACATCAAAACTTCCATCTTCTCGTAAAAATTTAACTAGGTTGATCGAGGCTAAGTTACAGGCTGTGTCATCAAGAAACATATATTCTGAACAAGGGTTGCTCGCATTGATTCGACCACTCTCAGGACAGGTATGCCAGTCATTGATAATCGTGTCGTATTGCAGACCTGGATCTGCACAGGCCCAGGCTGCAGACGCTATCCGATCCATCAATTCTCGCGCTTTAATGACCTTTGCCGTCTTGCCATTAGTTCGATTGATCAGCTTCCATTCTCCATCGGCAATCAATGCATCAAAAAAAGCCTGCGGGACGCGGACACTGTTATTCGCATTTTGGCCTGAAACCGTCTGATAGGCCTTCCCCTCCCAATTCACATCATACTCATCAAATACAATCGATGTCGCACCCTGGTTGGCGAGTTGCAATGTTCGCTGGATATAAGCTTCTGGAACCGCATCTCGCCGAGACTGCATGATCGCATTTTTTAGCTGATCGTTGGTCTTGGGATCGATATCGACCAGCTGATCCCCCTTGTCGGTCTTCCGCCGACAGGCCGATAAGATTTCATTTAGCCGACGGTGGCAAATCTTAGAACCGGTCACCAACGCCGCTACTTTTCTCTCTTCAACGACTTTCCATTCAATAAACTCTTCGATATCGGGATGGTTGATATCGAGGCAAACCATTTTGGCCGCACGACGCGTGGTTCCGCCGGATTTGATCGCCCCTGCAGCACGATCACCGATCCGCAGGAAAGACATCAGACCAGACGATTTTCCGCCTCCAGACAAGGCTTCTCCTTCTCCCCGAAGCGAGGAAAAATTGGAGCCTGTCCCAGAACCATATTTGAAGAGCCTGGCCTCGCGAATCCAGAGATCCATGATCCCGCCCTCGCCAACAAGATCGTCACGAACCGACTGAATGAAGCAGGCATGGGGCTGCGGACGTTCATAAGCGCTAGACGCCTTTTTTACCTTCTTCGTCTTCGTGTCGACATAATAGTGCCCTTGTGATGGACCAGTGATGCCATAGGCATAATACAAGCCGGTGTTAAACCATTGGGGAGAATTGGGAGCCACAATCTGTGCCGCCAACATATAGCAAAGTTCATTATAAAACGTCTTGGCATCTGCATCGGTATCGAAATAACCGTTTTTTTCTCCCCAGTCGGTCCAACAACCAGCCATGCGGTGGAAAACCTGTCTTGCATCGCGCTCAGCGCCCAAAACCGGCCTACCCAATTGGTCGGTCAACGCTTTCCCGTCCTCGCCCATTTGCGGAACGCCTGCTTTGCGGAAATATTTTTGCGCCAAAATATCAACGGCAACCTGCGACCAAGCTTGGGGGACTTCGATCTGATCCAAACGAAAGACGACCGAACCGTCTGGATTCTTGATCTCACTCGTGCGTTTAGCAAACGGAATGGTTTGGTAAGGCCCGGTACCATCCTGAGTGAAGTAACGCGCAAATTTCATCTGCTCCTCCCGCCGATCTCGATCACCGAAAGAATTGTTCCTTCTCGACCACTCACGCCCCGCTCGCCATTTAACAATCCAAACTTTTGAGAAAAAGAACCTCTGCTGGCTATCCACAGGCTACTCAACCATCTGAAATCATTTATGATTTACCGATGATGGTTGGGTAATTTCTGTGGATAACGCGTGAATCTCCTGTGAATCAAAACCGCTATATCTTGGATATGGGATGTTTATAAAACACAAGATATAGTACATCAAGAACTTTCCAAAAAATCTAAGAAGCCAGCGGAATTGCTAATTTTTTTTTGGCGCGATCCGTGGTCGCGTCAACGGTCACCGATCAAGTCTGCTTCTTGAGTCAGATAATCAGAAAGAGTTTCAACAGGTTGAAAGACAGTGTGGCGATCGAGCCGAGTCTGTCGCTCGCAAAACATCCCATCGACGACACAGAAATTGGCTGATCAGCGTTTTTCGGGGTCTGCAGCTTTTTATTAGCTGGTCGTACGAAACAAAATAGTTCTAACGTTGCGGTTATTGCGAGCGAAGCGTGGCAATCTCCTAAGTTACAAGGCATCTACAACTGTCCGCTTAACGCGATCGTCACACCCGTGTTGGAAAAAGGCTGTGTACTCATCCACCACGATGTAAGGCTAAAATACTCGCCAGATAATTTCGATACTTGGAGCGATGGAGATTGCTGCGGTCGCTTTCGCTCCCTCGCAATATCCATAAAAGAAGTAAAATTAATTATTCTAGGCCGTCGTCATATAACGGGGTTACAAGAAACGAAAGCGGCGGGACGATACAAATGGAAGAGGCCACCAATTCTATACGTGTTCGCCTTGATTAGCCGCTCAGGCCGAAGGCAGCTGGACCCCAAGCGTCGCTGCAAGCCGCGATAGCGCGCCGTAAAATCTTTGCTCCTCGGTCTTGTTAATAAAGACCACCCCTCCTGTACGTACGATCCCTTCGATGACCCGCAAGACATGTCCTAGAATATTCGGCATACCAGATACGCCGATTGACCAGTAACCCGGTTTGAAGTGTTCGATGGAGTTGCGGAGCTCCTTTACGAGGCGGTCGATGGCCTGTTTTTCATCCTTCGAGATGTTGAGACCTTCAACCAGGTTAATGGCCTCCCAAAACGAAATGAGGCGGGGGTGATCGTTGGCGTCGACCACGGACGGGTTGGTTCCCTGCACCGCGGCAACTGCAAAGCCGTAGCATGCCTGATGGAGGGCGATAATCGCCCACTTCCAGCGAATTGGACCTGGAATGGTTCGAAGGAAAAACTCGCATTGCTCGAGATTGTCGAGCGCGTTGGTACGTTCATCCAGCCGAAGCCACTCATCGGAAGCGTTCAAGAAGTTTGGTTGATTCATGCGCATAGACCACTTCTTTAAGATCTCAATACCATTTAACATGCCGAGACTAGGGGGAACTGTGTTCTTCATAGAAACTCCTTAAAATACAGATGCCATTTGTTAAGATCTATCAAGTGGAATCATCATGAGGTTGGCCAGCGGGCTGTCAATAGTTACCGGCAATATTTTTAAAGTATATGTTGTCCTACTAGAAATTTTTGTGTCTAACTGACCCTCAGCTTTAAGCCGAGGGGTTCTTGCGTGTCGAATAAAATTCGACTTCACAAAGCCGTTTCCAATCGAACACTGCGAGCGTCAGCGTGCGCAATATCTTCAGGTACACACCATACGTAATAATTTTGATTATTGCGTCGGCGGAGATTGCCGCGGCCGCTAACGCGACCTCGCAATATCCGTTTCTTGGCATCTCTCGTATTCATTTCGCTAACCCAACCTTTACTTCGCCTAAAGGCTAGGGGGTTCCACCATCCGGCAAGCCAGCCAAAGAATTAAAACATCGCGACGAGCCACCCCATCTGCCGACTCGCTTGTCGACCTACTCGACATGGACTCACAATCGGCCGCCCAGGAAGGTATCCTTTTTGCTGTATCGCCCTGCCCGTCCGTCCTGTTATCGCTCAGCCGGTTAAACCAAACATAACAGATACGAAATTCAGGACGATGCACGACCCCAAATTCAGCCCTACTCAGATTTTCCGGTTGAGAGGCGTTCAGGGTAGATTCCGTGTGTAGCCACCGCGTTTGGCCCGGCGGTATCCTTCAGCAGTCGCAACACCCGCCAACATCATCGTGAACGCAAACAAATGGAAAATATCCTGTAGGGCTGCGGTCAATATCGTCACACCGCCACCCACGACACCCGTGGCGACACCCATAAAAACCACCGGCAACCGCACGAATTCCAACACTCCCCCCAGCAAAAGCAGCCCAACAAAAATCATGACCGCGCCCGCCACGTAAAATCCTGTTAAACCTCCAAACAATGCCGGCGCCCAAGGGTACAAGCGCGGCCCAACGACCTCATGACACACACCGATGAACGCTACGAGCACAGCACCCGAAGCAGCTAAGGAACGAAAGACGATTTCGCGTGGTACCATTGCGATGCCCTCTGATTAACGCCGTTGGCTCTTAGATACTATCTGCGACTGAAAATCCACTTTTTAGACCGGTCGAGTCGTGTCGCAGACACGACTCGAGCATCCTTGATCATCATCCTTAGATCTGGCTCCACCGGCTACTCGGGAACCGGGGCCTTGATTGCCGATCGATTTCCCGGATAGGGTAATCACGCTGTCGGTAGCAAGCCGTTGACCCTTAACGCGAAGGATCATCTCGATGACGACAAACCCCTACCAAACTCCAAAAGCGCCACTCGCACGGCCGGCCGCACCTCGGACCGAGCAGCTCGGACAACCTAAGGCCGTCGCTGCTAGCCATGGCTGGAGCTGGCTGCGCCAAGGGTTCGACTATTTCAAGAGCAACCCAGGAACCTGGATCCTCGTGCTGATCATCTGGCTTGCCATCCTGTTCGGCGTTGGACTCGTCCCTGTACTCGGCTCCCTTTTCTCGACCGTCATCGGCCCGATCATGTGGGCTGGATTCGTCGTTGGATGCGACGCGATTCACCGCGGAGAGCCGTTAGATATCAAACATGTTTTCGCCGGATTTTCCAAGAATACGGGGCAATTGGTGCTTGTGGCGGTAATCTATTTCATCGGTATCGTCGGAATATTTGCGATCGCTGGGGCGATCCTCTTTCTCACGGCCGGAACCACACAAGTGATGTCGATGATACAGAACTCGCTTCTGGCTAGTACCTCGCCCGCTACACTGGGCCTATTGGCGATCCCATTATTATGCGCTTTGCTGCTGGCAATTCCGCTGGCGATGGCCTATTGGTATGCTCCCGCATTGGTCGTCCTGCACAACCTGTCCGCAACACAGGCGATGGGGTTAAGCTTTAAGGGCTGTCTACGTAATATTTTACCTTTTTTGGTCTATAGTATCGCGGCTATGGTGCTGGCAATCGTTGCGCTAATACCGCTTGGGCTCGGCTATCTCGTCGTGGGTCCGATGATGATCGCATCGCTTTATATCAGTTATCGCGAGATTTTTTTGGCCTAGCTTAAAGGCCCGCTGTCATCAAAGCGCTGTCGCCAAACTGATTTTTGGAGTTTCAGCGGAAATAAAATCAATAGGTTAGAAAGTAAAAATACCCCCTCCGGGGGTATTCGGCGACGGATCCGTCAAGTTCCAAAACCTACAAGCACCCCCAGAGGGGTGCTTGGCGAAAAGGTCTTTAAAGTCTCCCCATGGCTTTGATCTCGAGGTAACGATTGACCAGCGCTTGCGGAAGCTTCGCCGCAGGAAGGTCCAAAATAATCGCCCCGCTTCGTTTCAACATCTCGTGGCTCAGGTTGCGTTGTTGCAAAAAGCGATAGGTCATATGAAACCGCAACGCATCCCGAATGGACGCAATGGGCAGATGCAGCACCTGATTAACCTCTGTTTCGCGCAGATCCGCGACCACCGCCAAATGCCGCGTCATCAGCAGCCTACACGCAAATTGAAGATCTTGAGCCGCATCATCGCGGGTGTTGGTTAGCAGTACGATCAGCGCACGGCGTTGCTGGAGTTTCAGCAATTGCCTCGCAGCAGCGAGATAATCGGACGACTGAAGCGTCGGTTGAATCGGATAGAGGCGTCGCAATAATAAATTAACGGTCGATCCACCCTTTTGTGGAGGAAACCATTCCGTCACTCCCCCAAACGTCAACACGCCGACACCGTCGCCTTGACGGATTGCAACATAGGCAAGGAGCAACATCGCGTTCAATGTCTGATCGAGGTGGGCCGTACCATTTTCTTGGTGCCGCATGCGCCTGCCGCAATCGAGCAAAAAGACCAGCTGCTGATCACGTTCATCCTGATACTCTTTAGAAATCAGTCGTTGATAACGCGCGGAGGCTTTCCAAGCGATTTGCCGTAACGAATCTCCAGAGCGATAGTCCCGCAGTTGGTGAAACTCAAGCCCCTCTCCGCGTCGCCGCTTGCGCTTGATGCCGATTTGACTCAATCGATG
>Ga0247727_10011868_pt1 | contig 15090 bp, 10 predicted proteins | sample WisWelCaveWW1625_FD_202498 | JGI IMG/M metagenome (GOLD analysis project Ga0247727, IMG submission 202498) | Biofilm microbial communities from Wishing Well Cave, Virginia, United States - WW16-25 | ecosystem: Environmental > Aquatic > Deep subsurface > Groundwater > Cave microbial mat | place... | reverse complement strand
CCAGCTCGCCGCTCTTCACTTCGTATGCCGGATGCGCCGCCCACGCCGAGCTTAACGCGCCGCCGTTGAAATCATCCGCAAATTGCGTGACCGTCGAACCGGTGTTGCTCACATAACCGGCAAACCATTCGTTTGCCATCACGGCGTAACCCTCGTCATTCGGATGGATATTGTCGCTCATCAGCTCGGTCTGCCAGTTCGGATTGGCTTTGAATTTCGCCGCGTGATCGACGAGAAAAATTTTATAGCCCGCCGCGGATTTGGCGCTCACCAGCCCCGGCAACAACGCGTTGAACGCGTCCGTGTTCGCCTGTTTGACGTTGCCGTCCTTGCGCGGAATCAACGTCCCGAGATAAATCTCGATCTTCGCATCGACGCCGTGAATCGCGTCGACGATGGCCTCGATGTCGTTCTTCACCTGCGTGGGGCTGTCGTTGTCTGAAATATCGTTCGTGCCGATCTCGAGAAAAACGACGTCCGCCGGATTGTTATTCAGATACGTTTGCGCCGTAACCTGATTGGCGCGAAAACCGCCGTGGCCTTCATGTTCGTTATCGGCGAAGCCGTTGCCGTTCTTCAGCGAGCCGACAAAATCAAATGCGATATTGGCGTTCGTCAGCGCATTATATAAAGGAGAGCGATAGCCGGCGTCCGTTGACGAGCCGTCGCCGTCGGTAATCGAATTGCCGAGCGGCATCATCCGCACCTGCGCCGCCGCCATTGCCGGCCACATCACATTCATCACCAGCCCGAAACACAGCAAAACCTTCCACCATGAGGATCGTTGCACTTTCACGTTGTTACACTCCGTTAAAAAAAAAGACGCGATGTTGAAGGATCGAGAGATTGGCCCACCGTCGTGAGGTGATGCGTAAACCAAATGCAACAACAGGGCAGGCAGAATCTCCTCCATGAGTTTGAAGTTAGCCTCCAGCCACACTGCAAACGGAACAACCAAAAATCAAAAACAAAAATTGTGTATTGAAAAAAGCAAACGATATGCCAGTGGCGCGGCGAATGAGCAAAAGCAACAAACGATATATTTTCTCGCACTTAACGGCTCGGGAAATGATCGTGGCGCGCCATGAAAGCGTTTTTATTCCGGACGGACTGTTTCACGATTGCACAAAAGTAAGAAAGGGATGTAAGAGCAAAGCCGGCCCCTTTAGTAAATTTTTTTCCATATTACATTATTTTAATTTTTAACATTTTGTTAATTTTGATTTAAATATTAATTTATTTTTACATGTTTGCAAACGCGCCAACTGCGCCGGCGGGCGCGGTGATTTTGCGCTTGACTCTCGGAAAAAACGTGATTATATTTCGATGTATGATTGGCATTTTTGTCGTTAACGGGGTGGAGAAGAAAATCAGCCGGGGGCGCGATTCAAAATCACAAGTCATTCATTGCAAAGCCCGGCGAGGGCAAAGGCCATGGAAAATTATCCTCTTGAAGAACGAATCGGCGAGCGCGGACTTTTTACCGATCGCCAGGCCGATCTGGGTTATTTTGATTCCTGGGTTCGCGACATTGAAAAAAAGGCCGCGATCTCCACCGCCATCGTCAGCCACCGCAAAGTCGGCAAGACCGCCTTGCTGCAGCGGCTCTACAATCGGCTGTTCAATCAGAACGGCAAAGTCATTCCTTTCCTGTTTGAAATCAAAGAAGAAAACCGGCTGCTGGAAGATTTATCCCGCATGTATTACACCAGTTTCATCTCCCAGCTGCTCTCGTTCAAAAAGCGCGAGTGGTTGGGGATCGCCCTCGTGCCGGAAGAAATGTTGGAGATCGGCACGCAGTTGAAGTTGGATTATGTCACCGAAGACATCAAGCGTTGGCAACGCCACGCCGAAATCGGCGGGCCGAATTGGTGGACGTTCACTTACGAAGCACCCCATCGGCTGGCGGAAATTTCCGGCGACCGTTTTCTGGTGATGATCGACGAATTTCAGTATTTCAACAAACATATCTATCGCAACTGGCCGGAGCGTCCGGAGAATCAGATCACGACTCTGGCCGGCAGCTATCTCGGCGCCAGCGAGTCGAAGATCGCGCCCATGCTCATCACCGGCAGTATTGTGGGCATGTTGATGCGGCTCATCCGCCGGCAGTTGCCCAAGCGCTTTGAATTTTATTTTCTGGAAAAATTCCAGCCGCAGGATTTTCTGGAATTGGGCTATAAGCTGTCGGCGTTGTACGAGGTTCCGGTGACCGACGCGTGCCTGCTGTCGGCGCACCGCTTGCTCGCCGGCCATCCGGCCTATTTGCGCGACCTTTTCAACTCGAAATTTCCGAACAAGGAATTGACCACGGAGCAGGGGCTTTACGAGACCTATTTGTTTGAGTGTGGTCACCCGCAGTTGGGCCGCATCCGCGCCGGCTGGGAAGAGTATCTCGATCTGGCGCTGGATGAAATCAATCAGGTCAACGCGAAAAAGATCGTGCTCTTTCTCGCCAAACACAATGATCGCGAGTGGAGCCGCAAGGAGATCAAAGAGCATTGCGGCCTGGTGGAAATGAATGATCAGGAACTGGAGCGAAAACTGCAAGCCTTGGTTGCCGGCGATCTCCTTTCTCAAGGCGGCGCCAGCATCGACTATCAAGGGCTCGGCGATCCGACTTTTGATAAAGTCTTTCGCCTGAAATATGAAAAAGAAATCGAGCAAACCAGCTTTGATCTGATCAGGCAGGACCTGTTGCGAAAGTTTGAAGAAGAAAACCGTAAACTGAAAATCCCGCAAGGCGGGACCAAAACCGTCGAGGCCAACAAGGTACGCGGTGAGTTGAATCAGAAAAAGGGCGAGATCGGTGAGTTGGGAGTTGGGAATTTTCCATTGGGATTTTGAGACCCTCGACCGTCTTTCATGATCGCGTGGGGCCGAATTTTATTCCCTTCTTGATTTCGTCAGTTCCTTCAAGAACAAACGCCGCCCATCCTTATATTGTCGGTAAAATGCGCGGGCAAGCGCAGGAATTTCGCGCTTGACTCTCGGAGAAAACGTCATTATATTTGAATATAAATTGCGCCAATCACCTTTTCTGAGCCAAACCATTAGAGGTAAAAATCATGGCAACCGCAATTGCGCCGGAATATTTACGGCATCCCACGATCAAAAAAAACCTGCCAGAATCGGACGGAAAACCTATGGCTGAAACGGATAAGCATCGCCAGCAAATGATCGACTTGCTCGACGCCTTAAAAGAATATTTTCGCCCCGAGCCTGGGGTTTACGTCACCGGCAATATTTTTATGCATTTTCGTGACGAAGCCGGCGAATGGCAATCCGTCGCTCCCGATATCTTTGTCGTGAAAGGGGTGGAGAAAAAAGATCGGCCCTCCTACAATGTCGAAGAGGAGGGCAAAGCGCCGGACCTGGTTATCGAGCTGGTCTCCCGCGGCTCGAAAGTCGAGGACCTCGGCAACAAACGCATCATCTATGCCGGATTGGGCGTGAAAGAGTACTTTCTGTTTGATCCGACCGGTGAATTGTTGAGCGAGCCTTTGCGCGGCTATCGCCTGGAAGGAAACGAATACCTGCCGATGACGGGCGCGCGTCTGCACAGCGAAGTGTTGGGCCTGGATCTGGTGGTAGAGCGCGGTCATTTGCGCCTGTACGATTCCAAGACCGGGCAGCGCTTGTTAACCCATGAGGAATCGGAAGCCGCGCGCAGAGCTGCAGAAGCTAAGGCAAAGACTGCTGAAGCTAAAGCGAAAGCAGCAGAAGCCAAAACGAAAGCAGCAGAAGCCAAAACGAAAGCAGCAGAAGCCAAAGCGGCGGCAGCAGAAGCAGAAAACGCACGGTTGCGGGAAGAATTAGCCCGGGCGCGCGATTCAAAATCATAAGTCAGTCCTCGCGAGGGCAAAAACCATGGAAAATTATCCTCTGGAAGAACGAATCGGCGAGCGCGAGCTTTTTACCAATGACGCGGTGAGTTGAATCAGAAAAAGGGCAAGATCGGCGAGCTGTGGATCAAAGCGCTTCTCAACCGCGATTCGCAGCACCCGATAATCTCTAACAAGTGAAATGTGTGCAAAAAAAGCAAACATTTTTTTATCGAATAGCATTTTATCCTTTATTTATAGAGGTTTTAAGCGAATTTTTCATGGCTCCAGCTTTTTATTTTTTGTAATTATAATTTTTTGATTTATAACTCGAATTTGTAAATAAACTTTTTGATAAAGAAAAAAACAATTAATGACAAAATGATTGACGACAAAATAATTTATTTAAATTTTTAATTATTTTGCCAAAAATTATTTTGTCTAATGCTTTTGTTTTTCATCCGTTGGGTTGTTTCTATCCGTTGGGCATTTTTTAAAAACCTGTTTGGTTGTGGCTCGTCCACGTTGTGAATGTTCCATTGGGACTTTGAAACCCTCGAGCGGCTGTCGTGACCGCATGGGGCCGGCTTTTTATCCCACTAAATTGGTGTCCCCTCAGCCCTTCTATTTGGTTTTATCGTGAAAGTATCATTTTTTTGACCTGCACAAACGCTCCTGCCTGCAGCCGATAAAGATAAGTGCCGCTACTCTCTCCGATTGGCTCCCAGGTCACTTCATATTTTCCTGCGGTCTTTTCTTCATCAACCAGCACCGCCACTTCGTGGCCAAGCATGTCGTAAATCTTCAAGCTAACCTTTTCATTTTTGGGCAGCTCGAATTGTATCCTCGTGCTCGGGTTGAAAGGATTCGGATGATTTTGCTCCAACCGATAGGCCTTTGGAGTTTCACTGAAATAGTCATCAATGCCGGTTAACTTGTCTGACGTGCGCAGGGAAAAAATTTCAGAGGAACTAACCGTCACAAAACCATCTGATACTTTCACCATCCAATTGTAGGTTGATGCAACTTTGAGGCGCGGCATGATCTTCAACGTCACGCTTGTATCTTTAATACCTGCAACTGTCGTATCAAGCCCTGGCCCCTTCAGGTTAAATGAGTATTTCAACGTATCCTGCATATCGGCATCTGCAGATTTGCGCCAGACAAATTTGAGAGGTTTGGCTGGCGTCACCAATTTGATCACGTCTTTATTGGCTGGCGCCAACAACCTGGGCGGCGCCGGTTCATTGTTGATGATGGTGAAGACAAGATTTCCCGAGGTTCCGCCGCCCGGCGCACTGTTCGTTATCGCGAAATTACGTGGCCCCGGCGCGGCATTCCTGCCAATCGTGAGATGGGCAGTGAGGGAATCGGCTTTATGAAACGCCACACCATTCACCGTGATATTTGTCCCGACATTGAGGCTGCTTGCCTTATCGATAAAGTTTGTTCCCTTGAAGCCGACACTAATGGTTTGGCCTCGTTTGGCACTGGATGGATTAATTTTGGTCAAAGTCGGTACCGGATTGTTTACGGTAAAGCCGTTTGTTAACGTTGACGTTCCGCCTCCCGGTGCCGCGTTGGTAATCACCACATTGCGCGCGCCAATCGCCGCATTGGCGCCGATCGTAATGTTTGCCGTTATTTTGGCGGCGCTATTCACTGTGATCGAATTGATCGTGATGGCCGTACCAAAGCTCACACGACTAATGCCGCTGATGAAATTTGATCCGTTCAAAGCGACATCAAGTGTTTGGCTGCGATTGCCGCCGGTTGGCGCAAGATTCGATAACGTTGGCATAGGATTGTTCACCGTAAATCCGTTCGTCAACGTTACAGCGCCGCCGCCCGGCGCAAGATTGGTCAACACAACATTACGCGCTCCGGTCGTTGCATTCGCGCCAATCGTGATGTTGGCGGTGATTTTGGTTGCACTGTTAACCGTAACTGATTTGACTGTGACCTCCGCGCCAAAACTCACGCCGCTGACACCAATGATGAAATTCGATCCATTCAAAACCACATTCAGTGTTTGCAAACGGTTGCCAATGGTTGGATTGATTTTGGCCAAAGTGGGAGCTGGATAATAAGCCACCGAATCGCCGACCGGTATGCTCCAGACATGTTCTGATGATTGCGCCCTCACCCAAACCGAATCGCGAAAATTCCAATTGGACAATGTACCCTGGATGGCTTCATAAGCCGAGCCCCACAAACCATCCGTCGGGTTCATCGGCGTACCTGAACCAACTGGTGTATTGTTCGGCTTTTTGCCAACCACAATCTCGGCGTTGCGGACAAAACGGGACGGATATGAGAGTGATATGGGGTCACTCCACCGCTTCTCTTCGTCCCGAATCCTAAGACGAAGCTTGTCGTTCTTGAGCAAGCTCACGGCCAGCAAACTCAGGCTCGAGTTAGTTGATGAAGTGATAGCGATCTTAGTTCCTTTGCTCCGCCCCGGATCGGCGCCGATAAAATATTCCGCATAATTGATGGAGACAGCTCGATTCGCCCCCACTCCGGTATATAACCAGGAGACCGGTGCGCCCCAGCGATTCTCACTGTCTTTAATTCTGAGGTGAAGTTTCTGGCCATTTTTCAAGGCAAGTGAGTTCACATTCAAATCAAGTGTGGTAGCAGGACTCACCGTGACCGGCGTTCCCTTGCCCAATCCCGGATCAGCGCCAATGAAGTATTCCGCATACGCAATCAAGGCTTCGCGATTGACGCCTATGCCGTTATATACAAGGCTCGCTGGCGCCGTCCAACCTCCCTTGGCATTCTTAAAGCGGACATGCACCGCCTGACTCGCTTTTAAAGGAAGGTTGCGAATAATAGCTTCTACTTCTGTCGAAGGACTGCTGAGGCTTATGGGCATGCCTTTGCCGATACCCGGATCGACACCAATGAAATATTCTCCTGCTACAATTTGCGCTTCCCGATGAACTTTTTGCGCGAAGCTCGTCTGACAAAACAGGAAGGCAAGGGCCGCGATCGCAACAAATTTGGAATTCATAGTGGCCTCCACGGCTCAATAGGTCGATTGCGCTTTGGCTTGCACATTCACCGTGCCGTCAGGATTAACGTAGATACGAAGGTCGGTAACGACCGGAGCGACCGGCGCATCCGGACCGCCGTAATACCCCATGTCGCTGCGCGAGCCGTCCGGATCATAAATATCCGGCTTGCCCGTGTCCCAACAAGGGGAGGTGTTCGTGATCCGAAAATCTGTGGATGAAAGAAATTGAGGATTTTTGTTTGTTCCTCCAGTCCCTTCTCCATCCCAAGTTCTACAATAAAGAATACCAACTTTATCTTCACAACAACCGCTTGCTATCGCGTCGTTAAAATCACCTGATGAAAAAGTCCAGAGAATCGTATTCACAACCGATAACCCATAAGGTTCTGCGTATATCTGCGCAATTTTAGTGCCTTTTCTTTGACCTGTATTTACGAGCACACAGTTTTGCACTTTTGCAATAGTAGAGCCATTATAGTATATACCGTGTCCTGGTGAGTTCCAGATCACACAGTTGGTCAATGTGCCACCCGTCATATCGACAGCATTTCCGACATTGCTGGAAATGGCGAACCACATGACTTTTCCAGCAGATAAACTTAATGCCGGTGATACATCTGCCACAATTCTGGTGTATTCATAGCCCGAGCCTTGCAAGACGATACCTTTTCCAACCGTCACCTTCTCATTATAAACTCCCGGAAAAACTTTTACGGTGTCTCCCGACACAGCAGCGTTGATGCCAGCCTGGATCGTGGTGTGCTGCCCCAGGCCGGATTTGTCGACGATGATGATTTTTCCTGCTACTTTGCCATTCAGCACGACGCTCAAAAAGAACGCCATAAAAACTGTATTGAAATACGTTTTCATAACACAAACTCCTTGATGTGTTTTTAAGACGAAAGGTTAAAAGATCATTGCTTCATGGATTCACCAGTTCTCTGAGTATTTTCAACCGGCAGTCTATTTTTATTTCCTTGCATTTTGCCTTCACGCCGGAAGAGAGCCGAACTTTTTCAAGCCCGGCTTTCCTCCACTGTAGAGTTATCTCAACAGGGGCATCTTATAACTCTGCACAAACGAACCGACTTGGAGGCGATAAAGATAAAGGCCCGAAGGCAACTGCCGTCCAAGCTCGTCGCGGCGATCACAGTTCGCTTTATAATATCCCGGCGATTTACCAGCGTCCGTACTTCTTAGCCGATGGCGTCGTACAATTTCACTACTACCGGCTCGGTACGGGAATCTCATAGCGAATCAATGAGCTGACATCCAAATCAATTATTATTGGCCAGAAAGCCAAGTCGCGGCCACAGCATGACGAGGATTCCCATTTCCCCCGTATTCAAGTATACCTCGCTGTGGCCGCGTACTCGAGGCACGTTTTAGGAGCACGTGCTTTTCGACCAACACTATATCTGAGTTTCATCACAATTGGCTGATGCCACAGAAAAAAAGCCGAACTTTTTTAAAGTCCGGCTTTTTCTATTCTCTCAAAAAACTCAGTTTTGCAAATTATTGGGTTTTACACGCCTCCACGTATCGCTTATTTATCACCACCTCATGCCGCCATCCTTCCCCATCCCAATACCGGATTTCTTTCTTGAAACTTTCAAAGTAAGCATAATCCGGCAGGCGGGAAATTTTGCGGTCGCGAAACAATTGCCGCGCCATGAGATCGTAATTATCCGCCGTGCCGAAGTTTTTTATGCTTAGATCAAAATCAAAATAAGCCAGCAGATTGGCTTGATCAACCTCGAAACAAGATTTCTTCTCATCCGAAATGGGAGTCACGTCTAATAGATCCACAAAAAAAGTCGATCCTTGAATTTGAATCGACTGCGCTAAATTACGTTTTTGTATTCCTTGCAACGCTTCTCCCACGATGGTGCTTGGGATTAGCAGATAAGTGCGTTCCAAGCCGATGGTGTACCCGTCGAGAACATAATCGCCCGTGGTGGGTGAGTGGCCTTGCAGAAACCTCGGGTCAAGCACCACAAGACAAGCCTGGTTATAGGCATTGTTGGTGCCGCCCAGCAGGATCTCGGTGATTCCGTCTTGATTCAAATCGAAGCCTCGCATCGCATTGAGATGGCCGAGGTGAATGTAATGTCCCAGCTCCTGGCCGGTCTTGGCCTCGAGCTTCAGAACCATCGCCGGAAAAAAATTGTGCAGGGCATTGACATAAACTTCCGGCTCGCCGTCGGCGTCGAGATCGCCCGCCAAAATGTTATAGGGGAAAAAATAGTCGCTCGTGACATCGGGGTTGCGAGGAAAGTCGAGTGTGCGCCGCAAAGGAACGGACCAGAAAAGCGAATCTTTGCGGAGTGACTTGCAATAAACAAAACTCGAATGTTTGTTTTGGTCAATCGCCCCTTGGCCCCAAATGATTTCGTTGCAGCCGTCGCCGTCAAGGTCATAAAAAGCCACGATCTGCGGGCCAGGATGGAGGCGCGTGGCGGTCACGCTGATTACAGTCGGCACTCCAATATAAATCTCATCAAGAATGTCGCCATATTTGTTCTTCACCAATAAAGATTCTTCGACGAACTCTGCCGCCACCGGATTCATGTCAATCGGACCATAGAGCAATTTCCCGATGATCAGCAGCAAAAGCGCAATGACGGCCAATCCACCGACCGTAAATTTTTGTCGCCAGGCTTTGCGCGCCAAATGTTTGGCGATGCCAGCGCGCTGGCGCATCGTCAAGCGCCGGTCATAAAAAATTTCCTGCAGATGTCCGGCGCCGATGATGGTCAGATGGCGATGGGGATAACGCTTGCGCAATTCCTGAATCGTGGTTTCAGCCTCGCCGAGCTGTGACCTGGGCACGACGAGACATTCCACCCAGGAGAAGAAGGCGGCTTTGACTTTAACGCCAAGCGTCACTTGATCAACCGGAAGGATCTCGCCTTTTTCATTGAGGTCGCCGGTCATGGCCACGTGAACCGCCAAGCGATATTGCAGCCGCTGGTCGGTGTGTCGCAACACGGCGCAATAAAAAAGCGCGGCGATGGCGAGATTCGCCGAGTTGCCTTCGTGAAGTACAGGGGCTGCTTCGAATGCGATTTTGCCGGTGAAAAATTTTTGGGCCCCTTTGAGATGGCTCTCGAGAAGCAGACGACGCGCCGCCATAATCGGAACCTGGATGACATTTGCTGCCGCTTGTGGCGCGCCGATCACGCGCACATCCGTGTCGATTTCATCCCGCCCCTCGCGGCTGGTGCCCAAAATTTTCATGGTGAGGCGGCGCAACCCGCCTTCGCCGGCATCACCTGTCGCGCCAACCAAAGAACGCTCAATCACCGGAACGACGGTGCTCTCACCATCGGCTTTGAATGCCGGCGACCACTGCGCGATCATCCAATCCAAAATATCCGTTATCTCCTCTTTATGGCTTTGCGCCTGCTCACGCACCTGTTGCATGAGCGCGCGCGGATGAATGGGGTGACCATTCGACAATTCGGCAAGCCAATCCGGCGGGTTTGCAGCGAAACGTGCGTCGAGAAACGCAAGGCAGGTTGCTATGTCCCCGGCATAAGCATGAAGACAGGCGACGAGATTTTGCAATTTTTTGATCGCTTCGTCCAGACCATTGATCGAGGCGAGCGCCGGCAATTCGGCATGCAGACGGCGTAGTTTCTCCCAAAAGGCCTGCAGGGATTCCGGCGAACATCCGGCGCCGTTTAGTGCGTCAACGAGATCAGGCCATTGCTGCGCCAGCTCGAGCACGTACGATTCGTGCGCGGCTAAATCGTCGCCGAGCCAGTCGAGAAATTTGTTGACCTCGTTGAGACGTTGTCGCGCAGAAACAGGATACGCGAGAAAAGAAAGCAGATTCTGAAAACAGCGCTCGATTGCGATGGGATCGTGCATGTTGCTACTGCGGATTTAGGCCTTTGCGCCGAAAAAGTTAGAAAAAAAATCTGAAAGTTTTGTGTCCCCCCAACTGATAGATGAACCCAACGGAAAAAGTCCTGCCCTGCGCATTGGCGTCAACTTAACGGTGCTTGCCCAACCCCGTTAGGGGTGAAATGTTTATAGTTGTGGTTCTTCATAGCTGCTTCTCACTTTCTTCCGGAGATAAAGTATCGCCATTTGATGACTGAGATTCACAAACTCCCTGACGCACAGCCGGGAAGGCGCCTCCGAAAGTAGTGATGCGAGAATGGATTTGAGATGGCTCATATAAATCCCGAATAACTTTCTATAATAAGCGCAAGGGGCAGGATATGCGGAACTTGTGAGCTTTATTGAAGCGTTTTGTTCGCGGCAGGTTTCTATAGTCGCAGCGCCAGGCCGGCCCGGGTGGGCAGGGCGCGATAAATGGCTTTCGCGTCTTCACGGGAAAGCTCAATTTCAATCCACATGCGATGCTGCGGCAATTGCAAGTGCATGAGCGCTGTAACCGCGTCGCGGGCTTCGTTGAAATTGCGGCGCACATCATACCAAAATTCTCGCAGCCGGCCGGAGAATGAGGGCGGCTGGATCTGCTCGACGGAAAGCGTCAGATTGCGATCAAAATGCAAAGTGAATTCCGCATCGCGCTGTTCAATGGGCAAATCTTCGCCTTTGGACTCATTGGCCTCGATGGTGTCCTTCGGCGCCTCTTTGATGCGAATCGTCGCTTTCGGCAGCGTCGCCAGTTGTTCCTGCAAAACGAAAGGCGTGGCGAGCCATTGATGCAAACGGCCCTGGCCGCGCAAACGCCGGGCGAGACCGCTGCTCCGATAGCGCAAAATTTTGCAGCGCCGCATCGGCACGCCTTTCACTTCGAGGTTTGCGGTGCTGTCGAGCAAATCGACGATGAGGCAGATGGAATCCTCTTTGGAAAGTTCCAGCCGCGTTTGCAAAAAGGCCTGATCGATTTCCAGCGCGGCCATTTTTTGGGCCAGCTCGCGCCGCCCGGTCACGATTTCCGCCGGCGTCGAATCGGGAAGCGCCTCGGAATTTTCAAATGCTTCGTCTTCGGCGGCGGCTTCAAATGGATTTCCGGCAACGGGGAGAACGACGGTGACGATGAAGACAAAAAGCGGAAAAATGATGAGCGCCAGGAAGAAAATAATTTTGCCTTTGCGATTTTGCCGCAAAAACCGAAAAGGTTTCACGAGCCGGTTGAGAAGAGCAACACCGAAATTCTGCCGCGTCATTTTAGTAGATAAAAACTTTTGAGCCGATCTGAAGATTTTTGTAAACGATGCGCAGGTCTTCGTCGCCCAGCCGCACGCAACCGTGCGTTACCGGCATGCCGAGCATGCGCTTGTACAACGTTCCGTGAATGAGATAACCGTCCCCGAGCTCGAGCGCATATTCGCCCAGCACACCGGCTTCAAAACGCTCAGGCGATCCCAGAGGCGGCACCGGCAGGCCTTCCTCGATAAAAGCCCAGTCCGGTTTTGCCCATACCGGATTTACGCGTTTGCCGCGAATCTGATACATGCCGCGCGGCGTGACGAACATCCATTGCCGCTGTTGCGCGGCAGAGCGCAGCAAAACATAACTGCCGGTTGAGCAGACGCCCTCGTGCAGTTGTTCGCCGGCCTTCATCACCTGAATACGATTCTCCGAGGTATCGACAATCAAATACGGCAGGCGCGGCGTGATCGCGGCATGTTTTTTTTGCAGGCCCGCGACGCGCTTCTCCAAACGTTGCGCCTCTTTTTGAAGCTGCTTGATATCGGTGGTGCGCAGTTGCAGCGCGAATTTTGATTCCGGCAAAATCGCAAACATCCACTCGCGCCACACCGGCGCCAACCAGAGCGTTAGCAGCGCTAAAAACAAACCGAGACTGACTCCCACCAGCAGCGCTTTGCCGGCGGCGCTTCTCGCGGGTGGTGCCTGCGGTTCTTCCAGCGCAGTTACCGGACGATCAGCTTCTGGTATGTTTTCGTTATTTGGCGAAACTTCCGAAAGTGCAGATGGCTGCGCCGCGCTGTTTTTGAGTTCTTCGCTCATGACTTTTTATATAACCGCAAAAATTTTGCTCTTTTTGCACGGATTTTATTCCAATTATTTCGCCGCTGTATGATGATTCGCGCCGTTGAGAGTTTTTTCCGAAAGCGCTGCCGGATTCTGTCCCAGCGTCGGCTGTGAGTTCAATGAGCCGACAATGGTGACGCGCGTGCCGACTGGCGCGAGCTCAAAAACTTTATCAATATCCTGATTGCGCAGCGCCACGCAACCGGACGTCCAGTTCACACCTTTGCCGCCGTCGCCATGAATCTCAATCAACCCGCCGATTTGCGCATGGCCGGGCAATTCGCCGCGCGCTTTGGCCGCGAGAAATTGCTCGCGATCAATTTCATTGGGATAATTGATTTCGAGCGCTTTGTAATATTTAGTCTGGCGCAGACTTTTCTTCTTCGTTATATAATAATGGCCCTCCGGCGTGGCATTGTCGCCCTTTTGCCGTTTATGCCCCAGCCAGCGCGGTCCAAGCTCGGCGGAATATTCGAGACGCTTTTGGCCGGCGACATAAACCTGACAGCGGTGCGCCATTTTATCGACGATGATCGCCGTCGCGTTGCTGGCTTCCGACCAGGCAATCGTTTCCGCGGCCCAGCGTTTCCATTCCGGAACGTTGGTCAGATAGGCGCGCAAAAATTTTGTGGCGTCATGGCCGGCGCTGCCAATCAACGCTTCGGCCTGCTTCACTTTGCTGGCGGAGAGCAGAAACGCTTCGCGATGATAAGCCAACCGGCTTTCGAGCATGAGCAATTCGCCGGCGACAAATTTTTTTCGCAGCGGCGCGTCCACCGGCACGTGATTGAATTGCGTTTTAAATTCGTCAACTTTTTGTTTGACGAAAGCCAGATTGGCGATGGCGAAAAACTGCAGCGAGTCGCGCGTCGCGATCGCGGTCGATTCCGCCTGCTGCGCCTGCAATCTCACCGTCTGCGCCAGATCAAACGCCTTCTGAAAGTCGCGCTGAAAAAACCATTTTTGATTTTCGCGGCTCCAAACCCGCGTGGCTTTTCCCCAGCTTTGTTCGGCGGCCTGAAAAAGCTCCGGCGCGTAAATGCCGGCTTCCGCGCGACGCGCCGTGCTCAGCGCCTTCCACGCGCGCTCAAACATCGCCACCGGCGGCGACGCGGAAAAAATGAGCAATAACACCAGCGTCACCAGCCAGAACGCCGTCCCGGCAGCTAAAAATATTCCCGCCCGGCCCCGCGCTTTCCTTTCCTCCCGCTCCCCGTGATGGATCATATCCATACTTCGTGATCGAATCGTTTCGGTTATAAGATAAATACCCCGATCTTGCATTGTAAGGCTAAATCCGCGACCCAGGTGATTTCAGCAACTAAAGGAAAATCGGGGTTTGGCTTTTGTATGGGCAAAATCAAGGAAATAGAAAACCTCGACCCGCGACGAAGATCGAGTGGCAGTTGAGTCCAGAGTATCATCGCAGACCGAGGCTTTCGTGCCTGAAAAAATGCCGTGCTTATCTCGTCAGCTTCGCTTTCCTGCTGATGGCATCCTGCAATTCCTGCTTCAGGCTGTTGACTTTTTCAGACGCGGCTTTGACTTTGTCGCGCGCGCCGAGAAAATCGCCGGACGTCATTGCGTTGCCGGCGTCGGCAATGGCGGTTTCGGCGCCGGCCAGTTCAGTTTGCATTTGCTCGAGAATTTCCTTTCCTTCCTTCCCTTTCGGCGCTTTGGCGAACAATTTCCTGACCTCCTCAACAGCCGCCTGAGCCGAAGTCATCAGGTTTTCCGCCTCGGCTTTGACTTCGTCTTTCTTCGCGGCCACTCCGTCTTTGGCGGAATTGGCCGCGGTCAGCGCCGCATTGAGCAATGCGGTGGCGCGATCATAATTGCGCGTCAGGGCAAATTTGGAATTTTGCGCCGCAATCTCAGCCGTCGCGGCGTTCAGCGAATCCTGCGCCGCGCTGAAAAGCTCGGGCAGATAACGATCCGCGCCTTCCGCGCGCGCTGCCTCAACCGCTGCCGTCGCCGAATCCACAACCTCCTGCGGCACTTTCGCGCAGCCGGCCATCACGGCGAGGGTGAATAGCAATGTGACAACAGTCAGGAATGTCTTACCTCTCATAAAAGAACCTCCTTAAGGATTGTGTAGGGTTGCGCTTTCCGAGCTGACCAGGGGCGCAAACCGCTCTATTAATTTAACTCTGGCAGCAAAAAAAAAAGCATAGCCGAATTTCGACCATGCCCTGTCACTTCCTTGCAAGACTTCGTCCGTATACATCAGCTCCGCAGGTCTATCGCGCTGAATACACTTTAGAC
>Ga0247727_10011867_pt1 | contig 15091 bp, 11 predicted proteins | sample WisWelCaveWW1625_FD_202498 | JGI IMG/M metagenome (GOLD analysis project Ga0247727, IMG submission 202498) | Biofilm microbial communities from Wishing Well Cave, Virginia, United States - WW16-25 | ecosystem: Environmental > Aquatic > Deep subsurface > Groundwater > Cave microbial mat | place... | reverse complement strand
CCTGGCTGCGCGAGAGGGGCATCCGCCTCTCCCCATGGGATCTCGTGGACACCCTGCGCGTGGCGAGCTCCGGCCGCCGGGTAGCGCGACAGCCCGAAAAGGAGCGCCTGCTAGATGTAGTGATGAGCTACCCCAGAGGCACTGTCGACTCGGTCGAGTCCGTCGGCGCCTTCCCAATCGGAATCCCGGGCCGCGCGGGCCCGGAAGGCGGTGAGGGCGGCACGCGGGACGCGAGCAGGATCGTCCCCCTGCGCTCCCTCGCCTCGGTCGAGCTGCGCGATACGAGCCCCACTATCTACCGAGAGGACGGCCGTGAAGTTTTTCTGATCAAGGCTCGCAAGAACGAATCGGACGAGAAGGTTTCCACCAAAGGGGTCGAGGGCCGTGCCCAACAGATCCTGGACGGGTGGAAATCCAGTCGCCTTTCTTCGCCCGCGCTCAAAGGTGTGAGCGCCACGCTCGAGGATCCCGCTCGCGAGATCAGCGACGCGATCGCCCAGCTCTCGACCGCCGTGGCACTCTCGGTGGGCCTGATCTTCCTCACGATGGTCGTTCAGTTCGGAACGTTCGCCGAGCCCCTCCTCGTGCTCGTTTCGATCCCGCTGGGGTTCATCGGAGTGCTGATCTCGCTTTACGTATTCGGCAGCACGCTCTCGCTCAACGCGATTCTAGGAATGATTCTGCTCAACGGGATCTCGGTCGCCAACAGCATCCTTCTCGTCGACTTCATCAAGCGCAAGGCATCGGCCGGAGTCCCTCCGCGCGAGGCGGCGGTGGAAGCGTCCCGCCTGCGCCTTCGGCCGATTCTGATCACGTCGCTCACCACCGTGCTGGGGATGCTGCCCATCGCGATCGGCGCCGGGGAAGGCGGGCGAATCCTCCAGCCGCTCGGTATCGCCGTCACGGGAGGCCTTTGGGTTTCCACCGCCCTCACCCTCTTTCTCGTGCCCGCGCTTCATGTCGCGTATCTGGAGCGCCGCCGGGTTCCGGATGTCGGACCATGGTTGACGGACCGCATAGCGGCGGCCTGGAGGATTCTGCGAGGACGGCTCGGCACCGGGGCCTGCGTATTCCTGGCTTTGTCAGCGGGTCGGGCCTGGGGATTTCCGACGCCGCCCCTGCCGTTCGAGGCGGCACTCGAAAGAATCGTTCTTCGCGCGCCGGACGTGGGAATATCGCGCGCACGTCTCGATGCCTTGAAAGAGCGTAACCGGCCCGCACACCTGGCTTTGCTGCCATCCCTCTCTCTCGCCGCCAAGCTCGGCCGTGCCCGTCAGCTCGGCACCGAAGCCGAAAAACGAAGCGCCGAAGTCGCCGCCGAGCTCAACCTCTTCCGCTTCGGCGGCGACCTCGCCCTGATGCGCGGTGCCGGACGCGAGGAGGATGCCCTCCAACACGCCCTTTCGGATTCGACACTAAAGGTGGAAACAGACGGCGCCCGCTCGCTGTTCGCTTTCTTCCAGTCGCAGGGGGAGTTGGAGGTCAGACAACGACTGCTCGGGCTTCGGGATACGGCATTGCAGATCGCTGAAGCTCGTTTCGCCAGGGGCCTTATGGCGTCGCAGGAAGTCGACAAGATCCGCATCGATCGCCAGTCGGCGCAGGCCTTGACCCGGGACTCGGAGGCGGAGGTCGAAAGGACACGGGCGGACCTGCGCGCGTTGCTCGACGGTGAGATCCAGGTGGAAACCTCCTGGCCCTGGCGGCAGAGATTGATCGCCACCGCGAACCTGCCGGAAAGCTGGGCCTCCCCTCGGATCGAGGATCGGCCCGATCTGAGTGCTGCCCGCTCTCAGCTGGGCGCGGCCGAAGCCAAGGTCGCTCAGGCTCTGGGCCGTGCCCTGCCGAGCCTCGATCTGTCGGCGAGCTACGGCTACGGCGAGACCCGATCGGAAGGCGCCCGGATCGGCGGCGTGGAATGGAACGCTCTCGTCACCCTCACGGTGCCTCTCTTCGACCGCCTTGCCGCTTACGGGGCGTATGGCGCCGCGGTCGAGGGCAGGAAGGGCGCCCTTCTGGAGCTGGACAAAATGAGCCGGCTGGCCCGCGCGGAATCGACGGCCGTCGCGGCGGCGCTTCGCATCGCACGGGACACAGCGCGGGTCCGCGATGGCACGGTGGATCTCGCGCGGCGCCTTTACGAAGACAATAACCGGCGTTTTCGCCAGGGCCTCGCATCGGCCAACGAGCTCATCCTGGATCAGGAACGATGGATCGAGACCGAGCTGCTCGCGATCCGCGGCTGGGCCGCCGCCCACGTTGCGATGGCGCGGCTGTGCCAGGCGCGGGGAGTCCGGCTGGAGCCCTGCACTGCAGAGCTGGGGGAAAAGTGAGGTCCTTCAAGATTTACCGGGGGACGGCTTCGACCGATCCGAAAACCCCGTGGTCCACCAGCTTCACGAATCCGCGGATCCGATTCTCCTGCGAGCGGTAGTGCCAAAGCACCAGGCGCGTCTCGGAGGCCAGGGGGACCTTCGTGGTGGTGTCGCTCCAATTCCCGACGAAGTGGAACTCGCGCAGGACGTCGCCACCTTTCTGGGACTTGTAAAAAACGTGAAGTCTGTCGAACGACAACTTCATGGAAGAGTTGCCGGTGCCGATGACGGCGCCCGAGTTCTTCACGTCGCAGCGGTAGGAGATGAGGTCGAGCGCCGATTTCTTTTCACAGGAAGAGATTTCCCCGGGATGGGCGGTAAAACCGTCTCGCTGAAGCAGCCCAGTCAGCACCACTCCCTCCACGGGAAGGGGCGGAATGGGGGGAATCTCGCCCGCCGCCACCGCGAACCCCAGCGTCACTGCGACGAGACACGAAAGGCCCCGATATCTACCCATGCTCCACCCCCATGGGCCCGACGAGACCACAGGCCCTCGCCGGGTGGCAACCACGCCGCATCTCATTTCATGGGCAGGGGGAAAAATGGCAGCTCGCGCTCCTTGCCGGCAAACCGATCCTGAAGAGCGAGCTCGAAATCCAGGATGCGATCCCTTAACACATCCATGTCGACCTCCACAGCCTCGGATCGGCCACGATCGAGATAGCCGAGGGCGGACGCCAGAAGCTTGCGCGTTCCATTCCAGTTTTCCCTCGACGCATGGTGCATCGCCACCGCAACCTGGATGATGCACTGCAAATACGCGTGGCGTGCACCACTCGCTTCGTGCCAAAGCTCTTCCCAAATCTCATGGGCTTCGAAGAACTCTTTTTCGTCAAAACACCGTCTGCCGCGTTCGAACTCTGACGCTGGGTGGACCATGCGATGCGTTACCTCTCTTGCGATTAGCCCAAGGCCGTTGGCATCTTGTCACGGATACAGCCTTCTACCAGTCTGACCTTTGACAAGATATTCATGATATGGTGCGTAATCGACGTGTTCCGCAGGCTATCGCACCCCAACTTCCGCTGGCCCACAGCTTGCAATTCCATACTTCGGGGACCTGGGTGACGTGTGCTCGACAAAGACATTCCCAAGCGACTGAGAGATTGGTTTCAGCGGGCCAAAGCTCGGGGCGGCGCATCGTCCGGCCGTCTCAAGAAGTTTGGCAGCAGCTTGCGGGGCCGCATTCCCAAAAACCTGCGGGGCCTTGATCTCAAGGACGTCGATCTCAAGAACGTCTCCCGTTACTCGGGCTGGATCCGTTGGGGCTTGATCGTATTCGCCCTCTACCTGCTCGCGCAGGTGACGTCGGGCTTGATCGGTCTAGGGTTGAAACCGGCGCCTCTGCCGGTGGCCCGATCGAGCGCTCCGCAACAAACGACAGGGCGCCCCCCAGTCAGCGAAGATTACGACGCGATCTTGAGACGAAACATGTTCAACGTGGAAGGCAAAATCCCTGACCCGTTCGAGCAGGGCCAGCTCGACTGTTTCAGCCAGGCCCGCCCCTCGACCGCCAAAGTGACTCTCCTGGGCACCATCGTGATGAACGACGACCGCCACTCCGTCGCGCTCGTTCAGGAAGAGGGAAACGCCGTGAAGCTCGGGGTGAAGAAGGACGAACTCTTTTTCGATGGGAAGTTCGTCGCGATGAAAGTGGAGCGCAAGCGTCTGTGCTTCCAAGTGAAGGCATCTCAGGAGCTGGAGTTCGTCGAGATCCCGGAGGAAAACATCGCGCTGGGGGCCTCGGGCGGACCGCAGCTCGAGGGCAAGATCAGCGCCGAAGGAATCACCCCGGTAAGCGAGACCACCTTCGCCGTTAAGCAGAATTTCCTCGAGAAGAACCTGCTCAATCTGAACGACATCCTGCAAACTGCCCGCGCCGTTCCCTACATAGACCCGGGAACGTCGAAGTTCCGAGGTTTTCTGATTCAGTCAATCGATCCCGCGTCGCCTTTCGCCCAGCTGGGGGTCCGGCAGGGAGACGTCCTGACGGGGGTCAACGACATTCTCCTGGATAACCCCGGCAGAGGCCTGGAGGCGTTCCAACGCCTGAGAAGCTCACAGAAGATCAATCTCAAGATTATTCGCGGCGGCTCGGAAACCACGCTGACTTACGACGTCAAGTAGGGGGGCTCTTGAGGTACGGAGAAAATCATATGGAATCGCAGCAAGGGGCTTGGGGCGCATTTCTCAGAGGTGCTCTGATCACTTTCGCTTTGATTCACGCGCCGGCCTTGGCAGAGCCCAACCCGTTCGGCGGAGGCGATGTGGCGCCCACGCCCGAGCTGCGCGAGGACGATGATTTCAGCGCAGCGCCCGGAGGCGGCATCGGGCTGCCCCCTGCAGGGGCTCCAGGCCTCCCTCCCGGCGCTATAGGCGCCCCTCCGGTTGCGGGGGCGCCCCCCCAAAAGGGGGACACCGTGGTCGCAGCACCTCCCCCGGCCGCGATCGTACCTTCCGCACCGGCTGTACCGAGCTTTCAGGCGGCACCGTCCGCCGCGAGCGCAACGGCCGCAGCCCCGCCGAGGAGCTCCCCCACCACGAAGGCCGGCGGCAAACCCGCGCCCCGTCTCGCCGAGTACCTCGAGCTCGATCCGTCGGTGAAAGGCTTGGAGGTCAAGAACTTCGACCTGCCCGACAAGGACATCAAGGATGTCGTCACGCTGATCAGCAAGTGGACGGGCAAGAACTTCATCCTCGATAACAAGGTCAGGGGCAAGATCACCATCATCGGCCCCAGCCAGGTATCCCTGCAGGAGGCATACCACGCGTTTCTGTCGGCTCTCGACGCCAATGGCCTGACGACCGTCCAGAGTGGCAAGTTCATCCGGATCATCGAGTCCGCCGAGGCCCGACGGGCGCCCGTGGAGACCTTCGCGGGCGACTACGCCCCTAATACCGACCAGTTCATCACCCGAATCTTCCAGCTCAAGTACATCAATGCCGATGAGGTCCAGCGCGAGTTCAGAGATCTCACGACCAGGCAGGGCAAGCTCTTCGCTTATGAGCCGACAAACTCGATCATCATCACGGACACTGGCTCTAATATCCGCCGAATCGAGGAGATCCTCCAGGTTCTCGACGTCAAGGGGTTCGAGACATCCCTCCACGTGTTGAAAATAAACTTCGGCTCGGCCAAGGCGATCGCCAACATGCTCGGCGAGATCTACGGGGACGACCGCAAGGCCGGAGGAGGCGGCGGGGGCGGCCCGAGAACCTTCCGCAGGAGCGCGCTCGACCGGACGCGCGGCGGAGGCATCATCTCCAAGATCATCCCCGACGACGCCACAAACAGCCTCGTCGTTCTGGCAAACGAGTCGGGATTCGCACAGCTCAAGCAGCTCGTGGGCAGGCTGGACGTCAAAGTCACGGACACGGGGCGAATCCACGTCTATTACTGCGAATATGCGAAGGCCGAGGATCTGGCCTCGACCCTGGCCTCACTGTCGGGCGGGGGGGGCGGGGCCAAGTCGACGCCACGTCGCGCACCGGCCCCGGGAGGCACGGGTGGGGCACCTGCCCCTTCGGGGCCGACGGGGCCGGTAACCGCTGAGCTCGAAGGAGGAGTGAAGATCACCTCGGACTCGGCCACGAATGCCCTCGTCATCACGGCCAACGCCTCGGATTACCAAACGCTCAAGCGCGTGATCCGTAAGCTCGACATTCCCCGCCTCCAGGTCTTTGTCGAGACCGCGATCATCGAGGTCGCCCTCGATACCTCGACCAAGGTCGGCGTCAACGCCGCGATCGGCACATCCCGTGGGCTCGCAGGAGGCTTCATCGGCGATACCGACGGCCTTCTGGCCGCGGTTCGTGGCGGAGCGGTGGAAGGGGCGAGCATCCCGTTTTTCATCGGAAAGTCGTTTCAGGCGAGCATTCCCGGGCCGAGCAGCACGAATCTAACGGTGCCGCTCTCGACCTTCATGGGCATGGTAAGCTTCCTGACCAAGAACACCAACTCCAGCGTGCTATCGACGCCTCAGATCATCGCACTCGACAACGAAAAGGCTGAATTCAAGGTTCAGGACGAGATCCCGGTGCAAACCACCTTCACGGCCAACCTCGGAGCCGCAGCTGGGGTTGGTGGCGCGGGCCAAGGCACGATCGAGCGGTTGAAAACCGGAATCGACATCAAGCTCACCCCCCACGTGAATGCCGCCAGCCGGACGATCCGGCTGGAGATCGAACAGAAGGTCGATAGCACCAAGGCGAACACGAACGTCCCCGCCGCACTGGCCCAAGTTCAGGTCGCCACCACCTCGCGGATGACGAACACCTCCGTTGTCGTGCGAGACGGCGACTTCGTCATGCTGGGTGGTCTGATGTCGGACAAGATCGACGACTCGGTGAGCAAAGTCCCTCTGCTCGGTGACATTCCCATCCTGGGCTGGCTCTTCAAGAGCAAACAGTTCCGCGCCGTGAAAACGAATCTCATCATCCTTCTCCACCCCCGAATCATAGGCACAAGTCTCGACTCCGCCCGACAGATCCGAAAATCACTGAACAAGCGCCAGAGGTTTATCGACCGCAACATGGGCGGAGATGACGAGTTTGAATCGGACGTGAAGGAGCTGCGAAAAAGCCTGCGAGACCAGGAAAACCGGGCCAAGGACGAGCCGCAGTTCGACTACCGGAACAACCTTGGTGATGACGGCCGTAAGGTCTACCCCCGACAGGAGTCCCAGCTCGACGGCCCGGTGGACGAGCGTTCGGCGACGGGCGATCTCCCGCCGGCCCCAATGCCGCCGATTCCCGGGCAGGGTGTTCCGCCGGTCCCGCCCCCCCAGGACTTCGCGCCGATCCCCGCGGAGCCCATCACAGGAGGCTGACAGGCGCCTTCCCACATCTGGAGCACCCACCCCATGACCGATACTCCCAAACCGCCCGCGACAACACCTTCCACTACCGATCTCGTCAAACGGGCGATGCGCCAGGAGGCGAAGATCGGCCAGATTCTGCTCAGCCACACCTCTCTCACCGAAGTGCAGCTACGCGATGCGCTCACCATACAGAAAGAAAAGGGTGGGCGGCTCGGTGAAATCCTGGTCCAGAAAAAATTTCTCCAGCCCCACGAAATTCTGGTCGCGCTCGGGCTTCAGCTGGGCATCCCCTTCGTACGCGACATCGATGTCAACCACATCAATCCGGATTGGGTTAAAGACATCCCGATTTCTTATGCGCGGCAGTTCGAGTGCCTTCCGGTCGCCATAGACGACGTCGCCGTCACCGTGGCGCTTGCGGATCCCTTCAATCTCCAATGTCTGGATGACCTGAAGGTCATCTTCCAGAAGGAGGTCCGCCCCGTTCTTGCGGAGAGCAAGGTCGTCCTCGACTCTATCAACCGTGTTTACGAACGCGTTCGGCAGAACATCATGTCGGAGATCTCCGACGAGGCCGAAGACGAGTACCAGTACGATCTCGCGGAACCCGTCGATCTGCTCGAGTCGTCGGAGAGTGACGCTCCCGTCATCCGCTTCGTCAACAACCTGCTTTTCCGCGCCATCAAGGACAAGGCTTCGGATATCCATATCGAACCCTACGAGAAGGAGATGGTCGTTCGGCTCCGCATCGATGGGGTGCTCTACGACGTCGCTCGCCCGCCGAAGGGCCTCCATGCGGGCGTCAGCTCTCGAATCAAGCTCATGGGTGAGCTGGACATCGCCGAAAAGCGTCTTCCGCAAGATGGGCGGCTCAAGATCAAGATCGCCGGCAAGGATGTCGACCTTCGCCTGTCGGTGCTGCCCACGGCCCACGGCGAGCGTCTGGTCCTGCGTATCCTCGACAAGAGCAGTGTCAGACTCGATCTGACCGATCTCGGGTTCGACGACGACAGCATCAAGCGCGTGGGCCAGATCATCAACAAGAAGCATGGCATCTTTCTCGTGACGGGACCTACCGGTAGCGGGAAGACCACCTCGCTATACGCCGCCCTGACGCGGATAAACGCGATCGAGCGAAACATCATTACCGTCGAGGATCCGATCGAATACGATCTCAAGGGCATCGGCCAGATGCAGGTGAATCACAAGATCGGGCTCACTTTCGCTTCGGGCCTCCGCGCGATCCTGCGGCAGGATCCGGACGTCATCATGGTGGGCGAGATCCGCGACAAGGAAACCGCCGAGATCGCAATCCAAGCATCGCTCACGGGCCACCTCGTTTTCGCAACGATCCACACCAACGACGCCCCCGGGGCGATTACCCGCCTGGTGGACATGGGGGTGGAGCCCTTCCTGGTTTCGTCCTCGCTTCTTGCGGTACTTGCGCAACGGCTCATGCGTAAAGTGTGCCCCAAGTGCGTCGAGTACCACGATCCGTCGCAGGTGGAGCTCGAAAATCTCGGCCTGGAGCACGCGCTCTTTTCGGGCGGAAAGATCGCGAAAGGCAAGGGCTGTAGCGAGTGCTCCGGTATGGGTTACAAGGGGCGAATGGTCGTCCACGAGCTGATGCTGCTCGACGATGATATCCGGGCCATGATCATGATGAAGACTGACACGACGCTGATCAAAAAGGCGGCGATTGAACGTGGAATGATGACCCTGCGACAGAACGGGATCCAAAAGGTTCTGGCTGGCCTCACGACTCCGATCGAACTGGTATCGTGTACCCAGGAATAACGAATGCCACTTTTTGAGTACAAGGGAGTCGGCCAGAACGGAAAGCCCGTAAAGGGCTCGATCGAGGCCGACTCCGCGAAAACTGCTCGCCAGAGGCTCAAGGGCAAGGGCGTCTATACAACAGACATCAAGGAACGCTTGGTGGCAGGCGAAAAGTCCTCCAGCAAGGGCGGCGCCAGGGGCAGCGCTACCACCAAGGTCAAGCTGCGCAGCCTAACGCTGATGATCCGCCAGCTTTCCACGCTGGTGAAAGCCCGCATTCCGCTCAATGAAGCGTTGGCCGCCCTAGTCGAGCAGACCGAAGATCAGAAGCTTAGGACCGTTCTTTCCCAAATAAAGGAAAGCGTGAACGAGGGCAAATCGCTCGCTGCCAGCTGCAAGCAATACCCCAAGGTCTTTACGCCCCTGTACACGTCCATGATCCAGGTCGGCGAGGCCAGCGGAAACCTGGACCTGGTTCTGATGCGGCTCGCGGGCTTCGCCGAAGGCCAGTACGAGCTACGAAACAAGGTGATGGGAGCGATGGCCTACCCCGCCTTCATGGCCGTGGCGGGAATTGGAATCACGATCTTCCTCTTTGCATTCGCGGTGCCGAAGATCACCGAGGTTTTCGCGGGATCCAAGATGGCGCTCCCCACGCTTACCGTGGTGATGATCGGCATCAGCAACTTCATGGCCAAGAACTGGATCCTGGTTTTTGCAAGCCTGTTCGGCTCGTTCTCGCTCTTCCAGTGGTACGTCAATACCTCCAAGGGCAAGGACTGGTGGGACGCCGTGTCCCTGAAGATTCCCGGCTACGGCAAGCTCCGTCGGATGGTCGCGGTGTCGCGCTTCGCCAGAACCCTGAGCACGCTCATTGGCAGCGGTGTCCAGCTCTTGGACGCGATCGACATCGTCAAGGACGTCGTCGATAATGCGGTGATCCGAAAGGCGCTTATCGAGTCCAAAGCAAGCATCAGCGAGGGCCAGACCATTGCGGCGCCCCTCAAGGCGAGCGGCCAGTTTCCCCCGATTCTGACGCACATGATCGCGGTAGGGGAAAAGACGGGAGAGCTCGAGGAAATGCTCAATGTCGTATCTGACGCCTACGACGGGCAGGTCGACACGGCGATAACCTCGATGACAAGGCTGCTGGAGCCCCTTATGATTCTCATCATGGGCGGGGTAATAGCACTTGTTGCGCTATCGATCTTCATGCCCATGATGCAGCTCAACAACTTGGGTTCAATGCCAGGCTAGGAGTAAGGGAATTCCTGATGACACCTCGGATACACCACATCACCGCTCGGACCGGACGCCGCGGATTCACCCTCATTGAAATCATGATCGTGCTGGCCATCGTCGGCCTGCTGTTCAGTTTTGTTGGCGTCAGCGTGATCAAGAAGTTCAAGGAATCCAAGATCCAGGCGGCCAGGATCCAGATGGCGGCCTACCAACAGTCGCTTCAGGCCTACTACCTGGCACACAATATCTATCCTCATACGTCTCAAGGGCTGGAGGCCCTGGTAAAAAAGCCCTCAGCCGGGAAAGTTCCGGAGAATTATCAAGACGGCGGATATTTCGGTAAAAAGGAACTCGCGAAAGACCCGTTCGGGACTCACTATCGCTATGTCTGCGACGACTACCAAAACTTCACGATCAGCTCGAACGGTCCGGATGGCGATCCCGACACCGAGGATGACATCAAGTCGGAATAGGCCCCCGGGCTTTACGCTCATCGAGATTCTACTTGTCCTAGGGATCATCTCGATGGTGACGGCGTTGGGCCTGCCGGCGATTCAACGGGTCACATATCAGAAGGCAACCTCCACGACCCGCAAGTTCATCGGGCTGATCCGCACGATCCGCAACGATTCCATCTTGCTGAACTCGATGCACCGCCTGGTTCTGGACCTGGACAAAAAGACCTGGTGGGTCGAGATGCAGAACGCGTTTCAGCTTCTCGAAGAGCCGGGTGAGCAGCCTGAAAAGAAGTCGAACGGTAAGAAGAAGGGTAAGGGCAGGGAAGAAGCTCCCCGCTCCTCTTTCTCCATATCCGAAAAGTTCTCCAAAGAGCCTGTCGATATGCCTGCAGGCGTGGAGTTTGCCGGCGTGCTCAAGGAGAAGGAAGGGTATATTCGCCAGGGAACGGTGGCGATCCACTTTTTTCCAAACGGATTTAACGACCAGGCGATCCTCCATCTAAAACGCTCGGCGGACGAAAAGATCGCTTTTTCGCTCGTCCTGCGGCCCAACTCGGGCCGGGTCGAGCTTTTTCGCGAGCAGGTGAACAGTTTTGACGTCGTTCCAACACCCTAACTTCCGTGATCACTCCCGAGGATTCACCTTCATCGAGGTCCTCGTAGCCACGTTGATCTTCGTGCTGGCCGCGCTCGCCGCCGCGAGTATCGCCGATGGAGCGGTGAAGGCGACCGTCGACGCGCGGGAGCTCACGAAGGCGACCTGGCTCGTCCAGAAGCTCATGACCGAGGTTGAAACCAAGATGGAGACCGACGGCATCGAGAAGGCCTGCGAAAAGAAGATGGAAGGCAAGTTCGAAGCGCCTTACGAAAAGTACACCTGGATTTCCTACTGCACGGAGATCGATCTGAAGCTCTCGCAATCCGCCGCCAAGATGGCGGCCGCATCGGGTTCCGAGGAGGGCTCCAACGAGCCAACCAAGGAGGACATGTTCCAGAAGACGATCCTCACCACCGCCGGCGACTACCTCACCAAGGCGCTCCGGGAATTGCACGTGGAAGTCTACTGGCTCCAGGGCAAGACGAAGCGGAAGGTTACTCTGTCGACCCACTTCGTGCGCTTCGACCTCCCGCTCACGCTGGGCGGCTTCGGAGTCCCGGGAGCAGGGCAATGAAACTCCGATGCGGAGCCGGTTTCACGCTGATCGAGCTGCTGATCTCGCTCGCTATCTTCACGATTATCGGCATGGCGACGACCAAACAGATCATCCAGATCGCCAATACAAAGACGATGGCTTTCGCGGATCTGGATTTTTACAACGAAGTCCGCGCCGCCGTTTCCCTCATGCGGGCCGACGTCAGCCAGGCATTTCACGTCCTTTACGACGACCTCGGAGAGGAAAACAAGCAGGCCCTGCTTCAAAACCAAAGCGTGCCCCACACGATCTTCGATGGGCGGAAGAGCGAGATAATCTTCACTTCCATGAGTCACCGGGTCTATTACGCAGGCAAGAAGGAATCGGAGCAGACCGAGATCTCCTTCTTCCTTCAAAAGCGGGGCAGCCGGGCCCACCCCTCCTTGATGAAGCGAGAAAGCGAGCTCATCGATGCCGATCTCTACCAGGGCGGACAGGTTTTCACGATCCTAGACGACGTCTCTCTTCTCGAGTTCGAGTACTGGGACGAGAAGGCGAGCCGCTGGGTCCAGGACTGGAGCTCCGATAGCGGCGCCTTCCGCGACCGGTTCCCGCTGGCGATCAAGGTGAAGCTCGAGGTTACGCGGGCCGACTCGAAAAAGCTCGCTATGGAGACGGAGCTCAAGATCGCTTTCCCCAACAACGTGCCCGTGGTGGTCCAGTTCTGATGAGCCTACTCCACCGAAAGAAGCGAGACTCGGGAGCTGCGCTCCTCACCGTACTGGTGGCCATGATGATCATCACCATCATGCTTTTCGAGTTCCAGTACTCGGCCATGGTGGAAAGAAAGCTCGCCTACAACGAGCTCAACCAGCTCCAGGCGTATTATCTCGCTAAGTCCGGAGTCCGAATCGGCCTGCTAAGGGTGGCGCTGTTCGCGCGCGCGCGTAAGGCAAAGGAGCTGAAGGGATTGGAGCAACAGGGCATCCCCATATCCCAGTACCTGGATCTGATCTGGAGCCTGCCTCTGCCTCCCTTCCCTCCCGACAAGGCGAAGGTGGAGGCCCTCGACAAGCCGGACCAGGATGCCGCGGAAAAGGTTCTCGCCGAAACCCACGTCGAGGACGGTCGATCCACCCACGTAATCACGAGCGAGGGGGGCAAGATCAATCTTAACTTCCTCTTGCTCTCGGCCAAGGATCGGGAGGAACGGGTCACGTTTCCCGACCCTCCGCGCACGCCATGGCAGTACGTAGGCCGGATGCTGATGAACCTCATCGACAATTTCATCGCCGAGTCCGATGACGCGTTCGAGGAGTACGGCAATATAAAGCCGGAAGAGGTGGTGCTCGACATCATGGACTGGATAAACCCCGGCGAGACGCGTTTCGGGGGGGGGGGGAAGGATGCCTACTACGAGCAGCAGAAGCCTCCCTACAAGGCGAAGCGCCACCGGTTCTATTCGCTCGACGAGCTCAAGCTGGTACGCGGGATCGACGACCGCCTGTACCAAAAACTGAGGCCCCACATCACCGTCTTCTCCGAGGACGGGAAGATCAACCTCAACACCGCGAGTACCGGCATCTATCGGGCCCTTTACCGCGACTTCACCGAGGACGATCTCAAGAAAATCATCGAGGAGCGGGATAAGATGGGGGGATGGCCGTCCGAGAAGTCATTCGTCGAGTTCGTGTCCGGAACTCTGGGCAGATCAGGCTTCAAATCAACCTACTCGGATGAAAAAAACTACCCGTTCACCGTGGCCTCGAGCGCTTTCGTGATCGAAGCCATGGGCGCTCTGGTTCGCAGCGGAAGCCAGATTCAGAAGGTGATACGCGTGGCGGTAGCCCTCACTTCCGGAAAGGGGGGCACGGTGGACTCCAGCGTCACGAGCGAAGCAGATTGCCGAAAGGGAAACAAGTTCTGGGATGCCCGTGACAATCAGTGCAAGAATCCGCCGAACACTGACGAGGAATGCATTAATCTAGTGGGCCAGGTGTTCGTCGACAACGGCCAAAAGGTCTGCAAGCTTCCGGGGGGACAGCTCGGCAGCTACCCGGCAATCCCCATGGGTGGAGCGAAGGGCCCCGCGCAGGCGGATGCCAGCGCGATGAAGATCTTGTTCTGGTCGGAGAGCTAAGCGATGCGCGTGCTAGGAATAGAGTTCGGCAGCTGGAGCGTCAAAGCAGTGGAAGCCGAGTCGGGCTTTCGCAAGTTCAACATCCTCGACTTCCATGAAATCCGGCTTCCTCTACAGATGCTGGACCCCACTGCGTCCTATAAAGACGCAGTGCAACATATTCTGGCGCGCTTACCCGCAACGCCCGAGAAAATCGTGACGAGTCTTCCAACCTCGCAGACCGCCCTGCGCTTCCTGCAGATTCCCGTCCGCCAGCGTAAGAAGGTGGAGCGGATGTTCCGCTTCGAGCTCGAAGACTCCGTGCCCTTCCGGCTCGAGGACGCGATCGTCGAGCACCATATCGCCCGCGCGAAGGAGGGTAGCCTAGTCCTCGCGGGCATCGCGCCGAAAAAGCACGTCCAGGCTCACCTGGACTGGGTTCGCAGCGTGGGCATTGACCCCGACTGGCTGCTTTTCGATGGGATGGGTGTCGTGAATCTGTTCCTGACCTCACTCCAAAACGTGAAGACGGAGCCCAGCGAGGGAGATCCGGGCCCGATCATGTTGCTGGATATCGGCAACCAGAAAACCAATCTTTCCATCTTCCATGAGGGACAGGTCGAGATCTTCCGGTCCCTCGCCTGGGGGGGGGCGGCGGTCACGCAGGCCATCGCCCTCAATCTGAGCCTTCCGCTCGAGGAGGCCGAAAATTGCAAACAAAACGATCTCAAGCTCGACGCCGCCCCCGAAACCCTTAGCGGCGAGGCCCGAGAGATGGTAACAGCTGCCCAGCAGGCGCTTTCGGCGTTTCTTGCCGATATCAACCACAGCCTTGTTGCCTTCCGCACGCTGTACGGAAAGCGCCTCGGCGGAGTGCGGCTCACCGGTGGAACCTCAAAGATCTGGGGCATCGAAGGCTACCTATCCGCTGCCCTGGACGTCCCTGTAGAGGCGTTCCGACCGTTCTCCGCCGCAGGCTCTCGGCTCGAGGAAGAGCACGGGAAGGTCGATGAGGCCCGCTTCGGCGAAGCCCTTGGTCGATCGCTCGTATACGATAGAAGCGCCACCCTGCTGTTCAACTTCCGCCGCAGAGAGCTCGCCAAGCAGACGTCTCTGAACGAGGTCACCGGCCTTCTTAAGAACCCAAACGTAATCCGCCTGGTGC
>Ga0247727_10011866_pt1 | contig 15091 bp, 12 predicted proteins | sample WisWelCaveWW1625_FD_202498 | JGI IMG/M metagenome (GOLD analysis project Ga0247727, IMG submission 202498) | Biofilm microbial communities from Wishing Well Cave, Virginia, United States - WW16-25 | ecosystem: Environmental > Aquatic > Deep subsurface > Groundwater > Cave microbial mat | place... | reverse complement strand
CTCCCCGCGGGTATTGCTGCGGGCCCCGTTGTTCCGTTTGCCCGCCCTAGCCCCCCGTTCCTTGCTCCGCACGCCCGCCCCCCTGTTGTTCTGCAGCCGCCGCGAGGGTCGATTCCCCCCACGCCCGCTCATCCTCCGTTCCGTAGCCAGCCAGGCTGTTCCGCCCGGTCCGTCGCGGCGTCCCCTTCTCCGCCATGAGCGCCATTACCGCAGGCTTATCTCCGGGCTCCCCGCACCCTTAAGTAGGCACATTTCCTCCGACCCAGCAGGAGGCCCCGACGTGGCGTATCCTGAACCGATCCCGGTCATCCGGCGCAAGGCCGACGTTGAAGAGTTCCGGCGCCGGCTGAAGAACTTCAAGCTCACCGCCGACCAGAAGAAAATCTACCAAGAGGCCATCGAGCGCTACCAGCGCAAGCAAAGGAAGCGTGCCGGTTCCCCCGAAGGCTGATTCGCGGGAGCCATGGCGGCGTGTCCAAATTCAGGCACCCGTCGGGTGTCGACCCGGCGCGATTCCGGGTGGAGCCTTTCCACGAGACCCAGCGTGTCAAGGGTTTCACCTGCGGCAACAAGGACCTCGACGACTTCTTGAACACGAAGGAAGTGGAGGAATTCGACGAGGCCGGTCTCGGCAAGACCTACCTCGTTTTCTACGACGGGGAGCTCATCGCCTACTACACGATCAGCAACGACAGCCTTCGCGCCGAGTACCTGAAGACCGTGAAGTCGTTCTCGAAGGCCGCGGAAGAGAAGGTGGAGGCGTTCCCTGCCGTGAAGATCGGCCGGCTGGCCGTCGCGAAAGCGTGGCAAAGCCGCGGAGTCGGCCGCCACCTGCTCGCGGACATCGCGGCCGAGGCTCTCTTCCAGGGACAGCGGTCCGGTGTTCGGCTGCTGATCCTCGAGGCGAAACCCGACGCGATCCCGTTCTACGAGAAGTGCGGCTTCAAGCTGACGCGCGAAACGAAGCGCGAGAGGAACCGGAAGAACCGCACCATGTTCCTCGATTTGCAAGCCATGGACGAACTGCGCGCGTAGGGCGTCGCGGCCCGGCCAAGGGGGCCGGCCCGAGTGAAAGGAAGGTGGACAGGACGGGATTTGAACCCGCGGCCTCGTGCTTGCGAAGCACGCGATCTTCCAGCTGATCTACCTGCCCACAGTAGGTAACCGCCGGGAAACCCGCACGAGCATATAGGTTTCCGCTGGCTCACGGCGGGCGCGCCCGCCTGACGGCTCTCATTCCTCTTCTTTCAGCGACCGGCTCGAGGGGGCCTTGTCGGCGCGCCCCTTCGACGGCCTGCCCTCCAGCCGGAAGATCTTCTTGTCGCGCATCCTCCCCTGGTGGGCGCGCACCAGCGTGAGCGAAACGAGCGCGGCGGCGCCGACGCCCGCGAGCGCGAACACTGCGAGCTCGGCGCCGCCAGCGGGCGGTGCAACCACGTCGACCGTGATCGCGACGCGAGTGGGCGGGAGCCCCGCTTTGGAGGCTGTGAGCAGCAGGGTCTCCACGCGGGCCCCTCCCGGCTCCGGCGTGTAATGGAGGGTCCGCGTGAGCAGGTCGATGCGCACCCTGCCGCTGTCCGGGACAAACAAGACTTCAGGGTCCGGCGAGATTGCGAAGAGGTCGATGACGATTTCCTGGCCCGGCCACGCGCGCACAGCCGGGGGGTTGCGCACCTCGATGAAGCGTTCGCGCTCGGCCACCGTGAGGAGGAAGGTCGTCGACGCTGCGACGCGCCCGTCGGTCACCGTTGCCGTGACCGCGTACGAACCCACTTGGTCGGCCGTGGGCGTGAACGCGATGCGGCCCGAGGGCGAGATATCGAAAAGGGGCGAGCCATCCGACCACGCGAGGGCGTCGCCGTCGGGGTCCTCCGCTGTGAGGTTGAGGGTGAATGCCTCTCCCACGACCGCAGCCGCGAAGGGAACCGGACCAATCTGCGGGACCCCGTTCTGGCGCGTCACCTCGACCGTGAAAAGGCCGCGGGTCGTGTCGAGGCCGTCGGACGCCTCGACCTCGACCGTGACGAGCGGTGGGGCGCCGGGCTTCGCCTCGAGGCTCAGCGTCTTGTCGGCAAGCGCGACGACGAGGAGCGGGTCACTCACGAAGGTTACTCGGTACACGAGCGCGTGCGACCCGCTCTCGCGGTCCGTGACAAACGACGGCAAGAAGAGCGCGGAAGCGAGGACCCCTCCCTCCGGGATGCGCACCGGCGCGGCACCGGCGAATTGCGGCGGCGTGTTGATGCGCAGCGCCGCGAACGCGACATTGTCCGCGGCCGTGTCTTCGGTCTGTTCCCCGGCGGGGTCGATCGTCGCGTACACGACATAGTCGCCTGGAGAGGCGATCGCAAGGCTTGCGTACACCGCCCGCGGCGCGCCGGGCAGGACGGCGGGGATCGCGACCGCCGAGAGCACGGTCCCGGTCGTTGGGCTGCCGAGCCGGAATTCGACGACCACGTTTGAAAACGACGAGATCCCGCGGGCCGCGACAGTTCCCTCGACGATGATCGATTCGTTGCGCCGCGAGACCGCGGGCACGCGAAGCGCGCCCGATTCGAAAGCGAGGTTGCGCTCGGGCACCGCGGGCACTGCGGACGTGGTGAGCGGGAAATGGTTCTGCGCGGTCACCGTGATGTTGAAGGGGCTCGTGTCGGCGACCTGGTAGGGGAGGGTCGCCACCCCGGTCGCGTTGGTGCTCGCGTGGACATCGCCGCTCGGGCCGGCGAGGCGCACGAGCGCGCCTGCAAGCGGGCCGCCGCTCCCCTGCACCAGCACCTGCACGAGCCCCTCGCCCACGAGCGGCTGGCGCACCGGGGCCGCCGACATTCCGGAGGGCGAGGCCGTGATGAGCGAGAATTCGGGGTCGCCCATGAGGTTGTACGACACGCGCTCCGCTCGGAAATAATTCCTACTTACGGCGTCGGTCGGCCCGGAGGTCGCGAAGTACGTGTTGTAGCGGGCCTTTAGGTCGCCGAGCACCTTGCCCGGCTGGCTGTAGCTTTCCACGAAGAGCATGTGGAAGAATTCGCGCGCGAGCCACCAGTTCCCGAACGCCTGCTGGCCCGACAGGTTTTCCAGCCGGAAGTTCTCGCCGTTTCCGGCGACGACCGCGATCGCGCCGCCGCGGGGCGCCTTGAGGAACGCCTCGAAGGAGGTGTCGTCCCTGTCGGTGAAGTCGCCCGCGAAGCACGCGGACACATACACGAACGGCAGCCGGTCGCCGTTCGTCAGGTTCTGCACCTCGTCGTAGCGCAGCGCCGGCTCCTCGCCTTCGCTGCGGAAGATGCTCGCGGTGCCGAGCGGGTCGCCGTACTGCGCGACCCCGCGGTTCGACTGGTACCCGTGGCCCTCGAGCAGCATGAAGGACGCGCCCGCGTCCAGCGCGGTCTTCAGCACGCCCGCCGTCAGCGTGTCGGTTGACGTCGTATAGCTGCCCCCTTCCTCGAAGGGGTAGTCGTAGAACCGCTCGACATCCATCGACGCGGGCAGGTAGGCCGCGACCTCCTCGTTCACCTTGCGCGCGTTGTCCGTGAAGGGGTCGTAGCCCTCGTCGGCGGCCGTGAACACGTTGTCGAGGATGTTCGGGCGGTCCATCAGCGCGCCCGCAAGGATCGCGCGCCGCGCCCAGAGCCCGGCGGGCGGGCTGCGCTCGTACGCGACCTGCCGCGCCACCCACTGGTCGAGCTGCGTAATGTTGTCCACGGGAGCGCGCCCCACATAGAGCTCGGGCGTCCAGTCGCCCTCGTCGAACTCGCCGAACACGCCGTCCCCGTCCTCGTCCCAGGACGATTCGAGGTTCCCGTAGTAGGTGTCCGTCGTGTACCAGTTTTGCGAGTTGGCGAGCGAGCCGTCCTGCTGCGAGTCGGTGAACACCTCGCGGTCGGGGATCGTCTGGTTGTCCCAGTCCCCGTCGCCCACGAGCAGCAGCCACTCGGTCGTCGGCGCTTTCACGAAGTGAAGGTTCGCAAGGAAGTTGTGGATTTTCTCGGCGGCGTCGCGGCCCGCGAAGGACGAATAGATGTACTCCAGCGGGAACACTTGCGCCGGGACGCCTTTCTCCGTTTTCCAATCAAGCAGGGGCTTCATGTGGTCGGCCCAAGAGAGGGGCGCGACGGCCACGTACTCGAGGCCCGGGATGGGGTCGAGCGTGTAGGTGGCGGCCGGCGATGGGGCGGCGCTCGCGGGGACCCCAAGCCCCGCCAACGGCAGCGCGATCAACGCCGCCAGGGTCGCCGCGCTCAGCCTCCGCAGTGGCACCACGTCGCAAGCACCCGGGCGGGCGTGAGATAAAACTTGCCAGACAGCGCTCCAACGCGGGTATTGCTCGCTCGTGGGCGAGCGCGCGGGCTTACCGCCCGCGCGTCCGCCGAATCTGGTAGGCGGTCCGCTGGACGCGCCTCGGCGTGATCCGCTGCCCCTGCGAGGGGCGCGTGTGCTCCGACCCCTTGCCCTTCTTGCCCATCCCGCGGCCGCGCTTTCCGGCCGGCGTGAGGCCGCGCGTGACGCGGTTGCGGTGCTGGGGCTCGCAGATCCAGTTGATCTTGGGGTCCGCCTGGATCGCGGGGTGCGCGGTGTCCACGAGGATCACTTCGTAGTAGTAGTGCCGCCCGTCGTCGCCCACCCAGTAGGACGCGAGCACCTCGCAGTTCGGGTAGTGGACCGCCGTGCGCTGCTCCGAGATCCGCTGGATCGAAACGGCCGTCGTGATCTTGTTGACACCCATCGAGCGCGGTTTTCGGCCCTTGTTCCACCGGCGCTTGCGCAGCGACCCGCGGCGAACGCGCGCGCGCACGACCAAGTATCCGGGCTTTGCGCGGTACCCGAGCGCACGCGCGCGGTCAAGCCGCAGCGGGTGCTCGACGCGCACAAACGAGCCGGTCTTGCGCCATTCGATCTTCCGGCGCCAGTCGAGCTCGCCCTTCTCGTCGCTCGGCTTGTGCCACGTCTTGCCGATCTGGGCGTACACGGACTGCACCATCTTCTATCACCTGGAAGGGTCCCGCGTGAGACGAGGGGAAGCAGGCACTTCGCTGGTCATATTTGAAGATTTGTGGGGCGAGAATCGAAGGGGCGCGGGCGCGCTGGCTTGGCCCGCCATCGTCCCGACCGCTTATCCGAGGTGGCCGGCTCCGCTCTCACACAAAATTCTGATGGGAATTGCGAGCCGCAGAAAAATTACGTGGAAGCCTTTTCGCCCCGCGCCCCCGCCGCACGCCCGCAACGCTTTTCAATCATCATCACGTGCCCGCGATGAACTCGGCCGGGAGCGCTTCGTGCACGCGCTCCCCCACCGGAAACCAAGGAGAACCACCCGTGCCAAAGAAGCAGCCGAAAAAGAAGCGCCCCTACACCTCCCGCCCTCACCTCTTCACGTCCGAGTCGGTCGCCGACGGCCACCCCGACAAGGTCGCCGACCACATCTCCGACGCGATCCTCGATGACATCATCCGGCAGGACAAGGACTGCCGCGTCGCCGTCGAGACGCTCGTGTCAACGGGCATGGCTATTGTCGCCGGTGAAATCACGACGCTCGCCTACTGCGACTTCGTCGCCGTCGTCCGCAACACGATCCGCGAGATCGGGTACGACGACCCCGCGACCGGATTCGACTGGCAGTCGGTGGCTGTCCTCTCGTCCATCAAGCCGCAGTCCCCGGACATCGCGCTTGGCACCCACACGAAGATGCGGAGGAGGCAGGGTGCCGGCGACCAAGGCCTCATGTTCGGCTTCGCCTGCAACCAGACGCCCACGAAGATGCCCGCGCCGATCTACTATGCGCACCGCGTGACCGAGCGCCTCGGCGAGGTGCGCCGCAAGGGGCTCATCGACTACCTCCAGCCGGACGGCAAGTCGCAGGTGACTTTCGAATATGTGAAGGGCAAGCCCGCTCGCGTCGACGCGGTCGTCGTCGCCGCCATGCACCGAGATGTCGTCAGCCACACACAAATAAAGAAGGAGATCATCGACGAGGTCATCCTTCCGTCGTTCCCCGCGAACTTCATCGACAAGAAGACGAAATTTTTCGTGAACGAGACGGGCAAATTCGTCATCGGCGGCCCGCGCGCCGACACCGGGCTCACCGGGCGCAAGATCATCGTCGACACCTACGGCGGCTACGGCAGCCATGGGGGCGGGGCATTCTCAGGGAAGGACCCGTCGAAGGTCGACCGGTCCGCATCGTACATGGCGCGGCACATCGCGAAAACGGTCGTCGAGGCGAAGCTCGCCGACGAGTGCGAGGTCCAAGTCGCCTACGCGATCGGCGTGGCCGACCCCGTGTCGCTCCTCGTCGAGACATTCGAGAGCTCCGTCGTGCCGGAAGCCGCAATCGAGCAGGCCGTCGTCGACACCTTCGACATGACGCCCTACGGCATCATCGAGTACCTCGACCTTCTGCGCCCCATCTACAAGAAAACGGCCGCCTACGGACACTACGGACGCGACGACCCGGACTTCACCTGGGAGGCGACCGGGCGCGCCGCGACGCTGAAGAAGCGGGCCGAGTCGCTCGCCTGATGCGGCCGAGCTAGGAGGGAGCTGCGTGGGCCTTTTCAGCCGCAAGCCGGCACCGGAAGCGGCGCCGCCCGTTGCGCCGGCGCCCCCCGACGACCCGCTCGGCCGGATCCTCGGGCTCGCGGTCGATGCCGCGGCCTACGCGGACGGCACCCTCACGCTGACATTCGTTGGGGGCGCGGGGGAGGCGCACCTCGAGGCCTTTGGGAAACTCAAGGTCATCCACTCCGGCGAGTCCTTGGACCCGACAAGGCGTGGCTTCGACGCGGCCGTGAGTTCTCTCGTCGGGCGAAAAGTCGGTGCCGCATCCCAAAAGCGGGGCGAGGAGCTTGCAATCGAATTCGAGGGGGGCGTGGCGGTCGTCGCGTCGCTCAAGGGAGGCGACTACCCGGGGACGAGCGCCGTATACCTGAAGGGGCCGGGGAAGTCTTATGTGAATTTCCACCGGGATGGGTTCACGCGGCTGGCGCTGTGACCTTCAAATGGACCAACTGCCCTCGAGCCGTTACCACTTGGGAAGACGCTCCGCTCTTGTTGGCACAACCCTTTTGGTGATGGGCGCCTCCATGAGCCGCGCATGCGCGGTTCCGACCCTTATAACAAACTCCTGGGCCGAGTCGTCGGCTCCCGACTCGTCGACCCATACACGAGCGGCCACGTTATCGAGGGGTTCCTCCACCTTGACTTCGGAAATCCGACGCCCGCGCATTTGGAAATTTGTTGGCACCGGCCCTCTCCGAGGGGGACCGTGTCCTTGGCAGGCGCGACGCCGGGTTCCTTGAGGGGGTCAGCGCGCTCGTCGGCCAGCGCCTCGCCGGCGCGACGTCGGTGCCGCGCCAGGAGATTGCTTTGAGATTCGAGCGTGGCGCGGTCTTTTCAATTTCCCTTCGCGAGGCGGACTTTACCGGTCCTGAGGCGGCCGTGCTGCAGCTCAAGGATGACAAAAGGCCATGGATCGTGTGGCCATGCGGAGATTGACGCATTGCGACCTAGTAGATTTCGATCCTCAGCCCGTTCGGGTCGTAGAACGCAATGTTCTCCCCCACATTGTCCTCGTACTCGACCTTGAACTCCTTGAGCCTCGCGAGGAGGTCGCGTCGCTCCTTGGAGTGCCGCATCCGCACCGCGACGTGCGGCTCGTCGCCCGAATAGTCCGGCTTTTTGCCGATAACGAACGCGAGGTACGAGCCGTCGTCCAACCCGACGGTGAGGAGCCGGGGCTTCGCGCCCGCGGGCAGCGCGACCTTGTCCTCGACCCATCCGGCGGCTGTGAGCCCCGCCACCTTCGTGACCTTCCAGCCGAGCACGCGCGTGTAGAAGTCGAAAGTGGCCTCAAAGTCGGCCATGGGCAAGTCCACATGGTGGACGCGGACGGGCACCGATGAGCACCCTCCCTGCTGCAAGCGCGGGCGATCAATCATCGCCGACGCTGTCGATGAAGGCCTGCAGCCTCGCGGAGCTCGGCGGTGTGCCACGCGGCGGCAAGGCAGGGGAAGGCGCCGCGCGTCGAACCTTTCCCTCGCCCGACCGTCGCGGGAACTGCGGGAGGCGCGGCAGTTTCGGAAATGCCGGGAAGGGCCGCCCCCGGAGGAACTTCACGTAGAGCAGGGCGCCTGCAAGCGCCGCGCCCCCGAGGATCGCGATGAGGCCGAAGCTCCCGATCTGGTCGAGGATCCCGCTGCGTGCGTGCACCTCGTACGCCTGGTAGGGCGCGCTTTTCGGGCCCGACCGCGTGATGTCATTGGTGTCCGTCGCTTTGACAAAGAACAGCGCGGAGCCGCCCGGCCGAAGGCCCGGCACCGAGCCCTGGAAGGTCGTGCCGTCCGAGCCCGGCGACATGGCTGTCTCGGTCCAAGTCTTGCCCCCGTCGCGCGAAACGACGAGAGCGACACCCGTCAACGCGTCCATCGCGTCGACCCGCGCCGTCACGGTCGCGGGGCTGTTCGGATCCACCTCCGCGGAGGCCGCGCTGCGCACTTCCACGGTCGGCGCGCGCAGATGCAGGTCGTCGGAAACTTCCGCGAGGTACAGTTCCGGCCCGAGCACGAGCTCCGACTGGTTGATGATGTCCGCCGGCGGAGGCTGAAATTCATTGCCCATCTCGATCGTGAACGAATACGCGCCGGTTACCCCGTACGACCAGTCGTCCCACACGCCCGCGGTCTTGTAAAGGTCGTACCCGGACTGCGGCGTGTAGCCCGTCATATTCGCCATCACATCGGCCATCGCCACGAAGTCCGTGTAGTCGGGGGCCGGGTCGGCGGTGTACCCCCACGGGTAGAGCACGAGGCCGGAGTAGGAGTGCAGCGACAGCGCCGTCTGGAAATCGTGGGCAAGCTGGAGGTCCCGCACCGCGCGCGCCTCGGCCGTGGAGAACGAGCCGGGCGGCGTATCGCCGGGGCGCCACGACACGATCGGCGAGAGGCCGTCCGCCCGCGCGGGGCCCGCATAGTCGTCGGCGCAGGGGATATGGGAGTCGCCCTGAAGCTCGCCCCAGTGCCAGTCGTAGTTGCGGTTGATGTCGGTGCCCGTGCAAAAGTAGCCCACAAACCCGGGGTTGGGCTCGCGGTTCTTGCGCCACAGGTTGTCCTGCGTGTGCGCGAAGTCGATGCCGTCCGGGTTCACCATCGGCAGGATGTAGATCTCGCGGTTGTCGATGAGCCACGATACATACGACGCGTTGTCCATTTCCCCGGGGGCCGCGACCTGGATGGCGCCGTCGGTCGTTTTGCGGTAGTTCGCGGTGAGGTAGTTCAGCAGGTAGGCGGCGGCGTGGTAGGTCGTCCACTCGCGCGCGTGCGTGCCGGCGATGATAAGGACGTCCGGTTCGTCGGCCTCCTCGGTGCCCGGGTTGTCGGAGACCTTGGCCACGACGACGGGCCGCGATTCAACCGTGGTCCCCACGGTGAAGGTCCGCACAATGTCGCTGTGCTCGCGCGCGATGGTCGCGATGAGGTCGTAGACGTCGTCGGGTGGGTGGTATTCGTCCCACCAGTCATCCATGAACGAAGGCGTGCGCGGCATTCCGCCGGCGGCCGACGCCGGAGGCGCGGCCGACAGGAAGAATTGCAGCGCGAAGAACGCGGCGAGCAACGCGCGGCTGCGGTGTGCCGGATCCATCATCGGGCGGAGCCGCCAGATGCCGGGATATAGTTTGCGTTTTGGGGGGATACGGATCCCGGCGAGGGGCTCCCCGGGCGCCGGAGGCCGCAGGGGTGTGGCGCCGCTTAGAACTCGAGCCGCTGGAGCCTGCGCACGCGGTCGCCGATCGGCGGGTGGCTAAGGAACATCCCTTTTGCGCGATTCCCCGTGAGCGGGTTGACGATGAACAGGTGCGCGGAAGCCTCGTGGGCGACCCGCATCGGCCGCCCGCGCGCGGCGTAGTCGAGCTTCAGCAGGGCCTTCTGGAGGCCCGTCGAATCTCCAAGGAGCGTCGCCCCCGTGGCATCCGCCCCATACTCGCGCCGGCGCGAGACGAACGCGCGGATGAGCACCGCCGCGATGCTCCCTACGACGCCGAGGATGAGGTAAGCCGCAAGGCCGCCGCCGCGGTTGCCGCGGGACGTGGCCGCCATCCCTCCGAATTGGATCAGGTACGCGAAGAACGCCGCCACGGTCGCCACCGCCGTCATCACGAGGGTGTCGCGGTTCTTGACATGCGACATCTCGTGCGCGACGACGCCCTTGAGTTCGTGCTCCGTGAGCAGGTCGAGGATGCCCGTCGTCAAGCACACGACCGCGTGCTCGGGGCTCCTGCCCGTCGCAAACGCGTTCGGCGAGGCTTCGCGCATGATGGCGACCTTCGGCTTCGGAACGCCCGCCGCGCGCGCGACCTCCTCGACGAGCGCGTGCAGCTCGGGCGCTTCCTCGCGCGTCACGAGCCTCGCCCGGTAACTTGCAAGCACGATCTTGTCAGCGAAAAAGTACATCCCGAGGTTCATCGCGGCCGCAATCGTAGTGAAGATGAGCAGGTACGAGAGGCTCCAAACGGGGAGGAACAGCGCGACGGCGCCTGCGATGGCGTAGATGAGGAGGAAGACGACGGCGAATACGCCGAAGGTCTTCAGCGACGAGTGGATCGCGGACATCGGCAGCACGCAGTCTCGAATGAGGCCCGCGTCAGATATGAACTTGTGGTTGATTACTTGGATTCGGTTAACGTGGCAGACCCCGGCGCGGGCCCCGCGGCCCGATGCGGCGGAGCCGTACCAACGAAGCCCTCCGCCTGCAATTTCGCGCGAATCTGGCCAAGCCCTTCCGGAGCGAGCCAGCATCCTCCGGCGAGTTCGACACGCTTATATCACGTATGCTCATTGCCCGCGACACCTGGCGCAGGTGGAACGCATGCGGACAAGACTAGGAATCCTCGTCGTCGCCGGGCTCTTGCTCGCGACCGCGGTTCCGCCGACCGCCTTCGGCTACCAAGAACTCGAGCTCCAGGCGGCGACCGACGCGGTGCAGGCGGCCGGCCGGGACACCGTCGACCTGCTGTTTTGGCGTTCGGGGTTTGGGGCGAGCATGCTCGGCGGACCCACGCTCGGGGGAAACCAGACCGCGTTCACATCCCGCCAAACGGCAATCGAGAACCTCACGGGCGGGACGACCCCGGTCGGAATCCGCCCCATATTCCTCGAATTCGGGGCGCTTGCAAACGCGAGCTTTGCTGCGGGCTCCGTCAACCTGAGCGACTACGCGACCCAGCGGTGGAACTTCACCAACTCCTCGCGCACGACGGGAGCCGCGACCCTCGGCACCGGGGCAGCCTCCGGTGCCGCTTGGGCGGCGTATCTGCTCCGCACCAATCACTGGGTGAACGGGACGCAGGACCCTTCCGCCCCGCTTTTCGGCGCGACGCCCGCGGACGGCGTCCTCGGCCTCTGGATGGTCGAAGCCCTGTCCGACCGCGTGTCGGCGGTCACGATGTACGGCGCCTACAACGGGTCGGCGCTCGGGGCCTTCAATCTGAGCGACCCCGCGCTGAACGACAACGATGCCGGGAATGGATGGCAGCTTGTTCCCGACGCGCTCGGCGTCACGCTCTCCACCGACCCCGAGCCGCTGTTCCAGGGCTTTTCGGCCTCCAACAACGCGACCTCGCTGAGGGGCCAGGCGGCCTTGATTCTGGGCCTTGGCGAAATCGTGAAGCTTGCCGACCCCGCCGGCCCTCGCGCGGCGCTCTTCGACGGCGACCCCTATGACGCATCACTCTACAACGCCTCGCTCGCCCTGCTTCGGAGCGTCGTTGCCAACAACGACGCGGCGCACTTTGACGCGGCGGCCTCCACCTACGCCGCCGGTTCCGGCGGCGTCGACACGGGGGACCTCGCGCTCCTCGTGACCGCGCTTGCGGCCGCAGAAGGCGCGGCCGATGCCGCGGCAAAACCAAACATCACGGCGGCGCGCGAGCGCGCCCTTGCCGCCCTCACCTCGCTTTCGACGCCCTTCGGCGTGTTCCCTGCATCCTACAATGTGTCGGGATCCACGGTCACCGGCAACTTCTCCACCGCAACGCTTTGGGCCCAAGCCGGTGCGCTCGAGGCGCTCTCGACCGTCTACCGCACCACCGGCCTGCAGGCGCACTATGCTTGGATGCACAAGGCGTCGGCGGGGCTCGAATCCGCGCTCTACTCCGCCGGCAGTTACCACGCGCTCGCCCCCGAGCCTGCCCTGTCCACGTTCGCGGCGGACGCGATCGCGGTCACTTTCGGGGCCTTGCGAGACCTTGCGCTCACCGGCGAAGAGCCGCTGGCGGTGTGGCGGCTCGTCAACGCGACGGAGTGGCTGTTCTCGGCGCCGCCTCTCGTGCTTGCCGGGGCCACACACCCGGCAGTCATCGGCGCGTCGTTCGTCTGGAACGCGACGGGCGACACCTACGCGTCGGGTGCGAAGGACTTCAACAGCACGCTTAGCCTGCTTGCCGCGTATGAGTTCCTCACCATCGGCCCTGAATTCCTTACGGCCGTGGGCGGCGGCGTCTCCATCACAGAACGCGCTGCGCTCCTCCTGCACAACGCGACCGCGTCCCAGGTTGGCGCGTCCATCGACGCGCTTGACGTGCAGATCGCGGCGCTCCAGGCGCAAGTCGCCGCCATCCAAGCGACCTTCGACGCGCTCAACGCGAATGTGACCGCCATCACCGACCGGCTCAACCTCTCGCTCGAGAATGAGACGATCAGCGGGTCGCGCATCGCGGACCTCCAGGCCAACGTCACCTCGCTGCGCCTCCAGCTCAACCACACGGTCGACAATCTTACCCAAGCACGGGAGCTCCTTGCGAACACGAGCGGGACCTACGGCGAGCTGCAGGCGCTGTACAACGGCACCAACCTCAATCTAACGGCCGCCCTCCAAAACGCGACTTCGCTCGCGGGCCGCCTCAACCAGACGCTCGCCGACATTGAGGACATCCGGGAAGCGATGGAAACCACGAACGCAACGCGCGAGGGTCAAGGCAAGGAAGTGAGCCGCGCCCAAGGGGTCGTGGGGCTCGCGGTCCTCGGGGGCGTGCTGGTAGGCGCCGGCGGACTCCTTTTCCTCCAGCGTTATGTGATGACGCCGCGGGTCGCCTCCGAGCAACCCGAAACGGAGAAGAAGGGCCAGAAGGGCGACTCCCGCAAGGGGAAGGACGAGACCGAGCAAGACGACGACGAGGACGAGAGTTAGCCTCTCCCTTGGGGGGCGTCCCCCGCAAGCTCCTCGTTTTCACGTCCGAGCGCCGACCTACCAAACTTCAAGACCCCCGGCTTCTCTCGCACGGCCGTGGGCGCGAGGGACAAGGTGGCGGTTTCGCCCTACCGGCTCGACGGCCTGTTCCAGGCCATCCCCCACGAGGTCGTCATCTACGACTCGACGCTGCGGGACGGCGAGCAGATGCCGGGCGTCGCTTTCACCCCTGCGGTGAAGCTGGAGATCGCCCGCGCGCTCGACGAGATCCGCGTCCCCCAGATCGAGGCGGGGTTCCCCGCCGTGTCCCCGTCGGAAGCCGCCGCCGTCAAGCAGGTGGCGGGCGCGGGGCTGGACGCGGACATCCTGTGCCTCTCGCGCCTCAAGCGCGACGATGTCGACGCGGCCGCCGACGCTGGGGTCGACATGGTCCTGCTGTTCGTTCCAGCCTCGCCGATCCAGCTGCGTGTCAAGCTGAAGAAGACCGTCGACGACATCCTCCCGGAAGTCGTCCGCGTCACCGAGTACGCGGTGTCCCGCGGGCTACGCGTTGGATTCTCGACCGAGGATTCCACGCGCGCCGACCTCATGGACCTCCTCCGGATCTACCGCGCCGCCATCGACGCCGGGGCCGAGCGCGTGGGGATCACGGACACGGTCGGCTGCACGACTCCGAACGGCCTCGCGCAGCTCGTGCAGAAGGTGCGCAAGCCGCTCAACGACTTCCCCCTCTCGGTGCACCTCCACAACGACTTCGGGCTCGCGAACGCGAACGCCGTCGCGGGCGTGCTTGCCGGCGCGCGGTTCGTCACCACGACCGTGAACGGCATCGGCGAGCGCGCCGGCAACGTGCCGCTGCAGCCCTTCGCGCTCGCGTGCGAACTGCTCTACGGAATCTCGACGGGCCTCGAACTCGAGGGGCTGAAGGGACTCTCGGAACTCGTCGCCGACCGCAGCGGCGTTGCGATCCACCCGAACTTCCCGGTGGTCGGCTCAAACGTGTTCAGCCACGAGAGCGGCATCCACGTGAAGGCGGTGATGGAAGACCCGGCCACCTACGAGCCCTACCCGCCGGAGCTCGTCGGCCAGCGCCGCACGCTTGCGCTTGGCAAGCACACCGGCGAGGCCCATGTCAAGGCCGTCCTCCAGGGACAGGGGGTCAAACTCGCTGAGGCCCAGGTTGACGCCGTCACCCTCAAGCTCAAGGAGCTTGGCGAACGAAAGGGGCAAGTCACTTTCGATGAGTTCTGGCAGATCGTCGCCGAGGTCACGGGCCAGAAGCACCGCGTGCGCGCGCGGTGAGCGCCACCCGCCTGCCCAAAAGCGCTTCGAGGAAATCATCGACCGAAATGTCGGTCTCCCGAAGGAAGGCCAGTACCGCGCGGCGCCTCAACGATCCGTGGGCGGCTACCACGACCTTTCGCCCGGTGACGTCCTCGACGAGTTTGAAGTGGCTCCCGCGAGCAGACTCGATGCGCCGTCCGAGACGAGCGGCCGCGCGGAAAAAGCGGCGGCGATCCACTTCACCGGGAACTTGGGACATTGACCTCCACTTTCACGACCTTGGCATACCCTGGTCGCTCCGAGTGGGGGACGTCCCGGCGCTCATGGTTGTCTTCGAAACAGAACTCGATTGCTTCGCGGGCCATCTGGAGGGCTTCCTCCTCGCTGTCCGCATCGACAATGACGGGGAGGCCCGGCACGGTTGCACAGAACGAGTTCGTCTGCGGGTCGAACTCGATGACCACTTCGCACTGCACGCATTTGACTTGGCTTCCTTGTATTTAGCCTCTTAGAGGAGGTGACCGAAAGGCGGGAGTGGCCCTCGCGGCCGTTCGCCGTTGCAGCCGGCCAGCCGCGCGCCCCGTAAGCCTTTATCTCCACCGACGCGGCTCCGCTTTTCCCCCCGCGTGCG
>Ga0247727_10011865_pt1 | contig 15092 bp, 11 predicted proteins | sample WisWelCaveWW1625_FD_202498 | JGI IMG/M metagenome (GOLD analysis project Ga0247727, IMG submission 202498) | Biofilm microbial communities from Wishing Well Cave, Virginia, United States - WW16-25 | ecosystem: Environmental > Aquatic > Deep subsurface > Groundwater > Cave microbial mat | place... | reverse complement strand
TTTTTGCGTTGCGCCGGTCGCAGTATCCGCGAGCAGCAGCTCGATGTGATTCTGATCGCGATTTAAACGCAGTATCGCCAGCTTCGCAGGATCATTCGTCCACTTGATGCGCGGGATGTAAATGTCAGTCTCGCCGCCGATGTCCATCCACCTTGTACTGCTGCCGTTGGCGGCCTCAACATCGACGACGCCGATGTTGACGATCGAATTTTTATCGCCGGCTTTGGGATAGCGCATCGGCTGATAGTCATTGTGCACGGGAATGAAATCAGTCAGCGGAAAAACCGTGACCTGGCGCTCGTCGAGCTGGAAGTAGGCGAGGTGACGGCTATCCGGCGACCAAAAGAAGCCGGTGCGGATGCTGAATTCTTCTTCATAGACCCAATCAAATCTGCCGACAAGAATGTGTTCTTCTCCCTGCGTGGTCAATTGTTTTGTTTGCAAGGTGGCAATGTCGAGCACGTGAAGGTTGTGATTTTTCACGAAGGCGATTTTCTTGCTGTCGGGTGAAAATTGCGGATCGCGCTCTTCGAGGCTGTCGCTGGTGAGTTGGCGCGTTTGTCCGCTGGCAAGGGCATAAAGGTGGAGATCATTTTTTGACGGCAACAAAATGCTCTTGCCATCCGGCGACCAAAAATAATTTCCGAGTGGAAAGCGTTTTTCCTGCTTTTGTTCCGACAAGGCTTCGACTTTTTTGGAGTCGATCAACACCGAGCGCTTTTTGGTTTTGAAATCATACTTCCAGATGTTCAAGGTGCCGGCGGAATCGCGTTGATAATACGTAAAGCCGGCGCCGTCAGTCATCCATTGCGCGCCGCTGACGGTTTTTCCGGCAAGCTCGCGTCCTGCGAAAATTGCTTCGACGGTGATCTTCTTCTGCGCCAAGCCGGGGTTGGCGAATGCCAGCAAACAGCAGAGCGCAAAAACCGAACGAACAGATTTGTAGGAGTTCATGTCCTCTCCTCGGAGGTTGGTTGATATTTTGAAGACTGGTGGGATCGGCGAAGTATGAGATATTAGATCGATGGATTTTTGGATCAATGGAGCGCCGAATCGTTGTGTTGTTGCAGACATGATCAGTGAATCCAACACTCCAGAAATCCATCGATCCATCAATCCAGCTTTCAAGAGGCGCGATCGACGATTTCTATCCTCGTTGCGCCGCCGGAAGCGATGCGCACAGACATTTCATAAACTGCCTCGCGGACCATGCACATGCCGAGATTCTTGTCGCAATGATAATAGAGCAGCTCCACACGCAGCGCGCTGCTGGTGATCCGGGGATGAAGATCGAAGTGCAGGACTTGCTTCGCAGCCGGCGCGTCGATAGTAATGAGCGACGACGGGAAAATCAAACCGTTGTTGATGCTGCGCGCCAGAATTTGCAGAGGGGAACCGGGATTGAAATCGTGCCCTTCTGGCAACTCGATGCGCAAAATCAGCGAACCGCCTTCAGCCGGCGCCAGCACGTGCTCCGACAAACGAATCACCGGCGTGGAAGGCGTCGCCAGGTGGTCAGCCGCGCTGCGCGCCGCCGGCTTGATGTGCAAGGAGCGCACTTCGGAAGTCTGGAGATTCACCACTCGAATGAGATGATTGTTGGTATCGGCGATGAACAATTCGTTTCCAAGGACGGCGAGACCCGACGGCTCGTAGAATTGCGGGGCCGCGCCATCTGCCTGGCCAGGCTTGCCGGCGCCGAGATAAGTTTTACTCTCGCGAGTCTCGGGATCAACGATTTTTATTTTGTGATTATAAGTATCCGCGACAAAGACTTTGCCGTCGTGATAGAGCACGCCGAGAGGATGTTGGAGACGCGCCCCGTCGCCAGCGCCGTCACGATCGCCAAACTGGAAAAGATCGCCGCCAACGAGCGTTTCAACTTTTTCTCCGCGCAAATCGATTTGGCGGATGCTGGAAATCTCGCTGTCGGCGATGAACAAACGATCCTTCGTTCCGGTGATGCCGCTGGGTTGAGCAAAGGCGGCGCTGCTCAGATCGCCGTCGCGCCGCGCTTCATGGCCGGAGCCGGCGAACGGTTCGACGCGATTCGTCTTCAGATCGATGGTCCAAATTTGATGCGGCCCGGCCATCGCGAGGTAGCCGGTGTTGTTGACGATGAAAATATCCCACGGCGAATTGAGTGTCGTCTTCGATCCGGAGCCGCCCTTTTGCCCCGAGCGTGATTGCTCGCCGGTTCCCGCAAGCGTCGTTACGCTGCGGCTGCCGAAATCGATCCGGCGGATGGAGTGGTTATCCGTGTCGCAGACGATGAGATCGTCGTCATGCCACGCCAACCCCTGCGGGTGGAAGAAGCGCGAAGTCTCGAAATCGGCGTCGTCAAGCCCCGGCACACCGGAACCGATGACGTCGACGACTTTTCCGCTTGGATTCAGAATGACGATACGATGATGATTAGAATCGGCGACAGCCAACCGGTGACTCTCCTGGTGTGCCGCGACTTTCCCGGGATAATTCAAATAGGATTCCGTCAAAGTCATTTTGTCACGCTGCAAAAGCAATGGCGAAGGGTTGAGCTTGCCCTCGGCGGAAAAAATATCCAAAGTGGTCTCGATGTAGTTTTCGACAATCTCGCGATTGCCCTCGCCGGAAAATATCCCCAGCAAATAGCCGTCGGGATCGATCATCACCAAAGTCGGCCAGGCGCGCACGCTATAAGATTGCCAGACGGTGAAATCTGAATCGACGACGACCGGATGCTCGACTTCATAACGCCAAACCGCTTGCTGGACATTCGCCGCATCTTTTTCATTTGTAAATTTCGCAGAGTGCACGCCGATCACCACCAGCGGTTTGTCGGCATATTTGTTTTCAAGATACTTCAAATCGGGGATGACGTGCAAGCAATTGATGCAGCAATAGGTCCAAAAATCGAGCAGCACGATTTTGCCGCGCAGTTCTTGTAAGGCGATGGGGTGGCTGGTGTTGAGCCATGAGAGACCGGCGGGAAAGTCCGGCGCATGAATCTTGTGCTTGGTGCGGACTTCCTGAATTCTCTCGCGTATTTGCTTTTGCAACGCTACGCGATCATATTCCTGCTTGATGGGAGCCATGGCAATATCTTCGATAAAAGGTGATTGGTGAAGGCACGCGTCCCGCTGAATAGATCGTCTGAAAATGGAAAATCCCTCACAGCGAATTGCATCGCATCCGGAGGCGGAATCGAGCGTGGAGCGCGCTTGCAATCTTTGATCAGAAAATATACAACCGGCGCAGAAGATGCAAGAGTGAAAACTTGATTTGAAACATTTTTTTAAGCCTGGTTTGGGATTTTTATGAAATATTATTGGGACGAAAATGGTTATAGATTTTGCGCTATTCGATCTATTGCAACGCGGCTGAACCAAGCCTTGACATTCACGTGTCAACAGCGTAATTTTGGCCTGTCTTGGAAAGGCCTCTTGATAATTAAGCCTGCATAGACACCAAGAAGTAGTTAAGGATAGTAATTAAAAGAACAATCCGAAAAGTTAGGGAGCTTCGTATATTAAGTGAAACGATTGGAAAAATTACTCGTTTGTTCAGGAGCACACGAGTAATCGATTAAGAAAATCAGGGCTGACAAAGGAGGAGATATGTTGAGAAGAATCGGCGTGGGCTTGAGCATTGCTCTGGCGGCGCTCTTGCTGTTGACGCAAGTGGTTATACCGCATTCGCGCCGGCCGAAGTTGCGCGCGGATGCCGAAGCGCGCCTTGCGCGTCTTGAAAAGGGCAGGGAGATCGTTTTGCAAGCCTGCAAAGCAGCTGGAGGATTGGAAACCTGGCAGAACAAAAAAGATGTTTCGTTTCGATTGACGGATGAGTGGCATGCCCCTCACTGCTTTTGGCCGGAGAAGAAAGTTGAAACGATGCAACATTATCTTTTGCATCGCAATGCCGGAAGAATTGAAGCACGCACCGGCAAAGGCCTGCAGCAATGGGGTTTATTCGAAAACAAGCCGTGGGCGCTGCTGAACGGTAAAGTCGATTCGGATGGATTGAAAAACGCCGATTACGTGATTTCAAATTTTGACTACTTCTTCGCGCTGCCCTTCAAATTTCTCGATACCGGCGCCTATCCCGAATTCGTCGGCGAAGAAACCCAAGACGGTAAAATTTACGACAAAGTTTATGTCAGCTTCGGCCTGAATGTCGGAAAGTACCCGACCGATTGGTACCTTGCCTATTTCGATCATGCCACCGGCCGCCTCACCTCGGTGATTTACACCTCGATCGAGAAGTCGCCATCTTTTGTCGAGTACCGCGCGAGCTTCGACGATTATGAAGAGATGGACGGCCTATTCATGCCGACAACTGTTTCGATCAAAATGTCCCGCCCACTATCCGGCATCAAAATTCGCGACTGGCGCATTCAAGAGGTTCGTTTTGATACCGGGCTTACCGAGGCCTTCCTTAAAATGCCCGACATTTCGCCGCCGGCGATCAGTCAACGATAAGTTCACCAGTAAGCAAGAAAATTTTGAAAGGCGAGAAGAACCTCGCCTTTTTTATTGGTGCGCGCTTGCAGATAATAATTCTTGCTGTGTGAGGATTATTTTCGCATATTCCCCGCGTTGTTTTGCATTCCCCGTGAGTTTCTTTCAACTCGCGCAGCACAACATTTTTCAATTCCAGCCAAAGGGGCTAACGCCATGATCAAAGTTATGGTGGTAGATGACGAAACAGATGTGCAGATTCTCTTTCAGCAACAGTTTCGGCGCGAGTTGAAAGCCGGCCTGATCATGTTTCACTTTAGCTTTTCCGGCGAGGATGCCTTGAAATTTTTGGTCGAGCATGAGGCGACCGATCTCGTGCTCATTCTCGCCGACATCAACATGCCGGGGATGAGCGGCCTGGAGCTGCTCAGAAGAATAAAAGAAAAAAATTCCAGCATGAAAGTCTTCATGATCACCGCCTATGGCGATGAAAAGAATCATCAGCTCGCCCGCCAATATGGCTGCGATGACTATCTCACCAAGCCCATCGATTTTGAGGATTTGAAGAGGAAAATTTTAGGATGATGCAGTAACACATGGCGTTGCCACATCACTCCCGCAGAGACTCTCGCCACATCTTTTTTCACCAGCAAGCTGGCAGGACAAGGCACGGGATTGGGCTTATCCATAAGCTACGACATCATCGCGCAGGAGCATAAAGGCGAAATTCGGGTTGAAACCGAGGAAGGAAAATTTACGGAGGTTGTGATATGGTTGCCGAAGCGCTAAATTTAATTAATCGAGCGTATGAATTTTAATCCGCAATTTTTTATCCGTATTGCGCTTGGCTTGATGCCGGTGTTGATCTTTCTATCGACGTTGATGGTGCTCGACAGCTTCAAGCTGATTCGAGCGCGCGCCATTTTGTTGACCCTCGGCATCGGCGGTCTCGCGGCTTTGCTTTGCTGGTTTGCCAATAGTTTCGTTCTCCAAACGACCGGTTGGGAGATGCGCTGGTATGCTCGGTACGGCTCGCCGGTGCTGGAAGAATTTTGCAAGGCGCTCTATTTGGTTTATCTCATCAAAGCCAGTCGCGTGGGATTCATGGTCGATAGCGCGATTCACGGCTTTGCCGTCGGCGCCGGTTTTGCGTGCGTCGAGAATATCTACTACTTGCAGTCATTGTCCGATCCCAATGTGCTCTTGTGGATCATGCGGGGTTTTGGCACGGCGATCATGCACGGCGGCGCCACGGCAATGTTTGCGATTCTTGCCAAAAGCGCCGCTGATCAACGCATGACAACCAACTGGCGCGTTTTTCTTCCGGGCCTGGCCGTGGCTGTTGCGATTCATTCCTTCTTCAATCACTTTTTGTTGCCGCCGCTGCTGATGACGCTTCTCTTGATCCTCTCCTTGCCGCTGCTGATGGTGATTGTCTTTCAAAAGAGCGAGAACTCCACGCGCGCCTGGCTGGAGGTCGGCTTCGACACCGATCGCGAACTGTTGGAGTTGATTCTGAGCGAGCCAATGTCCACCTCACGTATCGGACTTTATTTGCAGTCGCTCCGCAAAACCTTTCCGTCCGAAATTGTGATGGATCTCATCTGTTATCTCCGGCTGCATCTGGAGCTTTCGATCAAGGCCAAGGGCATGTTGTTGATGCGCGAGGCCGGCTTCACGCCCGCGCCCGACCCGGAAATCAACAAGACATTGTCGGAGCTGGCGTATTTGAAAAAAAGCATTGGCAAAACCGGAATGCTGGCGCTTGCCCCTTTTGTCAGCATCAAGAGTCAGGATTTGTGGCAACTGCAGATACTGGGAAAATAAGCGAATGTTATGAGCCAAACCAACCACCTCACCCTCCATCTCAAAAACGATCTCGCCGAAATTGAGCGAGTCGGCGAGGCGGTCGCCGCGTTGTGCGAGGAGCACAGCGTGAGCGCTGAGACAGTATATGCCATCGAACTCGCGTTGGACGAGGTTTTGACGAACATCATCACCTACGGGTATGATGACGGCGAGGAGCACGAGATTGCCGTTCGGCTCACGCTCGTTGATCGTGAACTTAACCTGGAGATCGCCGACGACGCGCGGCCGTTCAATCCGTTGGATGCGCCAACACCGGATGTGGCGGCGCCGTTGCAGGACAAGCCGCTCGGCGGCCTGGGCATTCATCTCGTCCGCACGTTGATGGACCACATCGAATACAAGCGAGAGCACGAGCAGAATGTTTTGATCATGACGAAAAAAATTGCATAAATACGAAAAAATCATTTTCAGTTTTGCCATAGGGAGTAAACATGGAAATTACGCAGACCCAAAACGGCGAGGTTCTGATCTTCGCCATTCAAGGCAAATTGGACTCACTAACGTCCAAAACGTTTGAAGGCCGGCTGATCCCGCCGATCGAGCAGGGCAACAAAAAAATTTTGCTGGATTTTTCGGAAATGGATTATATCAGCAGCGCCGGTCTGCGTGTGCTTTTGCTGGCGGCGAGACTATTGAGCGACAGTGACGGCAAGATCGCGCTTTGTGGGTTGAAACCGTCGATCAAGAGCGTCTTTGACATTGCCGGCTTTTCCGCCGTGTTCCCGATTTTTCCATCACTCCCCGAAGCGCTTGATGAACTCAAGAAGTAAGTAGAGGAAACGATGCCCACGAAAATTCTCATCGTCGACGACGAGCCGGATTTGCAGCTCATGATCACCCAGAAATTTCGCAAACAAGTGCGGGAGAATGAGATGCAGTTCGTTTTTTCCACCGGCGGCGTTGACGCGCTGAAAAAATTGCAAGAAGAAGGCGATGTGGACGTGGTGCTGACGGACATCAACATGCCTGAAATGGACGGCTTGACGCTGATCGCGAAGCTCAACGAACGATATCCCCTGCTCAAAGCGGTGATCGTCTCCGCCTATGGCGACATGGCGAACATCCGCACGGCGCTGAATCTTGGGGCGTTTGATTTCGTCACCAAACCCATCGACTTTCACGATTTGGAAATCACCCTCTACAAAAGTATCCGGGAAGCTTCGAGCATGAAGCAGGCCGCGAAAGACCGCGATCAGTTGGTGACGTTGCAGCACGAGCTGGAGGTGGCGCGGCGCATCCAAAAATCCATCGTGCCGCGCACATTTCCCCCCTTTCCGGCGCGCCAGGATTTTCAAATTTATGCTGACATGATTCCGGCGCAAGAGGTCGGCGGCGATTTTTACGATTTTTTTCTCATCGACCAGGAGCGCTTGGGGTTTGTCATCGGCGACGTTTCCGGCAAGGGTATTCCGGCGGCGCTGTTTATGGCGGTGAGCAAAACGTTGCTCAAAGCCACGGCGTTGAAGGGCTTGCCGCCGGGCGAATGTTTGGAACAAGTCAATCGCATCCTGTATATGGAAAGTGTGGCCGCGATGTTCGTCACCATATTTTATGGGATTCTGAATACGCGCCACGGCGAAGTGGAATACAGCAACGGCGGGCATAATCCGCCTTACATTTTGCGCGGCAACGGCAAGGTCGAGTCGACGGAGATCGGCGGTGGTTTGGTGTTGAGTGCGCTCGAAAATTCGCGCTATAAAACGAACAGGTTTGTGTTGCAACCGGGCGATGGGCTTTTTCTGTTTACCGATGGGGTGACCGAGGCGATGAATACCGAGCAAAATGAGTTCACTGCGACACGCTTGATAGAAAGTTTAAAGCGACAGACCGGCGCCGACCTAACCGGGCTGGTCAATGGCGTCATTAACGATGTCCGAGTATTCTCAACAGATGCGCCCCAGGCGGATGATATCACGATTCTATCGTTGCGGTATGGGGGCAGAGCGCATAGCGCAGAGGGTTGACGCTATGCGCTTTGCGCTCTGCAAAAATGTTTTGTTTCTCCACCAACTTTTTCATTATTCAATTGTAATTCGAACAGAAGATGACTGCGCCAGACGATCTGCTGTTGATTCGGCAATGCCTGGAGGGCAATCGCGAGGCTTTTGGCGATTTGATTGCGCGTCATCAAAAGGCCGTGTTTAACGTGGCATTGCGCATGGTCAAAGATTATTATGATGCGCAGGATCTCACTCAAACCGTTTTTATCAAAGCTTACGAGCGGCTGGACACATTTGACGACAGGCACAAATTTTTTAGCTGGATTTACCGGATGGCGGTCAACGAGTCTCTCAATTTTATCAAAGTGAGCCGGCGATTTGAATCGCTTGACGAGAGCGCCGAATATCCTGCGAACGAACCAACCGTGGTCGAAGCGTATGAGCAGAGTGAAATGAGCCGCAACATTCAAAATGCGTTAATGGATTTGGCAATCGACCACCGCGCCGTGATCGTCCTCAAACACTTTGAAGAACTCTCGTATGAAGAGATCGGCTATATCCTCGATATACCGGAAAAAACCGTGAAGTCGAGATTGTTTACCGCGCGACACCTGCTGAAAGATATCATGATTAAAAAAGGATATGCCAAGCATGATCCCCGACAAATACATTGAACTCATCCATCGCGAGATCGATGGTCTGAATTCACCCAAACAATCCGCCAAGCTGAAAACTTTTCTCGCCGCCAATGTCGAAGCGCAAAAGCTCTATGACGAGCTGACGACCATGTCGGCGATGATGAAGGAGGCGAAAGTTGTCGAGCCGCCTTCGCATCTCCAACACGTCATTATGAATGCGCTGCCGCCACACCGATATCCGGCAAAAAAGGCGGGCATCTTGGCGCAGGCGATGGACTTCGTGGAATCCAAGATCAATTTCAAGTATGCTTATGCTTTTTCCGGCGGCTTGGCTCTGGGCGTGGCCATGTATGCCCTGGTCTTTCAGGCCGCGTTGAAAGCGCCTGATGATTCGAGCGAGCTGTCCGGCGCGATGATGCGGCGCGAGCCGGTGGAAAAGCTCAAGACGGCCCACAGCTTCGAGATCAACCGCGATGGCGTAACCGGCAAAATTGATTTGAAGATTGCCACAGATATCGTCGCCGCAGAGCTTGCGCTCGAGTCAACACAACCCGTCGAGCTGACCATCATCTTCGACGAACAACATCTCAGTTTTAAAAGCTTGACGGTTCTTGATGAATCGACCTCAGTCGAAGCGATTCTCATTCCCGGCGCGGCCCAATTGACGCACGTGGGCCGAAAGAGTTATGCTCTTGTTTTAGCGAAGAAAGACGAAACCGCGAGCCAGCTCGAGTTCAAGATCGTTCGTGCGGGCGAGTTGTTGTTCGAGCGGGCCGTGCAAGCCGCATGGTAGAACGTGCGTGCCAAAATCATTTTGTTTATTATTGCAACCCGCACCAACTTTTCATCAACTCGATTGTATGTCAATTGGAACCGGCAAATCACGTAGCACAAAATTTTAATATCACAATTTAATGTGGAGGCCGTCATGAATAACCAAAACACAGTTGCGCGCCGAAAGAGCCTGTGGCTGCTTGCCGGGGCGATCGTCGCGGTCGCTGCGGTCGTGTATCTCTCGTTCTTCTACCCGCCGATAGCGGGAGATGAAACGCAGGGCACCATCGGCGGCGTGAAAAAGGCGGATAAGTATCAGAGCGAACAACTGAGCGACAAAGACGTCGTCCTGACTTCGAGCCAGATTCAAAATCTGCTGCAAAGCGACAAAATTCAAAAACTCATCACGAACTCTGAGTTCAAGGCGGCGATGGCGAATGCCGAGGTGCGGACCGCGTTGGCTAGTCCCGAGTTGCGCACCGCATTGGCGAACACGGAATTGCGCACGGCTTTGGCGAGCCCCGAACTGCAAGCCGCCTTGGCGAATGCCGAACTGCGGAACGCTTTGGCCAGCCCGGAGCTGCAGGCTGCGCTTGCTAGTCCGGAATTGCGCACCGCATTGGCCAGTCCGGAGTTGCGCACCGCTTTGGCTAATTCTGAACTGCGATCGGCGTTGGCCAGCCCGGAGTTGCGTTCGGCTCTTGCCAATGCCGAGTTGAGCGCGTCATTAGCGAATGCGGAATTACGAAACGCGCTGGCCAGTCCTGAACTGCAAGCTGCGCTGGCGAATGCCGAGCTGCGGAACGCTCTGGCCAGCCCCGAGTTGCAAGCTGCGCTGGCAAATACCGAACTTCGCAACGCTTTGGCCAGTCCTGAATTGCAAGCTGCTCTGGCGAATGCGGAACTGCGCAATGCTCTGGCCAGCCCCGAGCTGCAAGCTGCGCTGGCGAATACCGAGCTGCGCAATGCCATGGCCAATGCTGAGTTGATGGCCGCCATGGCAAACCCGGAGCTGCAAGCCGCGCTGGCGAACGCCGAGTTGCGCAATGCCATGGCCAATCCGGAGTTCCAGGCGGCGATGCTGCAAGCATTCCATCATTGAATGCGAACGAGTTGAAGCTTTGTAAAAAAGCAAAAACTTTCACGCAAAGTTGCGAAGCCGCAAAGATAACGCAAAGAAAAAATCTTTGCATATTCTTGGCGTCTCTGACCTCGGCGAGATCGGTCGAGCCGCGCTTGGCGTGCGGCTTTTTTAAGCATGCTTGCTGCTCGCGTTAAGGTGTTGGCGGGAGGCGCTTTCATCAGAATGATGGCGCCTCCTTTTGTTGTTTTTACGCCGGCTTCCGGTCAAGTAGGGAAGAAGGAAAACGAATATGCTTCATACGGCCATACCGGTCTGTCGCTCTTCAGCTTTTCGCATCGCCTGCCTGGCGCTGCTGCTGATTTCACCTGCCTTCGTGCGCGCGCAATTTCACAGCTTCGAGACTCCCAACCTCAAATTGATCTACTACAGCAAAGCGCAAGAATATCTCACGCCGCATATCGCGCGTTGCTTTGAAAATGCTTTGCAATTCCATCGCCGGCTTTTCAACTACACGCCCGGCGGCAAGATCACGGTATTTGTGCAGGATCTTGCGGACTATGGCAACGGCGGCGCCGAAGTGATTCCGGAGAACTTCATCTATATCGTGATGCCGCCCTTTCCCCATGCTTATGAGCTCGTGCTGGGCAATGAGCGCATGAACTGGATGATGAACCATGAATTGGCGCATATTGTGACCATGGATCAGTCTGCGGCGCGTGATCGTCTTTTTCGCGCACTGTTTTTCGGCAAAGTCTATCCGGAAATCAGCCATCCCATTTCACTGTTCTACAGTTTTCTCACCAATCCGCGCCGCTATGCCCCGCGCTGGTATCACGAAGGCAGCGCGGTTTTTCTCGAGACCTGGATGGCCGGCGGTTTGGGCCGCGCGTTCTCGTCGTATTATGAAATGGTCTTTCGCACGATGGTGCGCGATCGGAGTTACTTTTACGACGTCGTGGGTTTGGAATCGGAAGGCACGGCGATTGATTTTCAAGTCGGCGCCAACTCGTATCTCTATGGCGCGCGCTTCGTAAGTTATGTCGCGAACCAATACGGCCCGGAGAACCTCATGCGCTGGTTGGCGCGCAGCGATAGCAGCAAGGGCTACTATGCCGGCCAGTTCAAAAAGGTTTACGGCCACGGCCTCGACCACGCCTGGGCGCAATGGATCGCTTGGGAGCAGCACTTTCAACAGGCCAATCTCGACTCGCTGCGTTTGTATCCGATTACGCGGTATCGCCCGATTGTAAAAGAGGCGCTCGGCTCCATCTCGCGCAGTTATTACGATCCCGCGCAACGAAAACTCTACGCCGCGCTCAATTACCCCGGCCACATTCCGCATCTCGCGGCCATCGATATCGACAACGGCGCTATGCAAAAAATCTGCGACATTCGCGGCGCAGCGACATTTTTCGTCGCCTCGCTGGCGCATGATGCGGCGAGTCGCACGCTCTTCTACACCACGAAAAACAATGCATGGCGCGATCTCAACGCGGTTGATATTCAAACCGGCCGCTCGCGCCGGTTGCTCAAAAATGCGCGCCTCGGCGATCTCGCTTTTAATCGGGCCGACAAATCGCTTTGGGGAATACGGCATGATCTCGGGCTTTCCACGCTGGTGAGAATTCCTCCTCCTTATCACGAATGGAATCAAGTCGTGACCTTTCCTTATGGCCAGGATGTTTACGATCTCGCGCTCTCACCTGATGGCGCCTCGCTCGTGGCCTCGCGCACGGAGGTGAACGGCCGGCAGAAGCTCATTCAAATGGACACGCAAAAACTGCTGGCCGGCGACAGCTCGTTCGTGGTGTTGTATGATTTTGAATTCAGCTCCCCGGAAAATTTCACCTTCTCGCCGGACGGAAAATATCTTTACGGCTCGTCCTACTATTCCGGCGTGTCGAATATTTACCGCTATGATTTCAGCCGCGGCGAAATGGCGATTGTCAGCAACGCCGAAACCGGTTTCTTCCGTCCCGTGCCCGTTTCGGAGGATTCATTGATTGCCATGTGCTATACCGGCAAGGGCTTTCTGCCGGTCATGATGCCGAACCAAAAGCCGGAGTACGTCAACGCCATTCAATTTCTCGGCAACGAAGTCGTCAAAAATCATCCGCTCGTCAAGAGTTGGAAAATCCCCGCGCCCTCCAGCATCGTGCTTGACTCTCTTCACGCTTCAACGCATCGCTACAATATCATCAATAATACCAAACTCACCTCCCTCTATCCCATCGTCGAAGGGTATAAGGATTATACGGCCTTCGGGCTGCGCGCGAAATTTTCCAACCCGTTGCGCTTCAGTGATTTGAACCTGACCGCGTCGTATTCGCCGCAGCAAGGTTTGCCGGACGATGAAAAAATTCATCTCGGTTTGGATTTTCATTATTGGCAATTCAAAGTGCAGGCGCGCTACAACGGTGGAAACTTCTATGATTTGTTCGGCCCGACCAAACGAAGCCGCAAGGGCTACTCGGCCTCGCTGCAATACAAAAAATATTTGGTGTATGACGAATCTTCCACCGGCTCGCGCGACAGTGATTATTACCTGGAAATCGCCGGCTACGGCGGGTTGGAAAAACTGCCGCACTTTCAAAATATCGCCGCATCATTTGACCAGGCGTTTTATTTCAACGCCGGTTTCAACTATCAGGCACTGGCCAGGCCGTTGGGCGCGGTCGAAATGGAAAAGGGGTTCAAGTGGCAGATCCATTCTGAAACTAGTTTGATCAACGCCAAATTCTTTCCGCATCTTCACACCAATCTCGACTACGGCGTGCTGCTGCCCATTCCACATTCTTCGCTGTGGCTGAGAAGCGCCGCCGGTTATGCGCCCGGCGACCGCGATGAGCCGTTTGCGAATTTCTATTTCGGCGGCTTTGGCAATAATTGGATCGATCATCTGGCGTATCAACGCTTTCGTGAATACGACAGCTTTCCCGGCGTGGAATTGAACAGCATTGGCGGCGCCAATTTCGGCAAAGCGATGCTGGAATGGACGCTGCCGCCGCTGCGTTTTCGGCGATTGGGCATTCCAACTCTCTATTGCCGCTGGGCGCGTCTCGCGTTTTTTTCGAGCGGCATTGTGACCAATCTCGATAGCAAACCACACCGCCGGGAAGTCGCCAACGTGGGCGGGCAGATTGATTTCAATCTCGTGCTGTTCTCGAATTTGAACTCGACGCTTTCGCTGGGTTATGCCGTGGCGGGTGAGAAAGCACGCCGGCCGGCGAAGGAGTTCATGATTTCATTGAAGATTTTGTGAGAAGGCTTGCCCGGCCGTTTGCCCGGCTTGCTTGCAGTCTGGCAGGCTGCGTTATGGAGTTTGTCGCGAAGTTGCCGAAAACCGCATAGCGCCGAATGCCAACGCCGGAGGCGTGAAATGTTTGTAGGGCAACGCCGCCATGAAAATTTAAAACGCCGTAGGCGTGGCATGTTCATAAAACGAGGCATTGATCAGCATACGCAACAACACATGCCACCCCGATGGGGTTTGCGGTTTCTTCGCGAACACATTTCTATAAACATTTCAACCCTACGGGTTTTGAAAGCGGCGTTGATTTGAAAGTTTGACGCTTAGAATTTTAGAAACAAAAAATTTTTGTCCTGATTCGTATTCCGTTCGTTGCAATGGCTCTCTAACCTCAACCAGGGAGGCGCAAACATGAAACGCTTACTTTCTTTTTTCGCCATCGTCGTCCTGATTGGCGCACAAAGCCTTCAGGCGCAGTGGATTCAAACCAATGGACCCTACGGGGGCGATGTTTTTTGCTTTGCCGTGAACGGCTCGAATCTCTTTGCGGGAACTGGTGGCGGCGGCGTGTTTCTTTCCACCAACAACGGCACAAGCTGGAATGCGGTCAATACCGGTTTGACGAATACTTATGTTTATGCTCTTGCCGTGAACGGCTCGAATCTCTTTGCGGGAGCTAGCGGCGGCGGCGTATTTCTTTCCACCAACAACGGCACAAGCTGGAATGCGGTCAATACCGGTTTGACGAATACTTATGTCTATGCTCTTGCCGTGAACGGCTCGAATCTCTTTGCGGGAACTAATAGCGGCGGCGTATTTCTTTCCACCAACAACGGCACAAGCTGGAATGCGGTCAATACCGGTTTGACGAATACTAATGTTAATGCTCTTGCCGTGAACGGCTCGAATCTCTTTGCGGGAACTGATGGCGGCGTGTTTCGTTCCGCCAACAACGGCACAAGTTGGACCGCCGTCAATAACGGCTTGACGAACACTTTTGTCCGTTCTCTTGCCGTGAACGGCTCGAATCTCTTTGCGGGAACTTTTGACGGCGGCGTATTTCTTTCCACCAACAACGGCACAAGCTGGACTGCCGTCAAT
>Ga0247727_10011864_pt1 | contig 15094 bp, 8 predicted proteins | sample WisWelCaveWW1625_FD_202498 | JGI IMG/M metagenome (GOLD analysis project Ga0247727, IMG submission 202498) | Biofilm microbial communities from Wishing Well Cave, Virginia, United States - WW16-25 | ecosystem: Environmental > Aquatic > Deep subsurface > Groundwater > Cave microbial mat | place... | reverse complement strand
TCCATCTCCAGCCGGCACGGTCCAGATATTCGTTTGTAAACGGATCTTCGCCGTGACCAGCGTGCCGGAGTCTGCCGTCAGGCTCAAACCGCCATAAATCTCCGGGTCGCTGGTAATCCTGCGCGCCTCGCCACTCGGCCAGGAGAGATGCCATATACCCTCTGCGCCCCCCGACTTGTCATGACCAACCATCAAAAGCCCACTGCCATCCGGAAGCCAGGTCGGAAAACCGAGTCCCCTCCATCTCTGCGCCGTGATCGTTCTTTCAGCCCCATCCGCGACTCGCACCTCAACCAGGTACTGGTTCGCGCCGCTGACTTCCCTGTTTCCGGCAACAACGACGATCGCTTTCCCATCAGGCGCCCACGCCGTAAATCCTATGAACATCTCGGATAAGGCGCGCACCGCGAGCTGATACGCTCCGCTGCCATCCGCATTGGCAATCATCAGAGCGCTCTTACCAAGACTGCGAGAGCTGCGCACGAATGCGATTCTGGCGCCATCGGGTGAAAAGCCAGGGGCCCAGTCCAGATCTGTTAGTAACCGAGTCGGCGCTCCGCCCAACGCGGGCATGCGATAGAGCAGGCGAAAAGGGCTGTCTTTCTCTGACCGCACAAAGTAGAGGTGATCGCCATTGCGCGAGAAGGTCAGCCCGTAGTAATGAACCTCAGCGGGTGGGACAATTTGCTGCACGCTGGCGGTGGCTACGTTTCTGAGCCACAAACTCTGGCGACCAGCCTCAGTCAACCCATAAGCGATGTAGTGGCCATCAGGCGAGATGGCAAGACCGTTTGCATTGCCGGTTCGGGTAATTGCCGTGATCTCTGTTTTCTGGAAAGGTACGGCGGAGCGGCTGTTGGAGCGACTCAGCGCGTACAGGAGAACCAGGCCGGTCACGACTACCAGGAAGGCGCCCGCGATGGCTTTGCGCCGGGCGACGTGACTGAGCAGCTTTCTGGCGAATGATTTATTCCGTTCGCCCGTCTCTTCCACAGCGCCGGCGCCCGATTCGATCAACTCCGGCGACACTGAGTCATCGCGCCCAATCCCTGACTCCTTTCCATCGGCGACAAACCGGTAGCCGCGTCCTGGAATCGTCACGATGTACTGATGTTGGTTGGGTTTTTCGCCCAGCGCCTTGCGGAGCGATGAGATATTGCGCGTGAGGTTGTTCTCTTCCACCGCCGTGTCGGGCCAGACGGCTCTCATCAATTCATCTTTGCTCAGCGCCTCGCCGTGATGCTCGACGAACACGAGCAGAATGTCGAATGCCTTAGGGGTGAGCGGCACAGGCTGGCCGTCGCGCAGCAATAATCGCTTGAGTGAGTCTACGCGGAACGGGCCAAACTCATAAACGTGTTGAGTTGACTGGATCATCGCCGCTTTCACAAATTTTCAGGAATTTTCCATTCCCTTCAACGACATGCAACCTGCTCTCCGAGTACGATTCGCCTTGAAGCAAATTCCCGTCGCTGAAGTTCGGCGCTGGCGTGCGCCAGATTGTATGACAGGCGCACGGTCAGGGCAACGAGGTCGAGGTGTGCGCATAAGCCGTTGATAACTCGTAAACTTCGCGCTCGATTTCTCAGGCGAGCGCAATCATCGGAGGCCATCTCGGTTCTTATTACTCACAAGGAGGAAACACCATGATGCTCAAACAATTGAAACCGAGCATTCCACAGCAAAGCGGGCTTGCTGCCCGCGAGTGTGATTCACGGGCTAACCGCGGCAAAGCGCGCCGGGCTTGGCTCTGGCAGATGATTTTGTTGTTCTTGGTCACCAACAGTCCATTGCCGCTGACCCTCGCTCAAGCGCAGGCGCCCAATATCAAGCTCAATGGCCCTCTGGTTAGCGGCGGCAATGTGGAAGAGTTTCAGATCAGCCCGGACAACACTCACGTTGTCTACAAAGCCGACCAGGATACGGACGGGCTGTTCGAACTATACAGTGTTCCACTGGCTGGCGGTACTCCAGTAAAGCTCAATGGCCCTCTGGCCGGTGGTAGAGAAGGCGTCCTAGACTTCAAGCTCAGCTCGGACAGCAGTCGGGTGGTCTACACAGCCTACAAGGATAGGCCGTTTTATGATCTATTCAGCGTTCCGCTGAGGGGTGGCACGCCTACTAGGCTCACTCCCCTAACCCACGGCCCTCCCAATATTTTCCTGATTAGCCCGGACAGTAGTCGGGTGGTTTACACGAGCATCCAGAGTGGGAGTAGGTTTGGAGAGGTCTTCAGCGTTCCTTTGGCGGGCGGCGCCCCCATCAAGCTGAGTAATACTCCGCCCATCACGCCTCCCTTTTCTATCCACCTCCGACTTTACCAGATCAGTCCGGACAGCAGTCGGGTTATATACAGCAATCCGCTGTTCCAAAACCTAAACGGCGACCTCTTCAGCGTTCCGCTGACGGGCGGGACTCCAACGATGCTGAATCAAAATAATTTTGTCAACTGGGTCCAGCACGCTTCAATCAGTCCGGACAGCAGCCGGGTGATCTATTACGATTTTTTTCGTGATCATCTCTTCAGTGTACCGCTGACGGGAGGATCTCCCGTACAACTCGATACCCCTCCAGGCTTCCCCGGCACCCCATTCGGTGTCTTCGATTTCTTCAAGATCAGTCTGGACAGCAGTCGGGTGGTCTATTCGACAGTCACATCTCCCCAGTTCAATTTTGATCTCTTCAGTGTTCCTTTGACGGGCGGGACGTCTACGAGACTCAACATAACCCTGGCCGGGGGAATTGGCGTTACAAACTACGGAATCAGCCCGGACAGCAGCCGGGTGGTCTACTCGGCTGATCAGGACTCGCCCTTTCTATGGGGGCTATACAGTGTCCCACTGGCGGGCGGCATCCCTACAAAGCTCAATAGCAGCGGTACCGATACAACTGCCTTCGGTTTAGGTTTCGATGTCAGCCCGGACAGCAGTCGGGTGATCTATAGTTCCGATCCGCTTACCACTCCGTTTGAGCTTTTCAGTGTTCCTTTGACCGGTGGCGCATCTACGAAGCTCAACAGACCTGTTGCCGATAGCGCCATAGGTGTCGTCAACGCACTAATCAGTCCGAACAGCAGCCGTGTGGTTTATGTGGCTGACCAGGATATGAACTTTGTCTTCGAGCTATTCAGCGTTCCGCCGACGGGCGGCGCTCCGAGAAAGCTGAACGGCCCTTTGGTCAGTGGCGGCACGGTGGCGCCATCTTCCTGTCGTTGCGTCCCTTTAAAGATCAGTCCGGATAGCAGCCGGGTGGTATACAACGCCGACCAGGATACGGATGAAGTATTTGAGCTTTACACGCAAACCACAGCGCAGGTGATCCAGAACCTGATTGACGATGTCGGCGCTCTTGTCGTCAGGGGCGCGCTGAATGGAGAACAGGGCAATGGGCTGACGGCGAAACTCGAAGCGGCGATAGCCAGCCTCGGCAGGGGGCAGACAACGGCCGCGTGTAATCAGCTTCAGGCGTTTATCAATCAAGTCAACGCCTTTATCAACAACCGAACCCTTACACCACAGCAGGCACAACAACTGATCGGGGTAGCGACTAATATCAAACGAGAGATTGGCTGTTCACCAACGATGGCTGGCGGCGGAGGCCGAGGATGGTAGAATCCGAGTAACAGGAGGAAATAGCTATGAGCCTAATCAGTCGTTGTCGAAGTGAAAGAAGAGAGTTTCTAAAAAATAGTGTCGCCGCCGCAGTCGGCGCGGGATGTCTTGGGCGCGGATTTAACGCTGAAGCCAAGCCGGCCAGCCATCCTCACCATCCGGATGGGGCCGCCGTTCACAACATGCTGATCGTCGGACAGCAAACCGTTTTTCTTTCTCACCTGCCGATGTTCAGAGCGCCGGGCTTCGATTCCCCGCACCGTTATCAGGTGATCCTGGAGGCGACCTTCACGAAGACAGGGAGCAATCCACAAACGGTCTATGCCGACGACCGCCGAAACAATCCGAGGACGAAAATCTACACTCTGAACCCGGACGAATTTGTCCTTCCGAATCTGGTTTCAACCGGCGCCAATCCGCCTCTCAGCCGATTCAAAGCCAAAGTCTTCCGAGGCCACCTGGAAAAACCGGGGAACAGACTTCTCGCCTCAGGCGTGGATGTCAGCGTCAGGAAGGTCGTTCACTTTCGAGAGTTCGACCCCAACGCGATGGCCCTCGCCCAACTGGAATACATTCTCTTCGGCAAAGGCAAAGAGCTGTTCCTGGCGCATTTCATCGCTAAACCGCCGGACTTCGATCAGGTCTTGTCGGTCAGCGTCGCCGACCGCAGCTTTACTGATGAAGAACTGAGCAAAGGGCTGCGCGTGATCTTCGGCAGACCGAACTCCATCGCTCAGCGGCTCAGGGAGAAGCAGGAAGCGGCGGGAGAGATTCGAGGTCTGGCTGGCGCTTCCGGCCCGCTGAAGGTAAAGATCGCAGTTGGCGTCGAGTTTTACTTTGAAGAGGGAGAGTTGCGCGTTCCGGCGACCTTTAAGCCGACAGCGGCGGAGAGAGAAGTTGGATTTCCATAGGGGGATGTTGGCGGACCAATTCGCCGCCGCCGACTTCCATTGTCATCAAGCGAGGGTATGACATGCTTTACAAGGCGTTTATCTCCTACAGCCACGGCGCGGATCATCAACTCGCTCCGGCTCTCCAATCGGCTCTGCACAGATTTACCAAGCCGTGGTACCGGCTGCGCGCGTTGCGCGTCTTCCGCGACAAGACCAATCTCGCCGCCAACCCCGGACTGTGGTCTTCGATTGAAAAAGCGCTCGGCGAATCCGAATACTTCATTCTGCTCGCCTCGCCTCAAGCGGCGGCTTCACCCTGGGTGCAGCGTGAAACTGATCATTGGCTCCATCAGCGATCCAACGATCAGATACTGATCGTCCTGACCGATGGCGAACTGGTCTGGGATAGCATAGCCAATGATTTCGACTGGAGCCGGACAAACGCGCTCCCGAAGAATCTGGAGAAAAGGTTCAAGGAAGAACCTCTCTTCATTGATCTACGGTGGGCGAAAACGGAGGAACAGGTCTCGCTCAACAACCCTCGATTCCGCGATGCGATTGCCGATCTGGCGGTTCCGCTCCACGGCCTGAACAAAGATGAAGTGATCGGAGAGGATGTGCGACAGCATCGCGTTTTCAAGCGCGTGGCATCGGGAGCAATTGCCTTGCTGGTGTTGTTGCTGACCGCATCAATCGTGGCAGCGGCCATCGCTATTCAGCAGCGGAACATTGCCGACCAGCAGCGCGAGATCGCCGTCGAGGCGGCGCAGAAAGAGCGCGATGCGGCAGACAGGGAGCGGAAAGCGAGAGAGGATGCCGATGAAGCGGCAAAGAAGGAGCGAGAGGCCAGGATTTTGGCTGATGAGCGGCGACGTGAAGCGGAACGCCAGCGCCAGATCGCAGAAAACGCCGTGCAGACGGAACGAGGCGCTCGCGCCACAGTTCTGGGACAAGAGCCTGGCAGAGAGTTCGAAGCGTTGCAGGTCGCGGTTCAGGCCGCCGGGCCAAGCCTGAAGAAGAACGTTGCCTCTTTACCAGCAGCCGTGCTGCAGGGACTGAATGCGGCAGCCACAGCCGTGAAGTATTCGCTGCCGCTACGCGGGCACACCGATGAAGTCGAAGCCGCGGCATTTTCGCCCGACGGCTCGCGCGTCATCACATCGGGTAAGGATCGCACGGCGCGCCTGTGGGACACATCCAACGGCAGACTGATCGCCACGTTTCAACTCCATCCGAACAGCAACTTTGCCCTGGCGCACGTCGCCGCCGCCTCGTTTTCCTGCGACGGCGCGCGCGTGGTCACTGTACATAATGATTACCGGGAATATACCGCGCAGACTTGGGATGCGCGCACCGGCGAACCGCTCGTTACGTTCAAAGGCCACACGCGTGACGTTAACTCAGCCTTGTTTTCGCCTGATGGCGGGCGCATCGTCACCACAAGCAGCGATTACACAATGAGGCTGTGGGACGCATATACCGGCCAACAGCTCCGAGAAATCAAATCGCCTCGGGGACAGACCTGGGGCGCGGTCACCATCGCGGCTTTTTCGCCCGACGGCTTGCGCCTCATCAGCTCGCATCAGGACAACTACGCGCGATTGTGGGACGCGCGCAGTGGCGAGTCGCTTAAGAGATTTCCACTCGGCCACGGCGCCAAGTCTGCGTCATTCTCCCCCGACGGTACACGCGCGGTCATCGGCAACAGGGTGTTCGACGTAAGCGCCGAGAGGCCCACCGCCGCCGCCGCTGCGGGGCGCCAGGGCTATTCAATCGCCTCGGCGCTATTTTCACCCGATGGCTCGCGCAGAGTCTCCCACAGTGATCACACACCTGCAGTGGTAGACTCGCGCTCCGGCGAGCCGATCAAACCGATCTACGGAAAATTCGTCAAGGATCAGGACGCGCATCGCGGTGATATTAACTCAGCCGTGTTTTCGCCCGATGGCCATCGAATCGTCACCGCGAGCCAGGACGAGACGGCACGGCTCTGGGACGCGCGCACCGGCGAATTGCTCGGCACTTTCCAGGGCCACTCCGACCGAGTCTTCTTCGCCGCCTTCTCGCCTGATGGCCGGCGCATTGTCACCACAAGCGGTGACCGCACGGCGCGCATCTGGGATACGCATCCTGACCGCTCGCTTGTCACATTGGGAACGCAGGCCGATCCATCGGGTAAATTCGATGACAAGCACGCGACCAATTTTGCCGCGTTCTCGCCCGACGGCGCGCGCGCGATCACGGCTCACAACAACGGCGTGGTCCAATTGTGGGACACCCGCGCCGGCCAGATCGTCGCCAGACTGCCGCACACGGAACCGGTCGAGTTCGCGGCGTTTTCGCCGGATGGCTCGCGCCTGGCCATTGCAGGTAAAACACGCACGGCGCTCTGGGACGCGCTGACTAATCATTGCATTGAGACGCTCGAAGGACGCGCGGGCGAGAGGGGCGCTACGACTTTTTCACCCGACAGCCGATTTCTTCTCACCATTACTCAGGATGAGTGGCTCATGTGGAATGCGCGCACCGGCCAACTGCTCAAGCGCGGCGACAGCTACGCCCCAGAGTCCGCAACGTTTTCGTCTGATGGCAAGCTGATTGTTCTGGTGGGTAGCTCCATCAACATTGTGAGATTCGTGAACACGCGCAACTGGAAATCCTTCGGCTTGCCGGACCGTGACGGGGGCTATGGAGTTTTCAAGGCGCTTTCGCCTGATAGAAGACGGGGCGTGACAAATTACCCCTCCGACAATACCCGCTCTGGCCCCGCTCATCCGGATCGCGCGGCGCAGTTGTGGGACGTGCAAACTGGGAGGCCGCTCTCCCTGCTTGAAGGCCACGCCGGCAGATTCGCGTTCGCCGCCTTCTCGCCTGACAGCGAGCGCGTCGTGACGACCAGTGAAGACCGGACGGCGCGAGTGTGGGACGCGCGCACGGGAAAATTACTCGCCACGCTTGAAGGCCATACGGCCGAAGTCAAATCGGCGAGTTTTTCCTCCGATGGCAGGCGGATACTCACCGTCAGCCACGATCGTACGGCGCGGCTTTGGGACGCAGGCTCCGGCCACCTGCTCGCTATTTTCCAGGGACATACAGACAGCATCAACTCCGCCGCTTTTTCATCCGATGGCGCACGCGTAATCACGGCCAGCCGCGACGGCACAGCGAAGGTTTACTCGGCTGTCACCCACGATCTGGCGGTTGAATATCTGGCCCAGGCATTCAAAGCGCTGCGCCATCAGCCGCGAGAGTTCGGCCAGATTCGTGAGTACGAGCGGTATCTCAACTCTATTGCTCGTTGAGATCGCGCGTCGCTTTCGCCGCGCCGGCTTGAGATGCGCGCAGCTTGTCTATGGCCGCTTGAACCTCCCGCTGGCGTTGGCGCTCGTTGCGGTAATACTCCATCCCGTTGGCAATCTGTTGCTCACGCGGGTCATCGGCCCCGCCGTAAACGAGCGAGCCAATGAAGCTGAACCAGCCGGCGCGGTCAGGATTTTCGCGGAGCGCGTTCCTGTAATCGGCAATCCGCTCGTTCACTTCCGCTTCAACCTTCGCCAGCAGGTCTTCGTCAGTGTGATTTACCAGATCGAGTCGCGCTCCGCCCAGGCGCCGGATCGTCTCCCAGATGTGAATCGGGATGGGGATCATGACGCGCCCATAGCCGGCTTCGAAGTGCGTCGTCTCCAGTTCCAGGTAGACGTGATCCTCGTCCAGCGCCTCGTGATAAAAATGGAAGTTATCGCCATACGCGATAGTCGCTTTGGTTGACATCTCTCTTACACTCCCTTCGCACAGCAGGCTTCACAACAGACAACACAATCTATCACACCACAGACGGGAATCCCATTATCAGGCTCTTCGCCTAAGTAACCGCCGCTTCAACTTCGGTCTTCGGACGTGTCAGGTAAAACGCCACGAACATCGCCAGCAAAGCCGCTGCCGCGATCATTACACCCTGCGCCAACGTCACTGGCAGATAGATGATCAGCACGCCGACCAGCATCACCGACGACGCGATCAGCTTGTCGCCGACCCCCTTCTCCTTGAAAACCAGCCAGCCGAGCAGCACGACCAGAATTATCCCGGCGCGTTTGACGCTGATCGTGATCACCACGTCAATGTAGTTGTGCGACGACAACTGGAAGATCAACGCTACTGCTTCGAGCGTTCCCGCGAGCGCGGCCCAGAACGGAACGGATCGAATCACCTTGCCAGCGTCCGCCCTGCGCGCGAACAGCAGCAGCGTGAAGAAGACGCACATCCCCGCGCCGAACGCGCACGATTGCGTGAACGCATCGGTCATCAGCACCAGCTTCTTGTCAATCGGGTTGGTGATCGCATTGATGAACGCGACCATCAGCATATAAAAACAGCCGCGCTCGCGCCAGATGGCCTTGACCGGCTCCAGCCAGCCGTTGGCGAACAGCAACCGGTGCATCGCAATCGAGCCGATGAAGATCATCACGACGCCGACCAGCTTTTCGGTCGCTGGCAACTCGCCGAGCATGACGTTGCCCGTCAGGATCAAAAAGACCGGCGTGAAGGAGATGTAAGGCATGCAGAGCGAGATCGGCGTCACCTGCATCGCGCGGAAATAGAGCAGCGTCGAGAACGCAACCATCAGGACTTCGATTGAGAGATAGATCAAATACGTGGACAGCGGGGCGATCTGCAAACCGTCAATGCCGAACAGTTCGCCGCCGCCGCTGCGAAAATGCGGAACCGTGCCCATCAACGCGCGCCCGCCGAGCGCGATGATGAAGGCAATCGCCGCGAAGAGCCTGATCCAGAAGGTGGACGCGACCAGTTCGTGATGATCAACGACCTTCTTGGCCGAAATGTCTTTGACGACGTTGCTGATCGAAGTCGCGCCGGCCATCAACAAACCGACGGTCGAAAGAGTTTGAGCCATTCAAATTGCCTCGATGCATTTGCCGGGTAGTTTGGATCGGTGAAATGCGGCGGTGATCTTATGGTAATTCACCCGAAGTTCATAGCGCGCCTTGCATCATTGAAACCCGTTGCTATACTTCGCGCTCTCGCACTTCAACTCATCGTGATAATCATCTGGAACCTGGAGGATTCGTGAGCGCACCTTCAATCCGCACTACTGTCGTCGGTTCATATCCCGCACCCGAATGGCTGATCGCATTGCCAAGCCAGCAGGCGCTGATTGACGCCACCAAAGTCGTCTTCAAGATTCAGGAGCTGGCCGGCGTTGACGTGGTCGCCGACGGCGAGCTTTACCGCTGGGACGTCAACCATCCCGACACCAACGGGATGATCGAATACTTCATCCGACCGATGGACGGCATCCGCTCGCGCATCCCACGCAAAGACATCGAAGAGTTCCGGCGAATGGAAGGGATGGGTTTCCGCGCCGCACCTGCCGGCGTGGTCGAAGGGCCGATTGACGAAGGCGCGTTGATGCTCGCCGAAGATTACCGCCGCGCCCGCGCCTGCACAGATCATCCGATGAAGTTCACGATCACCGGGCCGCACATGCTCTCGAAGACGCTGATGGATCATCACTACAAAAATCGTCCCGACCTGGCGCTGGCGCTGGCGGAAGCTCTGGCCAGACAGGTTGGCGAGATTGACGCCGACGTGATCCAGATTGACGAAGCCAACATCACCGGCCATCCGGACGAAGCCGAATGGGCCGCCGCCGCGATCAATGTCGTGCTCGACGCCGCCGCGCGGGCCAAAGAGCGGGGCGTGCACATGTGCTTCGGCAATTACGGCGGCCAGTCAATCCAACGCGGCGAGTGGCGGAAGCTGATCGGCTTCATCAACCGTCTGCACTGCGACCACGTGCTGGTCGAGATGGCTTTTCGCGGCTACGACGAGTTGCGGTATTTCAGGGAGGAACTCGATCCGCGCATCGGCATTGGATTGGGCGTGATTGACATCAAGGTCAACACCGTCGAGACGCCAGAGGTCGTGGCGCAGCGAATCGAGGACGCTGTGAAGATCGTCGGCGTCGAGCGAATCAAATGGGTCAATCCCGATTGCGGCTTCTGGATGAACAAACGCTCGATTGCGGATCGGAAGATTGCGGCGCTGGTCAAAGGAAGAGACCTGTTTCTGGGTCGTTGAAAGAGGAGACATAATGAAGACGCGAATGCTCGTTCCCTGCCTGTTCATTCTTTTATCAATCACGATGATCGCAAATGCGCAGAACCCGCCGCCAGTCTACGTCACGCTCTGGTTCGACACCGAAGATTACGTCCTGCCGCAGAGCGACGACGCGGCGAAGCGATTGGCCGAGATGCTCACGCGGCTCGGCGTTCGCGCGACGTTTAAAGTCGTGGGCGAGAAGGCTCGCACGCTCGAACAGCGCGGACGACAGGACGTGATCGCGGCGTTGAAGAAGCACGAGATCGGCTACCACTCCAACACCCACAGCCAGCAACCAACCATCGCCGTCTACCTGCAGCACACTGGCTGGGAGGATGGCGCTGCTGAGTTCTACCGCCGCGAAGTTCAGGGTGTGCGCGACATCGAACGAATCTTCGGCGTGACGCCGAGCTGTTACGGCCAGCCCGGTTCGGCGTGGGCTTCGCAGACCTATCCCGCGCTGAAGCAGATGGGCATCGGGATGTACCTGGACGAAGGCAGCCACGTCGGGATTGACGATCAGCCGTTCTATTACGGCGGGATGCTGAACGTCTTCAAGATGCGTTCAACTGTGGCGCGGATGGAATTGAAAGGCGGCGAGAGTCTCGTGCAGGGCAAAGCGAAGTTTCAGGCCGCCTACGACAAGCTGCGCGCCGTAGGAGGCGGAACGATCAGCATCTACTACCATCCCTGCGAATGGGTGCACACCGAATTCTGGGACGGCGTGAATTTCCGGCGCGGCGCTAATCCGCCCCGGAGCGAGTGGAAATTGCCCGGCGCCAGACCTGCGGCTGAAACCGAAAAGGCGTTCAGCGATTTCGAGGAGTACGTGAAGTTCGTCAAAACGCAAACCGGCGTCCGATTCGTTACGGCGAACGATCTGATGAAGCTTTACACCGACCCTGCGCTGACCCGCAGCTTCAACCGCGCGGAGATTCTCTCGCTCGCGCAGGCCGCGCAGAAAGAGGTCACGTTTCAGCGGCTCGGCAGCTTCACGCTCTCCGGCTCCGACGTCTTTTCGCTGTTGAACGAAGCGATGCTGGCCCACCTGGAAAAGAACGAGATGCCCTCTGCCGTGAAGCTGACGCCGCTCTACGGCCCCGCGCGACAATTCGATCTTTCTGCCGGAAGGACGAAGCCGGCGTCGCTCACCTGGCCCGCTTTCGCCGGCGCAGTGCGCGACGTCGCCAGCTTCACGCGGGCACACAAGCGAATGCCCGACGCCGTCTGGTTCGGCGTAGACAGCCTCTCGCCGCAGGATTACCTGGCGACGCTCGCCTCGGTGATCGAACAGTTGATCGGCTCCGGCAAACATCCTGATCAAATCTCAGTGCGCGAAGGCCGATTCACCGCCGACCAGTACGTCGCCGAAGATTCGCCGAGGCTGTGGGGATGGGTGATCTTTCCCGAAGGCTTTCGCGCGCCGAAGATCATGGAGTTGGCGCGGTTGCAGGCTTGGACGCTGAAGCCAGCGATGCTGGCAAAGTAACTGAATTTCCGCGTAACCTCGCCCTAGCAGCTTGTCGGAGAACCACCAAGAATCAACAAGTTACAGACCGGCAGGTTCTTGTAAGTCATTGATTCTTCAAGTGCGTAATTTTCCTCTCCGACAAGCTGCTAGCTGATCCTGAAATGGTATGATCTCTATTCGAGAAACCGCTTCTGTTTAGTAACTGAAAACAGCACGGAGGCTCAAATGGCCAAACAGAATATCTGGAAAATATTGGAAAGCGTGGCGCAATCACAGGCAGTAAACGCGCAGTTGAAGGAAGAACACGATCGCGAAATGAAGGAACTTCGGGACATCGTGAAAGAGACCGCCCAACAGATCAAGCAGGTCAACAAGCAACTCGGCGAATTGGGCAACAAGTGGGGGGATTTCACTGAGGGCATGGCGTGGCCTTCGATGAACAAGATTCTGCGCGACCAGTTCGGAATGAATTCCGTTAATCCGCACACTGTGCATCTAAATGGCCGAACGCTCGAAATTGATTTATTCGGTTACGACTCCACCGGAAGTCGCGACGAAGTCTATGTCGTTGAAGTCAAAAACCGCCTGGACAAAGACGGCATAGATCAGACTCTGCAGATCATTGAAGACCTGCCCAAATTCGAGGCCTTCACGCGGGGCCGCAAGATTTATGGCGTCATCGCCGCGGTAGACATTCCGAAGGAAATGTACAACGCCGCCATCAACAAAGGACTCTATGTCGCCCGCATCAGTGACGACACATTCGAACTCACGGTCCCGCGCGGCTTCAAACCAACAGCCTTCGGCACTGACAAACAGAACGGCCACGCCAACGGACGGAAAAAGAAATCACGAAAAGACTGATCTTCGCGGAGACACTTCATGCCTCGTCCTCTTCACCGACTGATACTTTCATTCATCCTTCTCTTTGCGTTCACCGCGACACAAGCTCAAACCCTCAAAAGCGATTACCTGCGCTACATCAAAATCGCCGCCGACCGTGGCTGGCAGGATTATCCGCAAAGCATCGCCGACTGGAAGAAGCGTCCGAACCACCACGAACTCTGGGGTTACGACGCGCCCGGCGGCCCAATCTACCTGGCCGACCTGCTCGGCTACCTTTACCAGGAGACGAAAGACAGGTCGTATGCTGAGAAGGCGCGCGACATCCTGGCTGCATACGGCGATCTGCGCGAAACATATCCGAAGGAGCTTCAAGCCAAACGGGCTGAATACCGCAACGGAGTCCCGTCCATCTCCAACTTCTTCATCATGCCTCCGTACTCACGCGCATACATGCGCATTCGCGCAAGCGGCGTGATGGACGCGAAGACGCGCGAAAAGATTGAGCGCGATTTGGCGTTCAGCCTCGACCACATCTTCCACTTCCCCGAATGGGGCGCGCACAACCGGGCGATGCTGCGGGCTGAAAGTTTGTATTACGGCGCGGTCGCGCTGGAGCGCCATCCGAACGCGAAGCGGTGGAAGCAACTGGCCGAGACGCTGGCCGGCGACAGCTTGAACCAGTGGGAGATCGAAGACGCCACCGGCTACCACGCCGTCTGGCTCTACTCGCTGTTTTCTTACGCCGAGATCAGCCGGCGCGACGACGTGTGGCAATCGCCGCAGGTCAAATACTACCTGGATTACTTCGTGCAGTTGCTCACGCCGCACGGGAACATCGCGGACTTCGGCGACGCGCACTGGAACGGCGGCTGGGAACGCTTCGTGCCGGTCTTCGAGAAAGCCGCGAGCGTTTATCGCAACCCGCAATACAAATTCGTCGCAAACGAACTGACTCGCCGCGCGCTGGAACGAATGGCGAAAGCCGGCAAACAACCGGACACCGCAAACCTGAACGTCGGCGCGGGCGCCGGCTCGGCTTTCACCGACGCGCACCGCTGGTGCGACGATTCGATCAAGCCGCAACCGCCGGCGACGACCAGCCAGGAAGCGCTCGACGACTTGGTCGGCAAGAAGATCGTCTTCCGCGACGGCTGGGACCGGACGAGCACGATGATGCTCCTTAATTACCGCGACGAGGGCGACGGCGGATTGCTCGGGCGCGATTACCTGCGCCAGAACCTGTCGGTCGAAGAAGAGAAGATGCATCACGGCCACGCCGATGAAAACAGCATCGCGCTGTTGATGAGCGGCGGGTCGGTGCTGCTGCACGACGGCGGCTACCGTCCTGATCTGCCGAGCGGCCAGTACGGAGCTTGGCGCGCCGATTACTTCCACAACCGCGTGGTCGCGCGCAAAAACAAACGCGACAAGACGCAGAACATCTATGAATTCCTGCGCAACTCCGGCGCGTACCGCCGCGTCCGCGCGCAGAAGATTGACTTCCTGAAGTTCAAGGATGTTGACGCCAGCCGCACGCGCCTCGTTGACGACGAACTCGGCTATCAGTGGGATCGCGTCATCACCTGGCTCAGGAACAAAGAGATGTTCGTCGTGATTGACGGGATAAAAATTCTGCGCCCTGACTACTTCACGTTCACGAACCTCTGGCACACGCGCCAAATCCGCAGCCGCAGCGACAGTCTCTTCGACACGGCGATTGACCGGATCGGCGCGGACGAATTGCCCCAGAACAAATCGCTCTTGATCTACTTCCCAGAAAACACTCAGGGCAAGCAGACCGGGACGTTCCCCATCTCACGCCACTATCAAGATGAGACGGCGATCTACCAGACGGTGTCGGCTTCGTACAAAGCCGGCGATTACGAATTCTTCGTCACCATCCTGCGCCCGCGCGACGCGCGCAGCGGCGACTCGTTCAGCTCGGCCAACGTCCGCCTGCTCGAAATAGACAAAGCCGGCAAAGCCATCGGCCTTGAAATCACCGACGGCCAGGAGAAGTCGGTCATCTGCGTCAAGCTCGACCTGGAGATGGATTTGGCGCGCGAGCCTGTTGGCCCGCGTTACCAGTTCGATCTCGGCAAAGCGCGCTATGGCGATTTCGTGACCGACGCGTCGTACCTGTTCGCCAAACT
>Ga0247727_10011863_pt1 | contig 15094 bp, 13 predicted proteins | sample WisWelCaveWW1625_FD_202498 | JGI IMG/M metagenome (GOLD analysis project Ga0247727, IMG submission 202498) | Biofilm microbial communities from Wishing Well Cave, Virginia, United States - WW16-25 | ecosystem: Environmental > Aquatic > Deep subsurface > Groundwater > Cave microbial mat | place... | reverse complement strand
ATCATTGGAGTTTAGACAAAAATTTCAAAAAATTCTTGACATTTTACGATAGAAGTGCGACTGTTGAGAAAGTAATTTCCTGTGATTCTGGAGCTATTGTCATGCTTGAACAACTTTCGCGGTTTCGCGCCGAGCTTTATCGCACTCTCCCCAATCGTGCCGACGCGGTGATCAATCTTCTCGACAGTTTAGCGAGTACAACTTCTGCAACGTCCGTTGTTGAACTGAGCTTGTCAGAATTTTTTCGTCGACAACATTCAAGTGTCTATGATGCCGTTGAGCATTTCTTTGTGCCGGTCTCTTCACCAACGACGACAACGGAACGTTTGAATTTTCAAACCGACCTCTTACGCTTGCGCGCTTCCTATTTGCCCAAGCCGATCAAGAGGAAGTTCTCGCTTTTGGGCGTGGATAGCGTGACGTTGCCGCGACTCTATGCCAAGACGCTGGAAGATCGTGCGTTTGTCCATCAGCCAACGGTGATTCGCGGTAATAAACCGATTACCATCGGCCACCACTATTCGTTTCTCGTCGCGCTTCCCGAGCCTGAGGTCGGTGATTATACGCACTGGGTGGTTCCGCTTTCCGCGCAACGGATTACGAGTTCGCAGAAATCAACCGCCGTTGCCCAGACGCAATTGCATTTGCTTTTGGGTCAAGATGGGCTTGATCTGCATGATCAACTCTGCGTTGCCCTTGGCGATGCCGCCTACAGCGCGGCGGATTATTTATTTGGACTGGCGCAGCACGACAATTTAGTGGCCATTGCGCGCCTGCGCAGCAATCGCAAACTTTATCGTCCTCATCGGAGCGGCGCGAAAAAGAAAAAAGCCCGCGGTCGGCCGCACTGGTATGGCAAAGCCGTCCGCGTTAATGATGAGCGAATATGGCGAACGCCCGATGAAACAATAACGATGCCTTGGACCACCACGCGGGGGAAAACCCACACGGTTACCATTTCCGTCATCAAGGACTTGCGTATGCGCGGAAAGAAAAAAATGCCGATGCATGACAAACCGATGAAGGTGGTTCACATCGAAGTCACGGATGCAGAGGGCAAGGCTGTCTTCAAAAATCCGTTGCATTTAGTCGTCGCGGGCAAACGGCAAAATGAGTTGACGTTGCCGGAGGTCTACAATGCGTTCAAAGAACGATTTAATCTCGAACATTTTTTTCGCTTCGGCAAGCAAAGACTCTTATTAGCCAGCGCACAAACGCCGATTGTTGACACGGAAGAAAACTGGTGTGAACTGGTCAGTCTGGCTTATCAACAATTATTTTTGGCCCGTCAGGCCGCTCAACAAATCCGCAACCCTTGGGAAAGAAAAATTAAAACCGCCGAGCAATCCAAGAAGGCCGCGAAGTCGCCGAGTGCAACCCAAAGAGACTTTGCCCGAATTATTCGGAAGATTGGAACACCAGCCCAATCGCCCAAACCCCGAAATAAATCCAACGGCAGAGCTCAAGGCTTCAAACCCAAGCCGCGAGTGCGGTTGGAAGTGATCAAAAAGACCTAAAAATGGTTCTCCTGCTCGTCAAAATTCGGCGTCACTCGTTTTCTTTTCACAGCAGGTCACTCTGCTGAGAGAATTATTTTGTCTAAACTCCAATAGTTTAACGAACCCGCGTGGGTGTACCTCTGCGCTGCGAAGTTTTGAATGATCGTTTTGGCCATCCTCATTCAGCTAAATTTTTATTGAAACCGCAAAAACATTCTTTTTTGAACCGCAAGCCACGTCGAATTTTCGTGGCAATGGTCAAAAAGTGCTTTTAACCATCTTCCGTGCACAAAATTTTTTGCACGATACGATCCCTACGGGCGCAGCCGCGAACTCAGTTGCTCCGTGTTTTAAAAACTTTTTGAATTTTAAGCTGCCCGCAGGCTACGCCCGTAGGGGCTCAGTTTTCAGTGTGTCTGAAAACCTGACACAGTCTCTAAAATGAGCGGCGGCAGCTTTCGGCATACTTCAATCCCGAGCCGGTGTTGAAAATCACGACGCGAGCTTGCGGTTTAAGCCAGCCGGCGTCGGCCAGCATTTTTGCCGCAAAAACGGCCGCCGCGCCTTCGGGGCAGAAGAAGATGCCGGTCAATTGGCTGCATTCATAAGTCTCCGCCGCGATTTGTTCTTCCGGTACGGCGACCGCGGTGCCGCGGCTTTCGCGAATCGCGCGCAGCATGAGAAAGTCGCCGACGGCTCTTGGCACGCGCAAGCCGGCGGCGACAGTTTGCGCGTTTTCCCATTCCGGCGCGTGATCGAGGCCTTGATCGAAGGCGCGGATGATCGGCGCGCAGCCGGTGGATTGAATCGACACCATGGCCGGGCGTTTTTTCCCGATCCAGCCGAGTTGTTCCATCTCGTCGAAAGCTTTCCACATGCCGATGAGGCCGGTGCCGCCGCCGGTGGGATAGATGATGACGTCCGGCAAGTCCCAATCGAATTGCTCGGCCAGCTCGTAGCCCATGGTTTTTTTGCCTTCGACGCGATACGGCTCTTTTAACGTCGAAACGTCGAACCAGCCATGTTTCTCTTTGCCGGCAGCAACTTTTTTGGCGCAATCGGTGATGAGGCCGTCCACCAGCTCGAGCTTCGCGCCGTAAAAGGCGCATTCATCTTGAAACGGCTGCGGCACGTCTTTCGGCATGAAGACAAACGCCGGAATTCCCGCGGCGGCGGCATAAGCCGCTGTCGCGCTGCCGGCATTCCCGGCGGAAGGAATCGCCAATTTTTTGACGCCAAGCTCTTTGGCGCGTGAAACCGCCAGGCAAAGCCCGCGCGCTTTGAATGAGGCGGTGACGTTGGGCGACTCGTCTTTAATCCACAAATTCGGCAAGCCGAGATGTTGGCGTAAACGCGGTGTCTCCAACAGCGGCGTCCAACCTTCGCCGAGGGTGAGTTGATTTTCTTTTTTCTGCACGGGCAAGATCGGCGCATAGCGCCAGAGATTTGATGGCGCATCTTTTAAAGCGTCACGCGGCCAACTTTGGCGAATCGCCGGCAAATCATAGCGCGCGAAATACGGGCCGCCGCAACTGCACAGATTCAGCAGTTTATTCGCCGGCGCGGTTTTGCCGCAGCGGGTGCATTCGAGGTGGGTGAAGTGAGATTTGAGTTTCACAGCAGTCTGCCTCCTATTTCATGTCTGGAGGCAGTCTATCTAAAACAAACGTTTTAATGCTTTGGAAAGAAGGATCACGCGTTGCACACAACTCAATTAATTTTTCCAAATTGTGTATAAATGGGAACTCAATTTCCTGCTCGGTAAGATAGGCTTTTATAAACCTTTCCGCAGCTTGCTGGGCATGAAAACATCCCGTATCGAGAGATTGATTATTGGTCAAGCACATTCTAACATTTGACAAATCGCTCTCCGCTTTGAGGAGCCAGCCTTTCACCAAATCAATCTTGTTTTTCATACAATACCCTCCCTTCACGAACAGCAGTGGTGACGAACGCTTGCCGAACTCCGCTCCATTCTTGCACTTCTTCCGGAGTGAAAACAACAATATCCATCGGCAATAGAATCTTGCTCAAAGCGCCGTAAAGTGTCGCAGAACGCCGGTGGCGAGGAATCGTGGAATCCGCGATTACCAAAAGATCAAGGTCACTGGTCGGTCGCGCCTCGCCGCGCGCATAACTGCCAAACAGGATAATCTTTTTCGGGTCAGCCGCGGTGATAATGTGAGTGACGATCTGCTCGACGAGTTTTGGTGTCAATGTCGTCATATTGGTGTCAATTCATGTTTTTACATTACAATCACAATTTAAAAAAATCAAAAGAAAAAGCAAATCAAAAATACATAACCGCCGCAATCGCCAGCGCCAGGACGATCATCGGCCAAACGTAGACGATCATCCGTTTGAGAATTTCCACGGCGTCGGTTTTGATAAAATTGGCCATCCAGACGTTGGCGGTGTTGGTGGGGTCGCAAACGCCTTGCATGGCGCCGACCGCGATCAACATGGCCATGATGGCTTCCGGCGTCATGACGCCGGTGGTGAGCAGGATGGCCGCGACGCCGGTGCCCATGCCCCAGATATTGAGCGGCCCTCGATACAGCGAAAGCGGCGCCAGCAGGGTGAAAATGACCACAAAAAGAACCCCGCTCTGCGGCGTCAGCGCCAGAAGAAAAGGCTGCAGCGCCGCCTTGATCGAATCGTGCTTGACGGCGTTGAGCAGCATCCCGATGCCGATGATCAGAATCACCGCCGGCGCCACGGTTTCGAGGCTTTCTAAAATCGATTTGGTGAAAGTTTGCACGGTATCGCGGCGTGCCGTCACCACCAGCGCCAAAATCGCGCCGATAAAAAATCCGGACATCGGCGGCCAGTGCAGCACATGATGAAGAAACAGCGCGACGAACGGCGTGAGCAGGGCGAATCGCCAGCGCCGGGAACGCCGCATGCGAATTGCATCGATCCAGGCGAAGATTTCCCAAATTAAGAACAGAATGATCGCCGCGGCGCCGCCGATGACGGCATGAAGAGTCGAGGTTTCCATGCCGACATGCGCTTGAAAGCTGGCCGGCGCCACTTTCGTGTACAGCCAAATGTTAAAAAATAAAATCGTCAATGAAACCAACGCGATTTCGCCTTCGGCATTCGCAGTTAGCAGCGCGAAGAGCAGGCCGGCGATAAAGGCCGGAACAATCGGCCACTTGGGCAAATCGAGCCCCGCAGAGCGGGGCAGAGCTAAATCGGTTTGTATAGCATCCAACAACTCCGGAACTAAAACCAGCAATAACGGCACAACCGGTGTGAACAGGGCCAAGCGGCGAACTCTCCGGGCGTCTGCCGGTTGGGGAGTTTCCGGCGGCGCGGCCGTAGAGGGTGCGGGCCAAAAACGCCGCAACTGGCTGCGCCGCAGCGACCAGGCGCAAAAAATCAGGCCAAGGACCAGATGCAACCCCGCCATCACCAGCGCGAAATTTTGCACTTGGGTGAGCGGCACTTGCAGCACGCTGATGTAGAGCTGCCAGTTGCTGATATTCAAGCAGCCGCCCATCGAGATGCCGATCAACATCACGCCCGCCGCCGTCAACGGATTGATGCCGAGGCTCATCATGATCGGCAAAATGATGGTGCCGACCATGATCACCGCGCCCAAGCCGCCGAGCGTCGTGAACAGAATGCCGGTGGCGATCAGCAAACTCATCGCCACCGCCAGGGGCCGGTCGCCGCCCAACTCGGCGGCCAGGCGCACAAACACCGTGGCGATGCCCTGGTTTTTGATGAGCAGCGCCAACATGCCGCCAAAGATCGTAGCCATCAGCGCATGAATTACCGGGTCCGCGCAGTTTTCCAAAATCTCCTGCAAAATATATTGGCGCGGGACGTTGGCAATCATCGCCAGCAGCAGCGCCATGATCGGGAGAGCGAGCATCGCGGAAATGCGCTTGGAAAACATCAGCGCGGTAAACAGCAGAAAAATCGCAATCAGCGCGAAACCAACAACGGACACAATTCCTCCTCCAAAGGCGGATTTAACAACGCTTGACTAAAAGCCTGCGCGGCGATTTCCTCATCACGGTCATTCAGCCGCGGCGGTTCGAGATCGCTTGTTGGCAGCGGCAGATAATCAAACGCCGCCAGGCCGTGAAACAACTCGTGAGCGCAAGCCCGTTGCAACGACATGGTTGATATTTCGAAGTGACGGCGCAAAGTTGGGATAAAGAGCCGAATCAGCCGGCGGCTGCCGTCCCATTCCGCAAAGCGCGGCGGCCAGCCGCCCGAGGTTTCGTCATTTTCCAAGACCACCCGCCAACCGAATATCATGGCGAGCAGAAAAGGGTTCGTCACTCGGTGCGCTGAAAAATAATTGGCCACCTCTCGCCCCCATTCCGCCGCGCGATTCGTTTCCATGTAATGCCCGGATAAAAATGTTTCTTGGTAGTTTTAATTTTAGGAAAGAAATAGGCGTTAGTCAAGAACTTTCTTGCTTGATGCTCGATGCTGGTAGCTTGATGCTGGATGATGCGATTATAAGCAACGAGCAACCAGCAACAAGCGACCAGCATCCAGCCTCACTTCAACATGAGCATTTTAAACGTCTTGGCAAAATCACCGGCAGCCATTTTGCAGATATAAAGGCCGTTGGGCATGATTTGTCCGGCCGCATTTCTGCCATTCCAAACCACGCGATAATGTCCGGCCGGTTTTTCTTCATCAACCAAACGCATGATTTCCTGCCCCAGCATGTTATACACGCTGATCGTCACGTGTGAAGGGTGTGCAACAGAGTAGCCGATCGTTGTGGCGGGATTAAACGGATTGGGATGGTTTGCAGAAAGCGCGGTCTGCAGCGGAGTTTTTTGTTCAGCCACCGCGGTCGCCGGCAAAACTTTGACAAACACCCACGCCGTATCGGCTACGCCCGTCTGGGTTAAACCTCCCGCGGCGGCAATATATTGAAAGCGATCGGTGCCGGCGAAATTCTGATTCGCCTGATAGGCAATGGCCTTGCGGTCGGTTGTGATCGTCGCTTGCCCGCGCTGCGGTTTGGTGATGGCGGCAATTTGCAAATCATGCTGAGCCGGACCCAGATCATTTTCTAAAACCCGCAGCGTGTCGGCTACGCCCGCCGGGGTTTTCCCAGCTTGCAGGTGCGGATAATCGTGATTGATCGACAACCGCTGTTGATATTTCGGATCAAAATCGAAAAGTTCTTTGAACGTGAGAAAAGTGAAGCCGAGCGAATCCGCATATTGAATCAACGCTTGCGCGTCGTGTAACAAAGTGATTTCTTCATCGCGATGCAGAGGGGAGGGGGAATCAACGATGGTGCCGAAATCAAGGATGAACAAACCTTTTCGCGCGAACGCGACGTCCACGCGCCGCCGCATTTGCGCCAGGGTTTCCGGCTGGCCGCGCAAATTGGGGCCGGCGGCGGCTGACGACGGGCGATAAAAACGCAGCTTCAACGGATTGTCGATCGGCAGCTCGTTGGGCGCTTTGTCAAATTGCTTGCGAACCGTGTGAAAACGCTCGAGCGCCTGAATTTCGGCGAAGATTTCCGGCGTGCTCAAATCCTCCGGAATTGAAAAACACCACTGCGCCGCAAATCCGTCGCGAATAAACGGCTCGAGTGAATAAAGCTGCAGGCGCGCTTCCAGCGGCAGGTTGGTGAGATATTCATAAAAGACGCCGTGATGGGTGACGCTCCAGCCATGGCGATTCACCAGCTCGGCAATGCGTTTGAGGCCGACGTAACGAATCCACAAACCGCCGTTGGCGCGCTCCTGGGCGAACTCGTTTTTGGCGTAGTCGTAGGTAAAATCCATGTTGGCGCGATAGCCGCTCGCGATCAACCAGGGCGCCAACAAACTGTCGGCGGAATCGCGATAGTGATTGAAGTGAATGATACAAACCGGACCGGCCGGCCGCGTGTATTTGATTTCAGCAATCCACAAAATTTGTTCGACGTCGGCATTTTCTGCTCTGAAGAGCAGTTTGCTTATATGCCGCAAATCCGCGCGCGTCGCGCCGCCGAACGCCGCCAGCCCGGTCGACTGGCCTTGTTGGTGCCAATGATCGACGGGCAGGTTCCGGCCATCGGTGTTGAAGATGACGGGTTCCGCCAGCCGAAAGCCTTTCCCGGAGGAGATGATGAGGCGCGTCTCAATTTTTGCCGCGCAATTGTTGCGCCGGCATCTCGTATAAACCACCCGATCCGTGAGATCGATATCGACTAAATTCAGTTCCAACGTCACGACTCCGCTGTTCGGCGGAATCGTCCACTTGATCGAACGCCGCACGTTTTGAAAAGAAACCGTATCAAGCTCAACGGTGGTGCCGGCCGGCGCCTGCCACTGGCTCAAATTGTCGCCGCGGCTCAAATAATTGTAGCCGGTCGAATCCGGATTCCAATAAGTTTGGCTGCGAATAAAACCGCTGGGAACGAACACCAAGAAAATAAGGATTGATCGGAGTTTCATGGCAGCACAATCATTTTCCTCGTCAAAATCACCTCTCCGGCCTGCAACCGATAAAAATAAACTCCCCCGCGAAGTCCGGTCGCTTGCCAATTGATCTTGTGCTCGCCGGCATGCAATTTTTTATGCAGCGCGGTTTCGACTTCGCGTCCGAGCGCGTCAAAAATTTTCAACTTGACCTCGCTAAGCGTTGGAATGCGAAAATGAATGGTCGTGCCGGCTACGCCCGTCGGGGATTTTCCGAAACTCTGGCGCGCCGGAAATGGATTGGGATAATTTTGTGACAAGAAATAATCTTGCGGCAGGCCGGCAGTTATGGGCGACTCAACATTGAGAACAACGTCGGTGTCTTCGTAGACCGCCAACCCTTCGCGCGTTCCAATCCATTTTTTCCCTTTATTGTCGATGGCGATTGCCGTCACATCATTCGACGGCAAGCCGGAATTCAAGATATCGAAGGTCGTCCAAGCGCCTGCGGCCGTCTGGCCTGCGGCCGTCTGGCTGTCGAGTTTGGCCAGGCCGCGCGCGGTGCCAATCCATTGATGCCCGCCTACGGCCGTAGGCCTGCCATCGATGGCGAGGCTATAAACGGAATTTGCCGGCAAGCCACTGGCGCGGTTGTAAACCTTCCACGTCGTGCCGTCAAATTCCGCCAAGCCGGTGGACGTTCCAATCCACTTGATGCCGTCTTTGATGGTGATGACACGCACATAATCACTCGGCAGTTTGGAATTTGCCGTTCGATAAACCGTCCAATTCGTGCCGTCAAATTTTGCCAAACCGCCGCCCCAGGTGCCGAGCCATTTATTCCCCTCATCATCAATCGCAATCGCGACGACCGCGTTCGAAGGCAACTTTGAATTTGCGGTATGAAAAACCGTCCAGTTAGCGCCGTCAAATTTTGCCAGGCCGCCGCCCCAGGTTCCAAACCACTTCCGGCCGTTGCGGTCGATCGTGATGCACAACACGAAATCATCAGGCAAGCCGGAGTTTGCCGTATGATAAACCCTCCAGTTGGCGCCGTCAAATTTGGCGAGACCACCACCCCAGGTTCCAATCCATTTGTGTTGGCGATTATCCAATGCGAGGGACGATACCTGATTGCTCGGCAGGCCGGAATTAAGAGAATCATAAACCGTCCAGTTGGCGTCGTCAAATTTTGCCAACCCGCCGCCCCAAACGCCAAGCCATTTGTTCCCACTTGCATCGATGCGAATTGACGAGATAAAATCGCCATCCGGCAGCCCGGAATTCGAGGTGCTTATTGCCTGCCAGCGCGTTCCATCAAAACGGGCCAAGCCGCGCGCCGTTCCGAGCCATTTATTTCCCGTGTCGTCGATGATGACGGCGGTGACGACGTTTTCCGGCAGCCCCGAATTTGACGTGTTGAAAGTCGTCCAGCGGCTGCCGTCAAATTTGACCAGGCCGTTGTTGGTTCCGATCCACTTGATTTGATTTTTGTCGATGGCAATCGCATTGACGCCGTCATCAGGCAATCCGGAATTTGCCGTCGTGTAAATCGTCCAACTCACGCCGTCGAATTTGGCCAAACCGGCTGCCGTGCCAATCCACTTATTGCCGGCTTGATCGATTGCAACGGCCCGCACCTGCCCGCTTGGCAGCGCGGAATTGGCCGGATCGTATGTCGTCCAGTTGCTGCCGTCAAAACGCGCCAAGCCGCCTCCCCACGTGCCGATCCATTTGTTGCCATTGCCGTCGATGGTGATGGTGCCGACGTGACTGTCGGGCAGACCGGAGAGCGAGTATTTGTGCGTCGTCCAGTTGTTGCCGTCAAACTCAACCAGGCCGGTTCCCCACGTTCCAATCCAAACGTTTCCGCGTTGGTCGAAGGCAATGGCGCGCGCCTCGATACGCGAGAGTGCGGAATTTGAAGTGTCGTACACCGTCCAGCTCGCGCCGTCGAATGTAGCCAAACCATTCGACGTTCCCAGCCAGGTTTGCGTGCCTGTGGCCGTAGACCTGCCGTCGATGGCGACGGCAAAAACGCGATTGCCGGGCAAGCCGGAATTGGCTTTGTTATAAAATATTTTTTCGCCGGTTGCTTTGTTGAGCTTGAGCAAGCCGCCGTTGGTGCCGACCCACAAAAAAGCGCCGTCATCGGCCAGGGCGTTGACGAAATCGCCGTTGGTATAATTGAGCCAGAGAGAATTTTGCGGCTGAGCTTTGGCGGCGAGCAAAAAGATGAACCCCGGCAGGAGGAAGAAAAGTTTCTTGGCTAAATCCATTTGGCCGTTCTTCAATGAATGTCAAGATGATTAAAGTCAAAACCATTGTTTTAGTTTACCGCAAATGGCCCGTTTTGCGGAAAAAAGAAAGCCCCGAATTTTACTTCGGGGCCTCGAATCTCTATTGAATTGTGTATTTTAAATCAACCGCAACCAGCAACGAGTTTATCTCAAAATCACCATCCGCTTCGTCTGTTTAAATTCGCCGGTCAACAATTGATAAATATAAATTCCCGAGGAAACCTGTACGCCACGATCATCGCGGCCATCCCACGTCGCGGCATATTGTCCGGGAAACATTTTTTCATCGACTAAAACCCGAATCAATTTGCCGAGCAGATCGTAGAGGCGCAGTTGCACGCGTGCGTCATCTGCTGCGCGCGCCGGCAGGCTGAAGCGAATCGTCGTTGCAGGATTTCCCGCAAAGCGGGATCTCGCTTCGCTCGAAAACGGATTCGGATAATTTTGCGACAATTGATATTCGGCAGGGAGTGGCAGCAACTCCAGCACATAATCGATTTGATGCGCTTCGTCGATCAGCAGCACGTTGGCAGTGGCTCCGGCCGGGCCGTCGATTTCAAAACGAATGTGATTTTCATCATCTCTTAAATACTTTTTCAAATCAATGGTTACTTCGCCGTTCGCCGGCAGGTGATAGGCATTCAGATCTTGCACGGCGAGCGCGGGTTGAGCCAGAAAACTGAATGGATTGCCGTTCAAATCAACCCGAATCTTTGTCAAGCCGTGATTGGCCAGCTTCAAATACCGATCAACGCTGCGGAATGTGACGTTGAAGGGTTGCGTTTTGCGATCGGCCTCGAGCTGAAATAAAACCGGATCGCAAATGTGCGTGTTGCCGCAGCGATCGGTGATTTTGAGGTCGAAGCCGATATACAAGTCGCGGTCGATGGCATCGAGACGATAATTCACGCTTTTGTCGCCGGGCGTGAACGGATCGATCGTAATTGTGGCGTTGAACAAAAAGAGCGGTTCGATTTTGGCCAGGCCGCTTTCGTTGTCGAAAATCGTGCCGGTCACTGATTTATAACCGACATTGATCGTGCAACCTGGCGGCGTCTTGTCCAGGCAGGTATCAATGGAAGAAGTCGAAAAGGTCACGTGTTCCCACTGCGTCACCTGCGCCACTTGGGTGACTTGAAACTGCGTCCCGGTCCAACGGACATGAAAGAGCTGGCCGCCATCTTCCTGCGCGATGAGAACGTCGCCGACTTTGTCCGCAAACTCCGCCGCTGGCGCCGTCCACAGCGTTCGCCCGCTGAAATCGATGCCGAAAAAATTTTCGTCCGCCGGAATGATGTCGATATCTTCCGGATTGATGCCGAGACTGAAGAAGGCCGTGTTGCCCGGCGCATCGACGGTGTAGATTCGGCCTTGCTGCTCGGCGCCGGCAAGTATCTTGCCCGCCCACGGTCCGTATTTCGCCGGATTATTGGGGACCGTCGTCAAACCTTCGAGATGCGTGCCCAAGCGCGCCAGCCTCGTCGGAACGCCCGCTTCAGTCACTCGCCACACATTGCCGGCGGTCGTCACGACAATCAAATCGCCGTTGTAAACACCGGTGCGATCAATGTGCAAGCTGCCACGCAACAAACCGGTTTCGCCAGGCAGAACAACCCACGGATTTTGAATGGTCGATCCGTCGGCTGAAATACGCGCAATGTGTCCGGCCACGCCCGTGCCCGTAAAAAGCTCGCCCGGCGTGAACCCGCCGAGGCTTTTGCCGCCGCCGTCATCGCGCGCGGTGGCGATCTTCACTTCTTCCGTCAACCCGCGAATGTTCGAGAACGGCTGTCGATTGCCAAAGACATCGACCAATTCAAAATTGTGCGGCTGGCCGGTCGGATAATTGACCGACATCACAACTTTATTGGTCGGTTGATGATGATCGATGCCGATCGGATTGTTAAAACCGGTGTGCGGCGTGAGCTTGATCGGCCTGACGGTTTGCGCGTGCAGCGCCGTGACGGTTAATCCGGCCATGGCGACACAAGAAAGAAATTTTTTCATGATGCGTTCTCCAAGATGTGATTCTTTCGGCGTCATTTTATTTCGAGAACAACGTCACCGCAAACTGCTCGGTCCAGCCCAAATCCGTGTGCGAAAACGCCGCGAATTGCAAGCTGAATCTGAAAACCCGCAACGCGAATCCGCCGGTCAAACGGTCGGGATTCGCGCCGATACCGAGGCGCAGCAGCAGAGGGGATATTGGATTGGCTTCGATGCCGATGCGCCACTCCTCGGCAAAATCGTTTTGTTTGTACAAATCCATTTGCAGCGTCAGCGTCGTTGCCGGCGCATAAGCCAAACCGAAACAAACGCTGCGCGGCAATTTTTCTTGTTGTTGGCCGATGCCGGCGTCGAGCAGATTGGTGAGCGCCGAACCCAACACCAGCGCTTCGCTTAAACGGAGCTGCGTTCCCAAATTTAACAAGATGGCGCTGCCATCGCCGTAGCCGGAAATGCGCAGATGGCGCAGCGTGCCGCTTGCGCCAATCGCCAGCCGTTGCGACGGCAAAAAACTTCGCGCCAGCGCCAGATGATACCGCCGGTCGCGATAAAGCGCATGACCCAAATCCACCACAGCCGCGCCGAAAGCGAATTGCGCATAATTCGCGCTGCCGCTGAAACTGCTCAAGCGCAATTCTTTGAGGCCAAAAGGATTGGTATAAAATGCCGTGAACGTTGAGCCGGTGAGATCGGCCAATGACGCCGGATTATCCAACAGGGCTTCGGCGTCACGGCCCTTTGCCACGCTGGCGCCGCCCAAAGCCTGCGCCCGAATCCCAAGCGGAAACTCTTGCGCCGGTGCGAGAGTATGACTACTCAAGAGTGTCAAGACAACAATTAGCTTGACTTTCATGTCGACCTCTGGCTATATTGAGTTTCATTCAGTGAAACGTAAACAAAAGAATTGAAAATTTTCAATTTAAAATTCTTTTCGCTTCCATGGGTTTAAAAGGCGGAGTTTCTATGCGTCGAGTCAAATTTTTCAGGCCAGTGTCTTTCCTCAGCGCATTCTTTTTGCTGTGCCAGTTGATCGGCGTCCCAACCGCTTCAGCGCGACCGGACAAAAAAATCCGCGCCAAAGTCAATATCATCCTCGATAAACTGCCGGCGGAAAAAAAGAAGCGCATGGCCGGATTTCATGAAAAACTGTTGAATTATCTCAACAGCCGCGAGTGGATTGAGGAAGATTACGTCATCCAGTTTGAGATCGGCGTGCAACTGTTTTTGGAAGACGAATTTTCCACCATCGAAGACCGCTATCGCTGCAGCATCGTGGTCAGCGGCCCGGACATTCAATATTTCGACAAACGCGGGCGCTTCCCCTTTCAAGAAAATGAGGAGCTGAAACGAAACGCCGAATACGTGCCCGCGCTCGGCCTCATTGACTTTTATGTTTATCTCGTCATCGCCAACGAGCTGGACAAATATGGCGCGCTGGAGGGCACGCCGTATTTTGAAAAAGCGCGTTCGGTGTTGCAGCAAGGCAAATTCAGCCGTTTTTTCGAGGGCTGGGACCGCCGTGAAGAAACCCTCCGCGCCACCTATTCCGACAGCTACAAAAAGTTTCGCGAGCTGAAAGATTATTATTTCTACGGCGTGTCTTTGGAGAAAAAAGAAGAGCTCGCCACAAAACGTGATTACATCAAACAAGCCGTGCAAAAGCTCGAAGAGGTGTTAAAAGACAACAAAGACAACCTCGCCGCCAAGCAATTTATCGACGCCCACTATCAGGAAATCATCGATCTCTTCAAAGACGCCGGCGACAACACCGTTTTCAAAATTCTCATCCGCATCGATCCGGATCGCGAGGCGTTGTATGAGGAGTATGTGCAGTAACAAAACAGAAAACTTGGAAATATTTCCACCACCCCTTACGCTGCTTCGGAGAGTTGAAAATCTCTTTTGGGGCGTGTTCTATCGGTTATTCCCAATAATAGGTACTCCACGCTGATATCCTCGTCTATTTCATCCCAATGCAAACCTGTTCCACCGCCACTGATTTCGTAGGATTCACGTTGTTCCGGTGTCGCATCAAGAAGACGCGGAAAATAAGCCAGCGGAACGCCAAGTCTTCGACCATCTGCAAGTTCTATCCACATGGTGTCGAAGTCAAAAGTGATTTTTCTTGCTAATGCTTTACTCGCCAAAGAATTCATTCCAAGACCTTGCAATTAATTCTTTATTGTCTTTAACAACTTGCGACAATTCACGCAGTTCTGCCGGCGACATATCATAGGACTCGGCAACGCGTACTTCCGGCAGAATCCAAAACTTGGCAACAGCGCTTCCCTTACGAACATGAATGTGCAAGGGTTCACGGGGATTCCCTTCGTTCGCCCAGAAGAAAAAGCGATAACCTTTATGTCTTAAAACGACCGGCATAATTTAAAAAGTCAATTTGCTCAACAATACGAATAAAATTTGTATTTTTCAATTCTTTTTTAAAAAAGAACTCAGACGGGGACGATCTCGCCGCCAAGCAGTTTTATCTGCCAAACAACCGCCCTGCATTCCCTCCCAAAACCATCTCCATCTCCGCCTCCGAAAAGCCGGCAGAAACCATCGCCTGTTTCTGTTCCTCCCAAATATCCTTCCGCCACCCACGAGGAAAGACGCCGGAATCGGTGCCAAAGAGAATTCTTTCAATGCCGAACACGGCACGCGTTTTTTGAAAAACTTCGGCGAGGGTCAAAGGATACGGTTGGGTGATGATCCAATTATTCGAGCTTGAGGTATCGACATAAACATTTTCACATTGCAGACCCAGCATCAGTGTTTCGCGGAAAAAGCCACAGCCAAAATGGGGCAGGATGAATTTGATCTGAGGAAATCGATTCGCCACGGCTTGCAAGTCGAGCGGATTGGCAAAGCGGCTGTCGTAAATTCGCGG